>Ga0247839_1000058_pt1 | contig 164501 bp, 179 predicted proteins | sample LaCruzMarch2015__6_FD_192405 | JGI IMG/M metagenome (GOLD analysis project Ga0247839, IMG submission 192405) | Freshwater microbial communities from meromictic Lake La Cruz, Castile-La Mancha, Spain - LaCruzMarch2015_16m | ecosystem: Environmental > Aquatic > Freshwater > Lake | place: Spain...
TCCATTGCCGGGGTTCCTTGTGCGGGTGCCTTGGGTGATATAGGCGGTTTTGGCACGGAACAAGGGTTCTGGCATAGCTGGGGGACAGGCATGGCCGAAGGTGTGGCAGCGCGGGCGGCGGCGGTGGCGATCCTGGACGGGATCCTGGGCGAAGGCCGGATGCTGGAGGAGGTGTCCGATCTTGGCCTGCCCCCCTCCGAGCGCGCCCGTGCCCTGCGGTTGGCGGCCGAGGTGCTGCGGCATCTGGAGCCGGTCGACCGGGTGCTGGACCGCCATTTGCGGAAATCGCCACCGCTGACGGTGCGCAACGTGCTGCGGCTGGCGGTGGTTGAACGCGCGCAGGGCGCCCCGGCGCATGGCGTGGTGAATGCAGCGGTCGAGATTGTGCGCGGCAGCAAACGGACGACGCATCTGTCGGGGCTGGTGAATGCCGTCCTGCGGGCCTTGCCGGAAACGGACGTGCTTGCCGGTCTGCCGCCCCAAAAGCTGCCGCGTTGGCTGCGTCAGCCGCTGGTCCATGCCTGGGGGCGTGAGGTGGTGACGGCAATCGAAGCGGTCCATGCGGGCGAGCCGCCGCTGGACCTGACGTTGCGGCCCGGTTTTCCGGCACCGGAGGGCGCGCTTTTGCCAAGCGGAAGTTTGCGGCTGATTGAGGCGGGGCAAGTGTCCGCCCTGCCCGGTTATGTCGAAGGCGGCTGGTGGGTGCAGGATGCCGCTGCCGCATTGCCTGCGCGGCTGCTGGACGCCCAACCCGGGGAACGGGTGCTGGACCTGTGCGCGGCACCGGGGGGCAAGGCCCTGCAAATGGCGGCTGCCGGGGCGGATGTGGTGGCGCTGGATATCTCGGGTCCCCGCATGGAGCGGCTGGAGGCGAATTTGCAGCGCACCGGTCTGAAGGCCACTGTGGTTATCGCCGATGCGTTGAATTGGCAGCCTGACGGGCTGTTCGACGCCATCTTGCTGGATGCGCCCTGTTCGGCGACCGGGACCATCCGGCGGCACCCGGACCTGCCCGTCGTCAAGGACGGCAGCGAGGTTGCGGGCCTGGTGGCGCTGCAAGCGGCGCTGATCGACCGGGCGCTTGGCTGGCTGAAACCGGGCGGGCGGCTGGTATTTGCGACCTGCTCGCTGCTGCCCGAAGAAGGTGAGGCGCAACTGAGCGCGGCTTTGGCCCGGCATCCGGGCCTGCGGGCCGAACCGGTTGATCTTGCCGGTGTTGCGCCGGAGTGGTGGAGCGAAGCCGGTGGCTTGCGGCTGCGACCGGATTATTGGGCCGACCGGGGCGGGATGGACGGGTTCTTCATGGCGCGGCTGCGCAAGGCGGCCTGAGGGTCAGATCCCTGAAAGCCGGACTGCGATCACTTGCCCGTCACCGGTCAGGGTGACCGGACCTTCGGTCAGGACAAGGTCATTTGGCGCAAGGTCGTGGCTGTTTGCCATGCAGGCACCCAGCGCAAACAGCGCCAGCATTCCACCTGCGGCCAGCGTCTCGTTGCGGGCAAGTGTCACGTCAGGCAAGGGCAGATCACAGGCCGTCATCACATTAAAATCGTCCGAAGGACGGCCACCAGTTTCCGACGCGGTCACGGCGATATCGCCGGGAAAGGCCACGGGTGACAATGGCTTGCAAAGAAGATCGATCCCGTCACCTGTCAGACGAAAGCCGGGGCCGGAGATCACGGTAAGGTTCCGCGCGATTCCCGGGAAGATCGAGAACGGCCCATCCTCGACCACGGCGGCTTGCGAGAGGCGGACAAGCAGCTTGCCTTCGCGTTCCAAGCGCCAAAGCTCGATCGTCGAGCCGAGGCCGTTTTTCCAGGGCTGGCTTGTGTAGTCGGTGGGGGTGAGGTGTTGCATGAGGGTCTTCTTTGCGGGTGATGGGCAAACCTGCGGTAGACCGCAGGACTGCCCATCCTACGGGCGTCATTCGGCGGCGCTTTGGCCCAGGACCTTGACCGGATCAACGGGGGCCAGATCGGGGGCCAATTCCTCGAAGTCGAAATTGTCCAGACGGCGCGCGCGTTTGCTGGCCTTGTCGGACGAGATGCGGATTTCCTCGATATCCTTGGCGGCCTGACCGAAATGCTTGTCCAGATTGCCGACCCGTTCTGACAGCCGTTCGACATCGGCGTAGAGGAGGCCAAGTTCCTTGCGGATCGCCCCCGCCTGTTCGCGCATGCGGGCGTCTTTCAGCACCGCGCGCATGGTGTTCAGTGTGGCCATGCAGGTGGTGGGTGACACGATCCAGACCTTGACCGCAAAGCCTTCGCGCACGATTTCGGGGAAATTGGCGTGCAGTTCGGCATAGACCGCTTCGGAGGGCAGGAACATCAGCGCGCCGTCGGCGGTTTCGCCTTCGACGATATAGCGTTCGGCAATGGCGCGGATATGGGCGCGGACTGACGCGCGCAGCAACTGGCCCGCCTCTTGCACCGCGCGGGGGGTGTCGGCACGGCGCAGCGCCTCATACGCCTCAAGCGGGAATTTGGCGTCGATGACGATGGGGCCGGGGGGATTGGGCAGGTGGATCAGGCAGTCGGCGCGCTTGCCGTTCGAAAGGGTCGCCTGCATCGTGTAGGCGTCCTTGGGCAGGGCCTTTTGCACGATGTCATGCAGCTGAATCTCTCCGAACGCGCCGCGGGTCTGCTTGTTCGACAGGATGTCCTGTAGCGAAAGCACATTGCCCGACAGTTTTTCGATATTCGCCTGCGCCTTGTCGATCGTCTCCAGCCGCTGATGCAGGTCACCCAAAGACCGCGCGGTGCGGGTCGAGGTGCCGTGCAGGGCTTCGGTCATGTTGCGTTGCACTTCGCTCAGGCGGCTTTCCATCACCTGCAGCATCGCGGTCTGGCTGACGGCCTGCGCCTCGGACACGTGGTGCAGGCCTCCGGCCAGCCGTTCCTGCCCGTCGCCCAAAAGCTGGACGCGCGACGACAGCCACGACACCTCACGCAGCAGGGGTTCGGCGGTCGAGGCGGACCGGCCAGCGGCGCGGAGGATGAGGATCAGGAACAGCAGCAGTCCTAGGGCAAGGCCACCAAGGATCAGCGCCTCGGGGTCGTTCCAGCGGAAGGTCTGGCCAAAAAGCGTGATCATCGGCGGCCGAACAGGCGTTCGATGTCGATGAGCGACAGTTCGACATAGGTCGGGCGGCCGTGGTTGCACTGGCCGGAAAGCGGCGTCGCCTCCATCTCGCGCAGAAGGGCGTTCATCTCCTCGGGGCGCATCTGGCGGCCGGAGCGGACCGAGCCGTGGCAGGCCATGCGCGACAGGATGGCGTCGATCTTGGTTTGCACCAGTTGGCTGTCACCAGCGTCGGTGAGTTCATCGAGGATGTCGCGCAGCAGGGCCTCGCCGTTCACCTGACCAAGGACGGCAGGGGTTTCGCGGATGGCGATGGCATTGCCGCCGAAGGGTTCGATAGCTAGGCCGATCTTTGCCAGCGCCGGGGCAGCGTCAGCCAAGCGGCTGGCGTCGCTGGGTGAAAGTTCAACGATGTCGGGGATCAGCAGGGCCTGCGCGCGGATGCCGGACTCATGCATTTGGCGTTTCAGGCGTTCGTAGACCAGCCGTTCGTGGGCGGCGTGCTGGTCTACGATGACGATGCCATTGGCAGTTTGCGCGACGATGTAGTTTTCGTGCAGTTGCGCGCGGGCGGCGCCAAGGGGGTGCGCTTGGGCCCCCTCGTCGATGGTCTTCGACCACTCCTCGGTGGGGAAGGGCATGGCCTGAGGAGCCTCGGCAAAGCCTTGCGGGGACTGGAAGGCAAAGCCGCGCGACAGGCTTTGCGGGGTGGGGCGGTCCATCTGATAGACCGGACGCATGGCCTGCAACGTGGCCGCGCCGACGGTCGAGGATGCCCGGTGCCCCGCCCCGGTCAATGCCGATTTCAGCGCGGTGATGATCAGGCTGCGGGCGGCGTCGGGTTCGCGGAACCGCACCTCGGCCTTGGCGGGGTGGACGTTCACGTCGACGCGCTGCGGATCGGCGATCAGGTTCAGCACGGCCGCCGGATGCCGGTCGCGGGAAAGGACGTCGAAATAGGCGGCCCGGAGCGCACCAAACAGCATGCGGTCCAGCACGGGACGGCCGTTGACGAACAGGTATTGCTGCGACGACGACCCCCGCGAATAGGTCGGCAGGGCGGCATAGCCCTGCAGGCGCAAGCCGTCGCGTTCGGCATCAATCCGAAGGGCGTTTTCGGTGAAATCGCGCCCGATGACGCTGGCAAGGCGGCTTTGCAGCGCGTCGAAAAGATCACCCGACTGCGGGTCGGCGCGAAAGAGGGTGCGGGTCTCGCCGCCCGTGGTGTCGCGCAGGGTGAAACCGACCTGCGGTTCGGCCATGGACAGACGGCGGACGACTTCGGTCACCGCTTGCAGTTCCGCGCGGTCCGACCGCAGGAATTTCAGCCGTGCGGGTGTCGCAAAGAACAGGTCGCGCAGGTCGACCACCGTGCCCCGGGTCAGGGCGGCGGGGCGGGGTTTGGAAATCTGGCTATTCTCACAGGTGATCTGCGCGGCGGCATGGCCGTCACTGCGCGAGGTGATGGAAAGGCGGCCAACCGCGCCAAGCGAGGGCAGAGCCTCACCGCGAAAGCCGAAGGACCGGATTTCCAGAAGATCCGACCCGTCGATCTTGGAGGTCGCGTGGCGCGACAGGGCTAGCGGCAAATCGTCGGGCGTCATGCCGCAGCCGTCGTCCGTCACCCGGATCAGGGTCTTGCCACCGTCCGCGATGTCGATCTGAATCCGCCCCGCCCCGGCATCCAGCGCGTTCTCGACCAGTTCCTTGACGGCCGAGGCTGGACGTTCGACCACCTCACCCGCCGCAATGCGGTTGATCGCGGCTTCATCCAGTTGCCGGATGACCGGGCGGCCGTCAGTGCCCGCTATCTTGGGTGTATGAAGGGTCATGCCCCCATCTGTAGCAGGCGTCCCCGAGTCGGGGAAGAACGAAACGGGATTGCGTGGGTTTGGGGTTGCGGTTTGCGTCCGTTGCGCCATATCGGGCTGAAACGCGGGGGGACGATGCAAGATATTCTGTCGCTGGCCGGGGCAAACCTGCTGACGCCGATGATCCTTTGCTTTGCGCTGGGGCTGTTTGCGGCCCTGGCACGCAGCGAACTGACGATCCCCGAGGCGGTGGCCAAGGGGATGTCGATCTACCTTCTGTTCGCGATCGGCTTCAAGGGCGGGGTCGCGGTGGCCGACCACGGGCTTGACGGGCGGCTGGTGGCGGCGCTGCTGGCAGGGGTCGTGCTGTCTTTTGTGATTCCGTTCGTGGCCTTCGCGGGCCTGAAGGTCATGACGCGCCTGTCCTCCACCGACGCGGCAGCGGTTGCGGCACATTACGGGTCAATCTCGATTGTCACCTTTGTGACCGGATCGTCGGTTTTGCAGGCGGCGGGCATCGAGGCCGAGGGCTACATGGTGGCCGTTGCCGCGGCGATGGAGGCCCCCGCGATCATCTCGGCGCTTTACCTTGCCTCGCGCACAGGCGGGCGGGCGGAAAAGATGGACGCCGATCTGTGGCGCGAGATCATGCTGAACGGCTCGATCGTGCTTCTGGTGGGCGCCTTCCTGATCGGGATGATCACCGGCCAGCCGGGGATGGCGCGGATCGAGGCGTTTATCGTCGCACCCTTCCAGGGGGTGCTGTGCCTGTTCCTTTTGGACATGGGGCTGGTCGCCGGGCGGGGGATGCGCGCCTCGAAAGGGGTTCTGACTGCCGGGGTGCTGGCCTTTGGCCTCTTGATGCCGGTGGTCGGGGCGGGCTTTGGACTGGCGGCCGGGCTGATGTTGGGGCTTTCGACCGGAGGTGTGGCGCTGATGATGGTGCTGACGGGGTCGGCCAGTTACATCGCGGTACCAGCGGCGATGCGGGTGGCTTTGCCGGATGCGAACCCGTCGGTCTATCTGACGCTGTCGCTAGGGGTGACGTTCCCGTTCAATCTGGTGGTGGGGATTCCGGCCTGGGTGGCCGTGGCGCAGGCGGTGGGGGGCTAGGACATGCAGATGCACAAGGCAAAGCGGGTCGAGATCATCATCGAGGCCCCGATGGAGGGGCGACTGACCCAGGCGCTGGAAAAGGCCGGGGTAACAGGCTTTACCGTGCTGCCGGTCCTGGGCGGATCAGGTCGGTCTGGCCATTGGACGCGTGAGGGACAGGTGGGTCGCAGCGGCATGGTGGCCGTGGTCTGCCTGATCCGGCCCGAGCGTCTGGACGCGCTGCTGGAGGCGGCTTTCACCGTAGTTGACCGGCACATCGGGGTGATCGGCGTCACAGATGCCGAGGTGTTGCGGGCCGAACGATTTTAAGGCGGAGCCGCCTCGCTTTCTGGCTTTGTCCTGCGCCGGCCTAAAGGCCGACCGGTTGGCCAACAATCACGAAATGCAACGCCTCGGGAAGGAAGATGCGCGCGGCGACGCGTTTGGTGTCTTCCAGCGTCACCCCCTCGATCATGGCGTTGCGGGTGACGGCATAGTCGATCGGCAGGCCTTCCATCTGCATGCCGACAAGGATGCTGGCGATCGACCCGTTACCGTCAAAGCGCAGCGGGTAGGACCCGGTCAGGTAGGTCTTGGTGGTCGCCAGTTCTTCTTCTGTGATCCCTTCGGTCGCGATCCGGGCCCATTCGGCGCGCAGCACGGTGACAGCTTCGGCCACCTTGTCATTCGAGGCCGAAAACTGGCCCAGCACCATCTCGCTGTGGTCCAGCGTCGCCAGATAAGTGCCGATGCCATAGGTCAGGCCGCGCGTCTCGCGGATTTCGGACATGAGGCGGGCGGTAAAGCGGCCGCCGCCCATGACTTCGTTCAGGATGAAGGCGGCGAAGAAATCCGGATCATCGCGGGGAATGCCGACGTGACCGAACAGGACGGTGGACTGCGGGGTTGGAAAGTCGATGACGGTGACGCCCGGGGCCAGCAGCCAGTCGGCGCGGGTGGGCATCGGGGCACCGGTGGCGGGCAGATCGCCCAAGAGCGTGTCCAGAAGGGTGCCAAGTTCGGCTGCGGTGATGTCACCAGCGGCGGCAACATAGATCCGGTCGCGGGCAAGGGCCCCTTTGTGCGCCGCGAGAATGTCGTCACGGGTCAAGGCGGTTACTGTGGCGGTCGTGCCATCCCCGGAAGATCCGTAGGGGTGGTCGCCAAAGGCAAGGGCATTGAAGGCCTCGGACGCGAGCGTGTCGGGGTCCTTTTCATTCGACCGCAAGTTGGACAGCACCTGTTCGCGGACCCGGTCGACGGCGTCCTGATCAAAGCGCGGGCTGATCAGGGCCTGACGCAAAAGCTCCATCGCCTGATCGCGGTTTTCGGTCAGGAAGCGCGCCGACACACTGACGGAATCGTCATAGGAACCAAAGCTGAGGTCGGCGGCAAGGCTGTCGCGGGCTTCGGCGAAGGCCAGACTGTCCATCTCGCCGGCACCTTCTTCGATCAGGGCGGTCATCAGGTTGACGGCCCCGCGCTTGTCCGGGGCATCCAGCGAGGTGCCACCGCGAAACTGGATTTCCAGCGCGGTAAAGGGGATATTGTGATCCTCGACCAGCCAGGCGGTGATGCCTCCGGGAGAGGTCACTTCCTGAATATTGATCTCGGCCTGGGCAGGAAGCGCAAGGGCGACCATAAAGGCAAACAGCGGGCGGATCATGCGGATCATTCTGAGGCCTCTCCTTCCGCGACGGGGCGGGTCAGCCAGCCGGTCACGGCATTCTTGCGGTCGAAAACTTTGGTGGCTGCGGCCATCACATCTGCCTCGGTCACGGCAGACAGGGCGGCATCCCAGCTTTCGATATCTTCGATGGACAGCCCGACGCTGAGCCCCTCGCCGTACCGGCGGGCCAGCGCGTTGACGTCGTCGCGGGCATAGATGTCACCGGCGCGGATCTGCATGCGGATGCGTTCCAGTGCGGCAGGGTCGGGGCCGGTTTTCAGGAAGTCGGCGACGACCTGATCCATCGCGGCCTCGGCAGTTTCAAGAGTGACATCGGCGGCCGGGACCAGAATTAGCCCGAAAGTCGCATCGTCAATGCCGGTACCATCGTAAAAGGCCGAACTGTAGACCGCAATCTGGCTATCAAACTGCAGCGCGCGGGCAAGAACCGAGGTCTGGCCGCTGCCCCCCAAAAGCTCGGCCAGAACGGTCAGTGCGGCGGCCTCGGCCTGATTGCCGGGGTCACGTTCAGGGGCAAGGTAGGTGCGGAATACGTAGGGTTCGGACACGCGTTCGTCGGCCAGCGTGATCCGCCGTTCCGCCAGTTGCGGCGGTTCCTGCGAACGCTCACGCGGGGGCAGATCGGCGGTGGGCGCAAGCGGGCCATAGTGCTTTTCGGCAAGAAGCTTCACGTCTTCGGGGAAGACATCACCCGCTATGACCAGCGTGGCATTGTTCGGAGCGTAGAAGCGTTCGTAGTAGGACAGGGCGTCATCGCGCGACAACTGCTCCATCTCGTGGCGCCAGCCGATCACCGGGATGCCGTAGGGATGGTTCATGAACTGGGCGGCGCGCATCTGTTCGGACAAAAGCGAGCCGGGGTCGCTGTCGGTGCGCTGCGCGCGTTCCTCAAGAATGACTTCACGTTCGGTTGCGACATCCTCTTCGGTCAGGCGCAGGTTGCGCATGCGGTTCGCCTCAAGCCCCATCACAAGGTCCAGACGGTCTGCCGCGATGCGCTGGAAATAGGCGGTGTAGTCCCATGAGGTAAAGGCGTTGTCGTCGCCACCCTGCGCTTCGACCATGGCGGAAAATTCGTTGGGGCCGATCTTGTCGGTGCCCTTGAACAACAGGTGTTCCAGGAAATGCGCGATGCCGGAGTGGCCGCGCGGTTCATCCGCGGCGCCGACGCGATACCAGATCATCTGCACCACGACCGGGGCGCGGTGATCCTCGATCACCACGACCTGAAGGCCGTTGTCCAGCGTGAAGCTGGTGACCGGATCAGCGGCGGCAAAGGATGCGGACAGGGCGGCAAAGGCGGCGAACAGGGTCGCAATCGGGCCAGTGCGAATGGGCATGAACTACTCCGGCAATGTTCAGGATAAAGGTGCAGGCAAAGGCTGCGCCGTCAAGGCCGGGGCCGGAGAAACGGGGCCGGGGCACGGGCTTGTTACTCTTCGTCAGGCTTTCGTGGTGGTGCCGACGGGGTTCTGACGCCAAGCGCACGCCAGCGGGCAAGTTCGGCCTGCTGGTCAAGCCGCTGCTTGATATAGGCCTTGTAATAGACGTTCACGTTGAAAAGCTGTTCGAGGATGCGACCTTTGTTGTCGCGGCGCCAGTCCAGGTCTTCATCGGCCAGCGTGGCGCGAATCCCGGCTTCGACGCCAAAGCGCGCCGCATGGCTGTAAAGGGCCGAGTCCCCGCTGGGAACGCCGCCCGCTGCCGAGGGCTTGCCGCCAAGCGCCAGAATCGCGTCGTCCAAGGGCTGCGCATCGGTGCGGTTCGATCCGCTGGGCGTCGGTTCGGGCAATTCTGCCAGACTTTCGGGCATTTCCAGCGGCTTTGGCGGCACGATGGCGAATTCGTCCGGACCCGAACCGCTGCGCAGGTTCATCAGCTGCGGGCCGTCGCCACCCGCGCAGCCGGCAAGCGTCAGCATCGTCGCAATCGCGATGATCGCCTTGCTTGTAACTGCCCGCATTGTCTGCCTCCGCACCCGTCTTTGCCCCGTCTTAGCCTAAAGTGTTCCGGTCGTCACGGGGTCTTTAACGGCGTGAGCGGGTTGGTTTTCCTGCCCTCGGACTGCCGCCGGCAAAGAACACCAGCCCCAAGGCACCGGCAAAGATCGCCACATCGGCTACATTGAAGGCATAGGGGTTCTCGATTCCGCAGCAGGACATGTTCAGGAAGTCCGCAACTGCGCCATAGGCGATGCGGTCGATCACGTTTCCAAGTGCGCCGCCAATCAACAAGCCGCCTGCAAGCTCGGCCTTCCAGTTGCCGCGTTCGGTCCGCATCCACCAGATGACCCAGGCCGAAATCACCAGCGCCACGGCGACCAGAATCCAGCGCATCACATCGGACGAGCCAGAGAAGAGACCGAAGTTCACCCCTCGGTTCCAGGCCATCCGAAACACAAGGAAGGGCGGGAGGACGTCAATCTCGCCCCGCTCCAGCAGATTCATGCCATGGACAACGGCCAGCTTGGAAAGCTGGTCCAGCCCAAAAGTTGCGGCGGCGGTGATCCAGAAGCGCCGCATGTCAGTGCCGGAAATGGCGTTGGCCGGTGAAGACCATGGCCAGGCCACGCGCGTCAGCCGCCGCAATCACCTCGTCGTCGCGCATCGAACCGCCGGGCTGGATGATTGCGGTCGCCCCCGCCTCGGCCACGGCAATCAGGCCGTCCGCGAAGGGAAAGAAGGCATCGGACGCCACGACCGAACCTATGGTCAGGGGCGCGGAAAGGCCAAGCGCCTCGGCCATGTATATTGCTTTGCGGGCGGCGATGCGGGTGCTGTCGACCCGGCTCATCTGGCCCGCACCCACTCCCACGGTCGTGCCGTCGCGGACATAGACGATCGCGTTCGACTTGACGTGCTTGGCCACGGTCCAGGCGAAAAGAAGGTCGGCGAGTTCCGCAGGCGTCGGCGCGCGCTTGGTCACGACCTTCAGATCGGCGGGCAGGATGTGCCCGGCATCGCGGTCCTGCACCAGAAACCCGCCCGCGACCTGGCGGAAGGCAAGGCCGGGTGATTTGGGGTCGGGCAAAGCCCCGGTGGTCAAGAGCCGCAGGTTCTTTTTCGCCGCAAAGACCGCCTTCGCCCCTTCGGTGGCATCCGGGGCAATGACGACCTCGGTGAAGATCTTGACGATTTCCTCGGCCGTGGCGGTGTCGAGCGTCCGGTTCAGGGCCACGATGCCGCCGAAAGCCGAAGTCTGGTCGCAGTTGTAGGCTTGAAGATAGGCCTCGACCATCGTGCCCGCCCGGGCCACGCCGCAGGGGTTCGCGTGCTTGATGATCGCGCAGGCGGGGGCGTCGCCGCCAAATTCGGCCACCAGTTCAAAGGCGGCATCGGTGTCGTTGATGTTGTTGTAAGACAGTTCCTTGCCCTGCCATTGCCGCGCCGTCGCCACCCCCGCGCGACGTGAGCCGTCGGTGTAGAACGCCGCGCGCTGGTGCGGGTTTTCGCCATAGCGCAGGGGTTGCGCCAGTTTGCCGGCAAAGCTGCGGTGGCGGGGCGTCGTCTCGCCGATCTGGGCCGCAAGCCAGGTTGCAACGGCGGTGTCATAGGCTGCGGTCTTGGAATAGGCGGCAAGGGCCAGCTTTTGCCGGAAAGCCAGCGTCGTCGCCCCGTCATGGGCGCGCAACTGGTCGGTCAGCCCGGCATAATCCGCAGGATCGGTGATCACGGTGACAAAGCGGTGGTTCTTCGACGCGGCGCGGATCATCGCCGGGCCACCAATGTCGATGTTTTCGATGCAGGTGGCGGGGTCTGCGCCGCGTGCCACGGTTTCCTCGAACGGGTAAAGGTTCACGATCAGCAGGTCGATCGGCTCGATCCCGTGGGCGGCCATTGCCAGTAGGTGTTCGTCGTCATCGCGCAGCGCCAGAAGCGCGCCATGCACGTTCGGGTGCAGGGTTTTCACCCGCCCGTCCATCATCTCGGGGAAGCCGGTCACATCGGCCACATCCCGCACCTTCAGCCCCGCCGCGCGCAGCATGGTCGACGTGCCGCCGGTCGAGATCAGCTCGGTCCCCATGGCCGCCAATGCCCGGGCAAGATCCAGAAGGCCGGTCTTGTCGGAAACCGAGATCAGCGCGCGGCTGATCGGAACGAGGTTGGTCATCGGTGAAACCCTGTCGCTGCTGCCGCTTGCCCCTGGCCCTGGTCAGCCGAACCCGTCCGGGTCGTCGCTTTCCAGATCACGGATGGCCAGCGGAGTATCCTTTGCCTTCGCCAAGGTCCAGCCTATCCGGTTCTCAAATCCGCGCGCCAGCCCGCGCAGGACAATCTGGCTTGCCGGACGCGGGTTCAGCCGCCCCTTTTCCAGATAGACCGAGGGTTGCACCGCAAGGTCGATTGCCGTCGTGGCGCGGAAGACCCAGATTTCACCGCTGCGCAACACCAGCGAGACGGCTGATCCCGCCATGTCCAGCGTCGCATCGACATCGGGGTGCAGATGAAAGCGGATGGAAAAGGCCGCCCCCATCATCGCGGTCGCGGTCATCAGGTCCTGAAACCGGTGGCGGGCCTCGGCTGAAACGGCAGTCAGGGCATCGACACCCGACAGCCTGCGCCCATCATGCGACAGGGTCAGGCTGCGGCTGGTGGTCAGGCCGTGGCTGATGGACCAGCCGTCATGCGACAGGAAGATATCGGTGCCTTCCGTCCCCGGAGTGATCCGCATGTCCAGAATCCGGGCGCGGCGTTCCAGTGTCGCCCCCCTCTCGCCAAAGCGGGACGAGGACATCCCGTCCATTGACAACGCCGAATGCGATTGGGTGGCGCGTGCCGCAAGCTGCCATTCGGGGCCAAAACCCTTGCCCGATCCGCAACTGACGATCAGCGGCCTGCGACCCGAGGTCAGTTCGAACCCGGTGGTGGAGGCGTGCGCCGTGATCGCGGCCCGCCCGCCGGGAGGAGGGCCTGCGTCGATGATCACCGTGGTCCGGCCGCCCGACAGCCGGGCATAGCCCATGGCGACGCCGGTAGACTGCCCGCGCCGCGAACCTGCCAGGGCAAGCGCCTGATCCAGCCGCCCCTCGGCCCCCTTTCCGCCGCCATGAAAGCGGGTCAGGCTGCCATCTGCATGACGCAGGGTCCGCAGGCCCGGGGCGATCCGGGCGATGGCTGAGGAAAGCTCATTCGGGACCGGTCGGGTTGCCTCGCTCATCGCGCTGGCAGCCCAGGTCAGCAGCGTCAGAATTTCAAGCAATTCATCGGGATTGCGTGAGATGATGCCGCCTTCATCGTCAATCTCGGCCTTGCAGGCCTGAGCCAGGGCGGCGGAAGCAGGGGCAACCAGCGCGCCCGAGCCGGTCAGCGACAGGCCGGAATAGACCAGCCCGGTCAGCGCCTCGAACCGGGGCAGGCCGGGTGCGGCGGCCTTCCAGCGGCGGGACAGATAGACCGATTGCGCGGCAAGGGCGCGGTAGAAGGTTGTGGTCTGGGTCTGGTCGCGCCCGGACAGAAGAAAGGTCGCGTGATGCACCCAGCGGATGATCCGCCGACCGATCAGATCGGGCGACCAGCCCGGACCGGTCCCGGAGCCAAAGCGGGCGATCCAGTCCAAGGTCCAAGCCTGGGCAAGCTTGCGTGCGGCGGCGCTGTCCAGGGCGGCCAGATCGTCGAGCCAGGCAAAACCCTGCGCTTCGGCCTGAAAGCCCGGGTCGGGGGCCGGGACGTCCCAAAGGCTTTGATCGGGCGCTTCGGCCAGGGTTCCGGCCAGAAGGATATTGCCCGCCATGATCTGCTTGCCGCGGGCATAAATCCCGATCGACCGGGGTTCAGGCTGCGAGACAAAGCCCGAGGCTGGCCGTGCCCGCCGGGCAGCGGCCTTGGCCAGCCTGTCGGCCAGCCATCCGAACCGTTCCACAGATTTGCCCGTTCCGCCCACGTCTGCTGCCCTATCTGCCCGGTTTGCCCGGATCGTCGTTCGAACCATAGGTCAGGACGGACATTCTGTCACGCGCAACAGGTGGGATTGCATCTGTCCGGGAAACGGGGTGGGCTGCAGCCGAACAGCGCCCAGCCCGTCAGAAGACAGATTGGGCCACCGGCGGCATCATGGTGCCGCCGGTCTGCCACAGGCCTGTTTGTAGCCCTCTTCGAAGATCATGCCCCACCCAAAACCATATCCGCCCCGCACCGAAGCCCCGATTTCGCCCAGAGCTTCGAAGTTGCTTTGGGTCAGCGTGACCCGCGTCGATGCGGGGCCCAAAGCCAAGAAATCCAGTTCCAGAAGCGGGCGGGTTGTTACCACGTCGCCGGGTCGGGGAATGTGGAAGTCCATCGTCAGCCGACTGTGCCGGTCCAGCACCCGGATGACGCCCCAGACAACCTCGGCCCCGTCACTGCCAACCTCGGTGATCTCGCCACCCACTCTGGCATCGACGCGGATGGCTTTTGCGGGCTTCCCGATCATTGCGGACACCGTGAACTTGCCAAGCGGCCACCAGCTGTCCATCCGGTCCAAAAAGATGTCGAAGGCGGCCTGCTGACTGCAGGGAACTTCGATCACCTTGATCAGGGGCTCGATCATTGCATCCTCCTAGTTTCCAAATTTTCGTTTTATTTCGGCGCTGTAGGCCTCCAATATCTCGTTCCAGAAGCTGTCGAGATATTGCCGCAGCTCGACCAGCGCCTCGCTCCGGATCGCGTAGAGCCGCCGTGTGCCCTGAGCTTCGGAATACACCAGCCCGGCATGTTCCAGAACCTTCAGGTGCTGCGACACCGCCGGACGGCTGACCTTTTGGGTCGCCGCCAGCTCATTGACCGCCAACGGACCGTTCCGCAGCGCCTCGACAATGCGGCGGCGGGTGGCATCACCCATGGCGTCAAGGATCAAATCGTAAGTCATGGCTTACCGTAAGTCATGGCTTACGATTTGTCAACTGCGTCTGGCGTGACTGGACGACGGCGTGACCGCAGGCTGTCAGGTTATGACCACGCGGTCCATATACTGCGCCAGTTGCCCGACCTCTGCCAGCCAACGGTCCAGCAGCCGCAGATCATGCGGCGCGCCATGAACACCGGCCGCAATCTCGCGGTTCAGGACCGCCTCTATTGCCAGCGAAACGGGGATCGACACCAAACGTCCCATTGCGGTGCCGCGCACATCGCCCCAGGCGTCCATGGCCCAGGTCTCGTGATAGACCGGCTTGCCATCCTTTTCCGCCTTCAGCGCCACGAACAGCACCACCCGGTCCGGTTCGCCGTCGCTGTAGCTGTTGTCCTTCAACAACCCCTGCGCCCGTGCGGTCAGTGCGGCATCCACCTCGGCGGAGGGTTTGCCTTCCAGCGCCTCGATCTCGCGGAAGATCGGGGCCCAGGCATCGGCCCAGCCGTTGAGCCGGATCGTGCCGCGCACGAAGTCGCGGACCTTCCAGAACGGCTCGAACCGGTATTCCTCCATGAAGGGATAGCTGTCGCGGTTCGGATAGACCTCGAAGGTCTCACCCTGCGGCAAGGGTGCGGCATAGGCCGAGATCGCATCCCAGGGCCGTGCGATGCGCAATTCCGAAAAGTTGCGCAGACTGCGCGAGGGCGATCGCAGCGCCTTGAGCACGCCAGCCGGGGCCCAGCTGAACTTGTAGCGGAAGGCGTTGGCGATCTTGGGCACGCCGCCGCAATACGAGGTGAAGCTGAGGACGTTTTCCGGGTCATAGCTTTTAGACGCGCGGTAGCGGGCGACCAGATCATGCGCCATCAGGTGGTCGATGCCGGGGTCAAGCCCGACCTCGTTGATGGACACCAGACCCGCCTCACGGAAAGCTTGGTCCAGCGCCCGCATTTCCGGCGCGATATAGGAGGACGAGGCGAAGTTCGCCCCCTTTTCTAGGCACAGCTTCGCAATGCCGACATGCTGGTCGGCGGGCAGCATCGACACGGCGATATCGCCGGGTTTCAGCGCGGCGGCCAGCGCCTCCAGCGAATAGGCGCGGATATCGGTGGCAATGTCGCCGACTTCGGCCCTGGCCTTTTCGACCGTGCGGTTCCAGACGGTGACGGGGTGCCCAGCCTCGATCAGGCGGCGAAGGCCGGGAATGGACGACAGGCCGGTGCCGCACCAATGGATTGTCATGTTCTCTCTCCCCTTGCTTGCCGGTTGTCGCGGCAAGAATTTTCGAAAATTTTTGCAAATCTTTTCGAAAAGATTTGCGCTGGTTCAGCCGTTGGCGACATGGCGGTCAAATTCGGTCTTTGCCCGGCCCCAGACTCCAGCGTCAAGCGCGTCAAGCGTCAGAAGCGATGGCAAAAGCTGATCGGCATAGTCTTGTGAGGATTCCACCGGCATCAGCGAGGGCAGGTTGTCGATGGCCGTCACATCCAGCGGCGGGTCATCGTGAACGCGCAATGCCGGGGCGTCCCAGTCGGTGGCGCGGTCATAGACCTTGATCGGCGAGAAATCCGACGTCGGATCGCAAGCGATATCGCCGATCACGGTCAGCTTGCGGGCATCCGTCTTGGCCGAGGCCGGGACAAAGACCGGGCAGCCGGGACGCGCGAGGATGCAGTTCAGGAAAATCTCATGCTGCAGGATTTCCGGGAACGGCCCGCCTGACGCGGTCTCGGCCATATCCCATTTCGTCACCGCAACACCCATGGCCGTGCAAAGGTCCGCAGCCCCGGCGCCAACCCGGCCAAGCGCGCCGATGATGATCGCGCGGGGGCGGGACAGACCGACAAAGTCCCGGGCAAGGCCTTCCAGAAGCGCTGCCTTTGACGGGACCTTGCGCACCGGACCGGCAATGCCGCCGTGCTGCTGCGCGGCCCAGCATTTCAGGCTGAGCGCGGCCCCGGCATAACCCGCCCAATAGCCGAATGCCGCAACCCGGCGGCCTTCGGCAGTTACCAGATATTCGAGATCATACAGCGTCCCGCCTCCGGCCTTGAAGCGGTCCAGAAGCACGCGGCCGGCTGGTTGACCCTTGTAGGCATGACCAAACATGATGTGGCGGTGGGGCAGGGCTGTGCCGTCTTCGGGCAGTTCCTTCAGCCCGAAGATGATCGCGTCCCGCGGCGCATCCGGCCACAGGTTTTCGGCGGCAATCTCACATCCTGCCGCCTGGTAGCCGTCGATCGGGATCGCGCGGACCGAGGATTGTTCGACCGTCACCCGGATGCCTGCCGCAACCAGCGCTGCCGCGCCTTCGGGCGTCAGTCCGACCCGTTCTTCGTGAGGCCGCTGTTCGGCCCGCACCCACAGATGCGTCATGGTCCTGAAATCCTTGTTTGCCCCTAGCGCTTGATATCAGATCGCCGTGCCGGGACCAGTGGGTGCCGATGTAAAACCTTGTCCGAATCCGGGCTTCCGGCCGCTGATGTCTTGCAGTTCAGGTCCGTTTGTCGCAACTCTTGCCTTGAAGAACCTGAGAGGCTGCATGCAGATCGAGCCTACATCCCTTCCCGAGGTCCTGATCCTTACCCCCCGCCGCTTTGGCGACGCGCGTGGCTGGTTCAGCGAGACCTGGAATGCGGCACGGATGGCCGAGGCGGGGCTTGACTTGCCATGGGTGCAGGACAACCATTCGTTTTCGGCAGCGAAGGGCACGGTCAGGGGCCTGCACTATCAGTCTCCGCCGCGGGCGCAGGACAAGCTGGTGCGCTGCACACGCGGAGCAATTCTGGATGTCGCGGTGGATTTCCGGGCGGGCTCGCCAACGTTCGCCAAATGGGTCGCGGTCGAGCTTTCGGCCGGAAACGGGCGTCAGCTTCTGGTGCCGAAGGGCTATTTGCACGGCTTTGTGACGCTGACCGACGATACCGAGGTGCAATACAAATGCACCGACCTTTACAGCCCTGAACATGACGGCGCGGTGCGCTGGGATGATCCCGCCATCGGCGTCGACTGGGGCACTGCAGCCCCGAACCTTTCTGACAAGGATGCCAAAGCCCCGCTTTTGGCCGATGTCGCTTGCCCGTTTCGCTGGGAGGATGACCTATGAAACTGCTGGTCACCGGAGGTGCAGGCTTCATCGGGTCGGCGGTCGTCCGGCTGGCCATAGCGCGCGGGCATGAGGTGGTGAACCTTGACGCAATGACCTATGCCGCGAATGCCGCTAATGTGGCATCGGTCGCGGGGTCCAACCTTTACAGTTTCGAGCATGCCGATATCCGCGACCGGGCGGCGCTGGACCGGGTTCTGGCACTGCACCGCCCGGATGCCGTTATGCACCTTGCCGCCGAAAGCCATGTCGACCGGTCGATCGACGGGCCAGCCGATTTCATCCAGACCAACATCACCGGCACGTTCAACCTGCTGGAGGCTGCCCGCGCCTATTGGACGGCAAAAGGTAAGCCCGTCGGGTTCCGGTTCCACCATATCTCGACCGATGAGGTGTTCGGCTCGCTTGGACCTGAGGGTCAGTTCACCGAAGAAACCCCCTATGATCCCCGCAGCCCCTATTCCGCCTCGAAAGCCGCGTCCGACCATCTGGTGCGCGCCTGGGCCGAGACCTATGGCCTGCCGGTGGTCCTGACCAACTGCTCGAACAATTACGGCCCTTACCATTTTCCCGAAAAGCTGATCCCGGTCACCATCCTGAACGCGCTGCAGGGGCGGCCGATCCCGGTCTATGGCAAGGGTGAAAACATCCGCGACTGGCTGTATGTCGAAGATCACGCCGATGCCCTGCTTTTGGTCCTGCAAAAGGGCGCTGTCGGGCGCAGCTATAACATTGGTGGCGAGAATGAACGCCGCAACATCGACCTGGTCCGCACGGTCTGCGCTTTGCTGGACGAGATGGCCCCCAAGGCGACCCCCTACGCCGACCAGATCACCTTTGTCACCGACCGCCCCGGCCATGACGCCCGCTATGCCATCGACCCCACCCGCATCCGCGACGAATTGGGCTGGCGGCCAAGTGTGACGGTCGAGGAAGGCCTGCGCCGCACCGTCCGCTGGTATCTGGACAACGCGGACTGGTGGCAGCCGCTGCTGGACCGGCAGGGTGTCGGGACGAGATTAGGGAACGGCTGATGCTGACGGCACATCTGCCATCGGGGTATGTGCTTGGGCGTCTTCTGCCAAAGACCATCGCCCATGCAATGCCCGTCGCGCTGGTGGGCGCGGTGGTCCCCGATCTTGACATGATCTGGTTTCACCTGGTCGACAACGGCGCGATCCATCATCATCGCTACTGGGTGCATGTCCCCGCCTTCTGGATTGTCGCCGCCGCCGTTGCCCTGCCCCTGGCCTGGCGCTTCGGTCGCCTGGGCGCGGCCCTTGTCTTCTTTGCGGCCATTCTGATGCATTTGCTTCTGGATACGATCAGCGGCGGAATACTTTGGGGCGCGCCCTTCTCGGACCACCTTTTCGCGTTGGTCACCGTGCCCGCCGACTATAGCCACTGGATCATCTCGTTCGTTCTGCACTGGACCTTTGCTGCTGAGCTTGTCGTTTGGGCGGTCGCACTTATCTTGTGGCTGACCCGCCACCGGCCAGCGCAGGTGACCTGATGGAGACGCTGTTCTTCATCGCCTCCAAAACCGTCGGCATGGCAGCGCGTCTGGAGAGCTGGGCGCTGGTTCTGATGGTTCTGGCGCTTATCGGGCTTTGGCGCGGACGGCGCAGGTTGGCCGGGGTGGCCCTGACCGTGCTATTCACCGGCACGTTGGCGCTGACGGTTTTTCCGCTGGGCGACCTGCTGTTGCGCCCGCTGGAGGGAACATTCCCCGCCCAACCCGACTTGTCCCGCGTGGACGGGATCATCGTTCTGGGTGGGGCAGAGGAGACAGGGGCCTATCGCAACTGGGGCGGCGTGCAGGTCAACGACGCGGGCGAACGGCTGGTTGAAGGTGCCATGCTTGCGATGCGCTTTCCGCAGGCGCGGCTGGTCTTTACCGGCGGCTCGGCCCGGGTGGGCCGGGACGAGGTGACGACTGAACCGTCGGAAATGGTGCGAAGCCTTTGGCTGGGGCTTGGTATCGCGCCGGACCGGATCGTGTTGGAGCAAGCCTCACGCAATACCGCCGAAAACGCCAGCCTCACGCGGGATCTGATGCAACCGAAACCGGGCGAGGTCTGGGTACTTGTCACCTCGGCCTTCCACATGCCGCGCGCGCATGAAACCTTTGTGCGGCAGGGATGGGAGGGGATCGTGGCATGGCCGGTCGATTTCCGGTCGGGCAATCTGGCGGACGGGCGGGGTATCTGGCGGCTTGACGGCAACCTGCAGGGGGTCAATCTGGGGATGAAGGAGTATTTGGGGATTCTTGTGTATCGGCTGACCGGCAAATGATGCTTCTTGTCTTTGGTAAAACCGGACAGGTCGCGCGCGAACTGCAGCGACTTATGCCCGCTGCTCGTTTTCTGGGGCGGGATGAAGCTGACCTGATGGACCCTGCCGCTTGTGCTGCTGCGATTGCAGGTTTCGACGCGGATGCCGTGATCAATGCCGCAGCCTGGACTGCCGTGGACAAGGCTGAGACGGACGAGGCCGCTGCGACCGTGGTGAATGGCGATGCCCCGACAGCCATGGCCCGCGCCGCTGCGGCCAAGGGTGTGCCGTTCCTGCATGTCTCGACCGACTATGTCTTTGACGGTGCGGGCAAGCTGCCCTTTCGCCCTGACCACCCGACTGCCCCGGTCAACGCCTATGGGCGGTCGAAACTGACCGGGGAAATCGGTGTCCGCGCCGCTGGCGGCAGCCATCTGATCCTGCGGACTAGCTGGGTCGTGTCGGCGCATGGTGCGAATTTTGTGAAGACAATGTTAAGGTTAGGGCGCGAGCGTGAAAGTCTGAATGTTGTCGCCGATCAGATCGGCGGCCCTACACCCGCCAGCGCAATCGCTGAGGCACTGGTCATCGCCGCCGATGCCCTGTGCGCGGGTGCGATGGGCGGAACTCACCACTTTGCAGGCACGCCAGACACCAGTTGGGCCGAGTTCGCCCGCAAGATCATGCAAATGGCCGATCTTTCGTGTCGGATCGAAGATATCCCGACCTCCGCTTACCCAACCCCCGCACAACGCCCACTGAACTCCCGTCTTGACTGTTCCGCGTTCGAGGCGGCTTTCGGCATCAAGCGACCCGAATGGCAAGCAGGGCTGACTGACATCATGAAGGAGCAACGTGCATGAACCGCAAAGGAATTCTGCTGGCTGGAGGCACCGGATCAAGACTGTGGCCGATCACGCTTGGCACGTCAAAACAACTGCTGCCGATCTATGACAAGCCGATGGTCTATTATCCAATCTCGGTCCTGATGCTGGCCGGCCTGCGCGAGATTGCGATCATCACCACGCCCGAGGATCAGTCGCAGTTTCAAAGGCTGCTGGGCGACGGCAGCCAATGGGGGATCAGCTTTACCTGGATCATACAGGAAAAGCCCGAAGGGTTGGCGCAGGCCTATCTTCTGGCCCGCGATTTCCTTGCGGGCGCGCCTTCGGCTATGGTCCTTGGCGACAACATCTTCTTTGGCCACGGCCTACCCGAAATCCTTGCCCGCGCCGATGCGCAGGATACCGGCGGCTCGGTCTTTGGCTACCACGTCGCGGATCCCGAGCGTTATGGCGTGGCGGCCTTTGACGCGGATGGTCGGGTGACATCGATCGTCGAGAAGCCGAAGGTTGCGCCGTCCAGCTTTGCAATCACCGGCTTGTATTTCCTTGACGGCCGTGCGCCCGAATTGGCGGCGTCGGTCAAACCCTCGGCCCGGGGTGAGTTGGAAATCGTCGACCTTCTGGAGCGTTACCGCGCCGAAGGCACGCTGCAGGTTGAACGCATGGGGCGGGGCTTTGCCTGGCTCGATACCGGCACACCCGGCAGTCTTCTGGACGCCGGGAATTTCGTGCGCACGCTGCAGGACCGGCAAGGGATGCAGGTCGGATCACCGGACGAGATCGCCTTTCGTCAGGGCTGGATCGACCGCGCGGGACTTGCCGAACGGGCGAAAGTCTTTGCCAAAAGCAGCTATGGTGCCAGTCTTGAGGCCGTGCTGAAAGAGTAGGTTGTCAGACCGCAGGTTCGGCGGCCGGGCGGCGGATCGCAGCGGCGGCGTCCAGAACCAGCGGGCGCAACCCCTCGCCGCCGTGGTCAAGGATAGCGAACAACTGCCGCCGCATCCGGGGCTCCCAGAAGTCGTTGATGTGCGACGCAAGCAGGGCCACACCCTCGGCATGGGGTTTTGATTCCATGAATTTGGCGATGTCGTTCGCCATGCGGGTAATCTTGTCAGCCGACATGGCTGTCCTCCGTCAAACGGTCTGAATGGGAAAAAACCTCGAACCGGTCGGGCCGGGCAAGGGCGATAAGGGTGATACCCGCCGCCTCGGCCAGTTCCACAGCCTCAACGGTCGGAGCGGATACCGCGATGATCATCGGTGCGCCCAGCATGGCGACCTTTTGCACCATGTCGGTCGACACGCGACAGGTCAGCACCACGGCCCCATCGGGCGAAAGGCTGCTGCGCGCAATCGCGCCGACCAGCTTGTCCAGGGCGTTGTGCCGCCCGACATCTTCACGCGCCAGAACGATCCGGCCCGCCTGCCAGAACGCTGCGCAATGCGCGGCGCGGGTGGCGTCGTGCAACCGCTGCTCGGCTGGCAAGGCGCCGACGGCCGCCATCACCTGCGACGGCGATATACGGAAAGCTGACGGGGCAACAATCGGCATGTCCCGCAGGGCTTGCTCGACGCTGTCGATGCCACACAGCCCGCATCCGACTGGCCCCGCCATCGTGCGGCGGCGGGTGGCAAGCCGCGCCTCGGCCTCCGGCTTCAGCCAGACCTGCACGTCATGCCCGCGCGGCAGGGGTTCCACCTCGACCGACAGTATACCTTCCTGCCCGGCGATGCCTTCGGTTAGCGCAAAGCCATAGCCAAAGTCGACAAGGTCCCCCGGAGAGGCCATCATCACTGCCTGCGTCGTGCCGTTGAACGACAGCGCAACCGCCACCTCTTCGGGCAAGACCCGGTCACCCGGTGTCACCGAGGGGCCGAATGCAAGCCGGGGGGTGACCCGCGCGCCCTTCATTCCGCCGCCAGAATCCGGCGCGACAAGGCGGCTTGGGCTGCGTATTCCTCTTGCCATTCCGACGGGCCGTTGGAGGGGCTGATCTGCACCGCCGTCACCTTGTATTCCGGGCAGTTCGTCGCCCAGTCGCTGAAGTCGGTGGTGATCACGTTGGCCTGCGTGTCGGGGTGGTGGAAGGTCGTATAGACCACCCCCGCCGCAACCCGGTCGGTCAGCGTCGCCCGCAGGGTCGTATCCCCCGACCGGCTGGCCAGACGGACCCAGTCACCCTCATTGATGCCGCGATTTTCGGCGTCATGCGGGTTGATCTCCAGCACATCCTCATCGTGCCAGACCACGTTTTCCGTTCGCCGGGTCTGCGCGCCGACGTTGTACTGCGACAGGATGCGCCCGGTGGTGAGGAGAAGCGGGAAGCGCGGGCCGGTCTTCTCATCCGTCGCCACATATTCGGTGCGGATGAACTTGCCCTTGCCGCGCACGAAGCCGTCGATGTGCATCAGCGGCGTGCCTTCCGGCGCCTTCTCGTTGCAGGGCCACTGGATGGACCCCATCGTCTCGATCTTCTCATAGGTCACGCCCGCGAAAGACGGCGTGGTCATGGCGATTTCGTCCATGATCTGGCTGGGATGCGTGTAAGTCCAGGTCGCGACCCCAGAGTCCTTGAGCATCGCATTGGCAAACAGCTGGGTCACCTCCCAGTCAGCATAACCCTGCTTTGGGGCCATCACCTTGCGGACCATGTTGATCCGGCGTTCCGCGTTTGTAAACGTTCCGTCCTTTTCCAGGAAGCTTGAGCCGGGGAAGAAGACGTGGGCGTAATTCGCGGTCTCGTTCAGGAACAGGTCGTGGACGATCACACATTCCATCGCAGCCAGACCGGCAGCGACGTGGTGGGTGTCGGGGTCCGACTGCAGGATATCCTCACCCTGGCAATACAGGCCCTTGAACGTGCCCTCGACGGCAGCGTCCAGCATGTTCGGGATGCGCAGTCCGGGCTCCGGGTCGATGGTTACGCCCCAAAGATTTTCATAGATCGCCCGCACTTCGGGGTTCTTCACGTGGCGGTAGCCCGGCAGTTCATGCGGGAAGGACCCCATGTCGCAAGAGCCCTGCACGTTGTTCTGCCCGCGCAGCGGGTTCACCCCGACGCCGCGCCGACCGATGTTGCCGGTCAGCATGGCAAGGTTGGCAATCCCGATCACGGTGGTCGAGCCCTGCGAGTGTTCCGTAACGCCAAGCCCGTAGTAGATCGCCGCATTGCCACCGGTGGCATACAGGCGCGCCGCGCCACGGATCTCCTCGGCTGGAACGCCGGTGACCAGCTGGACGGCCTCGGGCGAGTGGTTCGGCAGCGCGATGAACTCGGCATAGTCCTGGAATTCGTCCCAGTCGCAACGTTCCCGAATGAACGTTTCGTTATAAAGCTTCTCGGTCACGATCACATGCGCGATGGCACTGACGACTGCGACGTTCGTCCCCGGCGTCAACGCCAGATGGTGCACGGCCTTGTAGTGCGGGCCTTCCACCGTCTCGGTCCTACGCGGATCGACGACGATAAGCTTTGCACCCTTGCGAAGACGCTTCTTCATGCGTGATGCAAAGACCGGGTGCCCCGCATGCGGATTGGCACCGATGACCATGATCACGTCGGCTTCTTCCACCGAATCGAAATCCTGCGTTCCGGCAGAGGTGCCGAAGGTCTGGCCAAGCCCATAGCCGGTGGGCGAGTGGCAAACCCGGGCGCAGGTATCCGTATTGTTATTCATGAACACGCCACGGGTCAGCTTTTGAACCAGATATGCCTCTTCGTTCGTGCAGCGGCTTGAGGTGATGACCCCCACGGATTGCCGCCCGTATTTGGCCTGAAGGCCCTTCATCTTGGTCGCAGCAAACTCCATCGCCTCGGCCCAGGAGACCTCTTGCCACGGGTCACTGATCGCCTCGCGGATCATCGGCTTGAGGATGCGATCCTGGTGGCTGGCGTAGCCATAGGCAAAGCGGCCCTTGACGCAGGAATGGCCCCGATTGGCCTTGCCATGCTTGTAGGGGGTCATCCGAACCAGCTCATCGCCACGCATTTCGGCTTTGAACTGGCAACCGACGCCGCAATAGGCGCAGGTGGTGATCACCGCATGTGACGGCGTTCCGATGTTGATGATCGACTTTTCCTGCAGGGTCGCGGTCGGGCAGGCCTGCACGCAAGCGCCGCAGGACACGCAATCAGAAGCAAGCGCATTGTCAGTCTTGGCACCAAAGGACACGCGGCTGTCAAAGCCCCGGCCCTCGATGGTCAGCGCGAAGGTGCCCTGCACTTCTTCACAGGCACGGACGCAACGCGAGCAGACGATGCATTTCTGCGGATCGTAGCTGAAATAGGGGTTGCTGTCGTCGCGCGGGATGTAAAGCGGGTTCGCTTCGCCGCTGGTGTTTTTGACCTTGAAGTGGGTGTCGACAGCCTCATACCGCACATCGCGCAGGCCAACTGCACCCGCCATATCCTGCAATTCGCAATCACCGTTGGCGCTGCAGGTCAGGCAATCCAGCGGGTGGTCCGAGATGTAAAGTTCCATCACCCCGCGCCGCAGCTGCTTCAGCTTGGCGTTCTGGGTCTGGACTTTCAGACCGGGAGCGACCGGAGTGGTGCAGGAGGCCGGGGTGCCGTTGCGGCCCTCGATCTCGACCAGACACAGACGGCAGGACCCAAAGGCCTCGACACTGTCGGTAGCACAAAGCTTCGGCACCTGAATGCCCGCTTCCGCCGCCGCCCGCATGATGCTAGTGCCTTCCGGAACTGTAACGTCAAAGCCGTCGATGGTCAATGTGACCATCTGTTTGCTTTTGGCCGCAGGAGTACCAAAATCGCGGTCGGGGATGATGAAGTCTTTCATTCGGCGGCCTCCTTCGAACGGGCGAAGTCATCAGGGAAATGGGTCAGGGCGGACATCACCGGGTAAGGCGTAAAGCCACCCAGCGCGCAGAGCGAGCCGAGTTTCATCGTGTTGCACAGATCGGTCAGGATCGGGATGGCGCTGGTGTCGCCCCGCGCCAGACGGTCGATGGTTTCGACTCCGCGCACCGCGCCGACGCGGCAGGGGGTGCATTTGCCGCAGGATTCGATGGCGCAGAACTCCATCGCAAAGCGGGCCATGGCCAGCATGTCGGTGCTGTCATCGGCAATCGTCAGACCGGCGTGGCCAATCAGCCCGTCCTTGCCTGCGAACTCCTCATACCCGAAGGGCGTATCGAACAGTGACGGTGGGAACCATGCCCCCAAAGGCCCGCCAACTTGCACCGCCTTGACCGGACGACCGCTGGCCGTGCCGCCGCCGATCTGATTGACGATCTCGCCAAGGGTCAAACCGAACGCGCATTCATAAAGCCCGCCGAAGCGCACGTTCCCGGCGATCTGCAACGGGATTGTTCCGCGCGAACGCCCAAGCCCGAAGTCTTTGTAATGTGCGGCGCCCTTTTCCATGATCACCGGCACAGACGCCAATGAAATCACGTTGTTGACCACGGTCGGGCGGCCCATGAAGCCCTGCAGCGCGGGCAAGGGCGGCTTGGCGCGAACCACACCGCGCTTGCCTTCCAGCGAGTTCAGCAGCGAGGTTTCTTCGCCGCAGACATAGGCCCCGGCACCGACGCGGATTTCCATGTCGAAATGGGGACCAAGCACTCCAGCTTCCCGTGCGATGCGCACCGCGTCGTTCATGACGCGAACGGCTACCGGGTATTCCGAACGAAGATACACATATCCCTTGGTCGCTCCGCAAGCGAGGCCCGCAATCGCCATGCCTTCGATCAGGCAGAAGGGATCGCCCTCCATAAGCATCCGGTCGGCGAAGGTGGCGCTGTCGCCCTCATCCGCGTTGCAGACGATGTACTTCTGGTCGCCGGCGGCTTCGGAGACGGTCTTCCACTTGATCCCCGTCGGGAAGCCCGCACCACCCCGACCACGCAGGCCAGAGTCGGTCACTTCGGCGACGATCTGCGCTTTGCTCATCGCTTTGGCACGGTCCAGCCCGACAAACCCGCCATGCGCGCGGTAGTCGTCCAGCGACAAGGGGTCGATCACGCCGACGCGGGCAAAGGTCAGGCGGGTCTGGCCCTTCATCCAGGGCAGGTCCTCGACCAGCCCCAAGGCTTTGGGATGCGCGCCAAGATCGCCGAACAGTCCCGGCACATCGGCGAGCGTCAACGGGCCAAAACCCAGACGACCGGCGTCAGACACCACCTCAACCAGCGGTTCAAGCCAGACCATCCCGCGTGAGCCGTTGCGGATGATCTGCACCGCCACACCGCGACGGTCAGCCTCGGCCTGAAGGGCTGCGACCAGAGCATCCGCGCCAAGGGCAACGGCAACGCTGTCGAGGGGAATATAAATCTTCATTCGGAAACCTCGGCGACAAGCGTTTCATCGCAACGACCGACCAGCCGTCCGTCAACCATCGCCGCCGGTCCGCAGGCACAAAGGCCAAGGCAGAACACGGGCTCAAGCGTCACGCGACCATCGGGCGTGGTCTCGTGCCAGTCGATCCCCAGCGCCGCCTTGATCCGCCCGGCCACGGCATCAGCCCCCATGGTCTGACAGGATTCTGCCCGGCACAGCTTGATCACATGACGCCCGGCAGGGGCCTCACGGAAGTCGTGATAAAAGCTGATCACGCCATGCACTTCGGCCTTGGACAAGCTCAGCGCCGCCGCGATTTGCGGAATGGCGGCCTGCGGCACATGGCCGTATTCCGCCTGTATGGCATGCAGGATCGGGAGCAATGGCCCCTCAAGCCCGCGATGAGCGGTGAGAATCTCGGCGATCCGGTCGGTTTGGGCAGAGGAATCAAGCATGCGGGCAACCCTTGGCTGGCATCTCGCGGTGATACGCGGTTTGATAGGATAATCAATATGGATATGCCGTTGCGCGATAGATGAAAACTATCGAAACAGCCGGACCGCTTCATCCATCAAGGCCTGCAGCACCGGGGTTTGCGGGTCGCGGCGGGCGGCGATGAGGCCGACGGTATGTTCGGCCTCGGGATCGACAATCGGGATGGACAGCAACCGGCCATCCGCAACGAACATGTCGGCCAGCTTTTTCGGCACCACGCTGGCCCAGCGCCCGGTCAGCACATGCGCAACCAAGGCCATGGTAGAGTTTGATTCGATCATCGGGACTGACGCCACCCCCGCCTCGCCCAGATGTTGGTTGACGATCCGGCGGTTCTGCATGTCCGAGGTCAGCAGGCACAAAGGAACGGTGGAAAGCTCGCTCCAGCTGACCTGCCTGCGCCCGGCAAGATCGGACCCCGGCGCGATCAGCAGACGGTAGAATTCGGTGTAAAGCGGCACCTGCGAAACGCGGCCAAGCGGTTCGTTGTCCAGATAGGTGATCCCGGCCTCAAGATCCAAAGCCTCGATCCCGGTCAGGATTTCGACGCTCGTCCGCGACAGGATCGACACCCGGACATTGGGGTGTTTGGCGGTAAAGGGGTCGGTCAGATCGGCAACCATCGGCAACGCTGTCGGGATGACGCCAAGCCGCAGGTTGCCGGACAGGCCGGTCCGCACGACCCGCATTTCGTCCTTCAGCGCGCGGACATCGCCGACGATGCCAAGCGCACGGTCCAGCACACGCTGGCCTTCGGGGGTCAGGCCCTGAAACCGGCTGCCGCGAAACACCAGTTGTACGCCAAGCTGATCCTCCAGTTGCCGGATCGCGCTTGAGAGCGAGGGTTGCGTGACGCCACATGCCTCGGCGGCGCGGCCGAAGTGGCGTTCCTTGGCCAGAGCGATGAACATTTCCAACTTGTCGATCATTTGCCAAGCCTGCCGTGCCCCGCCCTTGCCCGCAAGCCCTTGAAGGCTTACCTCTCTCCCATGCGTCGTTTCATCCCCTTCTGGCCGAAACCGGCCTTTGTCCCGGTGATCCGCCTTGGCGGCACCATTGGCACCGGCAGCCGATCCCTGAATGATGAGGGTCTTGCCCCGCTGATCGAGCGCGCCTTCAAGGGCAAGCCGGTTGCGGTGGCCCTGCAGGTTAACTCTCCGGGTGGGTCGGCAGTGCAGTCGTCGCTGATTGCCGCGCGCATCCGCAGGCTGGCCGATGAAAAGGGCATTCCGGTCCATGCCTTTGTCGAAGATGTGGCGGCTTCGGGCGGCTATTGGCTGGCTTGTGCTGCGGATGACATCTGGGTGGATCCAAGTTCCCTTGTGGGGTCGATCGGGGTGATCTTCGCGTCGTTCGGGTTCCCAGACTTTATGGCCCGGCAAGGGGTGGAACGGCGGGTGGTCACGGCGGGCAAATCGAAAAGTTTTGCCGACCCGTTCCTGCCGCAAAAGCCCGAGGATGTGCAACGGCTGAAGGCGCTGCAGGCCCCGATCCATCAGGCGTTCATCGACCATGTCAGGCACAGTCGGGGCCAGCGTTTGAATGCGGAAGCCGACCTGTTCAACGCCGATATCTGGGTGGGCGCTGAGGCGGTGGAGCTTGGCCTTGCCGATGGCGTGGCGCATCTGGTGCCGAAGTTGAAGACGCTTTACGGCGACAAGGTCAAACTGATCCCACATGGTCGCAAGCGCAGCCTGTTCCAACGCCTTGGCCTGTCACTGGCTGATGAGACCCTTGGCGTGCTGGAGGACCGCGCGCTTTGGGCGCGGTACGGGCTTTAGTGCTGGTCAAGACGATCATCGTTTTTCTTGGCCTGATGGGGCTGGTTGCCCTGATCGGCCGGGCGCTGTTTCCATCGGCGCTGCCCCGGCTGATGCGAAAACGGGCCTCTGCCCCTGTCTGCACGAAATGCGGGCGCTATCTGATTGGCCGCAAGACTTGCGACTGTGGGGGTAGGGCGAAATGACGGCACTGGTGACGGGCGCGGGCAAAAGGCTGGGCCGCGCGATGGCGCTGTATCTGGCCGGGCGCGGGCATGACGTGGCGGTGCATTATGCGTCGTCGGCTGAGGAGGCCGAGGCCGTCGCACGTGAAATCCGCGCCATGGGTCGCCGGGCGCAGACCTTCCGGGCTGACCTGCTGGTCGAGGCCGAAACACAGGCCCTGATTCCTGTGGTCACGGCGGCGCTTGGGCCGCTGACGGTGCTAGTCAACAATGCCTCGATCTTTGAATATGACCGGATCGACACCGCCACCCGCGAAAGTTGGGATCGCCATATCGAATCCAACCTGCGTACGCCTTATGTGCTGACGCAGGCCTTTGCCCGGCAATGCCCGCCTGCTGTCGTTGATGAGAACGGCGAGCCTTTGGCGCAGGGCCTGATTGTCAACATGGTCGACCAGCGCATTCGCAAGCTGACGCCGGAGTTTTCGACCTATACCCTTGCCAAGATGGGGCTTTGGGCCCTGACCCAGACCGCCGCGCAGGGGCTTGCGCCGCACATTCGCGTCAATGCCATCGGTCCAGGTCCGACCATGCAGGGCCACCGCCAGACCGCAGATCACTTTGCCCGCCAGCGCGCCGCAACCGTGCTGGGGCGGGGCGCAAATCCGGCGGATATCACGGCGGCGCTTGGGTTTTTCCTGGATAGTCCTGCCGTCACCGGTCAGGTCATCGCTGTGGACGGTGGCCAGCATCTGGGCTGGAAAACCAGGGATGTGCTAGGTCCGGAATGAACCGGCAGCCGCGACCGCGCGACAACTTGTCCACTTTACACGCATTCGTCATGCTTGCGTCACAATTCGCCTGAGAAATCAGGGATTTGCGTCGAAGAGGAATTTTTATACATTGTTATCAACGTCTTGAAAAACTGCCTAAAAAACAGGCAATATCACGAAGCTGGCATAAAACAAGGGAAATTCCCGTCTCGTGAAATCTTGTCCATAGAGTTATCCCCAGAAAGAGTGGACAGCTTTGCACTTGCGCCAGCCCGGACTTCGGTGCAGCGGTAAGTGAGAATCGAGACACCTGAACGCCATGAACGACAAACCCCGCACCGGACATGACCTGATCCAGGATTCCTTGAAGACGCTGGACGGCTCGCCCGGCGTCTACCGGATGCTGAACGCGGCGTCCGAGGTGCTGTATGTAGGCAAGGCGCGGAACCTGAAGGCCCGGGTGTCGAACTATGCGCGTCCGTCCGGCCATTCAGCGCGAATCGCGCGAATGATCCATGAAACCGCGTCGATGATGTTCCTGACGACGCGGACAGAGCTTGAGGCGCTGCTTTTGGAGCAGAACCTGATCAAGCAGTTGAAACCGCGCTACAATGTTCTGTTGCGCGACGACAAGTCGTTTCCGAACATCCTGATTTCCAGCGAACACCCCTATCCGCAGATCAAGAAGCATCGCGGCAAGAAGTCGGAGAAGGGTGCCTATTTCGGCCCGTTTGCCAGCGCTGGCGCGGTGAACCGCACGTTGAACCAGTTGCAGAAGGTGTTCTTGCTGCGCAACTGCAGCGACAGCATGTTCGAATCCCGCACCCGCCCCTGCCTGCAGTTCCAGATCAAGCGCTGCTCTGCCCCTTGCGTGGAAAAGATCAGCCGCGAGGGCTATGCCACCCTTGTCGGCGACGCGACCCGGTTTCTGGAGGGCAAGACGACCTCGGTTCAGGCCGATCTGGCCCGCTCGATGGCCGAAGCGTCCGAGGCGATGGAGTTTGAACGCGCCGCAGCCTTGCGCGACCGGATCAAGGCGCTGACGCAGGTCCAGCAGACCCAAGGCATCAACCCGGCGAACGTGGCCGAGGCGGATGTGGTGGCCCTGCATCTGGAGCATGGCCAAGCCTGCGTGCAGGTCTTCTTCATCCGCGCCAACCAAAGCTGGGGAAACCGGGATTTCTACCCCAAGACCGGCGCGGGCGCGGAAGAGCCCGAGATCATGGAGGCGTTCCTTACCCAGTTCTACGACGACAAGGACCCGCCCCGGCTGGTCCTTCTGTCGCACACCGTCGAAAACCCGGACCTTGTGGCCGAGGCTTTGGCGGTGCGGGCTGGCCGGAAGGTCGAACTTGCGGTGCCACTGCGGGGTGAGAAGGCGGAGCTGGTCGAAAACGCCGCCCGCAACGCCCGCGAAAGCCTTGCGAGGCGGATGGCGGAATCGACCACGCAGAACAAGCTGCTGGTCGGGTTGGCCGAGGCCTTTGATCTGGACACCCCGCCGCAGCGGATCGAGGTTTACGACAACTCGCATATTCAGGGGACGAACGCTGTCGGGGGTATGATCGTCGCGGGGGCAGAGGGGTTCCTGAAAAGCCAATACCGCAAGTTCAACATCAAGTCGGACGCAGGGGCCAACTCCGACGATTTCGGCATGATGAAAGAGGTCCTGACCCGCCGGTTCGAGCGCCTCTTGAAGGAAGACCCTGAGCGAAAGACGGACATGTGGCCCGACCTTCTGTTGATCGACGGCGGGGCGGGGCAGGTGTCGGCGGTCGCAGGGATCATGTCCGAACTGGGGGTGGAAGATATTCCGATGGTCGGCGTCGCCAAGGGCATCGACCGTGACGCCGGGAAAGAGGAATTCCACCGCCCGGGTGAGCGCCCCTTCGCCCTGCAACGCAATGACCCGGTGCTGTATTTCATCCAGCGTCTGCGCGATGAGGCCCACCGCTGGGCCATTGGCGCACACCGAGCAAAGCGGGCCAAGGCGGTCAGCCTGACTCCCCTCGACGACATCCCCGGCATCGGCGCCGCCCGCAAACGCGCGCTTCTGGCGCATTTCGGGAGCGCCAAGGCAGTTGCCCGGGCCGGCCTGGCCGACCTGCAGGCGGTCGAGGGGATTTCTGACACGATGGCAAAGACGATCTCGGATTTCTTCGCCGCCCGGGGGTAGGGGGCTGCTTATCCCTTCCTTGCGGTCGGTCTTCGCTTGTTACAGCGAAGCGCGACCGCGAGGAAGCAATGAGCGACCGATCAAGCCATCTAGCCCCTTTCCCCTTGCGCCCCCATCGTCTACCAATTCCGTTATGAAATGGACGATCCCAAACACCCTTACCGTCCTTCGCCTGCTGGCTGCGCCCGGCGTCGCGATCATGTTCCTGTATTTCCATCGCCCGCTGGCCGACTGGTTCGCCTTGGCGCTTTTCGTTGGCGCGGCTGCGACCGACTGGTTTGACGGCTATCTTGCCCGGCTTTGGAAGCAGGAATCCAAGTTCGGCACCATGCTGGACCCCATTGCCGACAAGGCGATGGTCGTCATCGCCCTGATGGTGCTGACCGGCTACAACGGGATGAACGCTTGGCTGATCCTGCCCGCCACGGTGATCATGTTCCGCGAGGTCTTCGTGGGGGGCCTGCGAGAATACCTCGGGTCCAAGGCGGGGCTGTTGAAGGTGACCAAGCTGGCCAAGTGGAAGACCACCGCGCAGATGGTGGCGATTGCGGTGCTTTTCCTGGGAACCGGGCTGGATTATCTGAACCTGCTTGCCCTGGAAGGCATGACACCCGAACAGCACATCGCTGCCGTGGCCGCTGGCGAGGCCGAGGCCATCCGCACCTGCGGCAACCGCGACTGCGCGTCCTATGCCAACCTTGTCGGGATCTGGCTGCTGTGGCTGGCGGCATTTCTGACTGCGGTGACCGGGTGGGAGTATTTCTCCAAGTCCCTGCCCTACTTGCGGGACGAAAAATGATTGATGTGCTCTATTTCGCCTGGGTGCGCGAACGGATCGGCCTGCCGCGTGAGCGGATCGAGACATCGGCAACGACCGTCTCCGGCCTGATTGATGAGCTTTGCCTGCGCGAGCCCCGCTATGCTGCAGCTTTCGCTGATCTTGCAGCACTTCGGGTCGCCGTGGATCAGGAACTTTCGGCCTTTGATGCCCCGCTGCAAGGCGTGCGCGAGGTTGCGTTCTTCCCTCCGATGACCGGGGGCTGACGATGCGGATCGCGGTTCAGGCCGCGCCGTTCGATCAGGGGGCGGAACTGCAGGCATTCTCGGCCGCAGCTTCCGGGGCCGGGGCGGTGGTCAGCTTCAGCGGTCTGGTTCGCGACGAAGCCGGCAGGCTTTCGGCGCTGGAGATCGAGTATTATCCCGGCATGACCGAAAAGGCGTTGGCAAGCATCGCGCAAGAGGCTGTCTCGCGGTGGTCGCTTCTTGACGCGCTTGTCATCCATCGCCACGGACGCCTTCTGGTCGGAGAAGCGATCATGATGGTGGCGACCGCTTCCACTCACCGCGCGGATGCGTTTTCGGCGGCAGAGTTCCTGATGGATTACCTGAAATCCCGGGCACCGTTCTGGAAAAAGGAACTGCATGCCGACGGGGCGGATTGGGTCAGGGCAAAGGATACCGACGAGAACGCCCTGAAGCGCTGGTAGGCGGTGTCCTGCTTGGTCAGGACTTGCGAAAATGCAGGATCAGGGCGCGGTCGTCGGAATGTTCGTGCCCTTCGGTTGCATAGATACGGACCTCGCGAAAACTGACAGGGCTGATCGTGCCCGCTGCCACCATGGAGTCCAGCACCGGCTGAAAATCCGTCGCCGCAAAGTGCCGCTGATTGACGCCGATGACGAAGATGCCGCCGGGCTGGGCGATCTGCGTCAGCGCGCGCAATGGCGCGGGGCCAAGGTGGCCGTGGGTAAAGGTTCCCGCACTTAGCACCGCACCGTAAAGACCGGCAAAGGCATCCAGCGGGCCGGTCAGATCGACCTGATGCAGACTGCGGTACAGCGATTTTTCGCCCGCGATCCGGAGCATTTCCGCCGAGATGTCAAACCCGTCGACCGCCGCATCGGGCATGCCAAGTTCGGCGGCGACAAGGCCCGTGCCGCAACCGATGTCGGCGATCGGCCGGTCGTCGGGCGTGGCAAGGGTATGGTAGGCCTCGGCGATCGCCTTTGGGTATTGATACCCCATTCGGGCGACGAAATCGCTGTCATAGCTTGGGGCAAAAGCGTCGTAATAGCCCGCATTGTCCTGCGGCGTGGCAAGTTTGTAAGAATTTTCAAGCAGGGACTGGCCGACTGATTTTTCTGGCATGAAGGGCCCTTCGCATTAAAACCGGCAGTCAGCGAAGCCTAGACGCCAACGCAGCTATGCAAAACAGTTTTGTTCCTTGCGCTTCGGGGCAGACGCGAGGTCAAAGATTTGTTGACCACGCGGCTTTCAGTCCTGCGGTCCGTGCCGGATCAGAAATCGAACAGCTCACCCAGAAAGCCTTCCCGGCGTTTCTTCTTGTGGCCCTGACGGTAATCGTCGTCGTCATCATCCCGGCGGCGGCGGTCATCCTCGCGGTAGGCTTGTGGGGCGCGGGGCTCGGGCTGATAGACCGGTGCGGCCTGCTGCCGGAAGGGCTGTTCCACCGGTGCCGGGGCCGCGCGCGCCGGGGCGGGCGCCGCGTCTGCTGACCGTTCGATGATCTTGTCCAACTCGCCCCGGTCAAGCCAGACCCCGCGGCATTTCGGGCAATAGTCGATTTCGACCCCGCCACGATCTGCCATTACCAGGGTTTCGTTATCGACCGGACAGCGCATCTTTATCTCCCATTCCATGTTTGCCGTCCTTACATGGGGTCTCAAATGCCGCCTGCAAGGGTCGCAAAGACACTTGCGCGAAATGTCGCAAAGGCACAAAGATGCGGGCAAGCCGTGGCGATGGCGTCGCCGCAGGGATCTGATCCCACCGCTTGCAGCCCGTGCTGTTTTCGTCCTGTACGCCGGGACCTTTCGGGGTCCCTTGCGACCCCATGACGGAGGTCTGAAATGTCGTTGAATCGCCCCGAAATGTACCGCTTTCACAATGGCGGCAAAAAGGACGCACTGCCTTTTGCCGATCAGGAATACCATGATCGGCTTGAGGGCCTGCGCGAGATCATGGAACTGCACGATCTGGACGCTGTTGTCCTGACCAGCATGCACAACGTCGCCTACTACTCGGGCTTTCTGTATTGCAGCTTCGGGCGGCCCTATGCCTGCGTGGTGACCAAGACCGAGTGCGTGACGATCAGCGCCGGGATTGACGCGGGCCAGCCGTGGCGGCGGTCGATTGGCGACAACATCACCTATACCGACTGGGCGCGCGACAACATGTGGCGGGCGGTGGCCTCGGTCACTGGCCTTGGCAAGGCGGTGGGCTGTGAGGCCGACCATCTGACGATGGAACGGGCCGAGAAGTTCAACACCTTCCTGAAGCCAAAGCGTGGGATGGATATTGCACCCGCAACGATGCACCAGCGGATGATGAAATCCCCGGCCGAGATTGCGCTAATCAAGCACGGGTCGAACGTGGCCGATGTGGGTGGCTATGCGATCCGCGAGGCGATTGCCGTGGGCGCGACCGAGTTGGAGGTGTCCATCGCCGGGCGGGACGCGATGGAGCGAGAGATTGCCAAGCGCTTCCCCGACGCCGAATACCGCGACACCTGGGTCTGGTTCCAGTCGGGGATCAACACCGATGGCGCGCATAACCCGGTGACAAACAGGAAGCTGCAGCATGGCGACATCCTGTCGCTGAACTGCTTCCCGATGATCTCTGGTTATTACACGGCGCTGGAGCGGACGCTGTTCGTGGGCGAAGTGGACGATGCATCCATGCGGGTCTGGCAGACCAACATCGATAGCCATGAATTCGGCATGAAGCTCTTGAAGCCCGGGGCAAGCTGCGCCGAGATCACCATGAAGATCAACGAGTTCCTGGCCGAACGGCAGATGCTGCAATACCGGACCTTCGGCTATGGGCATTCGTTCGGGATCCTGTCGCACTACTATGGCCGCGAGGCCGCGCTGGAACTGCGCGAGGATATCGACACGGTGCTGGAACCCGGCATGGTGATCAGCATGGAGCCGATGCTGACGATCCCGGAAGGCATGCCGGGGGCGGGCGGCTACCGCGAGCATGACATCTTTGTCGTGACCGAGGATGAGCCCGAGGACATCACGCACTACCCCTACGGGCCTGCGTTCAACGTGGTGGGCTGATAGGAAAATGTCATGAAAGGGTCATCGGGGTGAAACCCTGACGGACCAAGCGGGGCGGGACTTTTCATTGAAAGGACCGCCCCGATGCATTTCAAACTTTGCCTGACCTCGGCCATCGCACTGGCCTCCGCGCTGCCCGCAAGCGCCGAGATGGTGTTCAACCGTGTCGCCTCGTTCCCGACCCCGGCCAACATGGCCGAGGGCGAGGATCTTGCACGCGAAACCAGCGCCGAGATTGTTTCTGCCTCGGAAGACGGGATGATGCTGGTCTACACCGACAGCCCGCTGGGCGTGGTCGGGCTGGTGGACATCACCGATCCGGCGGCACCAAAGCCGCTGGGCAACATCGACGTTGGCGGCGAGCCGACAACGGCGGTCTTCGTCGGCGCGATGATCTTTGCGGGTGTGAACACCAGCGAAAGCCTGGCGGCACCTTCGGGCAAGGTCGTCACCGTCGATCCGGCAACCAAGGCTGTTGTGGCCGAATGCGACATTGGCGGGCAGCCGGATTCGGTGGCGCGGGCCAAGGACGGGTCGTTCCTGGCGATTGCTGTGGAAAACGAGCGTGATGAGGAACTGAACGATGGCGCGCTGCCGCAGATGCCTGCGGGCTATGTGGTCAAGCTGCCGATCACTGATGGCGCGGTCGACTGCGCCGCGATGCTGAAGATCGAGATGACCGGCCTGGCCGAAGTTGCCGGCGATGACCCGGAGCCGGAGTTCGTCGCGGTCAATGATGCGGGCGAAATCGTCGTCACGCTGCAGGAAAACAACCACATCGTGCTGATTGGTGCCGATGGGGTGGTGGCCAGCCATTTCAGCGCTGGGACCGTGGACCTGACCGGCATCGACACCAAGAAAGACGGCCGCATGGACTTTACCGCCGATGCAGCGGGCGTTCTGCGGGAACCCGACGCGGTCAAGTGGATCGACGCCGATCATTTCGTGGTGGCCAACGAGGGCGACTACGAAGGCGGTTCGCGCAGCTTTACCATCTTTAAGCGCGACGGGTCGGTCGTGTTCGAAAGCGGCTCTAGCCTTGAACGCGCGATTGCGGCGCTGGGGCATTACCCCGACCACCGCAACAAGAAGGGTGCAGAACTGGAATCGGTCGAAGTCGCCATGTTCGACGGCGTGCCGCATCTGTTCGTCGCATCCGAGCGCGCGTCGATGGTTGGCGTCTATGACCTGACCGATCCGGCGGCCCCGGTGCTGAAGCAGATCCTGCCGTCGGGTGTCAGCCCCGAAGGTCTGATCGCGATCCCGTCGCGGAACCTTTTTGCCACCGCAAACGAAGTTGACCTGCGCGCCGATGGCCTGTCCCCGGCGCATGTCATGGTATTCGCCCGCACTGAGGGTGTCGCGGCCTATCCGATGATCACATCGGAAGGCAGCGATCCGCTGATCGGCTGGGCGGCGCTGTCCGGTCTGGCGGCGGGCGAGGCTGGCACGGTCTATGCGGTCAGCGACTCGGTCCTGTCGGCAGCCCCGACGATCTACACCATCGACACGACCCAGACCCCGGCCAAGATCACCGGCGCGATGGTGGTGACCCGTGGCAAGGACGCCGCGCAGAAGCTGGACCTTGAAGGCATCGCAGTCGATGGCGCAGGTGGTTTCTGGCTGGCCTCGGAAGGTCGCAGCGACCGGCTGGTGCCGCATGCGATCCTTCACGTCGATGCGGAAGGCAAGATCGATCAGGAAATTGCCCTGCCGGAGGTGTTGCTGGATCAGGAAGTCCGCTTTGGCTTTGAAGGCATCACGATGGTCGGCGATACCCTTTGGATGGCAGTTCAGCGCGAATGGCAGGATGATGCGGCCGGGATGACCAAGCTGCTGGCCTACAACACCACTGACGCAACCTGGGGTGCGGTGCACTATCCGCTGGACGCGGCCTCGGGTGCTGAAGGCGCTTGGGTCGGTCTGTCGGAAATCACCGTCCACGGCGACTATGTCTATCTGATCGAGCGTGACAACCAGATCGGCGCCAACGCCAAGCTGAAGACCCTGACCCGGGTCAAGCTGGCAGACATGCAGCCCGCCGAATTGGGTGGAGCATTGCCGGTGGTCACCAAGGAAGTGGTCCGCGACCTGGTTCCCGATCTGGCCAGCATGGCTGGTGTGATCGGTGAAAAAGTCGAAGGCTTCACCGTCGACGCGGCTGGCAACGGCTGGCTGGTGACCGACAATGACGGCACCAACGACAACTCGGGCGAGACGATGTTCTGGTCGATTGGCGCGATGAACTGAGGCCAGACTAGCACTAATCGAACCACCGCCCCGGAATCGGAGTTGAATCCGGCTTCGGGGCGGCTTTCCTTTGGAAGATTCAGAATAAGCTGGTGTTTTCTTCTTGACCTAAGGACCGCCGCATGGCCGAAGCTTGTCAAAGCTGCCCTTAACCTTGAGTCTGCCAAGTGTCCCATTCCCTTGCCCGGATCTTCGCGATCCTAGCCCTGCCATTGCTTGCCGCCTGTGCGGGCACCCCGAAGACGCCGAAAGCCCCTGAGGTCATTCCGGGTTACGAAGGTGTTCAGGACGGCGAATTCTTCGTCGAACCGGTCCCCGCGCAATATCTTTACGACGGTAACCGCCGCGAAGAGGTCGCCTATGCCGGGTCTGAAAGGCCGGGAACGATTGTTGTCGATGTCTATACTCGCAAGCTGTATCTGGTGGGCGAAGCGGGCACCGCGATGCGTTACCCCATTGCCGTCGGGCGTGAGGGGATTTCGTTCCGCGGCACCGGCACCGTTGGTCGCAAGGCGGAATGGCCCGCATGGCAGCCGACCGCCAACATGGTTCGGTCCCGGCCTGATCTTTACGCGGCCTACGCTGGTGGTTTGCCGGGCGGGTTGATCAACCCATTGGGCGCGCGGGCGCTGTATCTTTACCGCGGAGCGAAGGATTCGATGTTTCGCATCCATGGCACCTCGGACGCGGCCTCCATCGGCCATGCGACCAGCGCGGGCTGCATCCGGCTTTTCAATCAGGATGCCATTGATTTGTTTAGCCGGGTTCCGAACGGAACACGAGTTGTCGTCCGGACCGAGGCGGAAAGCCTTGCCATGGAAGGTCCGCAGATGACCGATGCCTATGGTCGTGTTGTGGCACTGACACCCGAGAACGAGGCCAAGAAGACGAGCGATCTGGCCGCAATCGAAAAGCAGGCCGAAAAGGACCGCGTCGCCGCCGAGAAGGCCGAGACCAAGCGTCTGGCCGCTTGCGAACGGCGTGGCATCCCGGCGGAGGAATGCCCGCGTCCTGAAGTCCCGGGTGCGGTGGTGACGGTTGGCACCTCGGACGGATCTACGACCGGATGACGTAATCCTTGAGCGTGGTTTCGATCACCTCCCAGACGCCTTCAAAACCCGGGCGGATGATATAGCTGTCACCCGCCCGCAAGTCTGTAGCGTTGCCAGCGGTGTCCGTAAGGACCGAATGCCCCGACAGGATGTGGACGTATTCCCATTCCCCATAGGACACCCGCCACGCGCCAGGGGTGGACTGCCAAAGCCCGCAATAAAGCCCGTCACGATCGTCGATGGCCCAGGTCGTGTGGACCGGGTCGCCCTTGACCACCTTGGCGGGGTCGGGGCGCGTGGTATCAGGGGGGGTGCCGTCGCGGGTGACGCGTGCAAGCTGGGTCATGGTGGTCCTTTCCAGTGTCACTCATTGGCCCCGGTGCCGTAACGCGCGTCAAGCCCCGGTGGACGCTGCGCTGCGGCGCAAGAATGTTGCAGATGCATGACGGTTGTGCCCATATGACAGGCAGAATGCGAAGCGGAGGCCTATGATGAGCGCGACTTCCCCCGTCCGGCCAGTGCTGCCCCCCGATATCCGTGCCCGCAAGGGGTCAACGCCTTTGGTGGTGCTGACGGCCTATTCGACTCCGGTTGCCCGGTTGGTCGACGCGCATTGCGACATCGTGCTGGTGGGCGATTCGGTCGGGATGGTGATCCACGGCCTGCCCTCGACCCTTGGCGTGACGATGGAGATGATGATCCTGCACGGCCGCGCCGTGGTGCGGGGTGCGGCAAAGGCGATGCCGGTGATCGACATGCCCTTCGGGTCCTATGAGGAAGGTCCGCAACAGGCGTTCCGCAATGCTGCGCGGCTGATGGCAGAAACCGGCGCTCCGGCGGTCAAGCTGGAGGGTGGGCTGCATATGGTCGAGACGATTGCCTTTCTCACGGCGCGTGGGGTGCCGGTGATGGCGCACGTCGGCCTGACGCCGCAGTCGGTGAATACTCTGGGCGGCTACAAGGTGGTGGGCCGCGACGACGAGGCGGCCAAGGTAATGGCCGATGCCCGCGCCGTGGAAAGCGCCGGAGCCTTTGCGGTGGTGCTGGAAAAGGTGCCGGAAGGGCTGGCGGGCCGGATCACCGACACCCTGACAATCCCGACCATCGGCATCGGTGCCGGGGCGGCTTGTGATGGACAGGTGCTGGTGGTGGACGACATGCTGGGCCTGTTCACCGACTTTCGTCCCAAGTTCGTCAAACGCTATGCCGAGCTTGGCCGCGCGGCGGACGAGGCAATTGCGGCCTATGCCGCCGATGTCCGCTCTCGCGCCTTTCCGGCGGCGGAACACTCGTTCCCGGACGTTGTCCCGGTGAAGAAATGATCCTGCAATCGGTAGCAGACCTGCGCGCCATGGCCCGCAAATGGCGGGCGGCGGGCGAGACGATCGGCGTGGTCCCAACCATGGGCGCGCTGCATGATGGGCATCTGTCGCTGGCGCGCCGGGCGCGAGCGGAATGTGACCGGGTGATCACCACGGTTTTCATCAACCCCAAGCAGTTCAACAACCCCGAAGATCTGAAGAAATACCCCCGCACGCTGGAGGCGGACGACGCCTTGCTGGCAACGGTCCCGGTGGATGCGGTCTTTGCCCCATCGGTGGATGAGGTCTACCCGGACGGTTTCATCACCAACGTCACCATGCAGGGCGTCGCACAGCCGCTGGAAGGCTACATGCGCCCGGGGCATTTCGATGGCGTGGCAACGGTGGTGACCAAGCTTTTCGGGATGACCCTCGCCGACCGGGGCTATTTCGGCCAAAAGGACTGGCAACAGTTGCAGGTCGTGCTGCGGTTGACGCGCGACCTTAATCTGCCGGTCGAGGTTGTCGGTTGCGAGACGATCCGCGATCCGGACGGTCTGGCGATGTCGTCGCGCAATGTGCGGCTGACCGTTGAGGGGCGGGTCAAGGCTCCCGTCCTGTATGCGGCAATCACGGCGGCGGCAAAGGATATCCGCGCCGGGCATGCCGACCGTATGGCGATCCGCGAGGCGGCCGAGACGATGCGCGCGGCTGGCTTTGAACGGGTGGAATACATCGAACTGCGCGACGCCGAGACGCTGATGCCATCCGACGATTCCCGCCGCACCCGCCGGATGCTGGCCGCAGCCTGGATCGACGGCGTCCGCCTGATCGACAACATCCCAGTCTGACGGACGCCAGGAGAATCGAGCGCGTTCCGCGCGAAGTCCTTTTGTCTCGTCACCGCGCCTTCGCGCGCTTCCTCGGGCAGAAAAGATGAGTATTTGTAAAAAGAGCAAATGCGCTTGCTCTTTTTACAAATACTCCCCGCGCGGAGCGCTCTTTCTTTCCGGATCACGCCGGGGGGAAAGACATTCCCCACTTGGCGCGCGGCATGACTTGCGGCAAGACTTGTCGCGACAGCGGGGGTCCGAAAAACCCTCGCCGGGATGATGTAATTGTCTGTCACATCATTATGTGATGCAGGCGGAATTCAACGGAGGGCGGAATGGCCGATTTCGACACGCAGATCAAGGACAGCCAGGCTCAGGTCGCCGAGGCGCAGGCAAAGATTTCGGCAATCACCAGCCGGATCGAGGCTGCGCGGTCGCAGCTGGATCAGGGCGTCACGCTGGACGTGGAAAACGCTACTCTGGAGGATGTGAACAAGCACACCGACCTGATGAATGCCAATATCGCCGAACTGATCATGGGTCTGGACGATGTGACGGCGGGTTTCTCGGCCGAGTTTGCCGAGATGCGGTCGAAGACCGGGATGGAAAGCTTCATCGGCATCTTCTCGTCCGCCAAGGCGGATTCGATGCGGCAGGAACGGATGCGGTCAGCGAGCGTGGATGACAAGCTGCAGGACCTGATTTCCAAGTCGGACGTGATCGTGAAACTGCTGCAGGGCCAGTTGGACCTCTTGAACGTGCAGAAGACGCGGGTTGAGGGAAACCTTGCCAGCACCCTGACCGAACGCGAAGACACCGTGGGTGCTTTGGAGGCGGTGCGGGCCGAAGTTGCGGGGATGGACCCGAAGATCATCGAGCTGGAGAACAAGATTTCAGTCGAGCAGGACGCGGCGGCGCGGACCAAGCTGGAAACCGAACTGGCCACGATGAACGCCCGCTACAACGCGCTGGTGCAGGACGAACAGGTCAAGCTGGCAAAGTCCCAGACGCTGGAGCGGTATATCGAGAAGGGCAAGACCTGGGTCGATTCGTTGCAGAACCAGGCGGCGACGCAGCTGGTGCTGATCAACAAACTGCAGACGGACACCAAGCAGCGGGTGGTGCTGTATGACGCGCTGACCTCCAGCCTCAAGACCGCCCAGCAGCAGGACGTGGCGCACCGGATCAACGAGATTGGGGTCAAGACCGACCAGGAGGCCCAGACCGCGATGGCGGCGATTGGGGCTGCGACCAACGACAAGATGGCCGACATGCTGGAAGCGCATGAGGGGCACATGGTCTTTGCGCGCGAGATTCTGGAGCAGAAGGCGAAGGCGGATGAGCGCTTTGCCCGGCGGTTCTCGGCGATTGTCGAGAAGCACGACAAGAACGCGTATGGGGAGTGAGTCGATCTGGAAGACCTTACAGGAGTTAAAACGCCCGCTGAAGCCACAGTCCTTTTCTCCAGCAATTCTTGCGGGCATTTGGACGTCGTCATTCACGTTCTTTTTCGCACGTGAGATATTCTGGGTGGTGGCTCTAGGGTCTTTGATTTGCGTCGGCTTCTGCGTGCTTCGCTACCACTACCAGAAGCATGTCCTTGTTCGGCAGAACCAGAACGAGAAGTACTGAACTGTGATTGACGCCCCCATCAAAGACCAACTCGTCTCGGACCATGCCGAGTTGTACGACACGCTCGTCGCGCGGCGGTATTTTGCCAAGTTCGACCGGATCTCCGGGCATCTGGGCCGGGTGGCGGCGGAAATGGAGACCGAGGGGCGGTTGAACCGGACCGAGGCGCGGGTGTTGGGGGGTTACCTCAAGTCCGTGGCGGGGACGTTCCGGGCGCTGTCGCACAAGTACCTGATGACCGGGCGGGGCGAGGCTGCCCCTCGCCTGACCATCGACCGGCATGAAAGCGGGTTTCCGGTCGCGCAAGAGCTGATGACCATGGCGGTCGATGCGCAGCAAGCTGGGCGGCATCTGGAGGGGATGCCGTCCGAGACGGAGCTTAAAGACCGGATGGTGCGGCAGATCGTCGGTGACCTGACGATCCCCACCGCGCTGCAGTTCGCCCTGTCGCAGCGGTATTACTATGAGGCGCTGGCGGCGGGGGGCATCTTCTGGGCCCGCAACGACCCGGATGCGCAGTGGACCCGCGATCTGGGCGAACGGCGGCATTTTCTGGTGCATTGGGCGGTCTGGGACACGCAGGTCAACCTGCCGGTGGTCTACCTGATGGACCTTGAGGACTCGGGCAAAAAGCCCCTGCCAACCGACGCCTATCGCTGGCCGCAAGTCCAGGCAGCGCTGATGGCGCAGTCGGTGGGCGGGTTGAAGCTGCTGACGATTGCCACCGGGTTTGACAAGGATTTCGCCGACCTGCACCCCAAACGCCTGCGGCGGATCATCCTGGGGCCGATGTATTCGGCCAGCTTCACGCTGCAATCCGGCCCGATCTCGAAGGTGCTGGAGGGCGCGAAGGCGCCGGAGGGCGAGGATTGGGCGCTGGTCTGGACGGTGGAAGACCTGATCTCGGACCGTGAGGAAGAGGTGAAGGACGGCTGGTTCTCGACCGTCGGGCGGCAGGTCTACAAGCTGGACCCGGTGGCGGGGGCCGAGACGGGGGTGACGCGGCAGGACCGGATGATCATCCTGCCGGAGAAGCCTTATCAGGTGTTGGTCGAGCAGAACCCGAAGGGCTTGCAGGGCTTGCGGAAGTTCGTCGTGGGGGCCGGGGGGCGGCTTATTCCGACGTTGTGACATGGGGTCACCCCGGGGCGCTGCCCCGGACCCCGGGATATTTTCAGACAGAAAATGAGGGTTTCATGAACACGCGCGACACGATGGAGCTGAAGGAAGAGACGATCCGGGCGCAGTATGAGGCGGCGCTGGGGATGGTCTTTGGCTTTGATCATGCGCCGCGTCTGGCGAAGCCATTGGCCGAGGCCGTGGTGGCGGAGCGGTCGCCGGGCATTGGCGCGCGGCCACGGTTCCGGTCCACCGTGCCGGGAATGGCGACGCGGTCCACGGCGCGGCCGGGTGGGGTGCGGCTTTCGGAGCGGGTGGAGGGGCTGGGGGATGGGCTGGTCTCTCCGGTGCAGGCGGCGGTGCTGAACGCGCTGCGGCGGGCGCTTGCGATTGCGCTGGCGATGGGCGAGACATTCTCGGCGCAGTCGGGGCTGGCGGAGTTGAAGAAAGCGAACCTGGAGGGCCGGGTGCCCGAACCGAAGCGGGGCGAGTTCGGCGAGCTTCTACAGGGCGAGGCGCTGGTGGTTCTGTTCACCTTTGCCAATGCGCTGGCGTATCTGATCGCGCCGCATGTGGGGCCGGGGACGGTGGAACTGGGCGAAGTTGAGGAGGTTCTGACCGACAACGCTCCCCTGGCGTTGCAGGGGGTGCTGTGGGAGCTGGATCAGGACATCGGCGCGCTGGCGACGGATGATGTGAAGCTGGTGGCGGTGGTGTCGGCCTTTGCCGAAGCGCTGATGAAGAAGGTGCAGATCCGGGCCGAGAACGGCGCGCGGGTGTCCGTGTTTACGGGGGCCTCGTGGAAGGTTGAGGCCGACGGGCTGACCATCGCGGGGTTCAAGCCGGCGAAGGCGGCGAAGGGTGGCATGATCGCCATGGCCTTCAAGAAGCCGCATGAGGTGGTGGGGAACCACATCGCCAAGTACCAAAGCCTGCGGCTGTCGAAGATGCTGATGGCCTATGATTTTGAACGCCGGCTGAACCCGTTTGCGGAACTGGGCGGGTTCATCTTCACCTTCATGGGGGATGGGAAACCGGGGACGGGGAAGACCACGCTGATCCAGATGATGGCCGGGCTTCTGGACGGGTATTGCAAGGTCGCGGGCTATCCGTTCCGCTATCAGAACTTCAGCATCGACCAGATCGACAGCTATCAGGGCAAGTCGGGGCAGAACGCCAAGGCCTTCATTGACGCGGTGCTGGACCCCTCGGTCATCGCGTTCGGGACCATTGACGATATCGACCAGGGGGCGGGGAAGCGCGGGGACCGGCAGTCCTCGGCCGGTCAGCAGGAGGTGACGGCGGTCTTCATGGGGGCCTTTGCGGGTGCGGGGACAGTGGTGCGGGGGAACTGCACGTTCGGGATGTTCTCGAACTACCCGGAGAATGTGGACGATGCCCTGCGGCAAAGGGCCGGGGCACGGTTTCTGGTCGACGGGCCGCAAAGCCGGGAGGATTACATCGACATCCTGTCGCTGCTCTTGGGCAAGAACCATGCGATCCCGGTTGGCGAGCATGAGTTGTTCGCAGCGCAAGAGATCAAGAAGGCCGTTGCCGCCAGCTTCGAGGGGCATTCCAAGCCGCATGAGGAGGGGCTCTTGAAGGTCTGGGACAAGGTTTCGGGCGAGATCGGCACGCTGGACACTCTGGCGAAGATGGGGGCCTATCTGAAGGCGATCCAACAGGCGGATGACCGGTTCACCGGGCGGGCGATCAAGAACATCACCGACGCGGTGAAGGTCCGGGCGATGGACTTTGAACTGCCGGATCAGTGGATGGAGGAGCCGGACCTGTTCCTCTTCAAGCCCTATGACGAGAAGCTGGCGATGATCCGCGGGCTGATGACACCGATCTCGGTGGACATGGTGATCCAGGAAATCAACCGCTACGCCGACTCTGAGTTCCGCTATGCCGACAAGTCGGACGAGGTGGCTATTGCCGGGATGGTCCGTGACTTCGGTCGGCAAGAGGAGGCGAAGCGGCGGTATCTGGAGGGGAAGGGGTGACGGAAGTCGATCCGATTTTCCCCAGACTTTTCAGGTATGTTGTTTACAAAATCACTTTCCCGAACGGGAAGATTTATGTCGGGAAAGATTATGGTCGCGATGGCCACACTGTCCGTTACTTCGGCAGTTGGGATTTGCGTCTGATTGAGAATGATTTTTCCAAGGAACAGTTGATGGATTTTACAATTCGGCGCGAGATCCTTTACGAAAGCAGTGACAAGGCGGATATAAGTCGCAAAGAGGTAGCCGAAATTGCTCGGCTCGATGCGAACAATCCCGAGAAAGGCTACAATCGCTGGCCCAAGTTCCGAGGCGTGGCGCAAGATTAAGGTTTGGGAGCGCTCAAGCACAACTGAGTAATTTGGTCCATAGGGACGGAGGTTCTAGGCTCAGGGTAGTCCCCCCATTTTTAGCGGGGTCAATCGGGCTGAGACCTTGACGGTCGCGGCCTCGCCCGGCTGGCCGTAGTGGCTGCGAAGGTCGTCAAGCGTCGTGATCCAGTCCATTCGGTGCGCCTTTGGCTGGCGCCGGAGGGTTTCACACCCTCCGGACCTCCCGTGGAGTATTTGTGAAAGGAGCAATCAAATTTGACTTAAATCTGTGATTTTTTGGGTTTGGGCATTGGCAGGTCAGATGCGATGGCCTTCAGCGCAAGTTTGACCGGGTCGGGATCATCGAGGGCATCGGTGACAAGAAGATGAAGCTTTGCGCCCGGATAGGGATGTCCTGTGGGGCTGCCCGGCAGGATGACCAGCGCAGCAGGGGTGGGTTTGAGGTAAAGCAGATCGTCGCAGACCAGTCCGACAACCTTGCCGTCAAGGTAAAGCGCGTATTCGCCGAACATCTTGCGGGCACTCAGCGGCAAGGGGTCAAGCGCGTCGAGGAGATGGGCGATGGTATCGGCGTGAGTGCCCATCAGGCCTTGAACCCCGCATCCTGCATCAGGCGGATGGAGTGGGCCTCGATGTCATTTTCCAGCCGGTCCATGAAGTTGGCGACGGGCATGCCCGGTGGGATGGGGGGCAGGAATTCGACCACCGCAAGTCCCGGTTTGCGCAGGATGCCGCGTTTCGGCCAGAACACCCCGACGTTGGTGGCGACCGGATAGCAGGGCTGGGCAAGTTGATCATACAGCAGGCCAGTGCCGATCTTGTAGGGCAGCTTTGCCCCCGGGGCGACACGGGTCCCTTGTGGGTAGATGACCAGTTGGCCGGGTTCTGCGGCACCCGCCTGAACATCGGCTTTCATCTTGGTGATGGCGGCGCCTCGCCTGCCCCGGTTCACCGGAACGCAGCCGATCCGCAGCGCGTATTGCCCAAGGAAGGGCGCATACATCAGTTCCCGCTTCATGATGAACTTGGCCGCCGGGACGGCGTTGAAGATGATCATGATGTCGAGAAAGCTTTGGTGCTTGGCTGCGACGACCGCTTCTCCGGTCGGCGGCGTGCCGCGCACTTCGGAGCGGAGGCCGCAGAGGACCCTGACCGAAAAGATCACCCAGCGGCAAAAGGTCTTGCAGGCAACGCGGGCGCCCTTGCGGGAAAAGAGCGCCCAGGGAGCAAAGACCACCGCGATGATGGCCATGGCCAGATACATCTGGACGATGAAGATCAGGGACAAAAGCCAGCGGATCGGGGTCATGTCAGCTCTCGCAATTTCTGGAAGGCGGCGCGGCGGGTGGCGACAAAAGCGACCAGCGCGGCAATGGGCGGAAGTGCCATGGGCCAAAGCCATCCGGCGCCAGTAAAACCCAGACCGGTCAGGAAGCCGCCGGCGGCATCGGCAGCGGGCAGGGCTGCAACACCGGCGAGGCCTGCCACCGCACCCACCATCGCCCCGCCAAAGGCGCGCAGGGTGAAACGGCGCACAAAAGCGCGGGCAATGTAGCTGTCCTTGGCCCCGACGAGGCGAAGCACCCGGATCACCTCAATGTTGGTGGCAAGGGCGGCCCGGGCGGCAAGCGTGATCATCGCGGCCATGGTGGCACCGATCAGCGCGATGGAGAGAAGCCCAAGGAACCGTAACCGCGCTGCGGCCTCGGCCAGGGGGCGGCGCCAGCGGGTGTGGTCATCAAGGATCGCGCCGGGGGCCTCGGCTGTCAGGCGATTGCGCAGGCCTTCGGAATCGTAGCCCGGAACCGCTTCGACGACTTCGAACAGGCGGGGGATCGGCAGGGATTCAATCGGCAGGTCGGGGCCGAACCATGGCTCCAACAGCGCGCGGGTGTCGTCGTCGTCGATGGCCTGATAGCTGGCGATGCCGGGCGTGGTGGACAAGACCAGCAAGATCGCGTCAGTCTGGACCTGCACCTGTTCAGCCGGGGCGGACAGGCGGATCGTCGCGGTCCGGGCCAGCGCATCGGACCAGCGGTCGGCCAGGCGACCCGAAGCAAGTGACAGGGCCAGCGCGAAGACGCACAGAAAGGTCATCGCAGCGGCGGTAAAGCTGGTCAGCCAGGCGGTCGGGCCGGACGATGGCACCACCCTTATCGCGCGGGTTGACGGGCTGGCGGGTTTGGCGGCAGGCGGCTTCACAGGTCGGCCCCCGCAAGCTGGACGCGGTGCTTGGCAATGCGCAGGACCCGGGTCTGGACCTGCGCCTTGGCCTGACGGATCAGGTTCAGGTCATGGGTGGCCACGACGATGGTCTTGCCCATCCGGTTCAGTTCGACCAGCAGGGTCAGGATTTTCAGCGACATTTCCCAATCGACGTTGCCGGTGGGTTCGTCCGCCAGTATCACGTCGGGATCGACGATCACCGCACGGGCGAGCGCGGCGCGCTGGCGTTCGCCCCCCGAAAGCTGCGGCGGCAGCGCGCCCGACAGGTGGCTTAGCCCGACCCAGCCCAGCAGCTCGTCCAGTTCCTTGGGGTCGCTTTCCCGGTCCGACACGGTGAACGGCAGCGCCATGTTGGCCCCAAGCGTCATATGATCCAGGAACCGGCAATCCTGATGCACGATCCCGATCCGGCGGCGGGTGCGGGCAACATCATCGCGCGACAGCGAGGTGACATCGCGGTCAAACAGGGTGACGCGCCCGGTGGTCGGGCGAAGCTCGGCATAGGCAAGCTTGAGGAAGGTCGATTTGCCTGACCCCGAAGGCCCGGTCAGAAAATGGAACGACCCCGGCGCCAGTCGCAGCGACACATCGGCAAGAAGCTCGCTGCCAGAGTAGCTGTAGGCCACATTCTCGAAGGCGATCACGGTGGTTTCCTTGACTGACAAAGGGCGCGAAGGTTTCACAAGCGGCACATCGGCTGTGCTTTCCATCGCACAGGCAGGAATGATTGCACAAGTGGACGCTACAAACCCTTGGACCTGAAAGAATTAAGCGTTACAACTCAATGGGGAGTGCCGGGAAAAGGCGTTGAGGGACAAGAATGCGGTTGGTTTGCCCAAACTGTGATGCCAAGTATGAAGTCCCAGAGGACGCGATCCCCGACGCAGGTCGGGATGTCCAGTGCGCGAATTGCAGTCATGCATGGTTCCAGGCGCGGGAACGAACGGCATCGACCGTGGTGACAAAGCGTTCCGAACCCAATCCTCAGCCGGTCGCAAGCCCGGCCGCGCGGCCTGAAACTCCGCAGACTTCGGCAAGTGACGCGCCGGCCCCTGTCGGGATTGCGGTGGAACCGGAAACACCGGCTGCGCGCGCCGTGCCGACGAGCAAATCCAAGGCGGACACGGCTGTCAAAGCGGCAAGCAAGGCCTTACCGCCGTCTGCCGAAGCCAACCAGCCTCAATCAGAACCTGCGACTGCCAGTTCCACGCCCGAAGGGATGCCATCCGCCTCGGAGGCCGAATCTGCAACCTCGGAACCCGAAGGGGCTATCGCGGACTCAAGTTCAAAACCCGCTCCCAGAATAGGGGCGTGGCCAGAGATGGCCGAAGAGGCAGAGGTGGCTCAACCGATTGCGGCACGGGAGGTCGACGAAGGCGTCTTGACCATTCTGCGCGAAGAGGCGGAGCGTGAGGTAAAGGCGCGCTTCTTTGAACGGCAGTCGCCGGAGAGTGGGCCTGACCTCGGTGTCGAGGCCGCCCCTGCTGCGCGCAAAAAGGTGGCAGGCAAGAAGCCGGCTCCAGTGCCGGAAGAAGTGGCAAAACCTTCTGCGCGGCGCGATCTGCTGCCTGACGTCGAGGAAATCAACTCTACCCTCCGTCGGTCCGAAATTTCGGAAGCAGAATCCGCTGGCGATATGGACATGGCTGGCCGTGATGGGCGTGGCGCTTTCCGCAGCGGGTTTCTTTTGGTGTTGTCGATGGCGATCCTTGGGGCGGCGGTCTATATCGCGTCGGCTTGGCTGGCCAATCTGATCCCTGCGCTGGAGGGGCCACTTAAATCCTACGTTGGCCTGATCGATGGCATTCGGTTAAACATGGACAGCCTGATGCAATCAGCCACGAGACTGATATCTGGCGAACCAGACTAAGGTCACTTCAAATCGGCTTGCCCCTTGGCGGGCGGGCCTTTATCCCTGCAGGTCAAGCCATCGCCCGCAAGGAGCCTCCATGAGCACGAACCAGCGTTTCGACAAGTCGAAGCTTCCCAGCCGCCATGTGACCGAGGGTCCGGCGCGTGCCCCGCACCGCAGCTATTTCTACGCTATGGGGATTACCGAGGAAGAGATTCACCAGCCCTGGGTTGGCGTTGCGACCTGCTGGAACGAAGCCGCCCCTTGCAACATCGCGCTGAACCGTCAGGCGCAGATCGTGAAGCATGGGGTGAAAAAGGGCGGCGGCACTCCGCGCGAATTCACCACCATCACCGTCACCGACGGCATCGCGATGGGGCATGAGGGGATGCGGTCCTCACTGGCATCCCGCGATGCGATTGCCGACACCGTGGAACTGACGATGCGCGGGCATTGCTATGACGCGATTGTCGGGCTTGCGGGTTGCGACAAGTCGCTGCCGGGGATGATGATGGCGATGGTGCGGCTGAACGTGCCATCGGTCTTCATCTATGGCGGCTCGATCCTGCCCGGCCGCTATCAGGGTCGCGACATCACCGTGCAGGACATGTTCGAAGCCGTGGGCAAGCACCAGGCTGGCAACCTTTCCGACGCGGAGCTGGAGATCATGGAACGGGTCGCTTGCCCGTCTTCGGGTGCCTGCGGCGCGCAGTATACCGCGAACACGATGGCCTGTGTGTCCGAGGCGATTGGTCTGGCGCTGTTGAACTCGTCCAGCGCCCCTGCCCCCTATGAAAGCCGCGACCAGTATGGCGAGGCTTCGGGCGTCGCGGTCATGCACCTGATCGAAAAGAACATCCGCGCGCGTGACATCGTGACGCTGAAGTCGTTGGAGAACGCGGCGCGGGTGGTGGGTTGCACGGGCGGTTCCACCAACGCGGCTCTGCACCTGCCGGCGCTGGCGAACGAGGCGGGGATCGACTTCGACCTGTTCGACGTGGCGGCCTGCATGAAGGACACGCCCTATTTCGTCGACCTGCGGCCGGGTGGGAAATATGTCGCCAAGGACCTGCATGAGGTTGGCGGCGTGGCTGTGGTGATGAAGGAACTGGCGAAAGAGGGGCTGTTGCACCTTGATTGCATCACCGCATCGGGCAAGACACTGGGCGAGTCGCTGGACGAGATCAAGGGCGAGGCGGATGGCACGGTGATCTATCACATCGGGTCACCCATCACCAAGACCGGGGGCGTGGTTTCCCTGAAGGGCAACCTTGCACCTGATGGGGCGATCGTGAAAGTCGCCGGGATGACCGAAGCCGAGCAGGTCTTTACCGGCCCGGCACGGGTGTTCGAGTGTGAAGAAGATGCCTTTGAAGCAGTAAAGCAGCGTGCCTACAAGGAAGGCGAAGTCATCGTCATCCGCAATGAAGGCCCCGCTGGTGGACCGGGCATGCGCGAGATGTTGTCCACCACGGCGGCGCTGAGCGGTCAAGGCATGGGCAAGAAAGTGGCGCTTATCACCGACGGCCGGTTCAGTGGCGCGACGCGCGGGTTCTGTGTGGGCCATGTGGGGCCTGAAGCGGCACATGGCGGGCCGATTGCGCTGCTGAAAACCGGCGACATCATCACGCTGAACGCCCTGACCGGCGAGATCTCGGTCGCGCTTTCGGACGCAGAACTGGCCGCGCGCAAGGCTGACTGGAAGGGCCCGCGCAAGACCGCTTATACCAGCGGTGCCATCTACAAGTTCACGAAACTGGTCGGCGGCGCGCGCTGGGGGGCGGTGACGCATCCCGGAGCCAAGGGCGAAAGCCACGTCTATATGGACCAGTAAGGTCAGACAATGGCAGGCCGCATCGCAAGGTTTCTGGACCGCTGGCATCTGCAAAAGCTGCGGCAACGCTGGGATGCGGCCCTTGATCCGGTGGCCGGGTCAGACGCCTTTGCCCTGCGCGGGGTAAGGTCCGAAGCCCGCGCCTTGCGGCGCAAGATAGACCGGGTGATCCACGCGACGGATCAGCGGCTGGCCTTGCCGGCCCTGGGCGCGGGTCTGCCGCGCACACAGCTTGGCACCGACTGGGTCTGGCGTCCCGATGCTTGGCGTGGCCCGTTGCCGGTTCCGGGCGCAGTTGCCGACAATAGCAGAACCCAGATCAGCGATGATCTGGCCGTGTATCACGATTGTCCGTTGGGCGAGATCGTGATCCGCCAGTCCCGCAATGCAACCGAAGCCGATCGCGCGCCCTTTGGTCTGGCGGTCGAGCTTTTCGGCTTTCGCGGAAGATTTTTGTCCATTGCCACGAATTTGCCGGACGCTGCCGTGCGCGGCTTGGGAACCAGGCACCTGATTCGGCTTGACGCCGTGATCGACGTAGATCGCCCATTGAAGGGATTTGCCAGGTTGAACGTGAAACACGGACCAAACCTGGCGCAACTGGTCAGCGGGCTGACCGATGATGCGCGCGAAAAGTTCGCTGAGTTTGATCTGGCTTATGCCAAGATCGACGAGTCGCGGATCGAAAGGGTCTGGCTTGACCTTATTTTCAACGATGCGGCGATGACGCGCATCGCCTTGCGCGACATGGTTCTTAGCCGTCGCCCGCGCGCCGAAATGTGAGGCAGAAATGTCGAAGACAACTCAGAACACCCTGACCCAGACACGAATCTCGGAGGGTTGGTGGGAGGGAATCTTTGACGGTTCCAATGACGACGCTACGGCGCTGAAGGCTTGGCATCTGGAGCGAGAACTTGACGGGGTCGAGGTCCTGCCGTCGCCCGGCGCAGCTGGCAAACGTGCCGTTCGGTTCGCGATTCCTGTGTCGATCCTGTCCGAAGGCGTGCAGACGGTGCTGTTCCGGCTGGGGGATGAGGTGCTGACGCATCTGACCCTGATTGCGGGCGTGCCACTGGAAGAAGACCTGCGCGCCGAAATCAGCCTGCTGCGCGCCGAACTGGACGTGTTGAAACGCGCCTTCCGCCGGCATTGTGCCGAAACGGTGGGGTAGGGCGCAAAAAGTCTTCGAAGGCTTTTCCAAATTCCTTCGAAGGAATTTGGCCCCTCAACCCCAGGTCGGGTGGAACTTGCCAGCAGGCGACAGGGTGAAAATCTCGCAACCCGTGGCGGTGACCCCGACGGAATGTTCGAACTGCGCCGAAAGTGACTTGTCGCGGGTGACGGCGGTCCAGTCGTCGGCCAGCACCTTGGTTTCCGGCCGGCCAAGGTTCACCATCGGCTCGATGGTAAAGAACATGCCTTCCTCCAGCACCGGCCCCGCGCCCACTCGACCATAGTGCAGCACGTTCGGCGGCGCGTGAAATACGCGTCCCAGCCCGTGACCGCAGAAATCGCGGACCACGGACATCCGGTTGGCCTCGACGTAAGCCTGGATTGCGAAGCCGATGTCGCCAAAGGTATTCCCCGGCTTGACCGCCGCGATGCCGCGCATCAGGCCTTCGTAAGTGACCTCGATCAACCGTTCGGCCTTGCGGGGCATCTGGCCCGCGACATACATCCGGCTGGTGTCGCCGAACCAGCCATCGACGATCACCGTCACGTCGACGTTCAGGATATCACCGTCGACCAAGACTTTCGGTCCCGGAATCCCGTGGCAAACCACATGGTTCACCGAAATGCACGACGCGTGACGATAGCCCTTGTAGCCGATGGTCGCCGAGGTGACGCCGCGGCGCGTGATTTCTTCAGTGATGAAGTCGTCCAGTGCCGCCGTCGTCACACCGGGAACTACCAGCGGAGCCACCGCATCCAGTATCTCCGCCGCGACCCGGCCCGCCACGCGCATGCCGGCAAAATCCGCACCCTCATATATGCGAATGCCGTCCTTCGTGATCCGGGCGCGTTGTTCGTCCAAGGCAATCTCCTGTGGGCCCTACATAGGGTGCTTCAAATCGCTTGGCCAGAGGCTGACTCTTGAAAGCCGGACGCGGCTGGGTATACCCGATACTCAGGCAGGCAAGGAGGCGACGATGACCAACCCAACGGCGGCAATGCTGGTGATCGGCGACGAGATCCTGTCGGGGCGCACCCGTGATTCCAACCTGCACCACCTTGCACAAGAACTGACCCGGATCGGCATCACCTTGACCGAGGCGCGGGTGGTTGCCGATCAGCACGACCGGATTGTCGACGCGGTCCGCGCGCTGTCAGTCAGCTTTACCCATGTCTTCACCAGTGGCGGCATCGGCCCGACGCATGACGACATCACCGCCGACGCTGTTGCTGCGGCGATGGGGGCCACGATCTCCCACCGCCCCGATGCGATGGCACTGTTGCAGGCGCACTACGACCGCGCCGGATTGCCCTTTAACGAGGCCCGTCAGCGCATGGCCCGCATCCCGGACGGCGCGCATCTGATCGACAACCCGGTCTCCACGGCTCCGGGGTTCCGGCTTGGCAATGTCCATGTGATGGCCGGAGTGCCCAACATATTCGAGTCGATGCTGGCCAGCGTCCTGCCCGGCCTGACCGGCGGTCCGCCGCTGCTAAGCCAGTCGCTGCGCCTGCTGCGGGGCGAGGGCGATATTGCCGGGCCGTTCGGGGCGTTGGCGGCGGAATTCCCTGACCTGTCGATGGGGTCCTATCCCTTTAACCAGCAGGGTGCGCATGGCACCAATCTGGTGATACGCGGCATCGATCCGGCGCGGGTTGATGAGGCCATGCTGCGGCTGACCCGGCTTTTCGGATGACGCCAGCGGCCCTAGCGCAAGTGATGGAAGCGACCTGGCCGCCTGCCCGCAGTTGGCGGCAGGGTCCCTTTACCCTGCGCGACGGGGCCGGGGGCGGCAAACGCGTGGCGGCGGCCAGTTGTGAAGACATTTGGAACTATGCCGACATCGACGCTGCCGAAGCTGCGATGGCCCAGCCGCTGATGCTGATTCGCGCCGGGGACGAAGCCCTTGATGCGGCCCTGCAGACACGCGGCTGGCGTCTGGTCGATCCGGTCGTCGCCTATGCCGCGCCGGTCGAACTCTTGATGACCGAACTTGAACCGTTGGCGGCCTTTGCCCATTGGCCACCGTTGCAGATTGCCCGGGCGATCTGGGAGGAAGGCGACATCGGCCCGGCCCGGGTCGCGGTGATGGACCGGGTAACCGGGGCGAAATGCGCAATTCTGGCCCGCAATGCCGACCGGCCAGCCGGTGCCGCCTTTGTCGCCTGCCGGGACGATATCGCCATGCTGCACGCGCTGGAGGTTCGCCCGCATCAACGCCGGAACGGAGTCGGGGCGGTTCTGCTGCACGCGGCGGCAAATTGGGCCAGCCTGCAGGGGGCAACCCGGCTTATGCTGGTGGTAACCGCGCAAAACGCTGCTGCCCGCGCGCTCTACACTCGCCTTGGCATGCAAGGTGTGGGACATTACCACTATAGAATGAAGTGATCGCGGAAAGCGTCCCCGGCTTGATCAATCCCATCGCCCTGCTGATGCCCCTCGGTTTGGTCCTATCGGCCCAACCCCTTGCCGCATTGACGCTGGAGCTTCCGGCGCCCGTGCTGCGCGAGGAAACACGCAGCGCGCTTCCCGGCAGCTATGCCCTGCCGCTTGCGGCGTTTGACGGAGTATCGGTGCCATCCCGCGTGGTCGAAGGGGCGCTGGACCAGCGGGCGTTTCAGCTGGATGCGCCCGGCCAGACCACTCTGGCGATCATGACCCCCCTGCGCGATCAGGTCGTCGCGGCAGGCTTCACCGTGCTGTTTGAATGCGAGGCCAGAACTTGTGGGGGTTTCGATTTCCGCTTTGGCACTGACGTGATCCCTGAGCCAGACATGCATGTCGACATGGGCGATTTCCGCTTTCTGTCCGCCGAACGTGACGGCGAGGTGATCTCGATTCTGGTCAGCCGAACCGCATTCGCGGGTTTTGTGCAGGTGGTGCGGGTGACCGATGCGCCGTTGCCCGAGGTTACGGTAGCCGACCCACAGGCCACCGTCGTCGATCTGGACGCGGAGGAGGTCATTCGCAGCCCCGACCCCGCGACTGGAGATGCGGCCGGAATTGGCGCTGCACTTGCGGTCGAAGGTCGGGCGGCGCTGGACGATCTGGTCTTTGACAGCGGGTCGGCCACCCTGTCGGATGGCGATTATGCGTCGCTTGCCGAAGTCGCGGCGTGGCTGAAGGCCAACCCGGACGGCACAATCGCGCTGGTGGGTCACACCGATGCCGCAGGCAGTCTTGCCGCCAACATCGCCCTGTCCGAACGCCGGGCTGAAACGGTCAAGGAGGCTTTGGTTGATCTGCACGGCGCTGATGGCGGCAGGATCGCGGCCGAGGGGGTCGGGTTCCTTGCCCCGCGTGCCACCAATGAGACGGATGAAGGCAGGCAGAAAAACCGTCGGGTCGAAGTCGTAGTGACTTCGACCCGCTAGCGATCTTGGCGAAAGGGGAGGGATTGTCCCTTCGTCAGATCACCAGATGTCAGGACCCTTTTCCATATAGCGCTTGGCCAGAAAGTCGATAAAGGCCCGCACTTTGGGCTGGGTAAACCGGCCCGGGGGATAGATGGCGTAAATGCCAAGGGTTTCAACCGGAAGGCCGGGGATCGCCTCTTCCACCAAACCTTGCCGCAGGGCGTCGGCGTAAAGAAAGCTGGGCAGATAGGCGATGCCAAGGCCCGAAATCGCGGCATTCAGCAGCGATTGCCCGTCATTCACCGTCAGCCAGCCTACCGACCGGACCTGCCGCTTTTCGCCCGAGGGCGCGGTGATCTTCCAGACGTTGCCGTTGGCCTGATTGGAGTAATGCAAGAGCTTGTGGTCGTTCAGTTCGTCGATTTTCTGCGGGCGGCCATATTTCTGGAAATACGACGGCGCGCCGATCATCCGCTTGTTGGTTTCGGTCAATTTGCGGGCGCGCAGGCTGGAGTCCTCCAGATCGCCCACCCGGATCGCCATGTCGAACCCTTCGCTGATCAGTTCGACATAGCGGTTGTTCAAGACCATGTTGACGGTGATGTCCGGGTATTCTAGCAGGAAATCCCCCAGGATCGGCGACAGAAGGTTGACCCCGAAATCCGTCGCGACCGACACGCGCAACAGGCCCGAAGGGGCCGACTGCATGCTGGTCACCAGCGCATCCGCCTCGCCTGCGTCGTTCAAAACTCGGCGGGCGCGGTCATAGTAGGCAAGGCCGATTTCGGTCGGGCTGACGCGGCGAGTGGTGCGGTTCAGAAGCCGTGCCCCCAGTCGCGCCTCAAGCGCCGAGACATGTTTCGAGACGGCGGATTTTGAAATCCCCATCTTCTTCGCCGCATCGGTAAAGCCGCCCTGGTCAACGACGGTGGCAAACGCCTCCATCTCGGTCAGTCGATCCATTTTGTCCTCGTTGGAACATACACGCTTATTCTGTCAGCAAGGATAGACGGCGAATTCGGGCAGGATGGGGGCGAACGCGCGTCCTATCCGCGGTATTGTCGGGGATCGTTCATGGCGGGGAAACACATGAGCCGGCTCCCAGCACCCCAGGGGCGTCAAGCATCAGGCTATAAACAATCTTGGGTTGAAAAGCAGCTTTGCTCGGATTCGAAACCCACCAAAGGTTGATGCACGACCGGGGATTCCGACAAGATAGCGTCCGGTCGGTCAGCGCCGGCCAGTCAGATATGGGCGGCCGGTCAGATATGGGCGGCCAGGCGGGCACCCTGATCAATGGCGCGCTTGGCGTCCAGTTCGGCGGCAACATCCGCCCCGCCGATCAGGTGGTGCGCCACACCACGCCGGGTCAGCGCATCTGACAGGCCCCGGTTGGGCACCTGACCCGCGCACAAGACCACGGCATCGACCGCCAGCAGCTCCGGCCCCTCATGGTTCGGCCCGTGGCTGATCATTAGCCCCTCCCGGGTGATCCGCTCGTAATTCACGCCGCCCTGCATCCGCACCTGTCGCATCGCCAAAGCGGCCCGGTGAATCCAGCCCGTGGTCTTGCCAAGCCCGCGCCCCGGCTTTTCGGCCTTGCGCTGCAGAAGATGCACCTGACGTGCTGGCGGTTCGGGCAAAGGGCCTTCGGGGACAAGACCGCCCCGGTCCTCCCATGGCGCGCTGATCCCCCATTCGCGGCGCCAAAGGACAGGGTCCAGCGTCGGGCTGACACCTTGATGCACCAGCGCCTCGGCCACATCGAACCCGATGCCCCCGGCGCCGACGATTGCCACCCTTGGCCCAACATTGGCCCCGTTCAGCACGTCGATATAGGTCAGCACGACCGCCCCCGGGTCGGTCGGAATGTCCGGTTCGCGCGGGATCACGCCGGTCGCGATGATGATCTCGTCAAAGCCGGTCAGATCGTCGGCCTTGGCTTCTGCCCCCAACCGCAGGGTGATGTTGTCATGCTGCAGCATGGTGGTGAACCAGTCGACGAGGCCGTGAAATTCCTCTTTCCCCGGCACCTGTCTGGCAAGGTTCAACTGTCCGCCAACTGCAGTCGCCCGGTCGAAAAGCACGACCTTGTGCCCGCGCTGGGCGGCAACAATGGCGGCCATCATCCCCGCAGGACCGGCACCGACCACGGCGACCTGCTTGACCACAGCCGCCGGCTCATAGCTCAGTTCCGTTTCATGACAGGCACGCGGGTTCACCAGACAAGATGTAAGCCGACCCGAGAATGTGTGGTCCAGACAGGCCTGATTGCAGGCGATGCAGGGCGCAATCCGGGCCGACTGCCCCGCCGCGGCCTTCACGATTAAATCGGCATCTGCCAGCCAGGGCCGCGCCATCGACACCATGTCGGCGGCTCCGGCCGCCAGCAGGCCCTCGGCCACCTCCGGCGTGTTGATCCGGTTCGAGGTGATGACGGGGATCGAAACCTGCGGCCGTAGCCGCGCGGTCAGATGCGCAAAAGCCGCGCGGGGGACCGAAGTGGCGATGGTCGGCACCCGTGCCTCGTGCCAGCCGATCCCGGTGTTCAGGATCGACGCCCCCGCTGCCTCGACAGCCTTGGCCAGCGTGATCACCTCGTCCCAGCTTGACCCGTCTGGCACCAGGTCGATCAGCGAAATCCGGTAGACCAGCAGCGCCTGCGGCCCCATCGCCGCGCGGACCCGGGCCACGACCTCAACCGGCAGCCGCATCCGGTTTTCATAAGAACCGCCCCAACGGTCGCTGCGGCGGTTGGTGTGGGTGACAAGGAACTGGTTAAGGAAATAGCCCTCCGATCCCATCACCTCGACCCCGTCATAGCCCGCTTCAATCGCGCGGGTGGCGGCGGTGGCGATGTCGGCAATCTGCTTTTCGATCCCCGCGTCGTCCAGTTCGCGCGGGGCAAAGGGCGAGATCGGCGATTTGACGGCGGACGGCCCGACACAATCCTTGCCATAGGCATAGCGCCCTGCATGCAGGATCTGCATCACGATATGGCCGCCCTCGGCATGGACGGCATCAGTGACCCGGCGGTGGTTCGCGATGTCCTGGTCGCTGAACAACCCGGCCGCACCGGGAAACACCCCGCCCTCGCGGTTCGGGGCCATGCCACCGGTCACGATCAGCCCCGCCCCGCCGCGCGCCCGGGCGGCATAGAAAGCCGCAACCCGGCCCCAGTCGCCGGTCTCCTCCAGCCCGGTGTGCATCGAGCCCATCAGACTGCGATTGCGCAGGGTGACGGTGCCAAGGGTGATCGGGGCCAGAAGATGAGGATAGGGCGACATGAAGCCTCACGCGTTCAGGGCAGAATGACCGCTGGCACAGCGCCTGTCACCCGCAACGCAACGTCACGGGCCGGTGCCTTGATCCGACACGGTCAGCAGGGTGACGATCGTGTCGCCATAACGGCGCTGGTCATGCTGGGTCATGCCCGCTGGCACTATGGGGGCGATGCTTTCCTCCCAAACCACCATCGCGCCGGGGGCAAGCCAGCCAGACTTTATTGCGGCGGAAAGGGCGGCCTCGCCCAATGACTTGGCATAAGGCGGGTCCAGAAAGACCAGCGTGAAGGGTGCACCGGGGTTCGCGGGCAGATGCCGGGCATCCTGCCGCAGGATCCGGGTTTCACCCTCGGCCCGCATTTTCGCGACATTGGCGCGCAAAAGTGTCAGCGCCCTGGCCCCGTCATCGACAAAGACCACCTCGGCCGCACCCCGGCTTAGCGCCTCAAGTCCCATCGCCCCGGTTCCGGCAAACAGGTCAAGCACGCGGGCGCCTGCGACCGGATTGCCGTAACCGCCGTTGATCAGGAGGTTGAAGATCGCCTCGCGCACGCGGTCCGATGTGGGGCGCAGATGCGCGGCAGTATCGCCTTCGCCAACCTCGGTCAGGCGAAGACCGCGACGGTTGCCGCCGATGATCCTCATGCTTTCAGCAGCACCTTGAGGTCGGGGGTCGTGGCGATGACATCGGGCGCGGGGCTTTTGCCGCCCTCGATCAGCCGCTTGCCAACCATGTAGGCGCGGGGATCGTTCATCGCATCGACCGCCAGAAGCGTGTCGCCCCGGTAATACCAGAAGCTGACCGCCTGACCCTCGCCCGGCCGGGTGGCGATATGGTCATAGCCGGTGTTCAGGCCCGCGATCTGCAGTTTCAGGTCGAACTGATCCGACCAGAACCACGGTTTCGCCAGATAGGGCTGATCCGCGCCAAGGATGTTGGCCGCGACCGCCTCGGCCTGATCAATCGCATTGCCGACCGATTCCAGCCGCAGCCGTCCGCCGGCCCAGGGAAAGGACGCGCAGTCCCCCGCCGCCCAGACCGAAGGGTCCGAGGTGCGGCCTAGCGCATCGGTCGCAATGCCGTTGTCGATGGTCAGGCCCGCAGCTTCGGCCAGCCCGGCGTTGGGGGTAATCCCAACGCCCGCAATCACGAAATCGGCGGCCAGTTCGCGGCCGTCCTGCAGCCGGACGCCGGTAACACGGGTACCGCCCAAAAGCCGGTCCAGCCCGGTGGATTCAAGGATCGTCACCCCATGCGCCTGATGCAGTGCGCGGACATGGTCGGACGTTTCGGGCGAGGCCACCCGCTGCAGGATACGCGGCGCCATTTCCAGCACGGTGACCGACAGGCCCAGCTTGGCGGCCACCGCCGCAGCCTCCAGCCCGATATAGCCACCGCCAACGATGATGACGCAGCGGCCCGGCTGGAACTCGGCCCGCATCGCATCGACATCGGCCAGCGTGCGGACCGTAAATACCCCCGCCAGACTGCCACCGATGGCGGCAGGCAACCGGCGCGGGGTCGAGCCGGTGGTCAGTGCCAGCTGGTCATAGGCCAGCGCCTCGCCACCGACGGTCACGGTCTTGGCATTCGGATCAAGATCGGTCACCGGCTGGCCAAGGCGCAATTCGACGGCGTTTTCGGCCCAGAAGTCCGGCGCGCGCAGCCACAGCCGTTCGGCCTCCATCTCGCCCAATAGATAGGCTTTCGAGAGCGGGGGGCGCTGATACGGTGGGCTGGGTTCGTCGCCAAGCATGACAATCTCGCCCTGATGCCCCAAGGCCCGCAGCTTTGCCGCCAGCGCCGCCCCGGCCTGCCCGGCCCCCACGATCACCACCCGCATCGCATTCCCCCTCTGGACCATTCCGCCTTGAAGCCTATATCCCATGCGTTAATGGGTGCAATGATCGGAGAGACGGAATGTCGCGCAAAACCATCGAGATCGGGGCGAAGCTGCCCGAAGCAACGCTGCTGAGCGTGCACGCGGACGATGGGAAGACTGTGCCGCTGGCGGAAAAGCTGGCGGGCCGCAAAGTGGTGATCTTCGGGCTGCCCGGCGCATTTACCAGCACCTGTTCCAGCGCGCATGTGCCCAGTTTCATACGCACCGCCAAGGCACTTGCCGAAAAGGGCGTGGACGAGATCATCTGCGTGTCGGTCAACGACCCCTTCGTGATGGAGGCTTGGGGCAATGCCACCGGGGCAATCACCGCCGGAATCACCATGCTGGCCGATGCCGACGGGTCGTTCACAAAGGCCATCGGCATGGAATTCGACTGGGTGCCGGACGGATTCTACGGCCGGTCCCTTCGCTATTCGATGCTCGTCGAAGACGGCGTGGTCACCCGCTTTTTCCCGGAACTTCAGCCGGGCTGCAGCATCTCGGCCGGCGAACACATGCTGTCCGAACTTTGACCGGCGCCGGGCTTCACGCCTTTCTGGCGTGAAGCTCGCACAGGCAAGTGACCGGCTCGCCATGATCGCGCTGGATTTCGGCATTGGGGGCCAGCCGATCCATTGCGCGGGCAAGATCGGTGTCCAGCCGGGTCAGTCCGTTGATGGAATGGGTGGTCAGGGTCACGTCAACCACGTTGTATTTGTTGGTCCATTCGGGATGGTGGTTCAGCTTGTCCGCCACCAGGGCGGCGCGGGCCATGAAGCCCCAAGCCTCAGAGAAATTGCGGAACTTCCAGATCTTGCGGATCGCGTCCTGATCCGGCACCGCCGCCCAACCGGTTTCGGCCAGTGGCGGCAGCAGGGTCTTGCGGTCTTCCGTTTGAAGAAGGTCGGTCATCTGGTCCTCACTCTCGATCCTGTTCGCTGACGGTGTTCCGGCGGAAGGGGCCATAGGCGGTCAGCACTTCGATTTCCTCACCGACAGCACGCCGCTCGGCATCCAGATAGCGCGCGATGGCGGTCCGGAAACCCGTGTCGGCAATCCAGTGCAGCGAATGCGTCTGAACCGGCAGATAGCCGCGCGCCAGCTTGTGTTCGCCCTGCGCACCGGCCTCGACCTTTTGCAGGCCAGTGGCAATCGCCCAATCTATGGCGCGATAGTAGCAGAGTTCGAAATGCAAGCAGGGGTGATCTTCGACACAGCCCCAATAGCGCCCGTAAAGCGTGTCGCGGCCGATAAAGTTCAGCGCCCCCGCAACGGCGCGCGCACCATCAAAGGCCAGCACCAGCAGCATGTCGTCGCGCATCGTCGCATGCAGCAGGTCAAAGGCTTTGCGGGTCAGGTAGGGCGTGCCCCATTTCCGGCCGCCGGTGTCCTGATAAAAGGCCCAGAACGCATCCCAATGCTGCGGTTCGATCTGGTCACCGGTCAAAGCGCGAACGATCAGCCCCGAGGCCGCCGCCGTCTCACGCTCCTTGCGGATCATCTTGCGCTTGCGGCTGGACAGGTCGGCAAGGAAATCGTCGAACGTGCCGTAACCCCGGTTCTGCCAGTGAAACTGCTGGGTGATCCGGTGCAGCGTGCCTTCGATACCGGCCAAAGCCTCGGCTTCTTCGGCGGTGCAAAAGGTTGAATGCAAGGACGACAAATGGTTTTCGGCGGCAACACTGATCGCCGCCCGCCACAGCACCGGCCAGTGTTCCGCAGGGCCAAGAAAACGGTGGCCAGTCGCAGGAGTGAAGGGCACCGCAATCTGCAGCTTGGGGTAATAGCGCCCGCCTGCCCGTTCAAACGCATCGGCCCAACCGTGGTCAAAGATGTATTCGCCCTGACTGTTGGTCTTGACATAAATCGGCGTCGCGGCAACCAGCCGCCCCGCGTTTCGGATAACCAAAGGCCGCGCCTGCCAGCCGGTGCCCTTGCCGGTCGAGCCCGAGGTTTCAAGCGCCACCAAAAAACGGTGGGTGGTAAAGGGATCAACTGGCCGCGATCCACCTGCCGCTTCCGGGCAGGCCAGATCGTCCCACTCATCGGCGGCAATCTCGGTCATGCCGTCAAGAAGATGGGCTTCGACAGTCATCGGCTAAGGCCTTTGCAAGGGGACTGGCGAAAAGATGCGGCCATTCTGGTCGGGGTCAAGCCGGGAATGGTGCGGCGTAGCCCTCAAAGGTGATGTTATGCACAACCTTGCGGGCCTCGACCTCCATTTCCGGTGAGCGCACGGTCCAGCACAGGATGGCGGCCCCTGCGGCCTTCAGCGCGGCGACGCGGGGACGGCCAAGGTCGGTCACCTGATGGGAAATGAAGCTGGACCCGGTCCGGTCATAATCCGGAATCTCGCGCAGATAGGCGCAAATTTCGGCCGGGATCGGGGCGTTCAGGACCGGGTCATAGGCTTCGGTCGTCAAGCCGCGCGGCACATCTGGTGCCAGCCGGGCCATGTGAGCGATACAATGGGGGTTGAACGCCATGACCGCGACCGGCCCTGCGTAACCGGCCAAAGCAGCGGCAACCGCTTGTTCCAGAATACCGTCGGTATCCTTCATCGTGTTCCAGTTTTCCTTGACCTCGATCAGCAAGGGCACCCGGCCCGCCACCATTTCCAGCACCTCGGCCAAGGTCGGGATCGTATCGCTGCCGCCGCGCAACTGTATGCGGCCAAGATCGGCCGCGCTGAAGTCGCTGAACGCGCCCGTAGCACCGGTCAGGCGGTCCATGTCGTCATCGTGAAATACGACGGGCACATCATCGGCGCTGCGCTGAACGTCAAGCTCGATGCCATAGCCTGCGGCAATTGCGGCCCGAAACGCGGACAGCGAGTTTTCGATCACCCCATGGGCGTGGTCATGTAACCCGCGATGGGCAAGCGGCTGGCGCAGGAACGCGTCGGGCAGGAAAACTTGCGTCATTTGAGTTCGAAGATCGCCTCGATCTCGACCGCGACCCCCAGCGGCAAAGACACCGCCGAAACCGCCGAACGCGCATGGCGACCGGCATCGCCAAGGACGGCCACCAGAAAATCCGACGCGCCGTTGATAACCTTGGGTTGATCGATAAAGCCGGGGGTCGAATTGACGAACCCCACCAGCTTGACCGCGCGGGACAGCCTGTCGAAATCGCCGCCACAGGCCTTTTTCAACTGCGCCAAAAGCGAGATCGCACAGCATTTCGCCGCTTCTGCGCCCTGTTCGACGGCAAGATCCTCGCCCAGTCGGCCCTTGATCAGGCCGTGTTCATTCTGGCTGATTTGCCCCGAGATATGCACCAGATTTCCGGTCTTCACGAAAGGCACATAGTTCGCGGCCGGGGCGGGTGCGTCGGGCAGGGTGACGCCAAGCTTGGCAAGGCGGGCTTCGATCGGATGCATGGGTTTTGTCCTTCCGGTTCGACGGAGAGGTTAGCCTGGGCCTGCAGGCCGGGGCAAGGGGTGGCGCGCTGGCGCTGGGTCCGTCCCTTGCGCGCCTTATCGCCCGAACGGGTGCAAATCACGCGCTTCGCTGTTGTCAACTTTCCGGGCGCGACTTATGCCTAGGCAGCGGTCGCACATTTGAAGAATCTGCAGGTCAAGGTTTGCTCAGCGGGTTTCGGGATAGTAGAATGCAGGGTCTGAAGATTTCATTGCCAAGCGTAAATCTGCTACTGGCCGCTGTCCTCTTGGTCGGGCTTGGACTGCTGGCCGGTTGCAGCGGAGCGCCGGGGCCGAATGGGATAGACGATCCCTATGAGGCAACCAACCGCCGGATCCATGAATTCAATCGTGGGCTTGACCGGGCGCTGGTCGGACCGGCAGCCAAGGGCTATGGCAGCATTGTGCCAAAGCCCGTGACCCGGGTGGTCGGCAATCTTGCCGGAACGCTGGATCTTCCCGGCGACATTGCGAACGACCTGTTGCAGCTGCGGGTTGCTGATGCCGCGCAGAATTTTCTGCGGCTGGGAGTCAATCTGACCATGGGTGTGGGCGGGCTCTTCGACGCGTCGACTGCAATCGGGTTGCCCGGCAAGCCGACCGATTTCGGCGAAACGCTACATGTCTGGGGCGCGGGCGAGGGTGCTTATGTCGAACTGCCCTTTGCCGGTCCCTCAACCGTGCGCGACACGGTCGGAACCGTGGTCGACATCGCGCTGAACCCGGTCCGGCTGGTCCTGCCCCCGCGTGAGGCGATGGCGGCAACCGGGATCAAGCTGTTCTCACGCGTTGGTGACCGCGACCGCTTCTCGGAAACGGTAGAGTCGATCTTGTATGACAGTGCGGACAGCTATGCTCAGGCGCGACTTTTGTATCTGCAGAACCGGCGCTTTACCCTGGCACGGGGTAAAGAGGCCGCCAACGATGACGATTTCATTGACCCGTACGAGGATCCCTATGCTGAATGACACCTCGCTTTCGCGCCGCGCAATTCTGGCGGGTCTTGCCGGGATATCGGCCCTTGTCGCCCTGCCGCGTGCGGCCTTGGCCCTGACCGCCGAACAGGCGCAGGAACTGGTGAACAAGACGGTTGACGAGATCAACTCGATCATCAACTCGGGCAAGTCGGAAACGGCGATGCTGGGGTCGTTCGAAAAGCTGTTCACCAGCTATGCCGATGTGGCGACCATCGCGCAATCCGTGCTTGGCCCAGCCTTCAAGACGGCGACCAATGGTCAGCGGTCTGCCTACACCAACGCGTTTCAGGGCTATATCAGCCGCAAATATGGCCGTCGCTTCCGCGAGTTCATCGGCGGCAAGATCGAGGTCGCCGAGGCCCGCGCGGTCAAAAGCTACTTCGAGGTGATCTCGACTGCCTATCTGCAGGGCGAGGCTCCGTTCGAGGTGCGCTGGCATGTGTCCGACAAGTCCGGCAAAAGCCTGTTCTTCAACATCATCATCGAAGGTGTGAACATGCTGGCCTCCGAGCGCACCGAGATGGGTGCCCTTCTGGACCAGCGCGGCGGTGATATTGATCAGTTGATCACGGACCTGAAGACACTCTAACGCGGGATCTTGATCCCCAGCTTTTCCAGCGCGGCAATCGCGGCCTGCGCTTCGGGGCCGGACAGGTTGACTGTCTGGCCACCCGCCTGAACCACCGGCCCGAACCAGCTGTTGATCGCGTTCACTGTGCGCGACGGGCCGGGACCGCTGGTTGAATAGGGGGTTACTGGCACTGCACCGTTCTGATCCGAAAACTGCAGAACCGCGCGGTAGGTGCTGCCGCCTTCGCTAGACCGGCTGCGGTCCAGGCTTGCCCCTTGAAACGCGGCCAAGGGATAGGTCTTTTCGCCCCGACCCAACATGCCGCGCGTGGCGATGGTAATCATCCCGGCGGCGCGGTTGAAGGTCAGCCTGCGGGTTTTCACCATGAACACCCCGACCAGCAGCGGGATCACTGACGCATAGCCAAGGATGTTCATTCCCGGCACAGCGCCCATTGCGCCAAGTCCGCCCGCCATCGGAAAGCCAAGGCGTTCAGCCGCAAAGGGCAGGACATAGCGCATCCCGAACCCCAGGACGAAAAACAGCAGGAACAGGACAACGCACAGGATCATCAGCCCCACCGGGCGAAGCTCGATGATCAGCCGGTTCTGGTCCTGTTCAACAATGCGCATGGCTGAAATCCTCTCGGAATCGCAAAATTCCGCGAAATCCTAGGCCGGAACCCCCGCGCAATCAAGTTTTGCGCGGTGGCCGGTGTCAGTCGGCGTTCTCGATCAGCTCCAGAATGATCTGTTCGGCCAGATCCTCTTCGGTGATCACCGTGCCGGGCAGGGGGGCGATATAGGCCTCGGGCAAGGGTTGTTCGTAGAACTCGCCGTTGTAGGCGGGCGCGTTGGGATCGTCGAAATAGGGCACATCCTCGGGCGCGATCGCCCCTTCGCCGGTGCCGGGGTTGATCGGCTGATAGGTCTCGTCCGGAATTTCGGTCATCAGCGGGCTGGCATCGACGCCTTCGTTGATCCGCACCATGACTTCGTGCCAGATCTCGGCGGGCAAGCCGCCGCCCGTGACACCCGTAAGGGGGCTGTTGTCGTCATAGCCCATCCAGACGCCGACCACATAATCGGCGGTAAAGCCCACGAACCAGGCATCCCGCGCGCTGGTGGTGGTGCCGGTCTTGCCAGCCGCCTCGCGGTCGTCCAGCCGGGCGCGGGCGCCAGTGCCGGAATTCAGCACCTCGGTCATCATGTAGGTCAGCGCGCGTGCGGCTTTCTCCGAGATCACCCGTTCGCCGATGCCGCCACTGGCCCCGAACAGGGGCTCATCCATCCCCGCCAGTTTCAGCGCCTGCAACCCGTAAGGCGACACCGCTGAACCGCCGTTCAGGATGCCGGCAAAGGCACCCGTCATCTCGATCAGGGTGGATTCCGATGCCCCCAGCGCCAAAGCCGGGCCATCGGCAAAGTTCTGCGCCAGACCGAAATCAGTCGCGACCTTCTCGACCAGATCGCGGCCCACCGCCTCACTTATCCGCACAGCCGGTATGTTCCGGCTTTCGGCAAGCGCCTGGGTCAGCGTAATCATCCCCTTGAATTTCTTGTCATAGTTCGTGGGGCACCAGTCCCCGGACCCTGCCGTATAGATGCACAGCGGCGAATCATCGACCATGGACATCGGGCTGTAACCCAGATCCATCGCCACGGCATAGATGAAGGGCTTGAAGGTCGATCCGGTCTGCCGCAGGGCATGGGTCGCGCGGTTGAAATCGCCCGCGTTCGGCAAGTCGCGCCCGCCAACCATGGCCCGGACCGCGCCGTCCGCGCTCATCACCACAATCGCGGCTTGCGCCTTCGAGCCGTCCTTCAGCTTGTTTTCAAACACCCAGGCCAGCGCCTCTTCGGCCTGTTTCTGCATCTCTTGATCCAAGGTCGTCTCGATGATCACGTCTTCGGTGGTGTCGCGGGCCAGATAGTCGGGCGTCGTTTCCATCACCCAGTCGGCGAAGTAGCCGCCGGATTTCTGCTTGGCCGCCTTGGACAGCACCGCCGGGTTGGTGCGGGCCTCGTCGGCCTCGGCCTTGGTCAGATAGCCTTGCGCCTCCATCAGGCCGATCACCACCGCAGCCCGGTCACGGGCGCGGTCGATGCTGGCGGTGGGCGCATAGGTCGACGGAGCCTTCAACAGCCCGGCCAGCATCGCGGCCTCGGCAGTCGAGACATCCTTGGCCGACTTGCCGAAATAGCGCTGGGCGGCGGCCTCGAACCCCCGAGCACCGGCCCCCAGATAGGCGCGGTTGAAGTAGATCGTCAGGATCTCTTCCTTGGTATACTTCGCCTCCATCGCCATGGCGTAGGGCATTTCCTTCAGCTTGCGCCACATGCCACCAGACCGGCAGTCCTTTTCGTAATCGGCTTCGGTCTTCCACTGGGTCGGGTCATAGGTCACGCCCAGGCATAGCAGCTTTGCCACCTGCTGGGTGATGGTCGACCCGCCGTTGCCTTCCAGCGGTCCGCGGCCTTCGGACAGGTTGATGCGGATGGCGCTGGCGATGCCGCGCGGCGAAATCCCCAGATGCCAGTAGAACCGCTTGTCTTCGGTGGCGATCACCGCGTCATGCAGGTCGGGTGCCACGCTGGAGGCGGTGACCATGCCGCCAAAGGTTTCACCCCTCCAGGCAAATACCTCGCCGTTGCGGTCCAGCATGGTGACTGATCCACGCGCGCGACCGTCAACCAGATCGGCAATGGGGGGCAGTTGGGCATAGTAATACCAGACAAAGCCGCCAAGGATCAGCGCGCCCACGGCCGAAGCCCGCCAGGCGATGCCCCAAAGCACGCGCCACAGCGCCAGAATGCTGCCAAGGATGAACCCGTGCTGCCGCCTTGGGCGTGCCGTCCGGCTGCGACGGCGGCGCGGCGGGGGCGGCGGCTTTTTCGGTGCAGGTTTCTTCGGCGCGCCGCTGCTGGTGCCGCTGCGTGCCGGATAGCGCCTGTCTGCGGTAAGGGGGCTGCGCCCCCGGGGTCCTGTTGCCATGCCTGCCTGTGCCACTCGTAACCTGGGGTCGGTTCCCGACCTGTTTGGGGTCACAATAGACCGGATTTGCCGGAAAGCGAAGTCAGGCAAAGCACGATTCGCATTTCACCGCCGCCCAAGAAACGGGCAGTTCGCGCTGCATGTGTAAATTTTGTGCGGTTGTCGCCAATACGGCCCAAGGATGCGCCGCAAATCCTTGTGCAACTGCAGCAATCGCCGCCCTGATTTGACCTGAAGGCCGTCGCACCCCGGGGGCCTGCAACGACAACGAGGGGAAAGACGTGAAACTCATAATTGCAGCAATCAAGCCGTTCAAGCTCGAGGAGGTCCGCGAAGCGCTGACCGCAATCGGCGTGCGCGGCATGATGGTCACCGAGATCAAGGGGTTCGGCAGCCAGTCGGGCCACACGGAAATCTATCGCGGCGCGGAATACGCCGTGAACTTTGTCCCGAAAGTGCGGCTTGAGGTCGTGGTTGCGGACGCACTTTCGGATCAGGTCGTCGCGACCATCCAGAAGACGGCCAAGACCGACAAGATCGGCGACGGAAAGATTTTCGTCCTCGACGTTGAACATGCCGTGCGGGTCCGCACCGGCGAAACCGATGACGACGCGCTGTGATGCGGCGGGGGAAGAGGGGAACACCTGACATGAACATTCAAACGAAATTCTCCGGCCTTGGGGCGCTTGCTGCGACCCTGCTGGCTGGACTGCCTGCTCTTGCGCAGGATGGGCCGATCCAGAACCCGACCGTCGAGCAGATGGCTGGTATGGTCGACAAGGGCGACACCACCTGGATGCTGATCAGCTCGGTTCTGGTGCTGATGATGGCAATCCCGGCGCTGGCCTTGTTCTACGGCGGTCTGGTGCGCACCAAAAACATGCTCAGCCTGTTGATGCAGGTCTTCATGATCGTGTCGATCGGCGCGGTGATGTGGGTTCTGGTGGGCTATAGCCTGGCCTTCACGGCGGGGTCGCCCTATATCGGCGGTGGCTCCAAGTTCCTGCTGGCGGGCGTCGGCCCCGGCACCTATGCGGCGACCTTCTCGAACAACGTCTACATCCCGGAATATGCCTTCGTCATCTTTCAGATGACCTTTGCCTGCATCACGCCGGCGCTGATCATCGGGGCCTTCGCGGAGCGGATCAAGTTCTGGCCGCTGATGCTGTTCTGCGTCGGCTGGACGCTGCTGGCCTATTACCCGATCGCGCACATGGTGTGGTTCTGGGCAGGCCCGGACTTCCTGGTCGACTTCCCGGCGGACATGGGCCTTCTGTGGGGCATGGGCGCGCTGGATTTTGCCGGTGGCACGGTTGTTCACATCAATGCCGGGATCGCAGGTCTTGTCGGTTGTCTGGTGATCGGCCCGCGGATCGGTTTCAACAAGGAGCCGATGCCGCCGCACAGTCTGACGATGACGATGATCGGGGCCTCGCTGCTGTGGGTCGGCTGGTTCGGCTTCAACGCCGGGTCCAACCTTGAATCCAACGGGATCACGGCGCTGGCCTTCCTGAACACCTTTGTCGCGACGGCCGCAGCTGCCGTGGCATGGTGCATCGTTGAACAACTGCACCACGGCCGCCCTTCGCTTTTGGGTGCGGTGACCGGTGCGGTTGCCGGTCTGGTCGCAATCACTCCGGCCTGCGGCTTTGCCTCGCCGGGTGGGGCCTTGATCCTTGGCCTTATCGTCTCGCCGGTCTGCTATGTCTTCGTGTCGAAGGTGAAGAAAAGCTTCGGCTACGACGACAGCCTGGATGTGTTCGGGGTTCATTGCATTGGCGGCATTGTCGGTGCCATCGGCACCGGCATCGTGGCCGACCCGGCACTGGGCGGTCAGGGCTGGTTCGACTACACGGTGTTCCCGGCAGTCGCGGGGACCTATGACATGGCCGGACAGGTGATCACCCAGTTCAAGGCGGTCGGGCTGACTCTGGTCTGGTCGGGCCTTGTGTCGCTGGTCCTGTTCTACGCCATCAAGATGGTGTTCGGGCTGCGTCCTTCGACGGACGACGAACGGCAGGGTCTTGATCAGACCTCGCACGGGGAAACTGCCTACAACTACTAACCCAATCTACCGACGTCGGGCCACCTCCTCCCGGCCCGACGTCCAGACTGTCGGCCCGCGGGATTCATCCACCGCGGGCCGTTTTTATTGGGGGTGTTGTCTGCCTGCGGCCGCAGCTAGGGTCCGCTTGAAACGGAGGCTCAGATGCAAGCCGATGGCAATCCATTGCGAGGGGTGGCGCTTGTCATGGTGGCAACCTTTCTGTTTGCCATCGCCGATACTTTGGGCAAGCATCTGGCAATCCTGCACTTTACGGCACTGATCCTTGCAGCGCGCTACTTGGTCAACTTTGCGCTGGTCACGGTCATCATGTGGCCCCGCAACCGCGCTGTCCTGTGGCAGACCCATCGGACCGGGCTTGTCATCCTGCGTGGGCTTTGCCTGGCCCTTGCCTCGATCACAATGCTGATGGCTTTGCGGCTGATGCCGGTGGCCGAAACGGTCGCGATCATCTACATCGCGCCGGTTCTGGTGATGCTGGCGGCAGGAACGGTCCTTGGGGAAAAGGTCGGCCTGATGGGCTGGATCAGCGCCGCCCTCGGCTTTGCGGGCGTGTTGCTGATCGCTCGGCCGGGAAGCGGACTGGACCCCGCAGGCGTGGCGCTGGCGCTGGTCAATGCCTGCTTTGCGACCGGCTATATCCTGCTGTCCCGCATCCTTTCGCGGACGGAAAGCACGATGGCGTTGATGTTCCACACCGCGCTGGTCGGTTCCATCGTGTTTGTCGCCGTGGTGCTGACCCTTGGGACCGGCCCGCTGCCCGGGGTGGTCGACGCGATGCTGATGCTGGGCCTTGGCGCGCTGGCGACGGCGGGGCACCTCTTGTTCACCTCGGCCTACCGTGAGGCGCCGGCATCCACCCTTGCCCCGGTCAATTACATGCACATCGCCTTTGCCACCGCGCTGGGCTGGCTGGTCTTTCAGCAGGTTCCCGATGCATTTGGCTTCATTGGGATGGCCGTCATCGCTGTGGCGGGATTGCTGGCGGCCTGGCGCGCGACAAGGTAAGCTGTCGTGATGCATGGCGATTTTCTGGAGCAAGCGGCGTGACAGGCGAAGAAAAGCCGCTGAAGGGCGTCCTTCTGGTCGTGGCCGCAAGCTTTCTGTTCGCAGTGGCCGACGCGCTGGGCAAGCATCTGGTCATGCTTTACGCCGCCGTCCTGATCCTTGCGGTGCGTTACGCGGCCAATCTGGTGCTGGTGACGCTTACCATGTGGCCCCGGCATCGTTCGGCGCTCTGGCGCACAAGACGCACCGGGCTTGTCATTCTGCGCGGTCTTTGTCTGACCTTTTCGTCGGTCACCTTTCTGGCCGCCCTGCAAGCGATGCCGGTCGCCGAGACTGTGGCGATCGTCTACCTGACCCCGGTTCTGGTGGTGCTGGCCGCTGGTCCGTTTCTGGGTGAGGTGGTGCGCCCGCAAGGCTGGATCGGCGCACTTCTGGGGTTTGTAGGAGTATTGCTGATCGCACGTCCCGGCAGCGGGCTTGAGGCTTGGGGGGTTGCGTTGACCCTGATCAGCGCGGTCCTAAGCGCGGGGTATCATCTGTTGACCCGGGCCCTGATGCGCAGCGAGACGACCATGGCGCTGATGTTTCACACCGCGCTTGTGGGTACAGTGGTGTTTGCGTTGATGACGGCGTTCCTCGGGACCGACACCGCACCCCTGACGGCCGACGTCGGGCTGATGCTGGCCTTGGGCGCGCTGACCAGTCTTGGCCACCTTTTCTTTACCGCCGCCTACCGCGAGGCCCCGGCCTCGACCCTGGCACCGGTCAACTACATGCATGTGGCCTTTGCCACGGCGCTGGGCTGGCTGGCCTTTGGCCAGTTACCCGACGCGCCGGGCTTTGCCGGCATGGCGGCCATCGCCGCCGCCGGTCTGATTGCCGCCTGGCGACCAGAGCGATAGCCAAGCCACCAGACATCAATGCGCGAGGAACACCGGGATCGCGGCGTTTTCCAGCATGTCGCGGGTGGCACCCCCAAGGATCGCCTCGCGAAAGCGCGAATGTCCGTAGGCCCCCATGACCAAAAGCCCTGCGTCAAAGTCGAGGGCGTGGCGGGCAAGGACCTCGGACACGCGGGGCAGGGTGCGGGCCAGAACCGAAACCTCGGCCCGGATGCCGTGACGCACCAGATACTGGCACAAAAGCCCGCCGGGGTCGGACCGTTCCGGCCCATGTGTGGGCGGGTCAATTACCACGATCTGCACGGTTTCGGCGCGGCGCAGGAACGGCATGGCGCGGCGGGCAGCAACCATCGCCTCGCGGCTTTGGTTCCAGGCAAGCAGGATGCGCTTGGGCTCGGCTGATTTCATGCCCGAAGGTGGAATCACCAGCACCGGAGCCATGCCTTCGAAAAGGGCGGCTTCAGTAAGGGCCTCATCCTCGACCTGCCGGGACTTGCCATAGGGCAGCGGCAGGATGACAAGGTCCGAATACCGCGCACGGGCTGCGACGACATCGGTCATGGTGCCAAGCTGGGTCACCACCGATTCGACCGACGACCGCAGGGTCGGGGCCTGCGCCCCGATGGCGGCGTTCAACGCGGCTTCGGCGATGCGGGCGTCAGCCTCGGCGCGGTCCATGGCGGCGGCAATCACCACCGCGCCTGAACCGACATAGGAATAGCCGATCTGGGTCCGGTCGACACCCAGCGCCAGAGCATCCAGATGCGCATCCATCACCTGAGCGATCTGTGCGGCGGCGGTTACCGTCGTCAACAGCCCTTCGGGCGATGTGGCGACAGTCAGAAGCGATTTGTAGGCCATGGTCACCTCCCTGAATTCCTGGCGCGATGATCCATCGAACAGGACCCTGACGCATTGATCAGGATCATATCTTCCGCTGATCAGTCTTGACCCAGATCAAGGCATGCCGCGTCGCCGGACGGCACAAGCCTTACAGTCGCAAAGTCCGGCATGGCCTCAGAGAATCGTCTGGGGCTGACCGGTCAGACAGGACGAAGGGACGCAAAGAATGTTGGATTATCTCAAACTGGCAGGGCTTGGCCTCGTCGCGGTTCTGGCCGCAATCGCCGCCAACTATGCCCGGGACCTAGCTTATCAGGTCAATGCACTAACGGTGATGCTGGCAGCAGGCATCGCCTTTCTGTGGGTGCTGCGGACGGCGGGCGACGCCCGGCCGAACCTGCAGCACGAATATTTCGACGACGTTGTCAGGGCCGGAGCAATCGCCACCGCCTTCTGGGGCGTCGTCGGCTTTCTGGTCGGCGTGGTCATCGCAAGCCAACTTGCCTTTCCGCAGCTGAATTTTGAATTCCTGCAAGGATTCGGCAACTTCGGTCGTCTGCGCCCGCTGCACACCAGCGCGGTGATCTTTGCCTTTGGCGGCAACGCGCTGATCATGTCGTCCTTCTACATCGTCCAGCGCACCAGCGCGGCGCGCCTGTTTGGCGGCAGCCTTGGCTGGTTCGTGTTCTGGGGTTGGCAACTGGTGATCGTGCTGGCCGCAACCGGCTATGTGCTGGGGGCCACGCAGGGTAAGGAATATGCCGAACCCGTCTGGTATGTCGACATCCTGATCACGGCGGTCTGGGTCGCGTTCCTGATCGCGTTCATGGGCACCCTTTTCAAGCGCAAGGAACCCCATATCTACGTCGCGAACTGGTTCCTGCTGTCGATGATCCTGACCGTCGCCATGCTGCATCTGGTGAACAACGCAGCAATCCCGGTGTCGATCTTCGGCAGCGCTCAGGTGCAGCTTTATTCCGGCGTGCAGGACGCCATGGTGCAGTGGTGGTATGGCCACAACGCCGTGGGCTTCTTCCTTACGGCGGGTTTCCTCGGCATGATGTACTATTTCGTGCCCAAGCAAGTCGAGCGGCCGATCTTCAGCTACAAGCTGTCGATCATCCACTTCTGGGCGCTGATCTTCCTCTATATCTGGGCTGGTCCGCACCACCTGCACTATACTGCGCTGCCTGACTGGGCTTCGACCCTTGGCATGGTGTTCTCGGTGATCCTGTGGATGCCATCGTGGGGCGGCATGATCAACGGCCTGATGACGCTGTCGGGTGCGTGGGACAAGCTGCGCACCGATCCGATCATTCGGATGATGGTGGTGTCGATCGGCTTTTACGGCATGTCGACCTTTGAAGGCCCGATGATGTCGATCAAGGCCGTCAATAGCCTGTCGCACTACACCGACTGGACCATCGGTCACGTCCATTCCGGCGCCTTGGGCTGGAACGGGATGATTACCTTCGGTGTGCTTTACTACCTCGTGCCGCGCCTGTGGAACCGTGAGCGTCTTTACAGCCTGACGCTGGTCTCCTGGCACTTCTGGTTGGCCACCATCGGGATCGTTCTTTACGCGTCCTCGATGTGGGTCACGGGTATCATGGAAGGCCTGATGTGGCGTGAAGTGGATGCCAACGGCTACCTCGTGAACGCTTTCGCCGACACCGTGGCTGCCAAGTTCCCGATGTATGTGGTCCGCGCCCTTGGCGGTGGCCTCTTCCTGACGGGCGCTTTGATCATGTGCTGGAACCTCTGGATGACCGTTCGTGCGCAGCCCGCAAGGGCCACGCAGCACGCGGCCGTTCCGGCAGAATAAGGAAACGGGAAAATGGGAATTCTTGACAAGCACAAGCTCATCGAACGCAACGCGACGCTGCTGATGGTCCTTAGTCTTCTGGTTGTGACCATCGGCGGGATCGTGCAGATCACACCGCTGTTCTATCTGGAGAACACCATCGAAAAGGTCGATGGGATGCGTCCCTACACACCGCTGGAGCTGGCGGGGCGCGAGATCTTTGTCCGCGAGGGTTGCTATGGCTGCCACAGCCAGATGATCCGCCCGATGCGCGACGAGGTCGAACGCTATGGCCACTACAGCCTTGCGGCCGAATCGATGTATGACCATCCGTTCCAGTGGGGGTCCAAACGCACGGGGCCGGATCTGGCCCGGGTGGGTGGGCGCTATTCGGATGAATGGCACGTTGACCACTTTACCTATGCCAAGGGCGTTGTGCCGGAATCGGTGATGCCGCCCTATGGCTTTCTGGCCGATAGGGTGATCGACGGGCACTACATTCAGGATCTGGTTTCCACCCATCAGATGGTCGGCGTTCCCTACAGCGACGAAATGGTCGAAAGCGCGCTGGCCGATTTTACCGCGCAGGCCGATCCGAATGGCGACTATGCGGGGCTCGAAGAACGGTATGGCAAAGACGCCTTCGGCACCCCGGTCAACGTCCGCAACTTTGACGGTCAGCCCGCACTGACCGAAATGGACGCGCTGATCGCCTTCATGCAAGTCCTGGGCACGATGGTCGACTTTTCGACCTTCACCCCGGTCGCGAACCGGTAAGGGGGCAAAGATGGAGACCTATTCCTTTCTGCGCCACCTCGCCGACAGCTGGTTCCTGCTGGCAATGACCCTAGGCTTCCTTGGCCTGTGCCTCTGGGCCTTCCGGCCCGGCAGCAGGGCCGCACATCAAGATGTCGCAACCTCGATCTTCCGCAATGACGACCATCCTGCGGAAGCCAACCCTGCCAAAAAGGAGGGCTAAGGCCATGTGCGCCAAGCCAGTGAAGAAAGAGCCGCGGCAGGTTGAAACGACCGGCCACCAGTGGGACGGCATCGAAGAGCTGAACAACCCCCTGCCGCGCTGGTGGGTCTGGGTGTTCTACGCCACCATCGTCTGGGGGATCGGCTATACTGTGGCCTATCCGGCCTGGCCGCTTCTGACCGAGGCGACCCCTGGACTTCTGGGGGCCAGCACCCGCGCCGACGTGGCGGCCGAGATCGCGGCCGTCGATGCGGCCAACGCCGATATCAAGGCCAAGCTCGTCGCCACCGATCTGAACGCAATTCAGGCCGATGCCGATCTTGCGGCATTTGCCGAACGGGCGGGGGCGGCGGTCTTCCGCACCAACTGCGCCACTTGCCACGGGTCTGGTGCTGCGGGCTTCGAAGGCAAGGGCTATCCGAACCTTCTGGACGACGACTGGCTGTGGGGTGGCACGATGGAGGATATCCATCTGACCATCACCCACGGCATCCGCAACACCACCGACCCTGACGCCCGCTACTCGCAGATGCCAGCTTTCGGCACCGACGGGACCCTTGACGAGGTCCAGGTTGCCCAGGTTGCCGAACATGTTCTGGCCCTGTCCGGTCAAGAGCATGACGCAACGGTAGCAGCGGCGGGTGCTACACTCTTTGTGGACACCGGTTGCAACGGTTGCCACATGGACGACGGCACCGGCGACCGCATGCTGGGTGCCCCGAACCTGACCGATGCGATCTGGCTTTACGGCGGTTCGCGTGAGGCGATCATTCAGACGGTCACCTTCGCCCGGTTCGGCGTCATGCCCGACTGGAGCAAACGCCTCACCGAAGACGAGATCCGCGCCGTGGCCTTCTATGTCCACGGTCGCGGCGGTGGCGAGTGAGTGTTAACGAGTGCCAGTTTAGAAAAGGGGGCCTTCGGGCCCCCTTTTTTACAGGCCCGATCTGCAATCTAGCGTGCGTCAGGTTTCCGCCGCTTTGGCCGGCCTGTCCTGTCGCGCCACGACCACGACGCCTGTCGCCGCGATGATCACCATGCCGATGGCGGTGCGCAGGCTCATCGTCTCGCCGAACAGCAGCGCGCCGAACAGGGCGGCCCAGGCGATTTGAGAATACTGGGTGGGGGCCACCACAATCGGTGGCGCGGCGCGGTAGGCGGCAATCATCACCAGCGCCCCGGCAAAGCCCGCCAGCATCAGGCAGGCAATCAGGCCAAGGTCGCTTGCAGGCATCGGCACATACCGTCCCGGCAAAAGCGCCAGTGCCGCCGCCGTCTGCCCGATCAAAGGGTATATCATGATTGCCACCCGGCTTTCGACGCCGCCGGTCTTGCGGATGATCAGATAATGGATAGCCGCACAAACCGCCCCAATGATCGCCGCAAGATGCCCGATCCCAAGGGCAGCCCCCTCCGGGTCAAGCGCTACATAGACCCCGACAAGCCCGATCGCGACCGCAATCCCGGCTATCGGATCGATACGCTCACCCAGGATCGGCCAGCCCAGCAGCGAGATCATCAGCGGCATGGTGAAAAAGATCGCATAGGCCTGCGCCAGCGGCAGCACGGTGAAAACATAGGTCACCAGCAACCCGTTGACGATCAACGCCGCGGTCCGCAGCGCCATCAGGCCGGGATGCACCGGCCGAAGCCGCCCACCCTCGACCAGCCACAAAAGCCCGACCAGCGGAAAGGTAAAGACCCCGGCGAATGCCATGATCTGCACCGAACTGTAACCGCCGCCCAGAAACTTGATCGTCGCATCGGCAAAGGTAAAGAGGCCAAAGCCCAGCAAGCCAAGCAGCGTGCCTTTCAGGGTCGAAGACATCGGCAGGCTCCCGGGCTGGAATGGACCCCGGCGAACCGGGGTCAGATCAAAGGCTTGCGTCCAGCGCGGCCACAACGGCGTCGCCCATCTGGCTGGTCGTGACCGAAGTACCGCCCTCAGGCCCCATCAGATCGGCGGTGCGGACGCCGTCAGCCAGCACCTTTTCAACCGCCTTTTCGATGCGCGTCGCCTCATCCCCAAGGTCAAAGCTGTAGCGCAGCGCCATGGCAAACGACAGGATGCAGGCGATCGGGTTGGCCTTGCCGGTGCCCGCGATGTCCGGGGCCGACCCGTGGACGGGCTCATACAGCGCCTTCGGGCGGCCATTGGCCATCGGGCTGCCAAGGCTGGCCGAGGGCAGCATGCCAAGGCTGCCGGTCAACATCGCGGCCATGTCAGACAGAAGGTCGCCGAACAGGTTGTCGGTCACGATCACGTCGAACTGCTTGGGCCAGCGGCAAAGCTGCATGGCACCCGCGTCGGCATACATATGGGTCAGCGCGACATCGGGATATTCGCGGTCATGCACTTCCTGAACGACCTCACGCCACAGGATGCCCGATTCCATCACATTGGCCTTCTCCATCGAGCAGACCTTGTTGCCGCGTTTCCGCGCCAGTTCGAACGCCGACCGCGCCACACGGGCGATCTCGGATTCGGTGTAACGCTGGGTGTTGATCCCGACCCGCTCGTTGCCTTCCTTGAAGATCCCGCGCGGCTCGCCGAAATAGACGCCGCTGGTCAGTTCGCGGACGATGACGATGTCCAGACCGGCGACGACCTCTTTCTTCAAGCTGGAGAAATCGGCCAGCGCGTCAAAGCACTGCGCCGGGCGCAGGTTGGAAAACAGGTCCATCTCCTTGCGCAGGCGCAAAAGGCCCCGCTCGGGTTTCACGCTGAAGTCCAGCTTGTCGTATTTCGGCCCGCCGACGGCACCCAGCAGCACGGCATCTGCAGCCTGTGCCTTTGCCATCGTGGCATCGGTCAAGGGCACGCCATGGACATCATAGGCGCAACCGCCAACAAGGTCTTCGCTGACGTCGAAATGAACGCCACGCTTGGCCCCCATCCAGCCGATGATCTTTTTCACTTCGGCCATGACTTCGGGGCCGATACCGTCACCGGCAAGAATAAGAAGGGAAGGATTGGCCATGGCGCGCGCTCCGCGATTAAGGGTCGCGGCGGGGCTAGCCGATGGGGGCGGCGGGGTCAAGGTGGCGGCCGGGTCGGATCGTCTTCATCACCGCTCGGCGCTGCCCCATTCCAGCCAGGCACGTTCCGCAGGCGTCAGCACCGCGTTAATAGCCGCGTCATAGACGGCCAGGTCATCCGCGGTCAGCACGCCCTCCCATTTGTTCGAGCTTGCACTGGCAAAGAACCCGGAATCGGACTTCCAGTGTCCCTGACCGGCCGACGGCGTGAAACGGGTGGCATTGGCCTTCATGCTGGCAAAGGTCGCGGCCTTTGCAATGGCCGCCATCAGCGGCGGCGGGTGGGTGATGCCGACATGCGCCGCCACTTTTGCCACCGCCCCGGTCAGATCGCGGCCCATGTCGGCATAGTGCATGCGGATCATGTTCTCGCGCGGTTCGCGCGCCAGCGTGCAGCGGTAGTGGTCAAGCAGCGGCAGGAAACCCATGTGGTCGGTCGCTTCCGCCAGAAAGGCGCGGAAGCTGTCCGAAGGGTCTTCGGCTATCTCGCCGGTGCCGCGCTTGGCCGCCATGTTCGCCCGGTGGCTGCGCGAGGAGAAATGCATGTCGATCGGGTGGCGATAGACCGTGATGTAGCGCAGGTTCGGCCAATACGGGATGGCGTCGAATGGCGAGTGCGTCTTGACCTGACGGCGGTGGGTCTGTGCCGCCAGCCGTGCCATCACATCTTCAACCGGGCGGATGTTGACGTCGATCCAGGGGCTTTTCATCGAGGTCTGGGCGTCCACCTCGGCATCGCCCGCAATCAGCATCGCAAGGATACCCTGCATCCAGGTGGTGCCCGACTTGGGCGGGGTGGACACGACGATATCGCCGTCGCGCGGTGTGAAAAAGGCCCAGCGGCTGCTGTCGGTGACGGCATCGGTGAAGGTGCGAAGGGCAGGCTCGGCCGGTGTGGGCATGGTGGGTCCTGATCGTTGCGTGATTCTCTCTGTAGTGTGATCCGCCGCGCTGCCTGGCGCAATCGTCAGGGCTGCGGCGTGGGGAACCACGATCGCGCCGGGCCCCTCCTCGTTCGACGTCGTCTCCTCGTCAGAGCGCCTGCGAGGAGTGACGAAGTCACTGGCGGGCGGTTCAGGGCAGATCGATTTCGACCCAGACCGGAAAGTGACGCGACGCCGCTGTCAGATCCGGCAAAAGCGGGTCTGACGCCGGGGGCCAAAGGACGCCCGAGCCAAGTACGGTCAGGTCTTTTGATGGCAGCACATAGTCCAGCCGCAGGCCGCCCAGATCGTCATAGATCACCGTATCCAGCGCCGGATCGCCTGCGTGGTCCGGCTCAACCCGGCTATGGGTGCCGCGCGGGGCCGGGTCCTGCAGGGCCGGGGCGGACAGCAGGGCGTTGATCCCCGCAGGCAGGCCGTCGCCGTCCAGTGGATCAAGATTGGCGTCGCCCAGCAGGACGAACGGCCCGTCGGGTGGCGGCATCGGCAAGGCTCCTTCAAGGAACTGACGCCAGAACGCCGCCTCATCATGGTTGCGCTTGCCGTTGCGATCCTCTGGCCCGTCAAAGACCGGAGGTGTGGCGTGCCATGCCAAGAGATGCAGGGGACCGGCCTTGGTCAGCACCGCAACGTCCCAAAAACCGGTGCTGGCAAGGCGCTGGATGTCCAGCAGGCCGGGATCGGTACCTTCGGGGATCAGCGCGCCCGGCAAGTCTCGCCACAGGAAATCGGAGAAATCGCGGGCCTGGCTTTCGTCAATCGGCAAACGTGACAGAACCGCCATCCCGGCATTGCCCGAAAAAAGCCCAAAGCCTTGGGCGTCGCGCGGGTCGCCGATTCTGCCGTTCTGATCGACGTCAAACCCGGTCTGCGTTCCACTGTTCGGGCGCAGGGCAAATTGGTGCGGATAAGGGGACCCCGCCCTTGTCAGCCTTTCGGCCAAGAGGCCAAGCGCCACACCGGCATGATCGAAATCCACCGCCGTCAACAGGATGACATCGGCGTCCAGCGCCACCAGCCCCCGGACAATGGCGGCAATCTGGGCATCTTCGTCGCGCTTCAGGTCCCGGACCAGCAGGCCCGGACCAGTGCGGTCAAGGCCGACATTCCAGGTGGCGATGCGCAAGGTCTCGGCAGGTGCGGCATTGGAAATTGCCCAGAAAAGCAGGACCGCGACGGCAGCTTTCGAGAACCGGATCAGCGCCCGGCCTCGTCTTCAAAGTCATCAACGGCTTCGCCTGCGTCGGACGCGATCTTGCGCGCCCGCTTGACGCGGATCATGTCGGCCACCCGCGCCATCGCAACGCCGCGCATCAACAGGCTGGCTGGAAGAAATGCCCAGGCCGCCGCTGTCCAGATAAGCGGCTGAGGTGAGGTCACGGCAGCCGCAGGCAGGCCCGAGGTGGCGGCGGCGATCAGGGCAGGCACGACAAAGGGCAGTAAAAAGCCGATGCCAAGGTTGACTCTTGCGTCCCGCTCCAGCCGGTCGACGACATCACCGCCAGCAGTCGGCTCGAATGTCGGCAGGTTCACCCAGACGTTGAAGGCGTTCTTGGTCGATGGCCAACCGGCAAGTTTCAGGACGATCACGAAAACCGCTAGTGACAGCAGCGACAAGAGATAGGCGGTGCCCGCCGCCGTTCTCAGGTCGCGAAGCTGATCTGCCGTTGCATTCTCAGACAGCATCAGGGTCGCCAGCCGAACCGGAGAATACGGGAAATCCAGCGCCTGACCGATCACGTCGCCAAGCGCGCGGAACAGGCCCGAAACCGTGGTCGGGTCTTCGCGGTCGGCCACGATGACCGACAGGAACAGCACGATGGCCAGCAGCATCAGATAGCGGATGCGGTTGAACGGCGCACCGTCGCGAAATTCGACCAGACTGGGGTAGATGGCGTTGTATTCGACAAAGACCAGACCACCGGCGAACAGCGCCACAAGGGCCACGATCTGCCGGGTGTCGGTGCCGATGCCGGGCAGGATCACCGACGGCAGAACAACCACGATCATCACCAGAAACGCTCGGACCGCAGCACCGGTTGCCCGGTTCAGCCAAGTGCGTGCACCGCCGTCAATCGACGACACGACGCGCACTTGCAGCGGCGTCGCCATCTTGCCGCGCAGGTTGCCCAGGAGTGCTTCGATCTTGCTCACGCGTACCCCACCGAACGTGCCTCATCGAATTCGGCCCGTCTAATCCCGTCCGTATGCCCGATTTGACGCAAGCATTGTGGCCATTTCAGGGACAAGCTGCCGTCACAAGCAGGGCAGTTGCAACAACCCGCCGGGTTTTCGGTGTCGAACCCATCCCAGACTCGCCTGGGCTTTGGCGAAAGAAACCCCACCGGCCGCCCGCAGGGGCCAGTGGCAATGTGCGCCGAAACGTCGGTCGCGTCAGGCCCAGGGGCGCTGGACCGAAACCTTCGCCTCATAGCTGTCGATCGAGGCGGCCTTTTCCAGCGTCAGACCGATGTCATCAAGGCCGTTCATCAGGCAATGCTTCTTGAAGGCGTCGACCTCGAACGCAAAGGTCTTGCCGTCCGACGCGGTCACCGTCTGTGTCGCAAGATCAACGCTGATCCGGGCATTTTCGCCCTTCCGCGCGTCGTCCATCAGATAGGCGACGGCTTCTTCTGGCAGCACGACCGGCAGGATGCCGTTCTTGAAGCAGTTGTTGAAGAAGATGTCGGCAAAGCTGGTGGCGATGACGCAGCGGATGCCGAAATCCAGCAGCGCCCAGGGCGCATGTTCGCGCGACGAGCCGCAGCCGAAATTGTCGCCCGCGACGATGATCTGCGACTTGCGGTATGCGGGCTGGTTCAGCACGAAATCGGCAATTTCGGCCCCGTCCTGTGTGAAACGCATCTCGTCAAACAGGTTCTTGCCAAGGCCGGTGCGGGCGATGGTTTTCAGGAACTGCTTGGGGATGATCATGTCGGTGTCGATGTTGACCAACGGCATCGGTGCCGCGATCCCGGTCAGGGTGGTGAATTGTTCCATCGGGGTCTCCTGTCTTTGGGGTTCCGATAATCCAATCAGGCGGCTGGGGCAACCTCAAGTGGGGGCTTCAGTCCGGAGTGTGAAAGGTCAGCGACGCCCAGTCGGAATGCCAGACCGGACCGGCAAGGGCATCGTCGTTGTCCAGGGCGCGCAGGGAAACGCTGTCGACCAGATATTCCATCCCCGGGCGAACCGGCAGAACCACTTGGCCCGCCGCATCGGTGCGGTAAAGCGTTGTTGTAACGGTGCCGTCCGGTGCGGTCTCGAAATACTCGACCTGAGTGTCAATGCGCGGGGCACCATCCAGCAGCACCTGAACCGGAAGTCCTGCCGTCAGGTCATCGGTATAGGGGTTCGCAAGGGCCACGATCTCGATCTTCAGGCCTATCACCCGGTCAGAGCCCGCGCCCGACCCGACCGCAATCATGCTTTTGGCATAGCGGCGATAGGTTTCCTGAAACCCGGTTTCCGGCAAGCCGCGCGCCGCGTGATCAGCTAAAGCGGTGGCAAAATCCTTGTGCGCGACAAAACGCTGGAACACGGCAATTTCCTTGTAGGTCAGCCGCGAATCCGTCGTCTCATGCACGACCACGGCAAGCCCATCCGCCCCCGCAGGCATGTTCAGGGCCGGACTGTCGCCCATCCGCCCTTCGACCGGGCGGACGCTGTCGCCCTGCACCACCTCGAACCGGGCGATGTCCTGCGGCAGGTAGGAGCGGGGTGGCCCAACCATTCCCGTCCCGACCCGCAGGCGTACCTGCATCATGTCCTCGACGGTCAAAGTATAGTCGTCCGGCGAAAGCCAGAATTCATGGGCATTTGCGGAAGTGATGCTAAGTGCTACGACCAGCGTCGCCAGCAAGCCCGGGAATCTCATCATGCCATCCTTCCATCCAGTCGCTGTCGCAAAGCTGGCGCTTTGTGCCCTCTTGTCAATGGCCATGCCCGCCGCCGCCCATGAAGTGCGCCCGGCGATCACCGATGTCACAGTCAGCGACACCACGGTCGAGATCATCCTGCGCGCGCCATTGGAGCCGATCATCTCGGGCATGGACCTTGCCGGGCTGGAGGATACCAACCTGTCGCCCCTGTCTGACCGCTATGACGGCTTGCGGGCCGACGATCCGGCGGCGCTGGAAGCAGCTTTGCGCGCCGCCTGGCCCGAGATTGCGGCCAGAATCACGCTGATGGCGGGCGAGACGCGGCTAAAGCCGGAGATTGCCAGCCTGTCGGTGCCCGAAGTCGGCGATGTCAGCCAGCCGCGTGACAGCGAATTGCGTATCACCGCCACTTTGCCCGCCGATGGGACACCGGTGCAGATCGGCTGGGACGCCAGCTTCGGGTCAGTGGTGGTGCGCCAAATGGGTGGAGGCGAAGATGCCTATACCGCGATGCTGGCTGGCGGAACCCTCAGCGAAGCCCTGCCGCGCGAAGGCTTTGCCGTCGAAGGCGCGCTGCCGGTGTTCGGGCGTTTCATCGTTTCGGGCTTTGAACACATCATTCCCAAGGGGCTGGACCATATCCTGTTCGTGCTTGGCCTGTTCTTCTTTTCGCTGCGCTTGGGGCCGCTGCTGGGGCAAGTCACCGCCTTTACCCTGGCCCATACCGTGACCCTTGCCCTGGCCAGCTTGCAGATCGTGTCGATCCCCGCCAGCATCGTCGAGCCACTGATCGCGGCCTCCATCGTCTATGTCGCGGTTGAAAACATCCTTGGCGGCAAGGCAGGGCTGGCGCGCATCGCGGTGGTGTTCTGCTTTGGCCTGCTGCACGGGTTGGGTTTTGCCTCGGTCCTGAACGACGTCGGCCTGCCGGAGGGCCGGTTCGCCATCAGCCTGATCGGCTTCAACATCGGCGTCGAACTGGGGCAGCTGGCGGTGATCGGCGCGGCGTTTGTGGCGCTGGCCCTGCCGTTCGGGCGGATGCGATGGTACCGCACCGCGATTGCTATCCCTGCGTCGATCCTGATCGCGGGTGTCGGGGCCTGGTGGACGGTCGAGCGGGTGTTTCTGTAACGGCCAAGACCGGGGGTTTCACACCCCCGGACCCCCGTGGGATACTTAGGCAGAGAGGAAGCTGAGGGGCCAAGACAAGGCGCCTCAAGCTTCCTGACTCGGTAGCCTCAGACCATCTCTCCCATCATCTCGCGCACGTCTGTCAGGTGCCCGGTGATCGCTGCAGCGGCGGCCATCGCGGGCGACAGAAGATGCGTGCGACCGCCACGGCCCTGACGGCCTTCGAAGTTGCGGTTGCTGGTGGCCGCACAACGTTCGCCGGGGGCCAGTTGGTCGGGGTTCATCGCCAGACACATCGAGCAGCCCGCAAGCCGCCATTCAAACCCGGCGTCGATGAAGATCTGCGCCAGACCCTCTTCCTCGGCCTGCGCGCGGACAAGTCCCGAGCCGGGGACGACCATGGCGCGTTTGACCGCGATCTTCTTGCCCTTCAGGATGGCCGCTGCGGCGCGCAGATCCTCGATCCGGCCATTGGTGCAAGAGCCAATGAACACCGTGTCGATGGCGATATCGGTCAGCTTCTGCCCTGCCGTCAGGCCCATGTAGTCCAGCGCGCGCTGGGCGGCCTCGACCTTGCCGCCGGTGAAATCAGAAGGCGAAGGCACGGTGCCGGTGATCGGCAGCACGTCTTCGGGGCTGGTGCCCCAGGTCACGACGGGGGCGATGTCTTCGCCACGGATCGTCACCACCTTGTCGAAATGCGCGCCCTCGTCGGTGTAAAGCGTCTTCCAATAGGCCAGAGCGGCCTCCCACTTGGCCCCTTTCGGTGCGTGGGGGCGGCCCATGCAATAGGCAAAGGTCTTCTCGTCCGGCGCAATCAGGCCAGCCCGCGCGCCGCCTTCGATCGCCATGTTGCAGACCGTCATCCGGCCTTCCATGGACAGCTCGCGGATCGCCTGACCACAGTATTCGATGACATAGCCGGTGCCGCCCGCGGTGCCGGTCTCACCGATCACCGACAGGGTGATGTCCTTGGCGGTGACACCGGGGCGCAGGGACCCGGTGATTTCCACCTTCATGTTCTTGCCCTTGCGCTGGATCAGCGTCTGGGTGGCAAGGACATGTTCAACCTCGGACGTGCCGATCCCGTGGGCAAGCGAACCAAATGCCCCATGCGTGGCGGTATGGCTATCGCCGCAAACGACGGTCATGCCGGGAAGGGTCCAGCCCTGTTCCGGGCCGACAATATGGACGATGCCTTGGCGCACGTCCGACACCGGGTAATAATTGATCCCGAAATCCTTGGCGTTCTTGTCCAAGGCGGCCACCTGAATCCGGCTGTCTTCGGTCATCGTCGCGGCATTGGCGCGGTCCAGCGTGGTGGGGACGTTGTGGTCCGGCACGGCGATGGTCTTTTCCGGGGCGCGCACTTTGCGACCCGTCATCCGCAGGCCTTCGAACGCCTGAGGGCTGGTCACTTCATGAACCAGATGGCGGTCGATATACAACAGGCAGGTGCCGTCTTCGGCCTGATGGACGACGTGGTCATCCCAGATCTTGTCATACAGGGTGCGCAAAGCGGTCATGGCTCATCTCTTCGGATTGGCGGAAAGGGGAAACGCGACGCAAACCAGGGTGCGCTATACACGCACCACCTGTGTCAGCAAAGTCGCGACAACACGGACCGCGCCTGTGCGGTGAACCGCCCCGGCAGGCGGTCATGGTCAGCAATGTCGAAAAAGCGCGTCATGGGCTGGGATATATGCCGATTCCGACTGTTCAGCAACGGGAAAGGCAGGCCTCCTGCAAGCTGTTTTAAGGGGTGATCCAAGGGGCGCCAAGGGGGGATTGTGGACTGGTTTCGCGAATTGACCGGCTTGCCGAATGACCGGCCCGAGACAGTGCGGGCGGGCGTCGTGATTCAGGGTGATACCTTGCTCTTTCCGGAGAGTGGGCGACGGCTGCAAGCGGGAAAGCTTGCCACGCCGATGTTGGCAGACCTGCCGGCCCCACCTGTAGGGCCTCGGCGGATCAAGGTGTCGGAAGTGGTCGCAGATGTCAGGGCGCTGCATGCCGATCCCTCGAACGCCGGGGCACTGTTTCAGGTCGCCTCGCAGTTCAACCTGCTGGAGATGATCTCGCCCGAGATCACACCGGATCAGGGAATTGCGCGGTATGCGTCGGACCGGACGCAAGGACCGGCTTGTGCCATGGCTTGCGCCGCCGGGACGATCTACCGCAATTATCTTGTCCCCGTGATGGGGCAGGTCGGCCAAAGCGCGGACCGGCAGTTAGACATGCTGGCCGACATGGGCCATGCCCTTGGCAACGACGGTGGCGCATTCTGGCGAATGCACAATGGCTATGCCCTGCCCCAGCGCGGTGGATTGGCGGCGGTTGCGGCCCGTATCGCGACGGCGGATCGCAAAGTCCTGGCCGGAAGGCTGAGAGTGGGGGTGCAGGAAGCAACGGAAGTCACGCTGCCGGGTGGGGGGCATCTTGTGCACCAGGTCTATGCTTCGGCCTTGCCGATTGCCTATGCCAATGAACCCGTCGCAGATTGGGAGCTGTTCGCCAGTCTGGTTCTTGACGCGGCCTATGAATCCACCATGGCTGCCGCTTTGGCCTGTGGCGCGCGCCGTGTCTTCCTGACGCGCTTGGGCGGCGGGGCGTTTGGCAACCCGCCTGAATGGATCACCAGGGCCATCGCCTCTGCGGTCAACCTGTACCAAGCGGCCGATCTGGAGGTTTGTCTGGTCAGTCATGGCAGGGCAGATCCGCAAAATCTTTCCCTTCTGGGATGAAGCAGGATCTTGCGCCTAAGGTTCCGCAACCGGGGACTGAAGCATTCGGGCAATGAAGGGTTCGGGGCTGTCGACCTCGGTCAGTTTGGCGCCACCCTTGCCGCCCGGCTCGATCCACCAGAACCTTGTGCCGACAGCGCGGATCAGGCTGCGGTCGTGGCTGACCAGCAAGGTCGCGGCACCCTTGGTGGTCAGCTCATCCTCCAGCGCCTCCTGGCCTTCGATGTCCAGATGGTTGGTTGGTTCATCCAGAAGAAAGAAGTTCGGGCGTTGCAGGCGCAGGATCAGCATCGCCAGCCGCGCCTTCTGCCCGCCCGACAGCGCCCGCAGCGGGGTCGTCTGCAGCGCGACGCTGATCCCGACCCCCGCCAGAGCCGTCCGCGCCGCCTGATCGCCCAGATCAAAGCGGGCGGTGATCATCCCATGCGGCGTGGCCTTGGGGTCAAGCCCGGTCAGCCCCTGATCGGCCACCCCCGCCACCACCGACGGGGCCGCACGGATCGGCCCGACCTCCCCTCGCAAGGCCACAGCGACCAGCCCAAGGAACCGCGACTTCCCCGCCCCGTTCGCCCCCATCAGCACCACCCTTTCACCCGGGCTGATCCACAGCTCCGGGCACCGAAACAGCCGCCGCCCGTCCGGCGCCGTCACGTCGCAAGCCGAGACATGGATCAGCGCCCGCGCATGCGCGTCGGATGTTTCCAACCTGATCTCCCCCGCACTCCGCGCCTTGAACCCCGGCACTGCCGCCGCCTCGATCTTCGCGGCCCGGTCGGTCAGTTGCTTGGTCTTGGTGATCAGAAGGTCGGAACCCGAATTGATGCCGATGTTCTTCAGCTTGGCCGCCTGCCGGCGCAACTGCCGCGCGGCCCGCAGGTCAAGGTCATGCTGACGGCCGGTTGCCGCGTCAGCCTCGTCCAGCGCCATCTGTGCCTTGCTGTAGGGCAGGGCAAAGACCGGCGACAGACGGTCGCGCAGGAACAGCGTCCGAGTCGCGATGTCATCCAGAAACGCCCGGTCATGCGAAGCGATGATCAGCGCGGTGGCGCGCGGCAGGTTCAGAAGCCAGCGCTGCAACTGGCCAATGCGGGCAAGGTCCAGATGGTTGGTCGGCTCGTCCATCAGGATCAGATCAGGCTCTCTGACCGCAACGCGCGCCAGCAGCACCAGCCGCTGCCAGCCGCCGGACAGCCCGGACAACGGCAGATCGCGCAGGGCCAGCGGGATCTCCAACTCGTCCAGCGCGATGTCCGCCCGCCAATCCTCGCCCTCATCCACCGCCTGCAAGACCACCTCACGCGCGGTGAGGCTGGCCAACCCGCCGGGCACGTCCTGCGCCAGAAGCCCGGTCACCAGACCCCGCTTGCGGGTGATCTGGCCGGTGGTCAGATCGGTCTGGCCCATCAGCGCCTGCAACAGGGTGGATTTCCCCCGCCCGTTCGGGGCCACCAGCGCCAGCCGGTCGCCGGGGCTCAGGGTCAGGTCAAGCTGGGCAAACAGCGGTGCGCCAAGCGTGATGCCTGCGTCTTTCAGGGTCAGAAGGCTCATGGGATACTCCGGTCCGAAAATGGCAGACAGGCTGCCGTTCGGGCAGATCGGAGAAGCAATGGGACCCCGATCAGCCCCGCACAGTTACATGCGGGGCAAGGACAGGGCCGGTGTTACGGTGGTGATTGGCACGCCAGATCACGTGGAACCCTCCAGTTTGCGGGACAAGGGTGCGCTGATCCGGGACGGGCGTCAAGCGGGGACCACCGCCTCAAGGATATCGCCCGGCTGGCACTCAAGGGCGGCCTGCAAGCGACTGACCGGCGTGCAGTCCAAAAGCAAGGCCGGGTCACTGATGCCCTTTGCAACATCGGCCAAAGCGATCAGCGGCATCAGGACCGATGGGCTGGATCTGCCCGATGCGGCAACCGCCCGCCGCTATGCGCTGACGCCGGGGGATGCGCAGGCGATGCGGGACCTGCAGGTCCAGATTGCAGGGTGGAAGCAGGACGGAACCGCACAAAGGTCGTTTGGTCTTGGCGTCGACGGCTGCGCCACGGGGGCCGGTCCAGTGCCGGATGCGACCGGATCGCTCCTGATCCGGCTTGAAGACAAGGCAGCCTTCCTGCCGCTGATTGATCAGGGGAAACTGGCGGATTTGCTGAGTGCTGCGGCCCTTGCCGCGATCAAACCTTGCAACGGCGCGGAATAAGGCGTACCCGCCCGCCTTCGGTTGAGATTGGCCTCTGCGGATGCTAACCTGACCGCATGGCCCAGCGCGGGGGCCTGACAGTCCGCGCGTGCCTCTGGAGGACATCGTCCTGTCGCATTCTGATCCTGCCACCGGTCTGCCGGTCGGCCCGCGCCCCGAACCCGTTGCCACCACTGGTGCCGATGCGCAAAGCTCTGACGCGCTGTTGGCGCTGATCCTCACGTCCGTAGACGACGACAAGGCCGAGGATGTCGTGCAGATCGACCTGCGCGGTCGGTCTGATGTGGCCGATTACATGGTGATCTGCTCGGGCCGGTCATCGCGGCAGGTCGCTTCAATCTCGGAAAAGCTGGCCGACCGGCTAAAGCACGAGATGCAGATGGTCGTCCGCATCGAAGGCAAGGAAACCGGCGACTGGGTGCTGATCGACGCGGGCGATGTGATCGTCCACGTCTTCCGCCCCGAGGTGCGCGAGTTCTATCAGCTTGAAAAGATGTGGCTTCCGGGCGGATCGGCGTCGCTTGGCGACTATGTGGCCGAGGCCTGATGCGGCTTCTCCTCTGCGCTGTCGGTCGCCTGCGGGCCGGACCCGAACGCGCACTGGTGGATGACTACCTGTCCCGCACCGACCGGACTGGGCGGCCCTTGGGTCTTGGCCCGGTGACTGAGCATGAGGTTGAAGACAAAAAGGGCGGCGGCATGGGTGCCGAAGGCCTGCTTTTGTCAAAGGTCGTGCCCGAAGGTGCGGCGCTCTGTGTGCTGGACGAACGCGGCAAGACCCTATCCAGCCCCGAGTTTGCACAAGCCCTTGCCACTTGGCGCGATGCCGGGCGGCAAGACGCCGCCTTCGTGATCGGTGGCGCGGATGGGGTTGACCTCGCCCTGCGCCAGCGCGCCGATTTGCTGATCAGCTTTGGCCGGATGGTCTGGCCGCATATGCTGGTGCGGGTGATGCTGGCCGAACAGCTGTACCGTGCTGCGACGATTCTGTCAGGGTCGCCCTACCACCGGGTCTGAAGTGTGCACGCCCACCCTCCTCGTTCGACTTCGTCTCCTCGTCGGCAGATCAGCGAGGAGTGACGAAGTCATCGACAAGCGGCCCGTCGCAGGCCGATCCTTTCGCAGGCCGATCTCTTGGGTCGCCTTGCGGGCCAGGGCTGCAGCCGGCAGGCGTTAAGAACTCCCTAACGTCCACAGCCAAGCCATTGAAATCCCATGCGATGCCAAAGTTGTCCACTGTGGACAGGCCTCTGGCAGCCGGGTTCAGATCAGCCCTTCCTTGCGGAACAATTCCTTCAGGTCCGCCTCGGGTCGCGCCCCGAAATGACTGATCACCTCGGCCGCCGCAACGCAGCCCATCCGACCCGAAATCTCCAGCGACTGGCCGGTCGCCAGACCATACAGGAACCCCGCCGCGAACTGGTCGCCTGCGCCGGTCGCATCGACGGGAACCACCCTTTTGACCGGGACCACCGCCTGCTCATCCCCCCGCACGATGATCACGTCATGCCCCGACCGCGTGCAGGCAATCAGCCCCGCATCCGCCGTCGCCTGCTCCAGCGCCGCCGAAAGGTCGCACTGATACAACGAGCACCATTCGTGTTCGTTCCCGATCGCGTAGTCCAGCGATTTGACCAGCCGCCGGAAATCGTCGCGATGCCGGTCGACGCAGAACGGATCGGACAGCGAAATCCCCGCCTTGCCCCCCGAAGCGTGGCACAGCTCCACAGCGCGTTCAAACGCCTGCTTGCCCTTGGGCTTGTCATAAAGATAGCCCTCAAGGAAAAGGATCTCGGCGCTGCCCGCGACGGTATCCGACACGTCGTCAGGCCCAAGCTCGGACGATATCCCAAGATAGGTGTTCATCGACCGCTCACCATCCGGCGACACAAAGATCATCGACCGCGAGGTCGGCAGTTCGCCCCCCGGAACCGGCGGGTTGACGAAATCGGTGCCCTCTTCGGCCATGGAGCGGGCGTAGAATTTGCCCAGCGCATCGTCATGCACCCGCCCGATAAAGGCAGTCGTCAGCCCAAGGCTGCCAAGCCCCGCAAGTGTATTGGCGACCGACCCGCCGGGGGCCTGCTGGCGGTTGGTCATGCCAGCATAGAGCATCTCGCCCCGCTCACGCTCGACCAGTTGCATGATGCCTTTCTGGATCCCCATCAGGTCCAGATAGCTGTCGTCGGCGGTGGAGAACACGTCGACGATGGCATTGCCGATGCCGACAACCTGATAGGACTTCATGGCAGTTTTTCCTCGTATTGGCACCAGTCCCTGATCGGGCAGATGCCGCATTTCGGTGCGCGCGCAGTGCAGATATACCGGCCATGCAGGATAAGCCAGTGGTGTGCGTGGTGCTGGTATTCGGCGGGAATGTTGTCTTCGATGGCACGTTCCACGGCGATCTCGTCCTTGCCGGGGCAGATGCCGGTCCGGTTGCCGACGCGGAAGATATGCGTGTCGACGGCCTGCGCCGGGTGGTGGAACCACATCGACAGCACCACATTGGCGGTCTTGCGGCCAACCCCCGGCAGGGTTGTCAGGGCGGCGCGGGAACTTGGCACCTCGCCGCCGAAATCGTCGATCAGAAGGCGCGACAGCTTGATGACGTTCTTCGCCTTGTTGCGAAACAGGCCGATGGTCCTGATATGCTGGATCAGGGCATCTTCCCCCAGGGCCAACATCTTTTCCGGCGTGTCGGCGATCTGGAACAGCTTGGCGGTGGCCTTGTTGACGCCCACATCGGTTGCCTGCGCCGATAGGGCGACCGCAACGACAAGGGTGAAGGCGTTAGTGTGGTGAAGCTCGCCCTTAGGCTCGGGTTCGGCCTCGGCAAAGCGCGCGAAGATCTGTTTCAGGATCGGATAGGGAAGTTGCTTTGTCATGGTGCCATGCAGCACGAAACCGGGGCGGGCGACAAGCCGCAGGAAACGGGTCGAAAAAAATGAGGCGGCGGGTTAGTTATTGGATCGCTCATCAAGCCTTGCAGCTTTCTTCGCTGCTTTTGGCCTAGCGAAGAAGCCCGCAAGGGCTGTTGAGCGGCCGCGAGTTCAGGAGAGTGCCATGACCGACCAGTCCCCCGCCTATCACTACCAGGTGATCGCCCGCGCGCTGCAGGTGATCGATGCTGGCGGCCCGGCTCTGACGCTGGACGACCTTGCAGCAAAGATGCGGATGAGCCCGGCGCATTTTCAGCGGCTGTTCAGCAGTTGGGTCGGGGTCAGCCCGAAGCGCTATCAGCAATATCTGACGCTTGGCCATGCCCGCAAACTGCTGGCCGAACGCCATACGATGCTGGCGGCGGCGCATGAGACTGGGCTGTCGGGCGCCGGGCGGCTGCACGATCTGTTCCTGACTTGGGAGGCGATGTCGCCCGGCGACTATGCCCGGGGCGGCGAGGGGCTGGACATCCGCTGGGGCTGGTTCGAAAGCCCCTTTGGTCCAGCGCTGGTGATGGCCACGGCCAAGGGCATCTGCGGCATCGGTTTTGCCGACGAAATGGGTGCCGATTCCGCGATGGACGACCTGGTCAGCCGCTGGCCCAAGGCGCAGTTTGTCGAGGACCCGATGGCAATCCGGCCTCTCGTCGATGCGGCCTTTAGTGGCAAGGCGACCGAGCTTCACCTGATCGGTGCCCCCTTCCAGATCAAGGTCTGGGAGGCGCTGCTGACAATCCCGACCGGCCACGTCACGACCTATGCCGATATCGCCGGGGCGATTGGACATCCGTCCGCAAACCGGGCCGTCGGAACGGCGGTCGGGCGCAATCCGATCAGCTTTCTTATCCCCTGCCACCGCGCCCTGCGTCGGGACGGCGGGCTTGGCGGCTATCACTGGGGCCTGCCGCGCAAACGCGCGATGCTGGCTTGGGAGGCCGCGCGCACCGATCTGTGATGGGCGGAAGCCTGCCGACCAAGCCTGTGCCGGGCCAGGGGCTATAAATTCCCCCCGCGCGCTGTTATAAGGTGTCACGAGCCCGGAACGGGCCGGAACCTCGAGGCGAGAGCAAAATGATGATGAAGACCCCCCTGATCCTGGCCGTGGCCAGCACTTTGGCACTGACGGCATGCGTCGATCCCAATGCCTATCCAAATGACCCGAACGCCCGCGCCCGCAATGGTGCGATCATCGGCGGGCTTGTCGGTGCGGTCGCGGGCGCTTCGGTGTCGGATGGTGACGACAAGCTGAAGGGTGCCCTGATCGGCGGTGCCTTGGGCGCGGGCACCGGTGCATTGATCGGCGGAGACCTTGACCGGCAGGCAGCGGAACTGCGCGGCTCGTTGAGCTCGAACATCTCGGTCACCAACAACGGCGATTATCTGGTCGTCAACATGCCGCAGGATCTGCTGTTCGCCGTGGACAGCGCCACGGTGCGGTCGGACCTGACCTATGACTTGCGCACGGTTGCCGCAAGCCTGTTGAAATACCCCAACAGCCGGATCGAAGTGATCGGCCACACCGACAACACCGGCACCGCTGCCTACAATCAGGACCTGTCGCAGCGTCGCGCGGTGTCGGTCTCGGGCGTGTTGCGCGAAAGCGGCGTGCCGGGCGGGCGTCTTTCGGCTTACGGTCGTGGCGAGGATCAGCCGGTCGCGTCGAACCTGACACCGGAAGGCCGCGCCCAGAACCGCCGGGTCGAGATCATCATTCGTCCGATCCAGTAAGCGGTCATCGTCTGAAATCAGAAAACGGGGTCCGGTTTCCGGGCCCCGTTTTTCATTCGAGTATCCGGCACGCAAAGAAAAACCGGCAGACCCGAAGGCTTGCCGGTTCAAAATCAATTCAGCAGGTGTCAGTGCAGCTTGGCTTCGACCTGCGCAATCGCGGCGTCGATGGAAGCCGATGCCGCATCGGCGGTCATCTGCTTGGCAAGCAAATCTCCAGCCGCAGCGACAGCGATCGACACGGCCTGTTCGCGCACCTGACGGATTGCCGAGGCTTCGGCAGAAGCGATCTGCTCGGTCGCGGCGATCAGGCGACGGGCAATCGCGTCCTTGAGCTCGGCCTTGGCGGCGGCAGCAGCGGCCATCGCCTCGTCCTTGGCGGCGCTCACGATGCGGTCAGCCTGCGCCTGCACTTCTTTCTGGCGACGCTCGTAGGTCGCAAGGATGGCTTTGGCCTCTTCACGCAGGCTGCGGGCCTCATCCAGGTCGGATTTGATCGACGCCGCGCGGGCGTCAAGCATGCCGGTCAGCTTGCCCGGAACCTTCATGTAGACCAGAAGGCCGATGAAGCCTATGAAGGCGATCAGAACCACAAAGTTGGTGTTCTGCAGCGAAAAGAACGGCCCCGAAGCCGCCAAAGCGGGCGAGCCGAGAAGCGAAAGAAGGATGGAAAGTCGTTTCATCGCCTTACCCTTTCAGCCTTGCAGAGACAGCAGCCTTGACCGCAGTCGCATCAGCGCCGCCACCGAGAACCGCCACCAGTTCGGCGGCAACGTCACGGGCAACTTCGGACACAGCAGCCGCAGCGCCATCACGGATTGCGGCGATGGTCTTTTCGGATTCGGCAGCCTTGGCGGAAATTTCCACATCGGCTTTGGCAATCGCCACGTCCAGATCTTTCTGAATCGCGGTTTTGGCCTGCGCCACGATCTTGGCTGCCTCGGTCCGCGCGTTGGCAAGCGCGTCCTGATAGGCCTTTTCGGCGGTGACCGCCTTTTGCTTCAGCTCTTCCGCTGCGGCAAGGTCGTTGGTGATCGTGCTTTTGCGATCCGCCAGCACCGCGCCAATGCGCGGCAGGGCGATGCGCGACAGCACCAGATAGATCACGACCAGCGTGACCAGAAGCCAGAAGATCTGGTTCGGCCAGGTCACGAAATCCAGCTGGGGCATGCCCACAGCTGCTTCGGCCTCACCATGCGTTTCGGTTGCCATGTCGTCTCTCCTTGGCCTTGGGAACCGGGGCCAGCCCGCAGGCCGGCCCGGATATCAGGTCGTAAGGATCAGACTGCGAACATGAGCAGAAGGGCGATCAGGAACGAGAAGATGCCCAGTGCTTCGGCGAACGCGATGCCGACGAAGAGGTTGGCCATCTGGCCCGGTGCTGCCGACGGGTTGCGCAGGGCACCCGACAGGAAGTTGCCGGCAATGTGGCCCACGCCGATGCCAGCGCCGCCCAGACCCATCGTTGCCAGACCGGCGCCGATGAATTTGCCCATTTCTGCGATATCGCCTTCCATTTGGTAGCTCCTTTTTGGAATTGGCTGAAGTTTGGTTCGAACCTTAGTGGTGTGCTTCGCCGACGGCGTCGCGCAGATACACGCAGGTCAGAATGGTGAAGACGTAGGCCTGAACGGCTGCAACCAGCAGCTCAAGACCGTAAATGGCGGTGATCGCAGCAATCGGCACGACCGACGCTACACCCATGGCCCCCGCAAACCCGGCGAAGACTTTGATCACGGCGTGACCGGCCATCAGGTTGCCGCCAAGACGGATGGAGTGCGACAGCGGGCGCACGAAGTAAGAGATAAGCTCGATCAGGGCCAGGATCGGCCGCAGGATCAGCGGTGCCGAGGACACCCAGAACATCGACAGAAAGCCGATGCCCTTGCGGTAGAAACCAACCAGCGTGACGGTCAGGAACACCATCATCGCCAGCACGGCGGTCACCGCGATGTGAGAGGTGGTGCTGAACGACATCGGGATCAGGCCCAGCATGTTCGACATGAAGATGAACAGGAAAACCGTCATCACATAGGGGAAGAATTTCAGGCCTTCATGGCCCGCAACGTCTTCGACCATCTTGTGGATAAAGCCGTAGAACAGCTCGGCTACTGACTGGCCGCGCGACGGGACAATGGCCCGGCGACGGGTCGACAGGACCATCAGCGCCACAACACAAAGGACCGCAATCGCCATCCAAAGGGTGACGTTGGTCGGGGTATACCATTCGATGGGGCCGTGGCCGAACAGCGGCTTGACGACAAACTGATCCATCGGATGGATTTGCAGTCCGCCAGCAGCGTGTTCCTCAACGGTCGTCGCCATCGTCAGTTCCCTTCGCCCTTTGCGGCCGCTGCCGCCTGCTTTTGTCCCAGTTCCCTGGCCGTGCCCAGCATCGTCTTGATGCCTGCGGCAAAGCCCAAGAGCGAGAAGATGATCAGGAAGATCGGGAGCGTGCCCAAAAGCGCGTCGATCCCGTAACCGATCGCGGTTCCCAGCATGATGCCGGTGGCCAGTTCGATTACCATCCTCCAGGCCAGCTCGCCCTGCGAGAAACCCTTGGCTGTCGAAGAGATCTTCACCGGTTCCACCCCCTTTACCTTCGCGAGCCGCGCTTCAAGGTCGCGCAGCCGGTCAGGATCGGGTTCGGACGCCATGTTTCGGCCCCTTTGCAGCCGGGCGGAAACTACGCAGCGGGGGTGTAAGAGTCAAGTCGTTAGGAATTCTGTTAAGGCATTGATATATATTCGTAATATGGCGTGGAGGGCGGGGGCCGTGGCGACATTGATGGCGATCTTATATTCAACCTTGCGGTTGACGATCCTCAGGGTGCAATGAATAGTCCCCTAATGACTGATCCACTTGATAGCATCTTTTCAGCACTGGCTGACCCGACGCGGCGGGCGATCCTGGCCATGCTGCTGGAAGATGACATGGCGGTCACCGATGTCGCCGAACCCTTTGCGGTCAGTCTGGCGGCAATCTCAAAGCATCTGGGCGTTTTGGCCGACGCGGGCCTGATCACGCGCGAACGCCGGGGGCGGGTGATCTGGTGCAAGCTTGAGCCTGATTCGATGCGGGCGGCGACGGTCTGGATTCAGGGTTTTGGTCAGTTCGAGCCGCTAGACTTGGATGAGTTCGAGCGATTCTTGGAAATGGAACTCGAGGAACGGCAGGATTAACCCTTTTTTCAGCGGTTGATGCAACCATTGCGGAGCGTTGTGAGGGCTTGGGAAACGATCTGTTCCATTTCTGTGGCAACTTACCACAACTTGAGTCATTATTTGCCACAGTCCTGCCCCGCTTCCCACCGACTGTATGGCAACAGCAAAAGGGACCGACCCTATGAAAAAGAAACCGAACCTGCTGCAGAGGATGGGGATCTCCCGCCCCAAACAGACCGAGGATGAGGTTGAAATGACCCCGTTCGAAAAGCGGCTTAAGATGGTCAATCGCGCTCGGGTGGTGAATCAGGTAGGGCTTGGCGGCCCGGTCTTCAAAATTCGACAGTCACAGTCGGAAGTCTGAGGGCAATCATCATGTCCCGCAATTCCTGTCGGGCAGCGATGTTTGACAGGCTTAGATGCTCGGACTTGATGTCGCGAAGGTCCAACAGGGTCAAGCCGCGCGGGAACAGCTCGCGAAAGATGACCCGCTCTGAAAAGCCGGCGATCACGCGAAACCCGATCCGCCGGGACAGATCGTCCAGTGCCTCGCCCACCTTGCGCTTGTTGTGCATCTGCTGCGCGCCCAGCCGGTTCCGGATCACGATCCAGTCAATCGGCGTCATCCCGGCCCCCGACCGTAACTGCCGCGCTGACCAGACCATTTCGGCATAGATCGACGGGCCCTTGACCTGACCGGTCGCCGGATCGACATGGGCCAGCAGGTCGAAATCCACAAAGCTGTCGTTCATCGGCGTGATCAGCGTGTCGGCGAGCGTATGGGCGTATTGTGACAGCCGGGTATGACTGCCCGGGCAGTCGATGACGATGAAATCCTTTTGATCGTGCATCGCCTCGATGGCCCGCGTCAGCCGCCGGTCCTGCACATTACCCCCCGAAGCTTTGCTGTCCGGTTCGGCCTCGGGCAGATCGCGGTAGTCGGGCGAGGGCAGGTCAAGACCGGCCTGCGCAAGGTATGCGCTGCGGTTTTCGGCGTAGCGGGCAAAGGTCCGCTGCCGCAGGTCCAGATCCAGTGCGCCAACTCGGTGGCCCATCCGGGCCAGCGCGGTGGCCACATGCATGCAGGTGGTGGATTTCCCCGAGCCGCCCTTTTCGTTCCCGACGACGATGATCCGCGCCATGCCAATTCCCTTGCCGACCTGCGGCCCTCTCATATGCCGTGGGGGTAACGGGCGAAAGCGGGAAGCAGCCGTAACAAACGAAAAGGGCACGCGTTTCCGCATGCCCATTTGCCGAATAATCTGATTTCAGGGTTTAGAACCCAAGACCTGCGTATTTGTTCTTGAACTTCGACACGCGACCGCCGGTGTCCAGCAGCTTGGCCTGCTGACCGGTCCATGCCGGATGCGCCAGTGGGTCGATGTCCAGCGACATGGTCTCGCCGTCCTTGCCCCAGGTCGAGCGCGTCACATAGGTCGAACCATCGGTCATCTTGATGGTGATGCTGTGATATTCGGGGTGGATTTCTGCTTTCATCATCCCGCTCCTTATTCAGCTTTGGCTTTGTAGGTCGTGTTCTCGGCGATGCGGGCAGATTTGCCGCGACGATCACGAAGATAGTACAGCTTGGCGCGGCGAACGCGGCCACGACGCACGACCTCGATCGAGTCGATGTTGGTCGAATACAGCGGGAACACGCGTTCCACACCCTCGCCAAAGGAAATCTTGCGCACGGTGAACGAGGCAGCGATAGTCGCGCCCCCCTTGCGGCCGATGCAGACGCCTTCATAGGCCTGCACGCGCGAACGGGTGCCTTCGGTCACTTTGTAGCCGACACGGATGGTGTCCCCGGCCTTGAAATCCGGGATGATCTTGCCGAGGGCGGCGATCTGCTCCGCCTCGATCTGCGCGATGAGGTTCATGCGCTTTCTCCAGTTGCCTGCGGTGTTCCGCAGAGATGATGCCGCGCCAGAGCTTTCGGTCTTCGTCCGGGTCCCCCTCGTTCGCACAAGAAGCCCGCCGCAGGTGGCGCCTGCTTTTCTGATGGCCGCCCCAGTGCGATGACCCCGCGGAAGAAAGCGGGCAAGCAAAGGGAATCGGGTCCAGCGGGCATTCACCCCGGACAGGGGCCGTATAAGTGCAGGGTCGCGACGGGTCAAGGGGCGGGGTTTTCCGCAAGGAGCCAGTCAGCAAAGGAACAGGACGGCCGTAAACCGTTCCCTACCCTGCATCTGTAGCGATCAGTGCGAAAGCAAAACTGCCAGCCGCGGATCTGAAAGTACGTCCTTTGTCGCACCGCCAAGGATGAAATCGCGCAGGCGGGAGTGGCCGAAGCCTCCCATCGCCAGAAGTTGCACACCCGCTGAAAGCGCGACATCCTGCAGCGCCGTAGCGATGGTTCGGCCATCAAGCGTGATGTTGACTGGTTCTGCCGCGTATCCGCGCCGTTGAAGCGAAGCCGCCAGGGTCTGCGCGATCCCAGAGCCACTGAGCAACTTTTCATCCTGAACCGTTACAACCGAAATGCGGCCCCCAGCAGACAACAGCGGAAGGGCATCGCACAGCGCCCGTGCGGCGACCCGGCTTTCATCCCAAGCGATGGCAATATGATCAACGGAACCCACTTGGGTCGCCGGGGGAACAAGGATCACCGGCACCCCCGCACCGAAGACAAGGGACTGCGCCATTTCCTGCGCCGAGACTGTCTCGGCGTCCATAGGCAAGAGCGCCAGGTCAAAATACCGCGCCTCGGTCGTAGCGGCACCAATCGCCGCGCCCAGCACCGCCTTGTGGTTCGCGATCGACAGGTCAAGTTCCGGCCGCGCCGCGCCCTTGATCAGGGTTTGCAGGCGCGCACATTCAGCTTTGCTGCGCTCTTCCACAGCGTGCGCCATGCCTTCGACGTTGATGAGAAAGCCGCCAATCGGCGAAGCCGTCTTCGGGACGTCCACTGCAAAAGTAGAGACCTGCAATCCGCATCTCAACGCAGTCGCAAAGCTGACGGCGGCAAGAATTGCGCGATCCGGGGCTGCTTCAGGATAAGTGTTCAGCGGCAGATAGGCGATGCGCATGTATTCTGTCCTTGTCTGGAACGACAACAGGCCGACATTGGGGGCAGGAAAAGTGTTCCCGATGTCGCATTGCCTATGATCGGATACACTGAAAATGTCTGATGATCCTTGACGCAGGTCAACCAAACCCAAGCAAAAGTAGCTATACTGTCGTAACGATGCTGGGAAGAGATTCATGCCGCAAGACCGCTATCAGACGGTGCAGGAAGTTGCTGAAAGGCTTGAGGTCGCCGAGGCCACAGTGCGGCACTGGATCAAATCCCGCGCGCTTCGCGCAATCGACATCGGCAAGGGCTGGCGCATCTCCAATACCGATCTCGGGCAGTTCCTGACGTCCCGCGAGACAACCACGCGCCAGCATCCAAGCCGATCTGAAGCAGACCGCGATAACTAGATTGGTGGTCAATAATCGGTTGGCCCGTCGATCCGCTTTCCATGCCGCAGGCGGGAAGGTTTCTGCCGCGGCTTTTGCAAGGTGATCTAGCGTCATGCCCTGGGTACATGCCCGCTTTTGCTTGAAGCAAAAAGACTAACAAGCTCGCCGATGGCTTTTCGCAAAGGCTACTTGATGCGTTTTTCCCACAGATCCGGTCGCCGGGCACGGGTCAGGGTCTCAGCCTCGGCGCGGCGCCATTTGGCGATTTCGGCATGGTTGCCCGATTGCAGGACAGCCGGGATATCCTGCCCCTCCCAGATGGCCGGGCGGGTGTATTGCGGATGCTCCAGCAGCCCGTCCGAAAAGCTTTCCTCGACGGTCGAAGCGGCATTGCCAAGCACCCCGGGCAGCAAGCGGACCGTGGCATCCAGCATCGCCTGCGCCGCGATTTCGCCTCCGGTCAGGACAAAATCGCCCAATGAGACTTCCTCGATCTGGTGATGGTCAAGGACCCGTTGGTCGACCCCTTCGAACCGGCCGCACAGCAGGGTGATGCCATCACAAGCCGCAAAACGTCGGGCTGTTGCCTGATCAAAAGGCTTCCCGCGCGGTGAAAGATAGATGACCGGCCAGCGGGCACGGTCTGGAGGAGTGCCCTCGGCAGTCTGGCGCAGGGCGGCATCCACCACATCCGCGCGCAAGACCATGCCCGCGCCGCCGCCTGCAGGGGTGTCGTCGACATTGCGATGTCTACCCTCACCGAAGGTTCGCAGGTCGATCGCCTCAAGCCGCCAAAGTCCAAGATCCAGCGCCTTGCCGGTCAGCGACAGCCCAAGCGTGCCGGGGAATGCTTCGGGCAGCAGCGTGATGACTTTTGCCACCCAGGCACCTTTGACCAAACGCGGCTCTTCCATAAGATCGCGGGGCTTGGAGCTGGCACGGATCGAAATCCGGCCATGGCTTTTGGTTGGTTCAGTCGGGTCATTCATCCTGCCGACGTAGCCCGAAACCGTGGGATGGAAAAGCCCCGTCTCTCAGGCGAGCTTCGGTTCCGGCATCGGCTCGGCCGGGGGCATGACCGGAGTCAGCGCCTTTTCGACAGCAACCGACAAAGCTAGAAGCCCGTCATGCAGATCAGTCCGAAGATGCAGCGGAAGATCCATTTGCGCCCCGGCCTCCAGCAATTGCCCTGCGACCTTGCGCAGTTCGTCTGGCTCCGGGAAACTTGCGGCCCGGTTGGCAAAGGCCCCGATCAGCGCAAGTCCGCGCGGGACGTAAAGCCGCAGAAGATCGGCATTCGACCCTGCGATGGCGAAGGCTCCGGCCATGAGATTCGGGATCCGGCCGGGGGCCACGATTTCGGGTTCTGTCGCCCAAAGGACCACGGCACGCCGAAGGGCCGCGTGGCTGCGGTCGGGATGTGAAAGTGCGGCGATCAAAGCCTTGAGCCGCACGTCCGCGCCAAGGGATTGCATGGTCTCGTTAACCGATGCAGCGACCAGCGGATCAGGCGCGTCATCCGAGAAATTCAACAGAGGCACGATGGCCGCTGCAGCCTGAGCAGCCACGCGGGGAATCTGCGCTGCCTCGGCTTCATCATCCAGATAGATGCCCATGTCGGCGGCTTCACTCGCGTCCCACAACATGCGACAGATCGGAATGGCAAGGAATGATATGGCCAATGGAAACAACGGGTTGACAGCCGGAAGAAACCCGGCAACGGCACCGAGACCGCGACCGATGCCCAACAGCACGCAGACCAGCAGGAGTTGCGACAGCACCTGTGTCAGCGCAGCCAGCCAGGCCGAGGCCCCAAGCCATTCATCAGGCGTTGCAGGCCATTGTTCTGGCCGCAGAACCATCAGCCAGACGATGAAAATGCCTGCGAAAGGTGCAACCGCACCCCAGCCCATGCCGGTCAAACCGGCAAAAAGCGGCCCGATATACAGAAGTGCCGCAGCGCCCTTCAGCAATCGCAGGCGAGTTAGCATTCCGGCGTCCTTTTCATTTCGGCGGCTTTGCAGGCTTGCACCGACCGGCTAAGCATCTTCTTCTGGCAGATCGATCACTATTCTACCCGCCGCCAAGTCCACTTTGGGCACGATTGCCAAGGTAAAGGGCAAGAGCAGGGTTGTTTTGTGACGAACCGTTGCAACCTCCACGATATCACCCGCCCCATGGTTGTAAATGGCTGTTACCTTGCCAATAAGCTCGCCTCCGGTGTCATAGGCCGAAAGGCCAACCAGATCGGCGTGGTAGTATTCGTCGTCGGGTAAAGTGGGCAGGCGTTCACGTGGCACGAAAAGGCTGGTGCCGCGCAATGCCTCGGCCGCGTCACGACCGCTAACGCCAGCAACCCGTGCACCAAGCCCGCCCGCCACAGGGCGGGTCAGGGTGACATGGAACTCGCGACGCCCGTCTTCAGAGAAAAGCGGTCCATATGCGGCGATATCGGTCGGTTCGGTGCAGAAGGATTTCAACCGAACCTCGCCGGTCACGCCGAACGCGCCGGCAATGGCGCCGACGCAGATCATTTCGGTTGTCATGGCAGTGCTCCGTTGCAAAAGCCGCGCCGGTCCCAGGTCCCTTCGGCGTCAAGGCAGGCTTCCACCTGCCCCGACTGGCCCAGCTTGAGTCCCGCCATGAAGGCGGCGCCAAGAAGGACCAGTGTCACGCCACGCCGTAGAAGACCCAGGCCGGGAAGCATCACTCTTCGGTGGCAGGGGCGGCAGCGCGGGCTGCCTTCTTGGCGGCGCGTTCAGCCATCGCCTTGCCCGGAGTGCCGGCCTTGGCGTTGTTGCGCGCGGCCTTCGGACTTGCGCCGGCGGCTTCCAGGAAGCGGGCGACGCGGTCGGTCGGCTGGGCGCCCTGCGAGAGCCAGTAGGCGACGCGGTCAAGGTTCATCACGACGCGGGTTTCGTCGTCCTTGGCCAGCAGCGGGTTGTAGGTGCCAAGCTTTTCAAGGAAGCGGCCGTCACGCGGCATGCGCGCATCGGTAGCGACGATCGAGTAGAACGGGCGCTTCTTGGAGCCGCCGCGTGCAAGACGGATTTTCATGGCCATGGTGTAGTCTCCTTCGGGTTTTCTAAGAGTAAGGTAGGCAAGATAGACCACCTTACGGGTTGTTATTTCTGCAGTTTCTCGTGATGCCTGATGACTTCACTGATGATGAAGGTCAGGAATTTCTTGGCGAGGTCGGGATCAAGATCGGCCTCGGTCGCCAGTTCGTGAAGCCGCGCCATCTGGCGTGCCTCGCGGTCGGGGTCGGATGGCGGCAGGCCATGTTCGGCCTTCAGTCGGCCGACGGCTTGGGTTTGCTTGAAGCGTTCGGCCAGTGTGTAGACCAAGATCGCGTCCAGCCGGTCGATGGCATCGCGGTGGTCTACCAACAGCTCGGCAGCGCGGCGGCTTGCGTCAATCGTCATGCTGTGGCCTCCGGGGCGGGGTGGCGGTAGATGCGCAAATCGTGGTCCTTGAACCGCACATCGCTTTCGTGGGTCGCGCCCAATCGTTCGACCAGTGCGCGAGAGCGGGCGTTGGTCGCCTCGATGAAACTGAAAAGGGGCGGCAGGCCAAGCGGGCCGTTCGCATAGGTCCGGGCGGCATTTGCGGCCTCAAAGGCATAGCCCTGACCATCGAAGCCTTCAAAGAGGAACCAGGCGAGTTCGGGTTCATGCCAGCCCTCGTGGTCCAGCAGGCCGATGCGCCCGATAGGAGTATTGCTGCCTTTCAGCGCCACTATCCACGAGCCTCGGCCAAGGTCGGCCCATTGTTTCCGCTGCCAGACCAGCCATTCGGCCGCATCTTCGGCTGGATAGGGTCCGCCGATCCAGGTCGCGCGGGGGCTGACCATAAATTCGGCCAATGGGGCGCAATCGCTGTCAAGCGGGCCTCGCAGGACCAGACGGGTCGTCTCGATCACAGGTATCGTGCTAGTCATGCCGTCCCCCGCAGGTCGTGCCGGATCACCACGTCGCCTTCGTCGACCCCGGGCAGGCTTGGGTCAATCACACCGCCCAGCCGCAAGCCAAGGGCGATGGATCGGGCGTTGTCCGGGTCGATGATCGAGGTGATGTGCGGCCAGTCAAAGGTCGCGCCGACCCAGGCCAGCGCCAGTTGTGCAGCCTCAAAGGCGATTCCCTTGCCTTCGGCCTCCGCCGTCACCATCCAGCCAAATTCGGGACCGGGGAAATGGTCGGGTTGGTAGATGCCGACCTCACCCACAAAGGTGCCGTCAAGCTCGACCGAAAATGCGCCATAGCCGCGCAGCGCCCAGACCGCCACATCGCCAGCCCAGATATACCAGGTCGCTTTGCGTGACTTCGCTCCGCCCTCCCATTCAGCGCGGCGGCTGGAGTGGAAGGCCGCGTGATGGTCAAAGTCGGCAAGCCGGGGCATGCGCAGGGTCAGACGGTTGGTGTGCAGGGTCGGGGCGATCATGTCTGACCCCCGAAGTGGTAACGATAGACGACATCATCCGGTTCCTGCACTGGCGCAGTCGGGTCGACGACCCCGCCCAGCCGTTCGCAAAGCCGATGCGAGCGGTGATTGCGCGGGTCGGTAAAGCTGATCGCGGTCTTGTAGCCCGAGGTGGCAAAGAACCAGTCCCGCGCGGCGGCGGCGGCCTCATGGGCCAGACCCTTGCCTTCGTTTACGGCGTCCCAAAGGCTCCAGCCCAGTTCGGGTTCGGGGTGAGTTTCGGGGAAGAAGGGGCCGATGCCACCGATGCCGTCGTCAGACCCGTGAAAAGTGACGGTGAACAGGCTGAATCCGTGCTTCTGCCACTGGTCCAGAAGGCCCTGCGTCTCGGCTGCAAGCTGGTCCATCGTCCATGGCCCACCCATCAGATGCGAGCGGTCCGAGGACCAGAAGCGGTAGCTGGGGACGATGTCGTCAAGGGTCGGCATGCGCAGGCGCAGACGCTCGGTCTCAAGGACCGGGCCACAGTGTTCATCCTGAAAAAGCCGGTAAGTCATTTCTTCCGCATCAGCCCCGAAAGCCCTGCAGGCAGGGTCATGCCGCGCGGCATCCCGCCAAGGCCCGGCGGCAGGCCACCACCCATGCTACCCATGCCCTGTTGCATGCCCTTGGCAGCTTCGGCCAATTGCTCGGGCGTCATCTTCGACGGATCAGGCATGCCACCCTTGCCGCCCATCAGCGACTTGATGGCCTGCTTCATCATGCCGCCCTTGCCCATCTTCTTCATCATGTCGGCCATCTGCCGATGCTGCTTCAAAAGCTTGTTCACGTCGGCCACATCCAGCCCCGCACCCGCGGCGATGCGCTTTTTGCGGCTGGCGGCGAGGAGGTCGGGATTGGCCCGTTCCTTCTTGGTCATCGAGTTGATCAGCGCCACCTGATGATGCAGCATCTTGTCGTTCAGACCCGCCGCATCGGCCTGACTGGCCATCTTGCCCATGCCCGGCATCATGCCCATCAACCCCTGCATGCCGCCCATTTTCAGCATCTGGTCCAGCTGCATCTTCAGGTCGTTCATGTTGAACATGCCCTTGGCAAAGCGCCGGGCCATGCGTTCTGCCTGTTCAGCCTCGAACGTTTCCTGCGCGCGTTCGACGAGGGCCACGATATCGCCCATACCAAGGATGCGGCCGGCGACACGGTCGGCGTCGAAGACCTCGATCGCGTCCATCTTTTCGCCAAGGCCGACAAAGCGGATCGGCTTGCCGGTGACCGCGCGCATCGACAGGGCCGCCCCGCCGCGACCGTCGCCGTCCATCCGGGTCAGAACAACGCCGGTGATACCGACCTTGCCGTCGAATTCGGTGGCAACGTTCACCGCGTCCTGACCGGTCAGGCCATCGACGACCAGAAGGGTTTCACGGGGCTGGGCGATGTCGCGGACCGACTGGATTTCGTCCATCAAGACTTCGTCGATGTGCAGACGGCCAGCGGTGTCCAGGAAGACGACATCATAGCCGCCCATGTTGGCCTGGGTCTTGGCCCGCTTGGCGATCTGGACTGCGGTTTCGCCTTTGACAATCGGCAAGGTATCGACGCCGATCTGCGCGCCAAGGATCGCCAGCTGTTCCATCGCGGCGGGGCGGTTGGTGTCAAGCGACGCCAGCAGGACCTTCTTGCCGTTCTTTTCCTTCAGCCGTTTGGCCAGTTTGGCCGTCGTTGTGGTCTTGCCGGACCCCTGCAGACCCACCATCAGGATCGTCGCCGGAGGATTGTCGATCTTCAGCGCATCAGCCGGGCCGTCGCCGGCCAGCACGCGGATCAGTTCGTCATGGACGATCTTGACGACCATCTGGCCGGGGGTGATCGACTTGGTGACCGCAGAGCCAGTGGCCCGTTCTTGCACCCGCTTGATGAAGTCGCGGGCAACCGGCAGGGAAACGTCGGCTTCCAGAAGTGCAGTGCGAACCTCGCGCAGCGCGGTGATGACGTCAGCCTCGGACAGCGCACCGGCCCGGGTCAGGCGGTCGAATACGCCACCAAGGCGTTCTGACAGGCTTTCGAACATCGCGTCACCTCATCTTCGGTTTGCCCCGATATGGGGCGCCGGGCGCCTGCTGCAATCCCGGTCCGAAGCGCAAAGCGGAAAGGCACCCGTGGGCGCAACGCGCTGACGGATGGCGATCCCGGGCAATGCCCAAGGGACCGGAAGCGGCATGCCTCCGGGGAATTGGGGGTGCGGATACGCCCGGCGCATGGGCCTGTCAAGCGGATTGCAGGTTGGCGGCAAGCCAGAGGTTGATCGTCGCGGCCATCAACAACGCGCTGTCGCCGGATGAATGGACATCTGTTAACGGCACCAATTGACCCGAAACATGCAGGACCGTCCGGTGGGTTTCGCTTGTCCCACTTGACCTGCCCGAGGTCCCGGCCGACCGGTTGACCACGGTTTCCACCTCGGCCTGCGAGATATCGGCCAGCGCACGCGTTGTCTCGGTCTGGCCCAGCAGACTGGCGGTCCGGATCACAACGGTCCCGGCATCGCGGTCAAAGATCACGATGACACGGCGCACGAAGGCCACGAAGGCCGCGCCGAACAGGACTGCAACCAGCCCCATCGCAAAGGCCAGCCACGGGGCATCGCGAAGGGTGGCCAGCGCCAGCAGCAAGGGAAACAGGATCGCCAGTGTCAGGACGATGCCCAGCACCCAAGGCCGGTCTTCAAGGATCAGGCGGCGGGGCGAGGATAGGGCGATGCGCATGGTCAGTCGGGCTTGCCAAACCACGCGTTGATCGCGCCGCCGATGGCCTGGGCGGTGTTTTCGTTGCCATAGACCTCGGTCAGCGGCAGAGGCGTGTTGTTCGTGCGGGCAAAGGCCACGCGCCAGACCCGTGGTTCGGGGGTGTTTTCATGGCCCCGGCGGCCCTTCTTGGCCAGATCGCCGGGCTTGCGCTTGATCACCATGGATTGCAGCGTCGCGCCGTGGATTTCTGCAAGAGGAAAGGTCTTGCGCTTTTTGCCGAAGATCCCGGCCTCAATCACTTCGGCCTCGTTCCGGCTTCGGTCCAGCGTCACGGTCAGCACCTTGACGAAGACGCCAAAGCACCCAAGGAAGAAAATCGCGCCCATACCGGCGATGATCAGCCCGCCCAACACCTGCCCGGCGTTGACCATGGCCCCGGCCCACAGAAACAGCAAGAGAGTGATCCCGCCCAAAAGCGCCGCCGCCCCTAAGGGCATGACGCGCAGGTGCAACCGGTCCGGCGTGTTCTCGACGACTTTCATGGCGGGTCCCGCAATTACTTTGGGGCAAAGGATGCGGCGGGGTGACTGGTCGCGTCAAGGTATGGGGCTTGGCCTCTTGCATCCGCCAGCGGTTCGCGCTGTTGTGCAGGGATGCACAGAACCGGAGGGCGCATGGAAAACTGGGACGAAGTTCGCACGGCCTATCAGGTGGCGCGGCTGGGCACGGTTTCCGGGGCGGCTGAAGTGCTTGGGGTTCATCATGCGACCGTGATCCGCCATATCGACGCGCTGGAAAAGCGGCTGGGCGAAAAGCTGTTCCAGCGCCATGCGCGTGGTTACACAGCCACCGAATCCGGCCGCGACCTGCTGGCCGTGGCGCAAACGACAGAGGAGCAGTTCGCCCACCTCGTCAGCCGCATCCGGGGGCAGGGCGAGACAGTCTCGGGCGAACTGGTGGTTACCTCGATTTCTGGGATTGCCGACCTTCTGACCCCGGTGATGACCAGTTTTCAGGCGGCCTGGCCCGAGGTCCGGGTCCGGTTCCTGACCGATATGCGGGTCTTCCGGCTTGACTATGGCGAAGCGCATGTGGCGATTCGTGCAGGCGATGCGCCGGAGGAGCCGGACAATGTTGTCCAGCCGCTGGTGCGCATCAAGACCGGACTGTACGCGGCAAAGTCCTATGTCGCGCGCTACGGGGTGCCAACCTCCGAGGCCGGATTTGAAGGCCACCGCTTTGTCTGTGCCGATACCGAAACCACCCGCGCGCCGTTTCATCGCTGGCTGCGGGCAAATGTCCGATCCGACCAGATCACCTATACCGCAACCGAACCAGCCGCATTGGAACAGGCTGTGCGGTTGGGGGCGGGGATCGGATTCCTGTCGGCGTTCCGCGGGGCCAGCGATTGCGACATGGTCGAGATCCTGCCGCCGCGTGATGAGTGGGAAGCGCCGTTGCGGATCGTCACCCATGTCGATTTGCACCGGACCCGCAAGGTTCAGGCCTTCCTCACCCATCTGAAGGACGCGGCGAAGGACTGGAAACTGTGCCGCTAAGCGCGCTCAGACCGGCTTGCGCCCGGCATTGAGGGCAAAGATGCCCGAGCCGACCACCAGCAACGCGCCGATCCAGGTGGCGGCGTCGGGACGCTCGCCAAACAGCGCGGTCGCAAGGATCATCGCGAAGACCAGTCGGGAATAGCGGAATGGGGTGACTGCACCAACCTCGCCCGTGCGCATCGCGAAGGTCAGCGCATGATAGCCCGCCGTGCCAAAGACCGTGCCCCCGGCAAGAAGACCAAAGTCGGTGGCGTCCGGGATGACAGCCCCGCCCTGCACGGCCAGAAGGATCGCGCCCGCCGTGGCCAGCATGGCAAAACCCAGTGCGCCAAGCTGGCGGTTGGACAGGCCTTTGGGCGCGGCCCTTGTGGCAAGATCGCGCCCGGCAAAGCCCAGCAGGCCGACCACGGCCAGCAGCGACAGGGCGGTGAAATCGGCACCAGGCCGCAGGATGACCATTACCCCGACAAAGCCCACCAGCACCGCAAGCCAGCGCAGGACGCCGACCCTTTCGCCAAAGACCAGCGCCGCTCCGGCGACGACAACCAGCGGTGTGGCCTGCAGGATCGCCGAGGTCGTCGACAACGCGGTCAGGGTGATGGCCAGACCATAAAACAGCCGACCCGTAATCTCGAACCCGCAGCGGATCAGCATCGGGCGGGAAAGGAAGGCGGTGGGAATCGGGGATTCGCCCTGCCGCAGCGCCATGGCGGCAAAGGTCAGCATTCCAAGAAGGCCGATTGTCAGCAGGACCTGACCCAGCGGCAGGCTTTGGGCGGCGGCCTTGACGAAGACATCCTCGACCGCAAAGCCCGCCATGGAGGCGGTCATGAAGACCGCCCCCCGCTGGTTTTCGGTCAGGCTCATCTGGCGCTCAGATCAACCCGGCGTGCTGCATTGCCGCTTTGATCCTGGCCTTGGTGCCGTCGGTCAGACCGACCAGCGGCAAGCGGACCTCCTCGGAACAAAGGCCCAGCAGAGACAGGCCGTATTTCGCGCCGACAAGACCCGGCTCGATGAAAATCGCCTCGTGCAGCGGCATCAGTCGGTCCTGATACTCCAGCGCTTTCGCATAGTCGCCCGCCAGCGTCGCATTCTGGAACTCGGCACACATGCGCGGGGCGACGTTTGCGGTCACGGAAATGCAGCCCACCCCGCCATGCGCGTTGAAGCCAAGCGCGGTCGCATCCTCACCCGACAGCTGGATGAAGTCATTGCCACAGGAGGCGCGCTGCATGGACACACGCTCGATCTTGCCGGTGGCGTCCTTGACCCCGATGATCCGGGGCAGTTTGGCAAGCGTGCCCATCGTGTCGGGCGACATGTCGACAACCGACCGGCCGGGGATGTTGTAGATCACGATCGGCAACTGGCAGCAGTCATGCAGCGCGGTGTAATGCGCGATCAGACCGGCTTGCGTCGGCTTGTTGTAATAGGGCGTGACGACCAGCGCGGCCGTGGCGCCGACCTTTTCGGCATGACGGATCAGGCTGATGCCTTCCACGGTGTTGTTCGACCCTGCGCCTGCAATCACAGGCACCCGGCCAGCAACTGCGGCGACGACTTCCTCGATCACCTTCTGATGCTCGGCATGGCTAAGCGTCGGGCTTTCGCCGGTGGTCCCCACTGGAACCAAGCCGTGCGATCCTTCGGCGATGTGCCAGTCCACAAGTTTCTTCAGTGCGCCGAGATCCAGCTCGCCGTTCTTGAACGGCGTCACCAGGGCAGGAAGGGACCCTTTGATCATGACGCTTCTCCTTGTGATGGGCGAATGGCCCCGGTTGCAAACGCGTTTCTCATAGCGGCTGGGCGGATCAATGCCAAGTCTTGCCGCTAACGCAGTCGTGGGTTGTGGGTGACTTGGGGCTAAGGCAGATTCGGGGCCATGAAACTGCATGAAAAATCCCGTCGCAACCTGTCGTTCGTCCTGCTTCTGGTCACCGGCCTGCAGGCTGCACCGCTCTATGCCGATACCAATCAGGCGATGGCCACCGCGTTGGAGCTTGCGGAGGGCAAAGACTGGGACGGTGCCCTGGCGGTCGTGCCGCCCGGCATCGCCCGCGATGTGATCGATTGGCAGCGCCTTCGTGCGGGTGTGGGGACGCTGGCCGAATATGAGGCGTTTCTGGCCCGTCACCCCGACTGGCCCGGCTTGCCCTTGATGCGCGAAAAGTCCGAGGCACAGGTGGCGCTGGCCGAAGACCCTGCCCTGGTGTTGGCCTGGTTCGCCTCCAGCCTGCCGGAAACCGGCACTGGGGCTGTGGCCCATGCCCGGATGCTGCTGGCGGTTGGCCGCGTGGCCGAGGCTGAAACCGAAGCCATGCGGGCCTGGGCCAGTCTGCCCTTTGCCGCCGCCGAAGAAGACGCGTTGCTGGCGCTGTTGCCCGAAGCGGTGGGCTTTACCCACGAATTGCGGCTGGAGACGCTGCTGTGGGAGGGCCGTGCGATCGAGGCGGCGCGGATGCTGCCCCGGGTGGATGCGGACCTGCAGGCATTGGCGAAGGCGCGACTGGCGGTGCAAGGCGATGTAAAAGGCGTGACCGCGACCATCAAGGCGGTGCCCGCGTCGCGGGCCGGGGATGCAGGTCTGGCGCATGACCGGTTCATCTGGCGGATGCAGAAGGACCTTTACGACGACGCGCTGGAATTGATCCTTGCGCAGTCGACCGCGGCCGAAACCCTGGGCCGCCCCGAAGCCTGGGCCGAACGCCGCGCGGTCCTGACGCGCTATCTGGTGCGAAAGGGGCGGGCGCAGGAGGCGTATCAGGTCGCAGCCAACCATCACCTGACCGAAGGGGTCGATTTCATCGATCTGGAGTTTCTTGCCGGCTACATCGCCCTGCGCAAGCTGGACGATCCGGCGACGGCACTGGCGCATTTCCGGCATCTTGAGACGGGGGTGAAAACCCCGATCAGTCAGGCCCGCGCGCACTATTGGCAGGGCCGCGCGCTGGAGGCTTTGGGGCAGGATGCCAAACCCAGCTATCAGGCCGCTGCCCGGCACCAGACGGCCTATTATGGCCTGCTGGCCGCGGAAAAGCTGGGGATGACGCTTGATGCGGGTCTTCTGGCCGCCCCGCGCGCGCCCGACTGGAAAACGGCGGCTTACACGAAATCTTCGGTGCTTGAGGCGGTGCAGGTGCTGCTTGCCGCCGGGGATCTGACGCTGGCGAAGCGGTTCCTTTTGCACCTTGGTGAAAGTCAGGATGAAACCGGCCTGGCGCAGATGGCCGACATGGCGCTGGACTGGGACCAGCCGCATCTGGCGCTGCTGGTCGCCAAGGCCGCAGCCGAACGCGGCCTGATCCTGCCGCATGCCTATTATCCGGCACCCGCGTTCGTCCCGGACGGGTTGGCAGTCAGCCGGGCGCTGGCGCTGTCGATCACCCGGCGGGAAAGCGAGTTTGATCCGGCGGCAAGGTCGTCGGCCGATGCGCGCGGACTGATGCAGCTCTTGCCCGGCACCGCGAAACTGATGGCGGAAAAGCTGGGGGTCACGCATGAGGTGGACAAGCTGTTGACCGATCCGGCTTATAACGTGACGATGGGGGCGGCATATCTTGCCGAAATGGCTGAAGAATTCGGGCCGTCGGTCGCGCTTATCGCATCGGGCTACAATGCCGGTCCCGGTCGCCCCCGGCGCTGGATCGATGAATTCGGCGACCCGCGCAGCCCGGATGTCGATGTGGTCGACTGGGTCGAGACAATCCCCTTTGCCGAGACGCGGACCTATGTGATGCGGGTGGCCGAAGGCGTCGTGATCTACCGCGCGAAACTGAAAGGCGCGGTCGGGCCGGTGCGGATCACGGATGAGTTGAAGGGCTAGCGCCGCCTTATTCGTGGTGCCGCGTTTCAAGCTGGGTCAGCCGAACCTGCCGCAACGCCTCGACCAGAAGGGCGGTCAGAAGGCCAAAGCTGAGAACGCCGTTCACTGCCGCCATGACCGACAGGATGCGCCATTCCCGCGGGGCCAAGACATCGCTAAGCCCAAGCGTCGTGAAAGCGACCAGCGAGAAATAGACGGCGGACTCAAGCGACTGGAACGCCCCAAGGCCGCGCAGGGCCAAGGCCCATATCCAGACCCCGGAGGTCACCACGGCAAGAACCCACAGGCAGACCCCGATCAGCAGCAGCAAAAGCTTTGGTCGTTGCGGCGGGGCGATCATCCATGGATGCGCCCGACGAAAGCTAACCTCCAGCAGGAAGGCTGCCATCGCCATGATCATTACGTTGATCAGTAGTATCCCGGTTCCCAGCGCAATCTGTAAGATCATCGCAACCCTTCTGGACTAAGCCCGCCTCAGACCTTATCTCACACCGATCATGGCAGAGAAATCCGATCCCAATTCAAAACTTATAGCCGAAAATCGGCGCGCACGTTTCGATTACCACATCGAAAGTGATCTGGAAGCAGGGATCATGCTTTTCGGGTCGGAAGTGAAAAGCCTGCGGCAGGGTGGGTCGAACATCGCCGAAAGCTATGCAAGCGTCGAAGGTGGCGAGTTGTGGTTGATCAACGGCTACATCGCGCCCTATCTGCAGGCCAAGACCTTTGGGCACGAAGAACGCCGCCGCCGCAAGCTCTTGGTGTCCAAGAAGGAACTGGGTCGGCTGTGGCAGGCTGTCGGCCGCGAAGGCATGACCATCGTGCCGATGAAAATGTATTTCAACGACCGCGGCATCGTGAAGATCAAGCTGGGCGTCGCCAAGGGCAAGAAGCAGGCGGACAAGCGCGAAACATCCGCCAAGCGCGACTGGGACCGCGACAAGGCCCGGCTGATGAAGCAGAACAGCCGGAGCTGAAACCCACAATATTCAGACATTTCTTGCGCTGAACCCCCATATCTGGCAAAGTTAACGCTACCGGACAGCAAGTTCGGGGTATTGGCCGGTTGTCCCATGTTGGATGCCGGCATCGAGGGAAAGGGCAGTTCGTATGGATATGAGCATGATCATCCAGATCGTTGCGGGTCTTGTTGGCGGCAACGCAGCGGGCGCGGGTCTGAAGAATCTTAGCCTTGGCACGGCAGGAAACTCGATCGTCGGAGCGGTTGGCGGCATTGCCAGCAGCTTTCTGGTAAGCCAAATGGGAATGAGCCCGGACGCTGCCGCTGGCCTTGATATCAGCGGGATCATCCAGTCGGTGGTGGCAGGCGGCGCTGGTGGAGCCGTTTTGACTGCCATCCTTGGCTTCGTCAAGAAAGCCATGGTCAAGTAACAAGGACCAGCTGGCGCAGGGACCCCGGCCCCCGCGCCAACCATATGCCGCATGGGCGCGGCTTGCGTCTGTCGCTGCTGCGTGGATATATCCCGGTAACCCTCCGGGAGACCCGACATGACCCCATCCCCTCAGGACGACCCGAAAACGCTGGTCTCGACCGACTGGCTGGCGCGGCACCTGCGCGACCCCGACCTGCGCGTGCTGGATGCAAGCTGGTTTCTGCCCGGCAGCAGCCGTGACGCCAAGGCCGAACACGCCGCCGCCCACATCCCCGGCGCGCGGGTCTTCGACATCGACGAGATTTCCGATCAACGGTCCAGCCTGCCCCACATGGCTCCGCCGCCCGAAAAGTTCATCAGCCGGATGCGGGCGATGGGCGTGGGCGACGGGCATCAGGTGGTGATCTATGACAGCACCGGAATTTTCAGCGCGGCGCGGGTCTGGTGGACCTTCCGGCTGATGGGCAAGCTGGATGTTGCCGTGCTGGACGGTGGTTTCCCCAAATGGCAGGCCGAGGGCCGCGAGATCGAGGACATGCCTCCGATCATCCGCGACCGGCACATGACGGTCAGCCGCCAGAACCATCTGGTCAAGGACGTGACCCAGGTCGCGCATTCCGCCAAGCTGGGCGAGGCCGAGATCATCGACGCCCGCTCTGCCCCCCGGTTTCGCGGCGAAGCCCCCGAACCACGCCCCGGTCTGCGCTCGGGCCATATTCCGGGGTCGAAAAACATTCCCTTCGCCGATGTTCTGAACCCCGATGGCACGATGAAGCCCCCTGCCGCGCTGAAAGCGGTGTTCGAAGCGGCAGGCGTCGACCTGAAGAAACCCGCGATCACCTCATGCGGGTCAGGGGTTACCGCGGCGGTGCTGTCGCTGGCGTTGGAACGGATCGGCCACCGCAACCATGCGCTTTATGACGGCTCGTGGGCGGAATGGGGAATGTACGACGACCTGCGGGTCGCAACCGGCCCATAAGGCCACGAGGACAGTATGCTTGAGACCCTGAACCCCCAGCCGCAGGACAAGATCCTGCAACTGATCGCCATGTTCCGCGATGATCCGCGCAGCAACAAGATCGACCTTGGCGTCGGCGTCTACAAGGACGCGACCGGCCTGACTCCGGTGATGCGGGCGGTCAAGGCGGCCGAGAAAAAGTTGTGGGAGGTCGAGGTCACCAAGACCTATACCGGTCTTGCGGGCGAGCCCGCCTATAATGCCGCGATGGTGGGGATGATCCTGGGAAGTGGTTTCACCGACCGCGCGGCCTCGGTCGCCACTCCGGGCGGGACGGGCGCGATCCGGCAGGCGCTGGAACTGATCCGGATGGCCAACCCCAAGGCCCGTGTCTGGCTGTCCGCGCCGACCTGGCCGAACCATCCGTCGATCGTGAAATACCTTGGCATGCCGATGGCCGAGTATCGGTATTTCGATGTGGCAACCTCGGGCATCGATTTCGCAGGGCTGATGGCGGACCTTCAGGGCGTGAGCGCGGGTGACGCCGTCCTGCTGCACGGCTGCTGCCACAACCCGACCGGGGCGAACCTTGATGCGGGTCAGTGGGATCAGGTGATTTCCCTGCTGCAGGCCAAGGGTGCGGTGCCGTTTGTGGATCTCGCCTATCAGGGTTTCGGCGACGGGCTGGAGGAAGACGCCGCCGCAACCCGAAAGATCGCGGCGGCCTTCCCCGAAGTGCTGATTGCTGCGTCCTGCAGCAAGAACTTTGGCATCTACCGTGAACGCACCGGGGTTCTGATCGCGCTGACCAGCCCTGACCGCAAGGCGGTGGTGCAAGGCAACCTCGCGTTCCTGAACCGGCAGAACTACAGCTTTCCGCCTGATCACGGCGCGCGGCTGGTGACGATGATCCTTGAAGATGCCACCCTGACCGCCGAATGGAAGGCGGAACTGGAGGAGGTGCGGCAGAACATGCTGGGCCTGCGCCGGTCCCTGGCCGATGAATTGCGCCGCGCGACCAATTCCGACAGGTTCGACTTTGTCGCCAGCCATCGCGGCATGTTCAGCCGTCTTGGCCTGTCAGAGGCACAGGTGGCCCGCCTGCGGGATGAGCAAGGCATCTACATGGTCGGCGACAGCCGGATCAACATTGCAGGTCTGAACGCCAGGACCGTGACGATCCTTGCCGCCGCCATCGCTTTGGTGATCTGACCTGGAATGCTGGCCCTAGCCCTTTCCCTTGCGGCGGCGGCGGCTTTCGCGGCCTCGGCGCTGTATATCGACAGCGTGACTGGTCGGGTCGGCCCGTTGCAACTGTCGCGCTGGCAGATGGGGCTGGCCTTCGGGATGACCGCCGCCCTGTCGCTGGGCCTTGGCGGTTGGCGGACCATCGACCTGCAGATGGCGCTATGGCTTACCGGATCCTCAGCAGCGGGGATCATGTTTGCGTCGCTGACCTTTGTGGCCACGATCCAGATGACCGGGCCGCGCATCTCGGCGCTTTTGTTCACTACCGCAGCACCCTTTGCGCTGGCGCTGGGTTATGTTTTCCGGGGCGAGACGGTGAACGCGACCCAAGGCGCGGGTGTGGCACTGATCGTTGCGGGCATAGCACTTGCCGTGCTTGGCCCAAGGGGCGACGAGGGCGAACGGCCGCCCAAGCCCTTGTGGCTGGGCATCACGCTGGGCCTGATGACGGCGCTGGGTCAGGCGACCGGCAGCCTGCTGGCGCGTCCGGCAATGCTGGCCGGGGCCGATCCGGTTGCGGCGATTGCCGTCCGCACCGGGGTTGCGGTCGCGTTCTTTGTGGCGCTGCTGGCGATCCCGGCCTTGCGTCCCGCCACCAGACCCGAGCCCTTGGCGCTGCGCCGCATCGGCTGGTCGGCGGTGTCAGGGATGGTCATAGGCATGTCGCTGCTGATGGCGGCATTGGCGCGGGGCGATGTGGGGATCGTGACCACGCTGTCATCGACCACGCCGATCCTGATCCTGCCAATGGTCTGGCTGGTCCATGGCCGTCTGCCCGGCGCAATGGCATGGATTGGCGCGGCGCTGGCGGTTTTCGGCACAGCGCTGATCAGTCTGGCTACCTGACCGCTTGGCAGCGCCCGGGCGGGGTGGTTTAGTGGCGCACCGTGGGGGAGCAGAACATGGCACGCAAGGCACAACGGATTTCGGTCGAAGAGGCGGCAGCCATGGTGCGCCCGGGGATGTGGCTTGATTACGGCGCGTCCATCGGCCAGCCGGATGCCTTTGATCAGGCGCTTGCCAAACGTCTGGGACCGCTGACCGATGTCCGCATCCGGTCAGTCCTGACCACCCGCCCGCGCGCGGTGCTGGAGGCCGACCCCGACGTGCGGCATGTGCATTGGTTCTCGACCCATTTCAGCGGCTATGACCGGCGCAAGCATGACGCGGGGCTGGCGCATTACCTGCCGGTGAACTTGGGCGAGGTCCCAGACTACTACCGCCGTTTCATCGACCCGCCGGATATCGTCGTGTTCAAGACAGCACCAATGGATGCCGAGGGGTTCTTCAACTTCGGCCCCAGCACGATCTGGATGCGGGCGCTGGTCGAGATGGGCAAGGTTATCATCGTCGAGGAAACCCCGACGATGCCCTATGTTTTCGGCACCGGAACCGGGGTGCATGTGTCCGAGGTGGATTACATCATCCCCGGCTTTGATCTGCCGATGGCCGAACTTCCGAAATCCGCCGTGACCGAGGTCGACAAGGCCGTCGCCCGCCTGATCGCAGCCGAGGTCGAGGACGGGTCTTGCCTGCAGATCGGAATCGGCGGCATGCCGAACGCGGTCTGCAGCCTGTTGGCGGAAAGCCCGGTGTCCGATCTTGGTATCCATACCGAGATGATGACCGACGGCATCGTCGACCTTTACCGTGCTGGCCGGATCACCGGTGCGAAAAAGCAGTTGAACCCCGGCAAGATGGTCTGCACCTTTGCCTTGGGGATGCAGTATCTTTACGATTTTCTGGACCGCAACCCCGAGGTGGAGTTTCACCCGGTCGACTATACCAACCTGCCGCATATCATCATGCAGAACGATCGGGTCGTGTCGATCAACAACACGACTCAGGTCGATCTGCAGGGACAGGCGGCGTCAGAATCGGACGGGTTCCGCCACATCTCGGGCACCGGGGGGCAGTTGCAGTTCGTGCGCGGGGCCTATGCCAGCAAAGGCGGCAAAAGTTTCATGTGCGTTGCGTCGACCTATGAGAAAAAAGGCGAACGTAAAAGCCGGATCGTGACCGCGCTGACGCGGGGCAATGTGGTGACCACGCCGCGGACCGACATGATGTATGTAGTCACGGAATACGGCATGGTGAACCTGAAGGGCCGGTCGATTGCCGAGCGGGCAAAGCTGCTGATCTCCATCGCGCATCCGGATTTCCGCGAGGAGCTGGAGCGCGATGCCTATAATCATCGCCTGATCCCGCATGGGTTCTTTTGACGGTCACTGCCGGAACTGCAGGAGTTTTATCACACCAAGCCCACCAAGCTATAGCAGGAAGGCCAGCAACACCGTGCGCGCCGGGTTCGGCCGGGTCGGCTGGTCTGAGGGGGCGGGCGGCACCACGACCGGAAAGATGTTGCGGCCCAGCGGCGCTGCTTGCCGCGCGCCATCCGCCGATTGCAGGGCGGTTGTCAGGGTCGTCACGGCAATGCTGACTTCAAGCACAGCAAGGTCATAGGCCAAGAGCAAGCCGTTCAGCGATCCGGTTGGTCAGAGCAGGTCACTCTCCCGCAGACGGTCGATTTGCACGGTATCGCCGGTCGCAGCCACCTCGACCGTTTCAATCTCGGCGCGCAGGGTCTGGGCGTCCAGCGTCAGCTGTTCGATGGATGCAAACACGGCCTGCACCCGGGCGCGCGGGTCAGTTTCGCCGCTATCGATCTGCAACTGGGTGAAGCCGCCTGCGGAGCCCGCAACGTGGCGCGCGCTTTGGTCACCGCGCCACACCTTGCGCCACGCGTTCGGCATACAGCGCGTCCCACAGCAAATTGATATGTCGGCGGCGGCCGGGATCACCCGGTTCGACAGGAGCATGCCCTACAGCCAGAACATCGGCCGCAGCATTATCGGGAGGACCCGATACATCGTGTCGGACCATTGCCCCAAAGCCGCCGCCAGCCGTCCGAAGCCCGATCCCAACGCCCAGGTAAGCCCGATTCCGCAAAGCACCCGGAGAGGATTGACTGGAGGGGCAGCCTCATGCCGGAATATCAGACCAGAAAACAGAAACGTGGCAAGGATCGGGGCAATGGCAAGCTTTTGCACCGCCGAGGCCAGCAAGATGTCGCCGCTGACGACCGGGGCGAATTACACCAGATACCGGCCAGATACCGGTTCGTTATCACCGTCCGCATCAGCGAGGATATGACCTGCCGGAACACCACTTAGGACAGCATTCCGGTGACTATGAACAGCGCCGCCAACGCCATGTCGGGATCGAGCCAGATCGTAAGCGAGTCCCGGCGCTTGAGCGCCTTGTTGTCCGCGGGCCAGTTCAAAGTCTTGTAGGTCGGTCTGCGAATCCACCCAAGCTATCACGCTGGATTCACGAGATGAATCCATCACAGGATTTGCGCAACAGAGCCTTGTCCGAGGTCACGACCATTGCCGACGATGGCTAATGTTTTGGGGTTAGTGTTTTGGAAAAGCGCGCAGGAAATTCACGACGCGGATGAGAAAACGAAAAACCCCCGGCCTTTCGGACGGGGGTCAATCGTTCGAGGGTCATCCGAAGACGACACCTCCAGCTTACGCAGTCTTACAGACCGCCTTCACGCTGAAGCTTTTTGCGCGCAAGTTTCCTTGCACGGCGCACGGCTTCGGCCTGTTCCCGGGCCTTCTTTACAGAAGGCTTTTCGAAATGTTGCTTGAGCTTCATTTCACGGAACACACCTTCACGCTGAAGTTTTTTCTTCAGGGCGCGGAGGGCCTGTTCGACGTTATTGTCGCGGACGCTGACCTGCATGTGGTTGTCACCACCTTCCTAGGTTAAAGTTGCACAGACTTGTGCAGGCCCGGGCGCTATAGCAAAGGGTTGGGGGCTTGTCTACGGCAGGTCGGAACGGGAGGGCGCGATGACGGACAGCGACGCGAAGGCAAGGGTTCTGGAAGCGGCTTTGGCCCATGTGCCCTTTGACGGTTGGTCGGACCACACCCTGCAGGCCGCGATGACGGATGCCGGGCTTGATCCGGCGCTTGGGCTGGTGATGTTCCCGCGCGGCGGCGTTGATATGGCGCTGGCCTATCATGCGAAGGGCGATGCAGAAATGGTCACCCGTCTGGCCGCGACCGACCTGTCCGCCCTGCGGTTTCGGGACCGGATCGCCGCCGCCCTGCGCACAAGGCTGGAGCTTTCCGATCGTGAGCTTGTCCGCCGTGGCACCACGCTCTTTGCCCTGCCGCAACATGCCGCTGACGGGGCGGCCGCTCTGTGGCGGACGGCAGATCAGGTCTGGACGGTGCTGGGCGACAGCTCGCAAGATATCAACTGGTATACCAAACGCGCGACACTTTCGGCGGTCCATGCCGCGACCGTGCTGTTCTGGCTGGGGGATGAGACGCCGGGCCATCAGGCCACCTGGGATTTCCTTGATCGCCGGATCGAAGGCGTGATGCAGTTTGAAAAGCTGAAGGGCCAGGTGCGGGAAAATCCGTTTGCCAAGGCGCTGGTGGCCGGTCCGGTCAAGCTTTTCGAAACGCTTCTTGGCCCAAGAAAATCTGATACTCCATCCTGAACCGCAGCGATACCTCCCGAAAGTCCCCACATGACCCTGTCGCACAGCATGCTTGCCATAGAAATCTCTCAACCCGGTGGACCCGAGGTTCTGTGTCCGGTGTCGGTTCCGGTTCCGGTGCCCGGCCATGGCCAGATCGTGATTCGCATCGCCTATGCCGGGGTGAACCGGCCTGACGCCCTGCAGCGCGCCGGGGCCTATGCGCCGCCGCCGTCGGCCTCACCGTTGCCGGGGCTGGAGTGTTCCGGCACGGTGGTCGAGTTTGGGCCGGGGGTAAGCCGCTGGAAGATCGGCGATCAGGTCTGCGCTCTGCTTCCGGGCGGCGGCTACGCCGAATATGCGGTAACGCAGGCGTCGCATGCCCTGCCTGTTCCCGCTGGTCTGTCCCTGCGTGAGGCCGCCTGCCTGCCCGAGACCTGCTTTACTGTCTGGTCAAACGTGGTGATGCGCGGCGGCCTGCGCGCGGGAGAGCGGTTTTTGGTACATGGCGGCTCCTCTGGTATCGGCACGACCGCGATTCAGATCGCCACCGCTTTGGGCGCGCGGGTGTTCGCAACGGCCGGGTCGGACGAGAAATGTCAGGTCTGCCGCGACCTGGGGGCCGAGGTGGCAATCAACTACAAGAGTGCGGATTTCGCCCAGATCCTACGCGATGCCGGTGGGGCGGACCTGATACTCGACATGGTCGGCGGCCCCTATATCGAGCGTAATATCAAGTCCTTGGCCGATGACGGACGGTTGGTGCAGATCGCTTTCCTGCAGGGGCCCAAGGTCACGCTGAATCTTGCCGAAGTGATGACAAGACGCCTGACATTGACCGGTTCGACGTTGCGCCCGCAGTCGGATCTAGCCAAGACCCGGATTGCCGAAGCGGTCGAGGCCCAGGTTTGGCCGATGATCGCCAAGGGGGCGGTGCGGGTGGTGATGGACAGCGAATTCCCCCTTGTCGAAGCCGCTGCCGCCCACTGGCGAATCGAATCGGCCGGGCACGTGGGAAAAATCGTGCTAAAGGTCAGCGATCAAGACTGATGCAACCCCAGGTTAGTTTTCTCGGCGGCAATTCACGGAGATTGACGGATTCTTCACGCGCATTCACGGAGCGGCCTTGTTAATTTATCCTCAGGCGGGATCGGAGTTTCGATTCAACACTTCAGCTGGCAGGTAGTTCCCCAAACTTCTCTGGCTCCGGTTTCTTTAAGCAACGATCTTTTCGACGCTTCCCCTCAACACCGAAATCCATTCCGATCCCGCCCGCTTTCCTTACCTTATCGGCTCCAGAACTGCGTCCATCAGACGACAGTCGCGGATCACGTCCTGCCCGCATCGGCGCGGTGTCAGGTCTGCGGTCAGGCAGATTCTGGCCTCCTGAATCAACCCGCCCTTGCAGGTTATGGTAATCTGGTCTCTGACAAGGCCCGGATTTTGCTCAAGGAAAGCGTCCTCGACGACATTCGCCGACAGGGTAATGGGGCGGTCGATGTCGGCAAAGACTTCCGGGATGGTTATGCCGGTAAAGGCTTTGCGGGCCAGATTGAAAAACTCGTCCGGTGGCAGGCCGCTACAGCGTCCGTGCTTTTTCCATTGGTAAAAAGCCGGCCCAGCGTCGCCCATGATATCCGCCATCGCCGCCGTCATCGCGCGCGACGGGTCGCGTTCGGTGGTCCTGCAATAGGATGGCCAGCCATCCTCATACTGCGGCCAAAGCCCGTGCAGCACGAAGGTCAGCCCGCGCCCCGCGTCGCAGCGCGGATCGTCATGCGCATCGCCCTCCAACGCGCACCAGCCCGAAGACCAGGACAGCGACAGAACGTAGTAGTCAAAGTCGCCGGCGGCCTCGCCCTCGGCCTTTGCGGCTCCGGCCCAGCACAAAGCCGCGATGGTCATCAGTATACGGCGCATTTGTGCTTTCCCTTCCCGCATTTCGGCCCTATATCAGCGCGAGATTTCCCAGAAAACGTGGAACTCGCGGGCCAGCCCGCCGCCGTTTTCCCGGCTCGGGGAAGGTTTGTAAAGGAGAGATCCGATGTCGAAACCGCTTATGGCCAAAGCCACCGCTGTCTGGCTGGTGGACAACTCCACGCTTAGCTTTGTGCAGATCGCCGATTTCTGCGGCATGCATGAGCTTGAGGTGCAGGGCATCGCCGACGGCGACGTGGCCACCGGAGTCAAGGGGTTCGACCCGGTCGCCAACAATCAGCTTGACCCGGTCGAGATTGACCGCGCGCAGGCCGATCCTTTGTACCGGATGAAGCTGAAGTTCAACGCCTCGGCTGTCGGAGAAGAGGTCCGCCGCGGACCGCGTTACACGCCGTTATCCAAGCGTCAGGACCGTCCGGCCGCGATCTACTGGCTGGTCAAATTCCACCCCGAGCTTTCGGACGGCGCGATCGGCAAGCTGGTCGGCACCACCAAACCGACGATCCAGTCGATCCGCAGCCGGACGCACTGGAATATCTCGGGCATCCAGCCGATCGACCCGGTCGCGCTGGGCCTGTGCAAGCAGTCCGAACTGGACGCTGCGGTTCAGGTTGCCGCCCGCAAGAAGGCCGCAGAAGGCACCGTGATGTCGGACGACGAGCGGCGCAAGCTGGTGTCGACCGAACAATCGCTGGGGATGGAGCCGGAACCGAAGATGCCGACCGGGCTGGAAGTCTTTGGCGAGGAAGAAAAGGACGACGTCCCTGCCGGAGATTTCTCGGACGCGGAAAGCTTCTTCAACCTGCCGCAGGGCGGGCATGACGATGAGGACGACGAAGAAGAAGACAAGGGCCGCCGCCGCTAAGGGCTGCGAGAGGATTCTGATGAACCCCGGTCCTAGTGGCCGGGGTTTTGTTTTGCGCTGTCCACAGTGGACAGGTTTTTGAGCAACAGGAAAATCAAGGGGTTGGCTGTGGGCGTTAAGCGATTGTTAGGGCTTAGGTGCACTTCCGTCCGAGCTGGCCGCAAGCTGATTTTCATCGTGTAGATCGGGCCGAACATGTCTAGGATCCAGTCACGTTGCCCCAGTTTTATTGCTTGGCCAGGATGTCATGCGGATGCAAAAGTGCTTTTCCCTTATTTCCCTATTGGCGCTACTTTCAGGCTGTTGCGCGCCCGACGCATGCTACGTCGCCCGCACGAGGTTCACTGAACTTGATCCGGTGACAACCGAGTTGCTTCTTTATGAGCAGCAACATGGCCACTTCCCCGCAACTCTGGAAGAGGCCTTTGCCGACGGGTTGCCTACAGGCATTCACAGGGACAGTTCAAACTACGGAATATATACCTTCACCCGCGACAGGGGCGGCTTCGGGTGGGTTTCTTACGACAAACTGAGTTCACTGGGATTAGCTGAGCCGTCGCCAGTCGGATTGGCAAAAGAGGAATATGCCCTGAGTTTCAGCTACGTTGGCGGCGGCATTATCGGTTTCATGAACCGCTGCATTTGGGCAACCGACCTGCGTGAGTGGAACTGCTACGGGTACATGTGAACGTTTTCCCACAATCTGTGGGACAACTGAAAATGCCTGCGCTGCAAAAGCGGCTATGTCCTGCCGCTTCGCTTTGGCGAGCGCTCGGCTTGGCGCATCGCGCGAAGTGGGTTTCACCCACCCTACTTGCTACTTCCCCCCGCCTGCCGTCTCACTCCCGCCCCGCGTCAGGTAATAGGCCATCAGGATCGGCACGAAGGTCGCGGCGAAGACCAGGATGGCGACGACGTTGGTGACCGGGCGCTGGCGGGGGCGGATGAGTTCGTCGAGCATCCAGATCGGCAGGGTCTTGGATTCGGCACCAGAACCGGCGGTGAAGATGGTGACGATGACCTCGTCAAAGCTGAGGGCAAAGGCAAGCATTCCCCCGGCCAGAAGCGCCGAACCCATGTTGGGCAGAAGGATGTGGCGGAAGGTCTGGAAGGCGTTGGCGCCAAGGTCGGCGGATGCCTCCATTATGCCACCCGACAGGCGGCGCAGGCGGGCGACGGCGTTGTTGTAGACGATGACGATGCAGAAGGTCGCGTGGCCAAGGACGATGGTCCAGACGCTGAACGGAATATCCATGATCCCGAAAGCCGAGCGCAGGGCCATGCCGGTGATGACACCCGGAAGGGCGATGGGCAGCAGGATCAGAAGTGAGATCTGCTCACGCCCGAAAAAGGCGGTGCGGGTCATGGCGGCGGCGACCAGCGTGCCAAGGACAAGGGCAATGGCGGTGGCGATGGAGGCCACCTTGAGCGACAGGTAAAGCGGCGGCCAGATGTCGGGGCGGTCGAACCAGGCCACGGCGAACCATTTGGTGGTCAGGCCGGGCGGCGGGAACTGGAACGACCGCTCCTCGGTGGTGAAAGCGTAAAGGAAGATCAGCAGGATCGGCAGATGCAGGAACAAGAGGCCGAGTGTGGCGGCGGCCTTCAGCGAAAGGGGTGCGCGGTCAGAGAGCATCGAACGCCCCCATGCGACGGGCAAGGGCAAGGTAGATCAGCATGATGAGGATCGGGACCACGGCAAAGGCGGCGGCCAGCGGGATGTTCCCGGCGGTGCCTTGCAGCTGGTAGACCGCCATGCCGATGAAGTTGGCTGAATTGCCGATGATCTGCGGGATGATGTAATCGCCCAGCGTCAGCGAGAAGGTGAAGATCGACCCGGCGATGATGCCGGGCAGGGCCAGCGGCAGGACCACGGTGCGGAAGGTTTGCGCCCGGGTGGCCCCCAGATCGGCCGACGCCTCCAGCATCGAGTTCGGCACCCTTTCAAGCGCGGCCTGCATCGGCAGGATCATGTAGGGCAGCCAGATGTAGACGAAGACCATGAACGTCCCGAGTGGCGAGGTGGAGAGGGAAGAGGACTCAAAACCCGGGATAGAGAGGATGCCGTCGATGATCCAGGAGGTATGGGTCTGCGCGGCTGCCCAGCCGATGATGCCTTCCTTGGCCAGGATCAGTTTCCAGGCGTAGACCTTGACCAGGTAGCTGGACCACAGGGGCAGCATGACGCCAAGGTAAAAGGCCGCTTTCCAATGGCCGCGGGCATAGCGGGCGGCGAAATAGGCGATGGGGAAGGCCAGGATGGCACAAGCCAGAGTCACGGCGGCTGCCATGGTGACGGTGCGGACAAGGATGTCGAAGTTCGACGGGCGGAGGAGTTCCGTGTAGGTCTTCAGGGTGAATTCTTCTTTCACGACACCGGAGAATTCGTCGATCGAGTAAAAGCTTTGGAGGAGGAGGGCGGCAAGCGAGCCGAGGTATACCACGCCGAGCCACAGAAGAGGCGGGGTAAGGAGGAGGGTGAGCAGCACCCGTGGATGCCGCCAGAAAAGCGCGGTCAGCCGGTCGGCAAGGCCCCTTGCTGGGAGGATGGCGGAGGTGGTCATGGGCGTGCCCTTTGACCCCGCATATTCTTGAAGAAAGGATCTTGGGCGCATTGTCCTGCGGCGCTTTTCGCTTGGCAGGCGTCGAAGCCTCCGGCGGGGATATTTGTGGGACAGATGAAATTGAGCGAGGAACTCATCTGTCTGCAGATATCCCTGGGGTAAGCCCGAAGGGCGAGTGAGCAGCGCCCCCTGCAACCGTGGTCAAGGGTGCGACGCATCATGTTGGCCCCATCAGGTGCAAGGCCTTTTGGTCAAAGGTGATGGAGGTTGTCTGACCTTCTGCCGGCACCGGTCGGCCTGCCGGGACAAGGGCGGCCACTTCGGTTTCACCCATCATGATGACGACCCTGGTTCCCGCGCCAAGATAGCGCAGCGCCGTGACCGTGCCCGAGACAGGGCCGGTGGCGGCAAGGTGGGTGGCTTCGGGGCGCAAGCTGGCCCATTCCGCCGGTCCGCCAAGGGCGCGGGTCAGGTCGGGGGGCAGGATATTGGACGAGCCGACGAAATCGGCGACAAAGCGGGTGGCGGGGCGGTTATAGATGTCTTGCGGGCTGCCGATCTGGGCGATGCGGCCCTCGCTGAAGACGGCAAGGCTGTCGGCCATCGACAGGGCTTCGTGCTGGTCATGGGTGACGAACACGAAGGTCAGGCCAAGGCGTTTCTGCAAGGCCTTCAATTCGTCCTGCATCGCCTCACGCAGTTTCAGGTCGAGGGCACCGAGGGGTTCGTCCAGAAGGAGCACTCGAGGTTCATTGACCAAGGCGCGGGCCAGCGCCACGCGCTGGCGCTGGCCGCCGGAAAGCTGGCTGGGTTTGCGGTCACCGTGGCTGTCGAGGTGGACGAGGGCCAGCATTTCGTCGGCCTTGGCATAGCGCTTGGCGCGGCCCATGCCTTTGACCATCAGCCCGTAAGCCACATTGTCGCGCACGTTCAAATGCGGAAACAGGGCGTAATCCTGAAACACGGTGTTGACATTGCGCAGGTGGGGCGGCGTGTTCGAGACATCTTCGCCGAAGATACGGATCGTGCCGCCGGTGGGTTTCTCGAACCCCGAGATCAGCCGCAGGCAGGTGGTCTTGCCCGAGCCGGAGGGGCCAAGCATGGCGAAAAAGCTGCCCTCGGCGATGGTCAGGTCAACGCCGTCAACCGCGCGGACCGGTGCGGAGGCCGGGCCGAAATGGCGGGCGACGTTCAGGAATTCGACGGCAGTTGACATGACGGGTCCAGACAGCAGGGATCATCGCGCCGGACCAGGTCCGGCGCGATGAAAGGAAAGGTGGGCACTATTGCCCACCTTGCGATTTGCGATCAGCGGCCGCCGATGACGCCGATGTAATCCGACACCCAGCGATAATAAGGCACGCAAGCGCCTTCGCCCTGGGCGCAGTTCGAGACCGGGGTGGTCCAGAAGCGGATCTTTTCGAAGTCATCAAGCCCGTTCGCCGTGCAGCCTTCTGCGGTCTGCATCCCGCGACCATCGGTGCAGGCGGCAAGGACTGCCGGGTTTGCACCGAACCAGACCGACAAGTCAGACTGCAGGTTCGATGCCAACGAATGTTCCATCCAGAGATAGGAGCAATTCGGGTTTGCCGCATCGACATGCATCATCGTGGTGTCGGCCCAGCCGGTAGCACCTTCCTGCGGGATCACGGATGCGATCGGCAGGCCTTCGGATTTCAGCAGGCCGACCTGGAAGGGCCAGGAGCCGGAAGCGACGACGCCTTCGTTCTTGAAGTCGTCCATCTGGATGAAGGCATCGTGCCAGTAGCGCGACGTCAGGTCACGCTGGGCGCGCAAGAGGTCAAGGGCGGCTTTGTATTGATCTTCGTTCAGTTCGTAGGGCGAGGTGATGCCCAGTTCCGGCTTGTGAAACATCAGATATTGCGCTGCATCGGCGACATGGATCGGGCCGTCATAGGCCTGCACGCGGCCCTTGTTCGACTTGCCGTCGGGCAGGTTCTGTTCCTCGAACACCACGGACCACGAGGTCGGCGGCTCGGGGAAAACCTCGGTGTTATACATCAGGACGTTCGGCCCCCACATGTAGGGCACGCCGTAATGGACGCCGTCGACCGTGTGCCAAGGGGCATCCTTCAGACGCTCATCGACCGTCGACCATGAGGGCACAAGGTCGATGTTGATCGGCTGGACCCGGTCGCCCGCGATCAGCCGAAGGCTGGCGTCGCCGGAGGCGGTGACAAGGTCAAAGCCGCCTTCGTTCATCAGCGCCACCATCTCATCCGAGGTGTTGGCGGTCTTGACGTTCACCTTGCAGCCCGAAGCGGCTTCGAACTTGGTGACCCAGTCGAATTCCTTCATCGTCTCGCCGCGCTCGATATAGCCGGCCCAGGCGACGATGTTCACCTGGCCTTCAGGTGCACCGATTTCGGTGACCTGGGCCAGAACCGGGGAAAGGCCGGTCAGTAGGGCAAGGGCAGAGGTTGCCATCAGTTTCATGGTCGTCATCGTGATCTCCCTGTTATGAGCGCGGGTCGGATGGGTTCCGATTCGGCGCAGCGCCGGTTTTCCGGTCATTGGACGAAGCTAGTAGGCCCCGCAAAAATCGCAATAACAAATCGCCAAATCGTCTTGGGCGTCTGACCGTCTGACCTGATGGTTTCTTGCCACGGCTTGAATCGGATCCTGCCTGCATTAACGCCTGACTTAAGCGGTCAAGGCGGTCGGGATCATGTGGGAACAAGGTCTCGGGTGGTGCCGTCATCAGCCAGTCGGGCACTGGCGCCCCGTCGATCCTGCTGACTTCGAGGCCGGGAATGTGCAGCCGGTCGGTTTCGGCCAGCCAGCGATGATCTGTGGCGGCGCGCAGGGCGGCCTCGGCCACTTCGGGCAGCAGGGTCAGTGGCATTGTCGGCGGATCGCTGCGATCTATTTCCGCAAGGTGCCCGATCTGGCGGGTGACCCGGCGAGCGGTTTCGGGGGTGTTGCCCCCCTCGGCCCGCAGACGGACCATAAGCACGAGAGCCTCGGCGGACAGGCCCGCATTGGCCTGACGCGGCGGCAGGTCGGCTGCTTTCACCCATGGGGCAAGAAAGCGGGTGGCGAAGTCCTGAACGATATCGCCGCCAAGAAGGGTGCTTCGGTCAAAGGCGACCAGCGCGGGCGGACGGGAAAAGGCGGCCTCTGTGTCGAGAATAGCTTCGCGCAGGCCCAGACGCGTTGGCGGAAGCGGGCTGCTTTCGGTCTTCAACCATTCCTGCAGGCGGCTGCGGTAATGCTCGACTGGGTGGCGGATGTAGAGGATCGGAGTGATGTCGTCGGAAAGCCCGGACATATAGTCGGCAAGGCGGGCCTTTTCCGCGCCATCTGTCTGACCCAAGAGCATCTCGCTGGACAGGACCAAAACATCGGGGTCGCGCTGATGCACCTCGTTGCAAAGGTTGGCCCATGCGGTCCGGGCCTTCTGGATCGCGGCTTCCGGCCCTCCAAGGTTTTCCAGCGACCATGGCGGCAGGTTGGCCGGATCCCCGCACAAGGGTAAAAGCAGATGATGTGCAATCGCGTTGCCCCCAAAGCGGGGGTAGAGCACCTTTCGGGCAAGCATGATTTCGGACGCGGCATCCAGAGACTGCTGCAAGGCCGTCGTTCCCGTCTTGATTTGCCCGATATGGAGCAGGATTTTCATGGTTCTTCCATTTCACGGGTGATCGGCGTCCGGTCTTGCAGTCGGTAAGGATGGTTGACAAAGGCGTCTTCAACCAGAGCCCGGGTAGCATGCGCCGCACCAGACCTGTCGTCCACCAGCGCCCATGCCGTTTGCGATCCAGATCGCATCGGGGCGGATTTGCGATGCGACCGAAACTGAGGATACATGAATGCCATGGTGTCCAAGTCTGATTGCAGCCCAATCTGCCGGAGTTGCGGCAAAGGGCAAGGCTTGTTGCCAAGGTAAAGCGGTGGTCTGATGCGCCGTCTTCAAGGGAGTGCGCGGAATGTGGTGGGCAGTCGCAGCGGTGGTGCTGGGCGGGGTGGCGGTTGCCGTGCAGGCACCGATCAACGCGGCCCTTGGACGGGGATTGGGGGCGGCGGTGCCAGCGGCGGCGGTGTCCTTTGGCGTCGGCTTTGCGGCGCTTCTGGCGCTGTCGCTGCTGCAGGGGTTGGGGGGTAGTTATCTGAAGCTGACTCAGGTTCCGCTGTGGACGCTTGCAGGCGGGATTTTGGGGGCCTGGTATGTCTTCAGCGCCATATGGGGCGTGTCGTCGCTGGGGGTGGTGACAATGGTAGCGGCCCTGATCTTGGGGCAGATGGCGGCGGCGATGGTGATCGACGCAACTGGCGCACTGGGCATGGCCGTGCGCGAGATCACGCCGCAGCGGATTGCAGCAACCGGACTGGTCATGGCCGGGCTGGTGATGTCAAGGCTCTAGCGTGCCGCTTTCGACAGCGGTCCAGCGTCCGCCGTCAACAGCGTGCCAGCCCGGCAGCAGGGCAGGGGGCGCATTGCCGTCCTGCCAGAAACACAGGCGCAGGTGGTTCGCTTCGGTCTCCAGCCCGGTTTCGGCGACCAGCGTCCAGTCCATGTTGAAGCCGTCGATCAGCAGGCCTTCGGCATAAAAGGCGACTTCTTCGGCTTCCAGTTCTTCCGAGGGGCTTGGGTTCCAGCCCTCTGCCCCGCCCCAGAAGACCAGCCCCTCAATCTCGGGATACTTGCGGGCGACTTTGGCAAGGCGGGCAAGGAATGCTTCGAGCGGGGTGGGGTCAGCAGGGCGACGGGCCATCGGTTTCTTCTCTGACTGGTCCCGCAGGACTTGGGAAAGGGCATCACACAGGGCGGATCTGGCGTCGGTGACCAGAGCCTCATAAGCAGAAATGCGGTCATCGGTGAAATGCATCGCCTCGGCAAGCAGGTTCACGGTGCCAAGGATGGGGCCAAGGATCGGGCCATCCTGCTGCACCGGAATATTGATGCAGGACCCGAGGCCAAGCGAAGTGATCAGGGCATGGTCAAAGAAATACCGCTCGAATTCGGGCGGGGTGTTGGCGACAAAGGTCTTCCCGCCCGTGATTGTGGTGTCATACCAGCCGTCCCGTTCCAGCGGTTTGGTGCCGGACAGCGGGTATTCCACCGGATGCGAGGTGTAGACCCGGCGGTGAAGCCCGGCCACCTCGTCAAGCGCTGTCACGGTGAACAGCCGGGTGCCAAGCGCGGCGCAGCGGGTGTGAAGATCCACGTAAGGGCTCACGGCAGGGACTCGGGTTTGCGCCTGATCAAGGCGGGAGGTGTATGGTGCGCCATTGTGCGGGCCAGTGGGCGGCTGTCAATGCGGAGGGGGCGATGCGATATCAGGTAAGCGCGCGGCGGGTGGATGCGACCGGCAGTCTGGCAGTGGCGCATGGCGCAGAAGTGGCGCTGGGCACCGATCTGGCGGGCAATCCCGGGGCGATGAACCCGGTGGAACTGCTGCTGTCGGCGCTGGCGGCCTGCATGATCAAGGGCGTGGAACGGGTCACGCCGATGCTGGGATTTCAGCATGACGGCGTGTCGGTGGCACTGGAGGCCGACCGGCAGGACGCGCCGCCAAAGCTGGTGGCGATCAGGTATGAGATTGTCGTGGTGACCGATGAAAGCGATGCAAGGCTGGACCTTCTGCTGCGCAACATCCTGAAATACGGAACGATTTCCAACACTCTGGCCGGGGAAGTGCCGATGACGGGGACCATCCGGCGGGGGTGACTGCCAGCCCGGCAAGGTGCCCCCCACCCCCAACCCCTCCCCACAAAGGGGGAGGCGCTTTACCGCCGGGTCATCGCGATCCGGATCAGCGCGCGTTCCATCAGCGCCATCCCGGGCGCACGGCTGGAGGAGCGCAGTGTCAGGTCGGTTTCCAGCAGCACCGCAATCGCGCTTTCCAGCGCGCGGGTGCCCCATTGCCCGGCCTGGCGGGTCATCGCGTCCTTCTGCTTGAAGTTCACCCGCGCCCGCTGCATGCCGACGCTTGGCCCCTGCGGGTCACAGGCGGCGGCGTGCAGAATGCGGAAATGCCGCAGCGCGCCGATGCAGATCGTGACCGGCAGGACGCCTTGACCCTCCAGACGGCGAAACAAAGGACCGATGGCGGGTGCGCGGGCTTCGGCCACCGCGTCGATCAGGTCGTCGACCTCGGCCTCGATTGTGGCCGGGGCCATGGCGGCGACATCGGCAGGGGTCAGGGGCGAAGGGTCCCCGAACTTGTAAAGCGCGATCTTTTCCAGCGTCTGGCGGAAATCGCCGGGGTCCAGCGCGCGGGCGAGGGTGGTAAGGTCAGTCATCGCCTCACGGTCGATATCGCGCAGGCCGGCCTTCTTCAGCGCATCCTCGATCTCTTCGCGGCTGGGAGGGTCGTCGTAAAGGCCGATGCAGACTGCGGAGGGGTGTTTTTCGAACAGCGTTTTCAGCGACGATTTGCCGGTCAGATTGCCGCCAGTGACGACAATAGCCGCATCGCCCGGCTTCCAGTCTTTCAGCGCGGTGGCGACGGTGTCGGCCAGCCCGTCGGTCGCCTCTTCCAGAAAGGCCACGCGCTGGCCGGGGAAGAAACCTACGGCCTTGATCGCGTCCAAAAGCAGGCTTGCGTCCTTGCGCAGATCGCCGCCGGACATGCGGGTCAGGCGCATTTCACCCTCACCCTCCGGACCGATCAGAGCGGCGATGGCCTCTTGCCGCTTCAGGGCCACGCGCATCGGGTCGGCACCAAAGATCAGCAGGCCAGCACGCGCAGGATCGGGTTTCGCGCAATAGCGGGCAGCCTCGACCCCTTTCAGGATCATGGCAGACGGTCGGCGGTGGCAATCAGACGGGCGGTGATCTGGTCAGCCAGAATGCGCATCAGGCGGAAGGCCGCGTCCTCCTCGGCCGCCAGACCCGCGACGGTCGAGCCGGTGGCGGAATAGGCGGTAAAGCTTTGCACCCGCCCGCCCGCAACCCTTGTGCCGGTGGCGTGATCGGTAACGGTGTAGTCGATCACGCCCTTCAGATTGTAACGGGTGATTTCGCTGTCGATGGTGATGCCAACGCCCACCGCCTCGGTGGTGATCGTATAGGACAGATCATAGGCCGCGTCTTCCGGGCGGCCCAGCCGTTCCTCCAGCCGCTCGACCAGGTCAAAACCGTTCTTGTCGGTCGGGTCATCGGCGCGGATGCGGCCCATCAGCCGGATCGCGGCCCCGCCCGGCGCATAGGCCGGGGTAAAGCCGCAGGCCGCAAGGGCCAGCGGCAGGATCAGCAGGAAGCGGCGGTTAAACGACGACATTGATGATGCGCCCCGGGACGACGATGATCTTCTTCACCGGCTGCCCGGCAAGGAACTTGACGACATCCTCATCCGCCAGCGCCAGCTTTTCAACCTCTGCTGCGGGCATATCTCTTGGCACGCTGATTTCCGCCCGCCGCTTGCCGTTGATCTGGATCGGCAGGGTGACGGTATCGTCGATCAGAAGCGCCGGGTCGGCCTTGGGCCAGGCCGCCTGCGTGCAAAGACCTGCGCCGCCCTGATAGGTCCAGATCGATTCGGCGATGTGCGGGGTCATCGGCGACATGAGCTGCGCCAGCGTGCGGATAGCGTGCTTCATCGTGGGCGTCGAGGCATTGGCCTTGGCGATGGTGTTGGTGAACCCGTAAAGCGCCGCGATGGCCTTGTTGAAGGCAAAGCCCTCGATGCCTTTGGTCACCTCGTCGATGGCCTTGGCGGTGGCCTTGGCCAGATCGGTGTCACCCTCGCCCTTGTGATCGGCAGGCATCTCGCCAATGCGGCTGCACAGCGCCCAGACGCGGGAAAGGTGCTTGAACGCGGCTTCGGCACCCGAGGCGGTCCATTCGACATCCCGCTCGGGTGGCGAGTCGGACATGACGAACCAGCGGGCGGTGTCTGCGCCGAAGGCAGCGATGATGTTCATCGGGTCGACGACATTCTTCTTTGATTTCGACATCTTGGCCGAGGGGATGACTGTCAGGTTTCTATCGAAATCACCAACATCTCCCCATTCCCGGTGGTATTCGTCGCTCCAGAGGGTCTCAAGTGCGGTTACATCGCTGGGGTCAATCCCTTTTTCTTCGACCAGTGATTTGACAAGAGCTTTGGCCTTTCCGCCAACCTCAAACCTAATAACATCCTCTGGGAAGAGGTATTTCGGTCTTGTCGTACCACCGAAATGAACCATTTCGCCTTCGGCTGAGTCAAAACGTGGCCCGGGCTTTTCTATGAGTTCACTTCCAATGTAGATCTCATGCGTCACCATCCCCTGCGTAAACAGCGCGTTGAACGGCTCGATGGCCTTTTGCGGCAAATGCCCGGTCTTGTGCATCGCGCGGGCGAAGAAGCGGGAATACAGGAGGTGCAGGATCGCATGCTCCACCCCGCCGATATACTGGTCGACGTTCATCCAGTAGGCGGCGTCCTCCAGCACGGTCGGCGTGGTCGCGCGGGGGGCGGTGAAGCGGGCGTAATACCAGCTTGAATCCACGAAGGTATCCATCGTGTCCGTCTCACGCCGGGCCTTGGCTCCGCATTTCGGGCAGGTGCAATCGCGCCAGGTGGGATGCCGGTCCAGCGGGTTGCCGGGGATGTCGAAGGTGACATCGTAGGGCAGTTCGACGGGCAGGTTCTTCTTGTCTTCGGGGACAACCCCGCAAGCCTCGCAGTGGATCACCGGGATCGGGCAACCCCAATAGCGCTGGCGCGAGACGCCCCAGTCGCGCAGGCGGAACTTGGTGACGCCTTGGCCGTAGCCGTGGGTTTCGGCATGGGCGATGGCGGAGGCGACACCTTCATCGCCGGTCTGCATGGCAGCGCCGGAGAAACCCCGGACATAGGCAACGCATTCCGACTTCATCGGGACATAGGCCTCGGTCAGCGCCTCATCGCGTGCTGTGCCGCGCTCTTCGGGAAGGAAGACTGGCAGAATCGGCAACCCGTATTTCGTCGCAAAATCAAAGTCCCGCTGATCATGCGCCGGGCAACCGAAAATAGCGCCGGTGCCGTAGTCCATCAGGATGAAGTTGGCGATCCAGACCGGCAATTCCCATGTCGGATCAAGCGGATGCTTGACGCGGATGCCGGTATCGAAGCCGATCTTCTCGGCGGTTTCCAGCGCCTCGGCGGTGGTGCCGCCCTTCCGCGCCTCTGCCAGAAACGCCGCAACCTTCGGGTCAGCTTCCAGCACTTTGGCCAGTGGATGATCCGGGGAAATCGCCGCAAACGACGCGCCCATCAGCGTATCGGGGCGCGTCGTGTAGACCTCAAGCGCCGCGAAGCCTTCCGGAGCCCCAACCGTGTCGAACGCAAACTGCAACCCGCGAGATTTCCCGATCCAGTTCGCCTGCATAAGGCGCACCTTTTCCGGCCAGTCCTTCAACCCGTCCAAGGCCGACAGCAGCTCCTCGGAGTAGTCGCTGATCTTGAAGAACCACTGGGTCAGCTCGCGCCGTTCCACGGCAGCGCCCGACCGCCAGCCCTTGCCGTCGATCACCTGTTCGTTGGCCAGAACCGTCATGTCGACCGGGTCCCAGTTCACCACGGCGGCCTTGCGGTAGACCAGCCCGGCCTCCATCATGTCGATGAACATGGCCTGCTGCTGGCCGTAATACTCGGGGTCGCAGGTGGCGAGTTCCCGCGACCAGTCGATGCTTAGCCCCAACGGCTTCATCTGCGCCTTCATGTCGGCGATGTTGCCGTAGGTCCAGTCCTTGGGATGGCCGCCGCGTTCCATGGCGGCATTTTCGGCGGGCATGCCAAAGGCGTCCCAGCCCATCGGATGCAGCACCGAATACCCCTGCGCCGACTTGGTCCGCGCCACCACATCGCCCATCGTATAGTTGCGCACATGGCCCATGTGGATGCGCCCCGACGGATAGGGGAACATCTCAAGCACGTAATACTTTGGCTTCGAAGCAACGGCCTGCGCTGTGAAGGCCCCGGCCTCATCCCAGACCTGCTGCCATTTGGGTTCGATTACCGAAGGATCATAGCGCGACATCGACAGGCCTTTCATGCTTGCCGGGCGGAATTACACCGCCCCGCGGGGCAAGGTAAAGCCATGCCTGTGCTGTTGCTCTTTTTCCAAATACTCCGAGGTCCGGAGCAGCGCTCCGGGGTCGGGCACACGAACCGATACGGGAAGGGCTTAAAGTTTGCTATCGCGGACGCGCAACTGGCGGGCGCGGGTCAGGATGGCATCTTCGATGGCGCGCACGGTTTCTGGCGCGACAGCGCCGCCGCCTTGCGACTGCAAAGCGACCTTCAGGCTGCGTGCGTCCAACGCCGGGTCCTGCACATAGATCGTCGCACGATAGGCGCGACCCCCGCCTGGCGGGCGGCCATAGCCGGTCACGATGACGCCAGTGAACGGGTCGACCGATTCAATGGGAAGGAAATTCAACACTTCAAGCGAGGCCTGCCAGATATACTTGTTCACCTCTACCGTGGTGTTCGGATCATCAGAGTACTTGAACAGGTCCCACACCGTCGACCGCTTTGCGCCTTCGTCGCTTGCTTCTGCAAGGGCGGCGCGCTGCCCGTCCGCACGTTCCTGACGTGCCAACTCATCCTCGGCTGGAATTGAGGGCGAGCGGCGGAACAGTCCGCTGTCGCCGCTGGCAAAGCCGCCACCACAGGCTGAAAGCGCAAAGGCCATACCTGCAGCCATTGCCACCCGTGCGAGTTGATGCAACATCATCCGGCCACCCCTGGAAATCCTGACTTGCTGTCTAGCCGAGCCTCCGGGGCGTGCCAAGGCCTTTCGCGCGGGCGATGCACTAGATGGCCGAACTGCCAAGTCCTTGTATCAGATGATAGGCGAAACGGGCTTAAAGGCAGGACTGTGACATTGCTGCATCAGGTTCGGGCAAAATCGCAGAAAAGGGCCCGCGCGGCTTGCAATCGAAAGCGGTGGAGGCGAAAGTCCCTCCATTCCCGGTGCGGATTCCCCCGCAGCGGGCCTACCTAAGATGAAAGAGGAAAAAACATGAAAAAGATCCTTCTTGCCACCACGATGCTGGCTGGCACCGCTGGTTTCGCAGCAGCTGAAGTTACCATTTCGGGTTCGGCCGAAATGGGTATCGTTGGTGGGTCCGCCTATTCTGGTGGTACTACCCAGTTCTGGCAGGACGTGGGCGTCACGTTCAGCATGTCGGGTGAAACCGACGGCGGTCTGTCGTTCGGCACCTCGATCGATCTGGACGAAGCTAGCGGTTCGTTCGGCGCCCTCCATGATGGCACCTCGGTTTACATCTCGGGCGCATTCGGCAAACTGACCCTCGGCGACACCGATGGCGGCTTTGACTGGGCCATGACTGAAACCGGCATGGGCACGTCGATCGCCGACGACCACACCACGCACAGTGGCTTCAACGGCAACAGGGGCCTTGACGGCTACTGGGATGGCCAGATCCTGCGCTACGAATATTCGGCTGGCGACTTCGCCGCCGCAGCTTCGGTCGAAATGGACGACGATTCCAACCCTGGCGACCCGATCATCGGCCTTGGCATGAAGTATACCATGTCCGGCGTTAAACTGGGCGTGGGTTACCAGTCCGGTGACGGCGAGGAAATCATCGGTGCCAGCGTTTCTGGCGAAGCTGGTGCTCTGCAGTACGTTGTCAACTACAGCGACGAAAAGGGCTACGCGACCCACATGGGCATTGGCCTTGGCTTCACCTCGGGCGCTCTGATGGTTGCTGCCAACTACGGTGTCTTTGACTACGACGGTGGCGGTCATGACTCAGGCTTCGGCCTGGTTGCCAACTATGACCTCGGCGGCGGCGCTGTTGTGATGGCTGGCTACGGCTCCACTGAAGGCGGCAACGACCAGTGGTCGCTTGGCCTTGGAATGTCGTTCTGATCTGACGCAAGTCTGATCTGACGGAAAGAGCGGGCCTTGTGCCCGCTCTTTTTCATTTGTGCCTGCGGTATTCTCGACTTAGGTCCCGCACTCGGGTAATCGGGCAGGCATTCACTGACCAGAACACCGGGAACCGCCATGACCGCCGACCTGCTGACCGCCGCTGATCTGAAGGCGCTTTATGGCCAAGGGCTGGCCTTGGTGCAGGCGGGCAAGCCGGAACAGGCCCTGCCGCTGTTTGGCCGGATCATCGAGGCCAACCCCACCTTGGCCGAGGCCCGCTGGCAGGCGGCAAAGATACTGGCGGATGCCGACCAGTTTGATCGTGCGTTGGACAATGCGGCCGTTGCAGCAAAACTGCGCCCCGCCGAACCGGCTGTCTGGATTACCTGGGCAGACATCACCGCGCTGGATGGACGGCGCGAGATGGAAAAGACCTTTCTTGACGCGCTGAAGGCTGCCGGGATCAATGCCGCGCTGCGCCTGCGCCTGCAGGATCGTTTTGGTGCTCAGCGAAAGGCATCACGCCCCGAAACCGGGGCTGCGCCCAAGGCCGGGCTAGACCATATTGTTGCTTTGCTGGACAAGGAAGCCTTCGGCCCCGCGCAGGCCGAGGGGTCGGCGTTGCTGAAGCTGCATCCGAAATCGGCGCTGCTGGCCAATCTGCTGGCCGTGGCACTTGGCGCGCAGGGCAAGACCGAACAGGCGCTGGCCGGATTTCAGCATGCATCCCGTCTGGACCCGTTTTATGCCGAGGCGTTCCTGAACGCGGGCCGCGAGCATGAGCGGCTTGGGCAGGCCGAAGCGGCGCTGCGGTCTTATCGCGCCGCCATCGCCCGCGCGCCGGGGAATGAACCGGCGCTAAATGCCTATGTCGTCATTCGCAATCAGGCGTCGTTGCCCGGTCGCGCGTTGCGCTATGCTGAACGGCTGGTGGCTGAGCATCCAAAATCGGTCCAAGGGTGGGTCGGGCTTGGCAATACGCTGACCTTGATGCGCGACTATGTCGGCGCAGAGGTGGCACTTTCGAAGGCCGTCACGCTGTCTCGCGGCAAATCGGCCGAGGCTTTTATGCTTCTGGCTCAGGCGGTGTCGCATCAGGGGCGCGATGATCAGGCCCTGGACTTTCTGGATCGGGCGTTGGCGCAAAAGCCAGACTACGCAATGGCCCTCCACCGCAAGGCAACCATTCTGCAAATGTTGGGCCGGTTCAAAGATGCCGATCCCTTGTTCCGTCGCGCGCTGGAGCTTGCCCCCACGGATGGCGAGATGTGGCGCGGCTTTGTGACCGGCTTCAAGGTAAAGCCGGATGATCCGATCATCCCGCAAATGGAAAGCCGGATCAAGGACCAGGCCTTGCCGGATCGTGCGCGGGTGGGATTTGCCTTTGCGCTTGGCAAGGCTCTGGAAGATGCAAAGCAGTATGACCGGGCATTCACTTATATCCGGCAGGCGAACGAAACCGTTCGCAAGCTGAATCCCTACGACATGACTCAACGCCGCGACGAAGTGGCCGCCGTCCAACAGGCCTTGCGCGGGTTCGACTGGGCGGGGACGTCTGTTCCGGGGGTGTCAGACGCTCCGGTCGTCTTTGTTACCGGAATGCCCCGTTCCGGGACGACTCTGGTCGAGCAGATCATCGCCAGCCATTCGCGCGTCACGGGGGCGGGCGAGCTTGCGCTGTTACAGACCGCTTGCCAGAAATTGCTGACCGGAGGGGGCGGCAACTCTGCCATCAAGCGCATGCTGGCCGATGTGCCTGTGGCCGAGATGGCGCAGGTTGGCCAAGATTTCATCCGCACCCTGACCGACCGATTCCCCGGCGCGGATGTGATCACGGACAAGTCGATCAGCACCTATATGTATATTGGCTTGGTGCGGCTGATTTTGCCAAAGTCGCGTATCATCGTGGTGCGCCGCGATCCTCGCGATACGCTCCTTTCGATCTATCGAAACCGGTTCCCCGAAGGCACGCATCTCTATGCCTATGACCTTCAGGATCTTGCCCACTACTACGCCACCTTTGTCGAGATGGTTGATTTCTGGCGCGCGGAGGCACCGGACGCCTTTACCGAAGTGCAGTATGAAACGCTGGTTTCGAATCCGGAACACGAATCACGCCGCCTGATTGCCGCCGCGGGACTGGAGTGGCAGGACGCCTGCCTGAACTTCCATCAGACCACCCGCAAAGTCGATACGCTGAGTGTATATCAAGTTCGCCAGCCAATCTCGGGCGGGTCAGTCAAGGCATGGGAGCGGTACGAGGCCGACCTGACCCCGATGATCGACGTGCTGCGTGATCGCGGTTTGCTGCCGGATTAAGCAAAGCATTTCCTAGGCTGCAAGCGAAACCTTGCGCGATCAGGACTGACGTTTGCGGTCTGATCCAATGGCTGTTCAGATTGGAAAGTGCAGACTTTCAGCTTCGCCCTTTTCCGTTTTGGGCATCCGGGATAGGGTCCGCTGCAAACAGGAGGGGCACGGTGGCACTGGTGGACATTCTGGCGCGGGTTCGCGGGGCAGAACGCAAGACGGGCGCGGTGACGCTGATCGCGGTCTCCAAGGTCCAGCCGCTGGAGCGGGTCGAGGCGGTTCTGTCCGAAGGGCACCGCGTCTTTGGCGAGAATTATGTGCAAGAGGCAGCGGCCAAATGGCCGGACCTGCGGCAGCGGTTCGGGCCGGTGGAGGTCCATATGATCGGCCCATTGCAGACCAACAAGGCCAAACTGGCGGTCGGGCTGTTTGATGCGATCCACACGCTGGACCGGCCATCCTTGGCGCAAAAGCTGGCCGGGCTGCAGCAGGCCGGGGCTGCGCTGCCAAGGCTGTTCGTGCAGGTGAATACCGGGGCAGAGCCGCAGAAAGCGGGGGTTTTGCCCACTGATCTGGGGGGGTTCCTGCGGGACTGCCAAGGGATGGATCTGGGTCTTGAGGGCCTGATGTGCATCCCGCCCGAAGGCCAAGACAGCACCCCGCATTTCGCCATGCTGGCCGGGATGGCGGCAGAGCATGGGCTTTCCGGTCTGTCGATGGGGATGAGCGGCGATTTCGAGGCTGCCATTGCCCATGGCGCGACCCATGTCCGCGTGGGCAGCGCGATCTTTGGTGCGCGGGCCTATCCGGCTTGAGGCGGCCTAACCGCGTTGCGGCAGGCAGCCAGTCAGGCCTGCAGGCAGGACCAGCGGCGCGCCAAGGGCGTAAAGCGTTGCGACAAGGTCGTTACCGCCGCGAAGCGTCACGCTGATGGGGCCGCTGCTTACGATTGAAACCCCATCAGGCAGCGCGCCGATCAGGCCCTCGGGTGGCATCAGCACCAGCGCGGCGGGCGCGTCGCCCCCCAGCCGCATGACCAGCGCCAGGGTGCCAATCCATCCCAACGCCACCAGCGGCACGGCGACCAGCCAGCGAATTGTCCTAGTAGTCATGGATATGCTCCAGTGCCCCTTGCGGCAGGGCGCGCAGCGTGTCGGCAAGCCTGGCCACTGGGATCAGCACCAGATGGCGATAACCGGGATTTCCCTGCCGGGCGAAGGAGTGGATAGCCCCGTCGGCCGCAGGCTGGTCGGTGATCATGGTGAACAGGATGTCATCATTGCCGGCGATTTCCACAAAACTGCCCCCGGCGGCGGTGATGGCTTCGGCCAGCCGGGTGAAGGCGCGGTAGCGCGGGGCCTCGATGGTGGTGCCGTTCGGCCCGGCTTCTATCACCCGCACGTCAGGCAGGGCGGCAAGCACCTCGGCAGAGACACCGCTGACCACGGCGCGCAGCCGCAACTGGTCTTCGCCCGTAGCCGCAACAGCAGCGGCGATCACCCCGGCATAGGCGGCCTTGGCCCGGTATTCGAGGCCAAGCGCGAACCGCCGTTCCCGGTCGCGCAGGCTGTCGGTGGCCGCGGTGTCAAGCTGGCCTGCGTCGCGGGTGAAATCCCATTTGTACCAGGGCACCTGCTGCAGGAAGGTCGCGTAGTCGGCGGATTGCCTGGCGGACAGGTCATCCAAAGGCGCATGGGTCTGGCCCCGCAGCAGTGCGAACAGTCGGCCCAGCGTTTCCTCATACCCGGCTTTCAGGGCCAGTTCGGCGGTAAAGCTGACGCCGATCACATAGACCATCTGCTTGGTTTCCCAAGGGAAACCGCCATGCGGGCCGGAAGCTTGTGACAGTGCGCAAGTCGAGGACCAGAAACCGGCGATAGAGGAAAAGAAGCCAAAGTCATGCGGGTCGCCGATGCGGATCACCTCGGCGTAATCGGCATAGGCGTGGACGATGTGCCATTCCGGATAGGTCAGAAGGGTCCGACCTTCCGGGCGCTGCCAGTCGGGGCCGACCGCTGGGTCATGGGCCACCGTCGCGCCTTGGGGGCGGCACATGACCTCAAGGTAAGCGACGGGCGACAGAAGGGCGAGGATCAGGACCAAGACCAGCAGAACAAGGCGTCTGATCCAGCGGAGCAGGACCCTCACCGTTTCAGTCCGACGAACAGGGCAAAGCCGCCAAGGAAGACATGCGGCAGCGACGACAGGATCTTGATCTGCAATGGCAGGTCAAGGACGCCCCAGGTAAAGATCCCCAGATCAAGGAACCCTGACCCGGCATAGCAACCCAGAATCCCGTCAAGGCAGTAAAGCGCGCCGAACAGGATCAGGAACATCCGCGAGGCGCGCAAGGACACCAGCGCCGCCGCCAGCGCCCAAAGCGCCGACACCAGATGCAGCGCGTCGTCATAGATATCCAGCGCGAAAAGGCCGAAGGTCCGGCCTTCGGCGTCGACGATTCCCGGAATTGGCAGGTAGTTCAGCGAGGCGACCAGCGTCAGGATCACCGCATAGCCAAGGGCAGTCACGCGTTGCAGCACCATGTCAGGCCTCCGCCATGTAGTTATCCCAAAGGGCATTGCGCAGCCGCAGACCGGGGTCAACCTGCCGCTTCAGCGCGATGAAATCAGCCGCCCGGGCATAGCAGCGGCGGAACTGGTCCACCGTCGCATGCGGCCGGTAGGGCAGGTAATAGCTGCCGCCGATGGCCAGCACCGCGTCGATCATTTCGCGCGTCATCCGGGCCATGTCAGCCTCGGCCCTGGCGGTCATCTCCTGGCTGAACAGCAAGACGGACGCGATGCGGGGGCCTTGCGGGGCGTAGCTTAAAAGGGCGGTCGGGTCCTGCGCGACCCAGCGCAGGGTTATGTTCAAAAGCTCTTGATAGCTGCCGGGGATGATGACCTTGGCCGCGGCGATGAAATCGTCAAACCGCTCGGGCGCCACGAAGTATTCGTGCAGGATATCGGTGCGGGTCGGATCGCGGTCGTCCAGCGTGATCACCGGTTCGTTCATCAGGCTTGACCGGCTGGCCGCCCCTTGCAGGCTGGCACCGATGCCGGTCTCGATGCCCCAGCGGCGGCGTTTCATCCATTCGTTGCCCAGTTGCGCCCGAAAGATGTGACGCGAAGCCTTCGACAGAAACCCGGAGCCCGCAACGGCAGGAATTTCACCACTGACCTCGCGGTAGGTGACCAGCATGGCATCGTCAAAGAACCCGTCACGGTCGATGTTCAACCGTCCGTAGGCCATGGGAAAGCTGCCATCAATCGAACCGGTGAAAGCAGCGGCGAAATCGGCGGCGGGTATCTTCTGGAACGCAGGCTCCAGCAGCATGTTGTGTTCTGCCTCCACCTCCAGGTCGGTGATCAGGCTGATCAGCCCGAATCCGCCCATCGCAGCGGCAAAAAGGTCGGCGTTTTCGGTGCGGGAAGCGCGCAGGAACGTGCCGTCGGCCAGCACCATGCCGACCGACCGCACAGTGGACCCCATCGGACCGAACGGGCAGGGCCAGCCATGTGCGTTCACAGAAAACGTCGCGGCGACGCCGAAGTCGCTGTTTGATTGCATCACCTTGGGTGACAGCCCCAGAGGGTCCAGCGCACCGATCACATGATGCCAGCGGGTGCCAGCCTGGACGGTGTAGCTGTCCGCGCCGGTTTCGAAGGAAGTGAACGGAAAATCAAAGGTGATCGCATGGCCATCGCGCGGAATGGCCTGCCCGCCCATGCTGTGCCGCGCGGCCCCGATGTTGACCGGACGACCCTCTGCCGCAGCCGCCTTCAGTTCGGCCCTGAGGGCAGCAACAAGCACGTCGCCGGGCGCCTCTTTCACCACGATATGCTTGAAGATCGGGGTTTGCGACATCTGCGAAGCGTCGTTCAACAGCGTCGCACCAGATTGCGGCGCGATCACAGCAACGCCACTTTGCGACGGAACCTGCGGCCCAATCAAGCGCGCAACAGCCACGCCCGCAACCGCCCCTGCCCCGATCAGAGCCGCCCGTCGCGTCAGCGCCATGCCCGTCTCCTGTTCCTGTCTCGGCACCAGCTTGTCGCGAAGCAACGGACGTGTCCAGTCGGCAAAACCTCAGGTCAGCCAGACCCTTGCATAGGGCGGCAGGGCGATCTGCCCGTCATAGGTTTCAACCGGGTGGTCGGACAGCGCATCAATCATCTGAACCACACCAACCGCACGCGCCCAAGCCTCGGGCACGCGCTGCCAGCCTTCGGTGAAATTGAAAAGGCAAAGCACCGTCCCGGTGGGCGCGGTTCTAAGGAACGAGAACACGCCATTCACACCTGAACTGACCACCTTTACCGGCACGCCCGCATGTAGGGCCGCCGTCGCCCGCCGCCGCGCAAGGATGTGTCGCACGCCCCAGAACACCTGCGCGCCGGGGGTGGCCCCGTCATGCCGGTGCGCGGCCACCTTCCAATCCATCTTCGGGCGATGAATCCAGCGGCTGTCATGCGCGTGTTCCGGCACGTCGAGATAGCCGTAGTCGTTGGTCAGGGCAAGTTCATCACCCATGTAGATCAGGGGGATGCCGCCATAGCTGGCGATCAGCGCATGGCCCAAAAGGATGCGTTGCACGGCGGCCACGACCCCGGAGGCATCCTGCGCATCCGCCGCACGTTCCAACCCGGCCAGCGACGCGAAACTGCCGGAAATCCGCTTGTCGCCGGTCGCCTTGTTCACTTGAAAAAGCGCGCCCTTGGCAAAGGTGCCGGGAAAGTCACCCTCATAGAAATCCGACAGAAATGCACGATGACCGTGGCCCGAGATCTGCATGGCCGACGCATCCTCATCGGTGATCGCCCAGCCGATGTCGTCATGGCAACGGATATAGGTGGCATAGGTCGCGTTGGTCAGCCTTTCGGGAAAATGGGTGCCCAGAACATGCGTCATTAGCCGGGTGTCGCGGGTGGCCAGCGCGGACCAGAACTGCACCATCAACGAGTTGTGATATGCAAGGTTGCCTTCCCGTCCGTCATGCCGTCCGCGCCCGAGGTAAGGCAGCATTTCAGATGGCGCGACGATTGCCTCTTCCAGATGGATCACCGCCGCCGCGGAAATGCGGCTGCACGCCCGCAGCGCCTGCAACAGCATATGCACCTCGGGTTCGGACTGACAGCGCGAGCCCATGCGTTTCCACATGAAGGCCACCGCATCCAGCCGCAGCACATCGACGCCCCGGTTGGCGAGGAACAGCATGATCTCGACGACTTCCAGAAACACCCGCGGATTGGCCCAATTCAGATCCCACTGATGTTCGTTGAACGTGGTCCAGACCCATTTTCCGAATGCCGGGTAATAGGTGAAATTTCCCGGCGCATTGTCGGGAAACACTTCGACCAGTGTCTGTTCATAGCGGCGCGGAATATCGGGGGTGTCGAACATCAGGTAATAATCCTGATAGATCGGGTCGCCCTTGGCCGCTTTGCGCGCCCAAGCATGTTCCTTTGCCGTGTGGTTGAGAACCAGATCGACGCACAACGACATGCCGCGCTCTCGCAAGGCGGCGCTGACGGCCTCGAAATCTTCCATCGTGCCGAAGGTCGGGTTGATCTGGCGGTAGTCCATCACCGAATAGCCGCCGTCGCTGTCACCGTTGCGCGGCTTCAGGCAGGGCATCAGGTGGACATAGGTGATGCCAAGGTCCTCAAGGTAATCCAGCTTGTCCAGAATGCCCTGCAAGGTGCCGTTGAACCGGTCGATGTAAAAGACATAGCCAGCCATATCGGGGCGCTGAAACCAGTCGGGTTCCAGATCGCGTTTCAGGTCCAGCCGCCTGAGGTCGGCAGGCCGATCGGACCAGCCCTTTCGCAGCACCTTGAGCAAGGCATCGCGAAAATCGGCGAAATCCTCGCGGTGGCCATACAGCGTGTCGAGCATCGGCCAGAGATCGGGGGCAGAGCGCGCCAGACGCAGATCGATGATGTCGTCATCCGGCATGGACGGCGTTCTGGCCATTGGTCTTCCTCCCGCTTAGCCGGGCCAGACTAGGCGGGCCAAAGCGTTTTGGAAAGAGGCTTCAGCCCCCAATTATCCGCCTAAAATTATCAGCCCAGAATGATCAGCTTCGTCTGCAGCGTGATGCGCGGCGCGATCCATCGCAGATCGGCTGGTGCAAGCGCCACGCAGCCTGCTGTCGGCATATGCCGTCGCCGCCAGGCATGCACAAAGATCGCCGACCCGCGCCCCGGAACCGCATCCGGCCAGTTCCAGTCGGTGATCAGGATCAGATCATACATCGGATCGGCGCGGCGCAGCCTTTCGTGGCGGAACCCGTGGGGCACGCGGACCATCTGATTGTAATCTTCGTCACGCGGGTCGTCGGACCACAAATCCACCGGACCGATGGGCACCGCCCCATCCGCAGCCTGGGTCATCCGGTCGGGGCGATACAGCATACCGACGATCCGGTGCGTCCCAGCAGGCGTGGCCCCGTCGCCTTCGCGCTTTTGGCCGGGGGGCACGATCCCGCCACGTCCGATGCTGCAGGCAAAGCGCCGCCCCAGAAAACGGGCCCCCATAGGGCCTATAACGATGTCTCTGGCCTTCACAGAAGATGCCCGGACTTTGCCGCCTTGGTGGCAAGATAGGCGCGATTTTCGGCAGTCTCGCCGACCCTCAGCGCCACATGCTCGGTCACCTGCAGCCCGCAGCTTTCCATCATCGCCAGCTTTCTCGGGTTGTTGGTCAGCAGTCGGACCGACCCGAAGCCCAGCTTTCGCAGGATGTCAGCGCCGATGCGGAAGTCTCGCTCGTCATCTTCGAACCCCAGCCGGTGGTTGGCCTCGACCGTGTCAAAGCCTTGATCCTGCAGGGAATAGGCGCGCAGTTTGTTGGCAAGGCCGATGCCCCGGCCTTCTTGATTAAGATACAGCAGAACCCCCGCCCCTTCGTCGCCCATCTGCTGCAGTGCCGCCCGAAGCTGCGGACCGCAGTCGCATTTCAGCGAGCCAAGCACATCCCCGGTAAAGCAGGCCGAATGCAGCCGGGCAAGGACGGGCAGGGATCGGTCGGGCTGGCCGATCTCGATGGCGTAGTGTTCCTCGCCTCCGTCATCGGGGCGGAAGACATGGACGCGTCCAGCGGTCGAGGCGACCAGAGGCACCCGGGCGGAAACAATCCGCTGCATCGGGGGCAGGGCGGCCAGCGCCGGTCCGATCTCGTCCAGCGTCAGCAGGGTCAGGCCGTTGGTGGCCGCAAGGGTCAGGGCGTTCTGCACCGGGATCAGGAGGGCGGCAGGCAAAAGATGCGCCGCCTTGGCCAGTGCAATGGCGGCGCGGCTTAGGTCCGGCGGGCCGTCACGCAAGCTCTGCAGCGGGCCTTTCATCGGGGTGCGCAGATCATCGGCGGGGTCAGAGACCGACCGCAACCAGCCAAGATCGGCATCCGCCGGCGGGACGATCCGCGCCAGATCGCCATCGTAGGCGCGGGCCTTCAGCGTCTCGGCCCGCCGGGCGGTGATGGCCAGCACGGGCGGTCCCATCTCGCGCAAGCCGGCGAGCCGGGGATGGTCCAGGGTTTCAACCGCGGCAACCAGCGCCCCCTGACCTGCGCCGCACAGGACGACCGGCACCCCCATGCGAAGGTCGCCACGGGCGCGGCTGAGACGTTCAGAGATGGAAAGGGCAAGCACCATGCGCCCATCCATACCCGGCGGATGACGGAATTGAAACATATCCCGCCAATACGACACGACCGCGTGAAGGTATGGTTGCAATACTTGCAGGGTTCGTGATCGGGGCGCATCTCAACCGCATAACCAATGGAGGCACCCATGGCCGGACTGCGTAAGATCCTGCTTGTCGACGACGACGACGACCTGCGCGAAGCGTTGAGCGAGCAGTTGGTCATGACCGAGGATTTCGACGTGTTCGAAGCCCAGACCGGCGCCGAGGGCATGGAAAAGGTCAAGGCCGGGCTGTTTGATCTGGTGATCCTTGACGTTGGCCTGCCCGACACCGACGGCCGCGAGTTGTGCCGCCGGATGCGCAAGGGCGGGGTGAAATGCCCGATCCTGATGCTGACCGGTCACGACACCGACAGCGACACCATTCTGGGGCTGGACGCGGGTGCCAACGACTATGTGACCAAGCCGTTCAAGTTCCCGGTGCTTCTGGCCCGCATCCGCGCGCAGTTGCGCACGCATGAACAGTCGGAAGACGCCGTTTTCCAGCTTGGGCCCTATACCTTCAAACCGGCGCAGAAAATGCTGGTGGACGAGCGGGAAAAGAAGATCCGCCTGACCGAGAAAGAGACCAACATCCTGAAATACCTGTATCGGTCGACAACCGGAGTCGTGGCGCGGGACGTGCTGCTGCACGAAGTATGGGGCTACAATGCCGGGGTCACCACCCACACGCTTGAGACGCATATCTACCGGTTGCGGCAGAAAATCGAACCCGATCCGTCAAACGCGCGGCTCTTGGTGACCGAAAGCGGCGGCTATCGGTTGGTGGCGTGATCCGGGGTTACGTTGGCGGGATACGTCGACGCGCGAAAGGGTTTTGACGGGCATCTGTGGCAATCTTGCCCGTCGAAACTGTGACTGTGTTGCAACAGTCGCGGAACCTTTCTGATTGCGGCGTATTGTTGCCGGAATTTCGGGTTACCTTGATTCAAGCGCTGGTTGTGCGCTCAGAGTTTCCAGGTTCCCCTTGTCGCGTCGGGGTTATGGCGCGGCATCCTCCCTGTTGGAACTGGCCGGGCCGCTTGCCCGGCCTCTTTTTTTGCGCGGTTGCCGGAACAGGGTGAGGCCAATAGCCTCTTGGCGATGCGCTATGTCTTCGGCTTTCTGTTCATTCTGATCCTTGTGGCCGGGATGACCCTTCTTGGCCTGCGGCTTGCGGCCGTCGTGCGCGAGGCTGGGCTTTTGCCTAGGCCGGTGCCAGAACAAGGCCGCATCGTCGAAACTGACCTTGGAACGATTTATGTCGAGGAACTGGGGCCGCAAACCGGTCCGGTGCTTTTGCTGCTGCATGGCTCGGTCGGCTGGTCGCGGATGTGGCGTCCGACGCAAGAGACCCTTGCAGCCGAGGGCTACCGGGCCATTGCCTTTGACATGCAGCCGATGGGCTGGTCCTTCCGCGATCCGGGCAAGGACTATAGCCGCCAGACGCAAGCCGCCCGGCTGCTTGCCTTGACCAAGGCGCTGAGTGTCCGACCGATCCTTGTCGCGCATTCCTTTGGGGCAGGGGCCGCCGCCGAGGCGGCAATGCTGCAACCCGACGCCTTTGCCGGGCTGGTGGTGGTATCAGGGGCCATCGGGCTGAACAGTCACCTGACGGGCAAGACCCTGCCCTGGCCAATGGGCAACCCATCGGTGCGCGAATTCGCGGTGTCGGCCACAGTGACCAACCCCTATGCGATGCGCCCGCTGCGAAAGCTTTTCCTGCACCGCAAGGAGGCGGCCACCGACGCAGTCGTGGCAATGCTGAACCACCCCGGCACGCACCCTGGCACCACAGCGGCGCTCGCCGACTGGCTTCCGTCCCTGCTGGTGCCACCGAAGGGTGCGCTGTCGACAAGGGCCGAGGGTTGGAAGGCGCTGACCCTGCCACTGGCCTTTATCTGGGGCGACCGCGACATAGCCACGCCAATTGATCACGGCGAGGCACTTGCCCGCCTGACCGATGCCCCGCTTTTCATTCTGCAAGAGGTCGGCCATATTCCCCAGATCGAAGCCCCGAGCGAGTTTCAGGCTGCACTGATTGCCGCCCTTTCCGACCTTTGACCCGGAATGCCTTTATTGGCCACCTTATGTATCGTCTTGGACCAACCGCCTGACTCGCTGGTCAAAGGGGATGTGCGAATTGTTCAGGCCTTCGTTGGCATGGCCCTTCGTTTTCTGCATTTCCTCGGGTAAGGCAGGTTTGCCGTGGACTGGCCGCGGTAGGATATTTCGGAGAACTTCATGCGCTTTGCCCTTGCCGCCGCGTTCGTCACCCTGATTGCGACGCCCACTTTGGCGGAAGACCTTGTCTTTACGTTGATCAACGACAGCTCGCACACCATTGTCGAGATGTATGTTTCGCCGGTAGGTGAAGATCAGTGGGGCGAAAATATCCTTATGGTTGAAGGCGTTGAATCTGGTGTTTCGGGGGACGTGACCATCGCGGACGGTCTTGCGGTCTGTGACTATGATCTGCGCTTTGTCACCGAGGACGGCAGTGAAGCGACGCAAACCCAGGACCTTTGCGTCCTTGCCGACTTCACCGTCACCGACTGATCTGGTCGGGCAAATATCCCATCGTAGAACATCCTTTGGCCTGCCTGATGCTTCCATCCGCATCGCGCAGGCCTTAGGCTTGGCCGGACAACCGGACGGAGTCCTCCATGCCCTTCACCCTTGCCACCTGGAACATCAACTCGGTCCGCCTGCGTGAGGCATTGGTGCTGCGACTGCTGTCCGAAGAGGCCCCCGATATCCTGTGTCTGCAGGAATGCAAAAGCCCGGTCGAACTGATCCCGCTGCAAGGGTTTCAGGCGCTGGGATACCGCTACATGGTGGCGCGCGGGCAGAAGGGCTATAACGGCGTCGCGATCCTGTCAAAGCTGCCGATCATCGATGCCGGTGACAAGGATTTCGCCCAGCTTGGCCATGCGCGCCACGTCGCGGCCCGGTTGGAAAACGGGGTGACAATCCACAACTGCTATGTGCCGGCCGGCGGCGACATTCCCGACCGTGAGCAGAATTTGAAATTCGGCCAGAAGCTGGACTACCTGACCGAGATGCGCGACCATTTCCACTGGGAACGCCCCGACCGCGCCATTCTGGTGGGCGACCTGAACATCGCCCCACGCGAAGATGACGTCTGGGACCACAAGGCGCTGTTGAAGATCGTCAGCCACACCCCGGTCGAGGTCGAGCATTTCGGTTCGGTGATGGAGGCCGGGGGCTGGCAGGATGTCACCCGCAAGGACATCGCTTCGGGCAAGCTTTACAGCTGGTGGAGCTATCGCGCCCCGGACTGGGACAGCGCCGACAAGGGCCGCAGGCTGGACCACATCTGGGCGACTTCGGACATCGTGAATGCCAGCCACGACAGCCGTATCCTTAGGCCCGTGCGGGGGTGGGAGGGGCCAAGCGACCATGCCCCGGTCCTGGCGACGTTTGACCTTTGACCGGACGCGGGGCAACTGCACGGTGACCTGTCTTTCCGGTGTGTTCCCGTCCAACTTGCCTTGTTATCCGTTCCAATCCGGGCGATGACTATAGCGCCATCAGACGCGGCGTTTGGCCGTGTCGTTTCGCGGACCGGTCATCATGCAATCCCACCTTCGCGGCGCGCTTTTGTCGCTGGCCGCCTTCGGCTTTTATGCGACCCACGATGTCGTGGTGAAGTTTCTGGGCGAAAACTATTCGGCGTTCCAGACCATGTTCTTTTCCGGACTGATGGGCTTTCCGCTGGTCACTATGCTGCTTTTGGGCGACCGTCGCGACGGCACGCTGATCCCGCGCCACCCGTGGTGGACCGCGCTGCGCACCGTGTCGGCGGTGGTGACCGGGGTGATGGGGTTCTATGCATTCTCGCAGCTTCCCATGGCCACCTGCTACGCGATCTTCTTTGCGATGCCGCTTCTGATCACCCTGATGGCCATTCCGATGCTGGGCGAAAAGGTCGGCATCCGGCGCGGGGTGGCGGTGATCATCGGGCTGCTGGGGGTGCTGATCGTCCTGCGCCCGGGGGAGGGGCAGGGCTATTCGCTGGGGCATCTGGCGGCATTGGGCGCGGCCACGACCGGCGCGCTCAGCTCGGTCATCGTGCGCAAGATCGGGCGGGACGAACGGTCGGTTGTGCTGATGCTGTATCCGATGGTGCTGACCTTTCTGGCGATGGGGGCCTTGATGCCCTTTGTCTATGTGCCGATGCCGGTCAGCCATCTTGGGCTGACGGCGGTGATGGCGGGACTGGGGATGTTGGGTGCAATGGCCAGTATCGCGTCCTACCGGATAGCCCCGGCGGTGATCGTGGCACCGATGCAGTATTCGCAGATCCTCTGGGCTGTGCTGTTCGGTTGGCTCATCTTCGACGAGACGGTCGACCTTTACACTGGCGTCGGTTCCGCAGTGATCATTGCGTCCGGCATCTACATCGTGCTGCGCGAAGGCACGCCGTCGGTATCGCAAAACCGCCCCGTGCTGGAAAACCGCTCGCGGCTGGACTTTGGCACCCTGCCGCGAATCTCCAGCTGGCTGCGCCGTCTTGACCGGGGCGGCGATCAGGCGTGAGGCCCCTTGCCAAGCCGAACCGGACGGGGTAACCCACCGCCACGGTCGGAGCGTAGCGCAGTCTGGTAGCGCACCTGCTTCGGGAGCAGGGGGTCGGAGGTTCGAATCCTCTCGCTCCGACCAGATTCCCGGATCAACTATCTATCACATCGGGCGCGCCAAAAGCGCGCAAGTCTTTGCCTCGACTGCGCGGACTTCGCCGCTTGTCTCAGGCACGCTCCGCTGGGAGTATTTTTGAAAAGAGCAAGTCTGGAAAGATTCGCCGTTCGGCTAACGCGGACAAAGCCTAGTCTTTATCAGTTTGATGGCGTTCCGCTTTAGACCATTCTCCGGCGATGTAGGTTGCCGTCATCAGGTCAAGATGCGCGCCGCCGCCGTTCTTGGCGATGGTGATTTCGGTGTCGCTGGTGCGGGTGTAAAGCGCCGGATCATCGTAGAAGTCGGCGATGACATCGGCTTCGGTGATCGCACCTGAAGCGAGCGGTTCGATCAATTCTCCGATGTGGTGCAGGGTTGTGGCGCGGCTGTCGACGAACAGGCGGGCGCGGGACATGGCGGTATCGTCAACCTCGCGCATGCCAGGTTTGTAGGCACCGATCAGGTCAAGATGCTGGCCGGGTTGTAACCAGTCGCCCTTGATCAGCGGTTCGGTCGCCATGGTCGCGGTGCAGATGATGTGGGCCTTGCGGACTGCAGTCTGCAGGTCATCTGCCACTGCCAGGCCCATAGCCTCGGCACTGGCGCGGGTGCGGCTCCAGACGGTGAAGTGGGCGTCGGGGAACAGGGCGCTGTAGGCTTCGACCATGCTTTGCGCGACGGTGCCAGCGCCGACCAGCAGGATCTCAGACGCATCCTTGCGGGCAAGGCGGCTGGCGGACAACAGGCTGTCGCCGGCGGTCTTCCACTTGGTCACCAGGTGGAAGTCGACGATGGCGGAAAGCTCGCCGGTCAGGTCGTCGAACAGGGTGACCGCCCCGTTGATCGCAGGTTTGCCCAAACCAGTGTTGCCGGGGTGGATGGTTGCGACCTTGACCAGCGCCCCCAGCCCGTCGATCCAGGCGGCGCGATTCAGGATGGTGTCCTTGCCCCGATACAGGAACAGATCCTTGATCTCGGCCGTTGGGCGCAGGTGCCCGGCCTGAAGAGCCTCCAGAAGGCCAGGCCAGGTCAGATGCGCCTCGGCTTCGCGTGGGACGATGGTGATCATCGATTAGTCTCCGTTCGGGCTTCTTGGTCGGGCTTTATGCGCCGCCGGTCAGGTTTTTCACTTGGCGGCCGTTGGGTCATTATCCCCTTGCCGTTTCCGAACCGTTTCACGCCAGATCACATAAAGACCCGAGCCGCAGATCAGCGCAATGCCGGCCCAGCCGGTCGCATCGGGGAAAGTGCCGAAAATCAGCAGGCCCCAGAGAATGGCCATGGGCATACCGACATATTCGAAGGGTGCGATCAGCCCCGCCTCGACGGTGCGGTAAGCTTGGGTTACCATCAACCCGCCAATCCCCACGGACAGGCCGGTGGCAAGAAATACCGGCCAGTCGCTGATGGGCGGCCAGATCCACGGTCGAAAGAGAAAAGCCCAAAGTTTGCTTTCGGTAGCCAGATGCCCGTCTCCGACCCACAGGCCCATTGCGATGCTGACAACGATGAAGCCGATCTGGACGTAAAGTGACAGCGTCATGGCGCTTTCTGTGCCGCCCATGTGACGGGCAAGAAGGTTGCCGCTGGCGTATAGAACCGCCGAAATAAGCACAAGAAATGCGGCTGGCTGGATTACACCGGCTCCGGGGCGCAGCATGACCAACACGCCTACCATGCCGACAATGACTGCCGCCCAGCGTCTTGGGCCGACGCTTTCGCCCAGGAATACGATGGACAGCAGGGTGATCACGATGGGGCTGACATAGGCGACCGCGACCGCATCGGCCAAGGGCATTGCGGCCAGGCCGACGAAGAAGGTGACATTCGACACCATCACGATTGCCACCCGCAAGAGATGCATCCGGGGGCGATTGGTGGTGAACTGGGAAAAGCCGCGTTCTGAAAAGTGGATCACGGCCAGGATGAAGGTCAGCGCTACAAAGGCCCGGATCAGGATCACCTGATGCAGCGCATAGCCGTCCGACAGGAACTTTATCGCCACGTCATTGACGGAAAAGATCAACGAGCCGCCAGCGGCGAAAAGGATACCCGTGAGGGCCTTGGAGCGTGCCATGGCGGCAGATGATCCGGGCTTGGTCGGCCCGTCTGTTCTGGCGGCGACATGGCGTGGCGCTGGCAGATATCGGCCCTGCGGAGGGGCCGAGGGAAACTGGGCCAGCTTGAAAGGTTGCCATCTGTCAGGGGAATGGGCAGGCTTGGAGAAAATGGAATGCACCGATGATCCGAGCCCATCTCGCTACCTTTCCGCCGCGTGCCGGGATCTTGATGCAGGCGGTGCAGTCGATCCTGCCACAGGTTGACAGGCTGTTCATCTGCCTGAACGGCTATGACCGCGTGCCCGAGGAGCTTGGCGATCTGGACAAGGTTCAGGCGATGATTCCCGATACCGACCTGAAGGATGCCGGCAAGTTTGCCTTTCCGGTCGACGATGATGATCTGGTCTTTACCATCGACGACGACATCCTTTTTCCGCCCGACTATGTGGCCCGGACGCTGACGACCCTTGACCGGATCGGCCCGGACCAGAACGTCGTCAGCCATCTTGGCCATGCTTTCGTGGTCAAGGGCGCGACGGGTAGGCCGGGCTGGAAGAACTATGCCTTCAACCGGCGGGTCCAGCACCTTTTCAAGGTCGATCTTGTCGGCACCGGGGTTGCCTGCCAACTTGGGCGGAACTTGCCAGGGTTGGACGACATGCTTGGCGCGGCAGGGTTCGTCGACATGCGCCACGCACGGCTGCATCAGATTGCGGGGCGCAGGCTTTGGGTCCATCCGCATGACGAGGGCGAGATCGTCAGCCTGATGACGGATGAGCTTTACGACGGCTCTCTGTTCAAGACCGTGCATCTGGCGCGCCATCCCGGCATGCGGGCCGAGCTTCAGCGGCTTTATCCGGTGCTGACCCCGTTTTCCGGTCTGAAATGGGAAAAGGAGCAGAAGGAACGCACCGCCCTGTCTGCGGGGTAAAAGGCCGGAAAGCCCTTCCCTCTCAGGTTACCAAAGGTCGACGCAGGATCCGGTCGAGCACGTCCAGAAACCGGCTGCGGTCAGCCTTGGAAAAGGCCTTGCCGCCGCCCTGCCGGAACGGATCGGCAGCGCGCAGGTCGGCCATCAGATCGCGTGACGCCAGCACCATGCCGATATTGGTCGCCGTCAGTTCCTGCCCGTCATGTTTGACGACCCACGCCCCCGCGGCGACGCACTTTGCGGCAAGCGGGATGTCCCCGGTCACCACGACATCGCCCGGACCGCAGGCGTCGGCAATCCACTTGTCGGCCTCATCGGGGCCGGCAGCCACAAAGACACTTTCAACCAGCGGGTTTTGCGAAGGGCGGATGCCGCCGTTGGAAACCAGCAGCATCCGCACGCCAAGCCGGGTTGCAACACGCTCGGCCTCGTCCTTTACCGGGCAAGCATCGGCGTCGATGAAAAGCCGGGTCATGGGGCGGCGAAAACCTGCACCCAGTAGTAGTAGAAAGGTTTGCTGTTGCCCATGATCGGCTTGTCATCGGCCTGATAGCCCACCGCGATACCGGTATCCTTAAGCTTGCAGGTCATGATGTTCTTGCGGTGACCGGCGCTTCCAAGCCAGTCATACGCAACCTGTTCGGCGCTGGACTGCCCCGCTGCGATATTCTCGGCGACCATGTGAAACTTGTAGCCCTGTCTTTTCACCCGCCCGGAAAACTTGCTGCCATCCTTGTTGGAATGCCCGAAGAAATCCTTTTCGGCCATGTTGGTTGCATGTGTCTGGGCAGCCGCCATTAGCTTGGAATTCAGCTTCAGCGGGCCGCACCCTTCCTTGACGCGTGCCGCGTTGATAATGGCAAGGACCGTCTTGGCCGTCGCCATGGCTGATTTGGTTGGTGCAGCGTCTGAACCCTCCTCAAGTGCCACATCGGTCGAGTTGGCCATGACAGGTGCCGCAAGGCCAAGTGCAATCACCAGCGCGACAGCCAGCGGCCTAAGCAAGGAATGCATCGGCGTGAAATGCGACATGGTCTTCCATGAAGGTCGAAACAAAGAAATAGCTGTGATCATAGCCTTTTTGCATCCTGAACGTGCCCGCCTGACGGGCAGTTGCCATCGCCTCGGCCAGCGCCTCGGGGCATAGCTTGTCCAGAAACTGGTCAGCTGTCCCCTGATCCACCAGCATTGGTCCATCGAAACCACGTTTCTTGGTCAGAAGTGTGGCGTCATAGGGGCTCCAGGTTGTAGAATCGTTACCAAGATAAGCGGAAAATTGCATCCGCCCCCAGTCGCTGGCCGTAGGATTGCAGATCGGCGCGAAGGCCGAGACTGATTTGAACCTTCCCGGAAAGCTCATCGCAATGGTCAGCGCCCCGTGGCCACCCATGGAGTGGCCGGTGATTCCCTGCACATCCTCGGCCAGCGGAAAGGCGTTGAACAACAGGCGCGGCAGGTCGTCGGTGACATAATCCCACATCCGGAAATGCGGCGCCCAAGGGGCCTGGGTGGCATTCACATAAAAGCCAGCACCCTGGCCAAGGGCAAAGTCGGGATCATTTGCCACCCCTTCGCCGCGTGGCGAGGTGTCGGGGAAGACCACCGCAATCCCGGCCTCGGCCGCCCATCTTTGCACGCCGGATTTCACCATGGCATTCTCATGCGTGCAGGTCAGGCCGGACAGATACCAAAGAACCGGCACCGGGCCGTCTTCGGCTCGCGCGGGCAGGAACAGCCCGAAGGTCATATCGCAGGCGCAGGCGGTCGAGCGGTGCGAGTAGACCCCCTGCATTCCACCGAAGGCCCTGTTTTCAGAGATGGTTTTCAAGTCATTCCCCTTTAGCTTATCAGCGCGATGACCCCGGTCACCGTCAGCACCGAAGCCGCCGTAGACAGAAGAATCGCCGTGGATACCCGTTGCGGCGCGACACCATAGTGCTGCGCCAGAATGAAGACATTGCCCGCAACCGGCAGGGCGGCAGCGGCGATCATGACGCCAGCGCTGTAGCCGTTGACACCGAAGGCCCAGCAGGCAGCAGCCACGGCAGCCGGGTGCAGCACCAGCTTGGCAAAAGCGATCCCGCCCGCGATTTCCACCCGTTCGGCGCTGCGCCCGGCAAGGGATGCGCCGATCGCAAACAGCGCGCAAGGCGTGGCCGCCGCGCCCAGAAGGGTCAGAAATTCGTTCACCGGCCCCGGCAGGGTCAGACCGGTCGTTCCCCACAGAATACCAAGCGCGACCGACACTATCATTGGGTTCTTCGCCAGTCCGACGGCCAAGATACCAAAGGTCTGCAGCCCGACCCGCCCGGCCCGCAGGCCGGTTACCAGCATGGTCAGAAGCGACGAAAAGACGATCAGGTCGACCGCCAGCACCAAAAGCACCGGCCCGACCGCGTCAGGACCCAGTAGCAGCGACAGCATCGGGATGCCCAGAAAACCCACGTTGCCGATGACCCCGGCGTGGGCCTCGAACACTGCAACCTCTCGGCTGGTTCGGCGGACCAGCGCCACTCCGGCCACGATCAGCCAGACCACCGTAGTCGCAAGCGTATAGGCCAGCACGAATGGCCAGCTGAACACCGCGCCGATGTCTAGGTTGGCGGCAAAGCCGAACAGCATCGCGGACAGGGCAAAGTAAAAGACAAAGCGGGTCAGGTAGGCCGTCGCCTCGACCGAAAAGAACCGCGCCCGGCCGGAAACATAGCCCAGTCCGATCACGGCGAAGAACGGCAGCGTCTTGAGGAAAATGTCGACCATGTGCCGGTGGTGTCATGTGACCGGCAAAAGGGCAAGGTCGCGGGCAAGGGAATCGGCCGCACGAAACCAAGAATCGGGCGCGTTGCAGGCGAAAACCGGTGATTGTTTCCTTCGGCGCCGACCTGCAACCTTTGCGCGATGTGTCAAAAAAAAGGCATCCAGACGGTGATCACGGTCTGGTTGAACCGGTGAGATGCCCCCAATGCCGGCGATACTTGACCATATCTGGTGGAAATGCTGCCATTTAAGGGGTTTACGGCCCACAGTTCGCGTAAATTCCTTGGGCGGAAATGCGGCAAAAAGCGAACGAAATAACATCACGATTTGGCCAAACTCGGGCGGCACACTTTACGCTTGCCGCATTCTGCCTGGGGGTGGGTGGAGTGGGCCGATGTGGGAACGTCAATGCAGTCTGCCGCGTTCAAAATCGAAGATGTCGGAATCGAGACTTTCGCCGACGAACTCAAGCCCGGGACGAAACTCCTGCAGGGCCAGTTCACGATTGAATCCTTTCTGAACGCGGGCGGCTTTGGAATCACCTATATCGCACGCAATTCGCTGAACCGCCGAGTGGTGATCAAGGAGTGCTTCCCCGGCGCCTTCTGTCGACGCTCCGAGGGTCTGGTCGCCTCTTGGTCGCGCAGGCGGCAAGATGAGTTCCGCTCGCTGGTCACCTTGTTCGAACAGGAAGCATTGAACCTGTCAAAGCTTGACCACCCGAACATCGTCAAGGTGCATCAGGTCTTTCAGGATCAAGGGACTGCCTATATGGCGATGGACCTTATCGAAGGGTCGGACCTGCTTGAGACGATCGACGGCACCGCGGCGCGACTGGCACCGGATCAGATCGTTGCGGTGCTGGGCAAGGTTCTTGATGCGCTGGGCCATGTGCATGGGCGCGGGTTCCTGCACCGCGACATCTCGCCCGACAATATTCTGCTGGACGAGGCCACCGGTGAGCCGATTCTGATCGACTTCGGAGCCGCCCGCAAGGACGAGACACGCAAAAGCCGTGCTCTGTCGGGGCTGCGCGTGGTCAAGGACGGCTATTCGCCCCAGGAGTTCTACATTACCGGTAGTCTTCAGGCGCCGTGCAGCGACCTTTATGCGCTGGCGGCGACCTTCAGCCACCTGATCACTGGCGAGGCCCCCAAAACCTCGCGCGAGAGGCTTTCGTCGATCGCCAACCGGCAAGGTGACCCGCAGGTTCCGCTGCGGGGCCGGGTCCGCGGCTATCCCGAGTCCTTTCTTGCCGCTATCGACAAAGCGATGTCGATCTTCCCGCGTGATCGGCTGCAGTCAGTTTCGGAATGGCTGGATATGCTGGCCGAGAAGATGCCACCAATCGCGAACGAACCCGTTGTTACGCCGTCTTCGGCTTCGATCCCTTCGGCATCCGGGGTAACTTCTGTGTATGCAAAGCTGACGCGCGGCAAAGGGCGCGATGTGCTGGTTCAAGTTGCTGCGGTGGCGCTATTGTTTGCGGGTTTGTCGACCATTGCCGGCGATGTCTATGACCGGTTCCAGACATCCACGACAGGCGCTTCGGCAAGCGCAGAACCCGTTGCCGCAGGTATCGAACTCTTTACGATTGGTCTTGCCCTCAGGATGCCGTTCGTTCCTGACGCAACCGAACCTGACCGTGTCAGCGCGCTTTTGCCTTGGTCGCCCGAATGGATGCGTCGCGGTTTCAAGATTGTCGAAGTGAACGGCAAGCCGGTTCAGGATGGATCGCGACTGCAGGCGATGATGTCCGACGGAATCGAGCTGACCGGGCAAGACAGCATCAAGGTGATCTTCGGCTATGAGGCAATGCCCGGCGAGCAGGTCATCCGCCGGGTCGAAACCGTGCCGGTGGTCGATCTGCTGACACTGGAAGGCGGGTTGGCCTTCGAATCACTAGAGACTCCCGCCGGGTCGCGAATCATGGTCTCCGCCCTTCCGAAGACCGGTGAATCCGGGTTGCAGATCGGAGACGTGTTGGTGTCCTACACCCCGACCGGCGAGACAGTCGGTTCGGTGGCGGTTCTGGCCGAAATTCTGCGACGTGAAATAAAGAACGATGTTGCAACTTATGGTTTTGCACTTCAACGTGAAGGTGTGCCTGCTTCAGGTGGTTTTCGGTTATCCAGTTAGAGTCGATGCGTTCGGGGAATGATGAAAAAGTCCTGGAGAGACTGTCGTGAAGTTTTTACGCGCAATATTTGGCAGGAACGCCGAGGAAGTGGAAAAACCGGCCGCTTTTGCTGAACCTGGTCCAGATCCGGTCATGGCAGCTTTGGCCGAGTTGGAGGTCAAACGCCTGCGTCAGGCCTTGGCAGCCGCCAGCCAGCAGCGACCAGCGGAACCCGACTCCGACTCAGAGTTTCATGGCGCTCGTCCAAATCGGGTCGTGAAGACAAAGATGTCGCTGCCAGATGGGGTCAAGGCTCCTTCCGTCAACATCTGGGATCTCGATGATGCCGATGTGATGCCGGTAAGATCGGTTGCGCCGGTTTCAGCCCCGGCAATGTCGAACGTGCGCCCCGCACGGTCGAAAACGCGGGTGCTGGGCTTCGATGCGCAACCAACCTCGGTGGTGCCATTGTTCGATGACACCGAGGCACCCGTTGCCGACACCGCTGCCAGGCAGGGCTACGTCATGTTCCCGGCTGGCTGGCTGGTGGTAAAGTCCGGCCCGGGGGTCGGCACCGCCTTTGCTCTTTCTCAGGGCGTATCTCAGATTGGGCGTGGTTCGGACCAGACGGTTGCGCTGGATTTTGGGGATATGGCGATTTCTCGTCAGCAGCATGCGGCGATTGCCTATGATCCGCAGTCGC
>Ga0247839_1000065_pt1 | contig 161858 bp, 145 predicted proteins | sample LaCruzMarch2015__6_FD_192405 | JGI IMG/M metagenome (GOLD analysis project Ga0247839, IMG submission 192405) | Freshwater microbial communities from meromictic Lake La Cruz, Castile-La Mancha, Spain - LaCruzMarch2015_16m | ecosystem: Environmental > Aquatic > Freshwater > Lake | place: Spain...
TCGACGTCCTCATCGCCGCGCGCTTAATTCAGGCGGTCGGCGCCTCGATGATGAATCCGGTCGCACTGGCGATCATCAGCCAGGTCTTCGTCGAACCCAACGAGCGAGCCCGCGCCATCGGAATCTGGGGGGCGGTATTCGGCGCCGCGCTGGCCCTGGGGCCCATCGTTGGCGGCGTGCTCATCGAGACCGTCGGCTGGCGCGGGGTGTTCTGGATCAATCTCCCGATCGGTGCGGTGGCCGTGGTCGCATGCGCGCTGCTCGTGCCGGACAGTGGAACCTCGACCAGTCGGGGCACTGATCTGCTCGGGCAGTTGCTGGCTACCGGCAGCCTGTTCGGCCTGGTATTCGTCCTGATCGAGAGCCCCGGCCGGGGCTGGACACATCCCTGGATACAGGTGACTGCAGCCGCCTCGGTCTTGGCCTTCCTGGGCTTCCTGCGCCACGAGTCACGGCACGCTGATCCGTTCATCGACCTTCGGCTCTTCCGGTCCACACCCTTCGCCGCGGCAACGGCGATCGCCCTGAGCGTCTTCACTGTGTGGGGAGCGTTTCTGTTCATGATGTCGATTTACCTTCAGGGGTGGCGAGGTTACACCGCTGTGCACGCCGGACTGTTGCTTCTGCCGGTGGGCATCGCCGTCCTGGTGTTCTCGCCGATTTCGGGCCGACTGGTCAGTCGGTTCGGAAACCGGCCGCCACTGCTGATCGCCGGACTGATGACCGTGGTGATGTCAGCGATGCTGGCATTTCTGGACCCGACGGCACCGCGGTGGCTGCTGATCCTGATCTGCGTCGCCTTCGGCATCACCTTCGGGATGGTCACGGTACCGATCAACTACGCCGCGGTGAGCAGTGTGCCGCAGGACCGAGCTGGCGCGGCCGCCGGCGTCACCAGCACCGGCAAGCAAATCGGCATCAGTCTCGGCGTTGCACTCAGCGGGGTGCTGGCCACCGGTGCGTTATCGCCCCCGGCAGGTGATTTCACCAACGCCGCCCGGCCGCTGTGGATATTCACCCTCGCACTGGGGCTGGCAATCGCCGCGCTGGGAACGATCAGAGCTTGAACGAAGCCCGCTTCGCCGCCGACATATCGTCGATCGTCGACCACTGCGCCGCGACGTCATCGACGCTGGGCACCTCGTCGAAGGTGACGCCCTCGTTCTGAAACAGCGCCGTGCGCCGAACCTTGCCGCCGCCGACGATGAACACCGAGGCGCTGTCGGGGACTTCTTCAGTGCACAGGTAGGCGACCACCGGTGCGACGTATTCCGGAGTCAGCTTCTCCAAGATCTCCGGCGGCATGATGTCCTCGGTCATCCGAGTGGCCGCGATCGGCGCGACGGCGTTGGACTTGATGTTGTACTTGGCGCCCTCCTGGGCGAGGGTGTTGATCAACCCGACCAGACCGAGTTTGGCGGCGCTGTAGTTGGCCTGACCGAAGTTGCCGAACAGTCCGCTGGTGGAGGTGGCCACCACGATGCGGCCGTAACTCTGCTCGCGGAAATGCGGCCAGGCGGCGCGAATGACGTTGTAGCCGCCGTAGAGATGGACCTTGAGCACCGAGTCCCAGGACTCGGCGGTCATCTTGTGGAACGTGCCGTCGCGCAGGATGCCGGCGTTGCTCACCACGCCGTGGATGGCGCCGAACTCCTCGAGTGCGGTTTTGACGATGTTCTCCGCACCCGCGGCGTCAGCGACGGAGTCATAGTTGGCCACCGCACGCCCACCGGCCGCCCTGATGTCGGCGACCACCTGATCGGCCATCGCCGAGCCGGCGCCGGTTCCGTCCCGGGCACCACCGAGGTCGTTGACGACCACGCTGGCACCCTCGCGAGCCAGGGTCATGGCGTATTCGCGGCCCAGTCCGCCGCCTGCACCGGTGACGGCGATGACTCGGTCCTGCACTCCTGGCATGGGGGTCCTCTCTCGGGTTGCTGCGGGTAGTCCTAAGGGGTGCGCTCGGCGACCACGAAGGTGGAGAACCCGTCCTGATAGTCCTCTTCGGGTACCTCGGTCCAGCGGTTCAGCCTGCGCATCTCGTCGGTAGATGAGGTGCCGGACGCGTCCCACCCGTGCGCGCCGAGCCACTCGGTGGCGTCGGCCCGGTCCGGGTCGTTGTAGGTCAGGTCGGCGATGTCGACATTGCGCTCGATACCGATATCGTCGGCCATCTTCTGCCAACGTTCCCGCATCCGCTCGCGGCGCTCTTCGTCATGATGGCGGATCGCCTCCACCGACAGCCGACTACCCGGGGCGCTGAGTGTGGTGATCTGCCCGAAGAGCCCGTCCTGGGCGTCAGCGGGCAGGTACATCAACAGGCCTTCAGCCAGCCACGCGGCGGGACGAGTGGTATCAAACCCAACCGCCGTCAGCGCTGCCGGCCAGTCCTGCCGAAGGTCGATCGGCACCTCGCGGCGCACCGCGGTTGGCTCGGCACCGCACTTGGCCAGTGCCGCCGCCTTGTACTCCAGCACCTTGGGTTGGTCGATCTCGTAGACCACGGTGCCCGCCGGCCACTCCAGCCGGTAGGCACGGGAGTCCAGACCCGACGCCAGGATCACCACCTGACGTATCCCGGCGGCGACGGCGCCGGCGAAGAACGCGTCGAAGAAATGGGTGCGCACGGCCTGATAACCGAGCATGTTCTCGAAGATCGCCGCAATCTCGGGGTCCGCCGATTTGATCCGTTCCGCCACCGAATCGTCGAGGAAGTTCTCCCACATGCCAGCGCCGGCACCGGCCACCAGGGCACGGGCGTAGGGGTCGCGAATCAGTGGGTCGGCACTCTCGGTCTCGCGGGCCCGGGCGGCGGCCACCATCACCGCGGTCGATCCCACACTGGTGGCGATGTCCCAGCTGTCGTCGTGGCTGCGCAGGTTGCTCACGACGCCGACTCTAGAGCAGCCGGGCTCAGAGCAGCCGGCGCAGGATCTTCATGGCCCGGTCGGTGTACGGCGGGTACAGCAGGCTCGGGTCGGGTTTGGCCGGCTTGGACAGCACCGCGCGGCGGTGACTGAGTGCCTCGAAGCCCCACTGCCCGTGGTAGGCACCCATCCCACTAGCGCCGATTCCGCCGAACGGTAACTGCGGAACAAGGCAGTGCATCGCGATGTGGTTGATCACCGCTCCGCCCGACGGCATCCGGTCGACCAGATCGCGGCCAACGTCCTGGGATGCGGTGAAGACGTACAGCGCCAGTGGTTTCGGCCTGGAGTTGACGAACGCGACCGCCTCCTCGGTCGATCCGACAGTGATGATCGGGAGGATCGGTCCGAAGATCTCCTCGGCCATCACCGGGTCGTCCGGCGCGGGGTCGACGATCACGGTGGGGTCGATACTCAGTGTCGAGCGGTCCGAACCGCCGCCGGTGACGACCGTGCCGGAAGTGGTGGCCAGCAACGAAACCAGCCGGTCGAACTGGCGCTCGTTGACGATTCGCAGCGACGCGTTGGTCTGGTCGGCCCGGAACTTGGCGATCGTGGCCACGATCTTCTCGGTGAGTTCCCGGGCGATCGCGCGATCGGCCAGAACATAATCGGGCGCGATGCAGGTCTGGCCCGAGTTGAGCAGCTTGGTCCAGGCGATCCGCCGTGCCGTCACGTCCAGGTCGGCATCCGGCAGTACCAGCACCGGGGACTTGCCGCCGAGTTCCAGCGTCACCGGGGTCAGCGTCGGCGCGGCGGCGGCCATGATCTTGCGGCCGATCTCGGTCCCGCCGGTGAACAACGCGTGGTCGAATCCCTGCGACAGCAGGTCCTGGGTAGCGTCGGCGGCTCCCTCCACCACCCGGATGGCCTCTGGGTCGAGATACTGCGGAACCAGCCGGGCGATCAGCTCGGAGGTAGCCGGGGCAAGTTCGGAGGGTTTGATCACCACACCGTTGCCAGCCGCGACGGCGGCGACCACCGGTGACATGCACAGGAAGAACGGGTAGTTCCACGGCCCGATCACCAGCACGACGCCGATCGGGTCGTACTGGACCCACGCCCGACCGGGCATTTGTGCCAACGGCAGGTTCTGCCGCTGCGGCTTCATCCACTTCCGGAAGTGCTTGCGCGCAAAGACCGCTTCGGCCTTGGTCGAGGCGATGTCACCGAGCCAGGCCTCGAATGCCGACCGGCCCAGGTCGCTGATCAGCGCCTCGGAGATCTCGGCCTCGCGCTCTTCGCACATCCGCTCGATGGCCCGCAGTTGCTCCTCGCGCCAGGCCACTGACCGGGTGCGGCCGGTGTTGAACACGGTCCGCACCTGCGCCAGCACTCCGGCGGAACCGCCCTGGGTGGCATGGTCGGTGGTCATCTGAATGGTCATCACAACTCCTTCGCGCTTGCGCCGACGAGGGCGCCTACTGACAGCTTGCCGTATCGCGGGCCGGGAGCCTTAGTGTTTGGGCATGGCAATCGTCGCCGCCAGGGAGTCGTTCTTCGAGACCGGCCTGGAGATTCTCGCCGAACTGGGCTTCGGCGAACTCAAGCTGGCCGAGGTGTGCGGCCGACTCGGCGTCACGACCGGCTCGTTCTACCATTATTTCCGCAGCTGGCATGTCTACACCCGCGAACTCGTCTGCTACTGGCGCCAGGACCGCACCCTCGCGATGGCCGAGGTCCTCCGCCGCGAGCCCGATCCGCGGGAGCGGATGAAGGCGATCATCGAGGCCGCCCTGGCGTTGCCGCACGGTGCCGAAGCCGCGATCCGCGCCTGGAGTTCGACCGACCCCGACGTGTACGCCGTGCAGGTCGAGGTCGACCGCGATCGGTTCGCCCTGTGCTACGACTACGCCAACGAGATCGTCAATGACGCCCGCCAGGCGGAGGTGTTCGCGAATTGGGCGATCTACCTTCTCGTCGGCTACGAGCAGTCAACACTGCAGCGCGACCCGTTGATCTACGAATGGATCTCCAACCAGATGCTCGATCACCTCGAATCCGGCCGTTTCATCACCGTGCCGCCCCGGTGACGCGGCGCGACCCCGAGGGTGACGCCGCACGCAAGGCACTGCGCGCGGCGATCTTCGTCCCGTTGGCCGCTGCCGCGAGTTTCGCGGTTGCCGGTGACACCCAGACGCCGATTTTCACCATCCTCGGCTGCATTGCGCTGCTGATCGCCACTGATTTCCCCGGCGACCGCGGTACCCGCGCGGTGGGCTACTGCGGGTTGGCGATCAACGGGGCCCTGCTGATCACCATCGGCACATTGGCCGCACCGTACCCCTGGGTGGCGGTGCCGCTGTGCTTCATCGTCGGGATCGTTATCAGCTTTCTCGGCCTACTCGGCGAAGTCGTCTCCGGAGGGCAACGCGCGGCGTTGATGATCTTCATATTGCCGATATGCATCAGACCTGTTGCTCCACTTGGTGATCGGCTCTTTGGGTGGGTGATCGCCCTCCTGATCTGCGTGCCAGCCGCTCTGTTCGTGTTCCCACCGCGCTACGACAGCGAACTGCGCCGCCAAACCACCCGGGTGTGCGCAGCCCTCGCCGATCGCATCGAGGGCACCTGCTCGGCTCAAGAGGTGAGCGACGCCATCGGCGCGCTACGCGCTGGATTCTTCAGCAGCGCGGGACGGCCGGTCACAATGACAGCCGGCAGTCGCGCGCTGGTCCGTCTGGCATCCGATCTGCAGTGGCTGTGCGACCGGGTGGACTCCGATACCGGCGCGCTGCTCGGGCCGACGACCGCCCCGGCCACCCGGGTGTTGCGCGCCTGCGCGGTCGTGTTGAGTTCCGACGATCAGGCCGGCGCCGACGACGAATTGGACAACGCACTCACCGCGCACCGGACGGCAGCCGTCAGCCGCTACCGAGACGACGTCGGCGATATCCTCACCGATCCCGACGACGCCACCGCGATCCAGCGCAGCCGCGCCCTGATGAAACGCCGCACCATCAACGGCAGCATCGGCCTGATCGGGCGCATCATCTCCGCTGCCGACGCCGCCGATACCCGACCGCTGTGGGCTCGGATGCTGGGTCGTCAGTTGCCCGAAACCGGGATCGCCGACCGGGTGTACACCAAGCGAGCCGCGATCAGCGCTCTCGGCGGCTACCTCAGCACCGGATCAATCACGGTGTTCAACAGCCTGCGCAGCGGCCTGGCACTGGCACTAGCCGTGGTGGTCACCCTCGTCTTTCCGATACAGAACGGCTTGTGGGTTGTGCTCGGCGCGCTGTCGGTGTTGCGCAGCAGTGCACTGTCGACGGGAACTACCGGACTACGTGCGATCGTCGGCACTGTCATCGGATTCTCCATCGGCGCCGTCACCATCGGACTGCTGGGTGTGGACCCGATCGTGATGTGGGTGCTGCTACCTATCGTGACCTTCGGATCCACCTACGTCTCCCGGGTTGGTTCCTTCATGGCAGGCCAGACCATGTTCACCATGATGGTGTTCATCATCTTCAACCTGATCCAGCCGACCGGCTGGCAGGTCGGGCTGATCCGTATCGAAGACATCGCCCTGGGCGCTGCGGTCGGCCTGACCGCATCGGTGTTGTTATGGCCGCGCGGCGCGGTGGCGGCGGTGCGACGAGCCATTGATGCGGCCCTGCAGGTGAGTTCGCGCTACCTGGTCGCCGCGGTCACTCGGATCACCCGCGGCGCATCGGAACAGTCTGATGACACCGTCATGGCTCTGAGCCAGGACACCCTTGCCGCGGTACGGACCTACGGTGACGCGGTTCGCAACTACCTGTCCGAATCTGCCGGCACCGTCGATCCGGACGTACTCGACAGCGACAACCGGATCCCGCGGCTACGCACCACCGCCGATCTGATCGCCGATCTCCCACCACCGCCGCTCGACGCGTATCTGAGAGCACGAAAAGTGTTGGAGCAACACGCGATCGCGATCTGCACCGTACTCAGCGGTGGCGAGCGCACCGCTGCCCTGCCACCGATCAGCGACGACTTCATTCCCGCATTGCGGGCCGATGCCCAAGGCGGAGAGCTTTCCGTCGCCGCTGCGCTGCCCCTCATGACTACAGCCGCCAACATCGGCGAACTGGAGATGACCTACGGCGCGATTAGCGAGGAGAGCCTCAGCTAGTTAGCGCCCTCGCTCAGTCAATATCCGCCTGTGCCGGTCGACGGTGCGGGTGCGTTGCCGCCGGGGCATCATCGCGCCGCGTCCCGTGGAATCGCTCTGGTGTCGAACAACATTGAGCGTTCCGGTGGGTTTGCACAGGGAAGGTATGAGTAGCGCGCTGCCCGGTTGGGTTCGGTAGGTGTGCCCGGTGGGTGCGGTCCAGACCACGGTGCCGTCGGGCAGTTGCTCGTCGCGCCAGCCATTGGTTCCACACCAAAACGTTTTGAGTAGGTGGTGTTTTCGGCACAGCGCTTTGAGGTTGGAGGCGTGGGTGGGCCCGCCGCGATCATAGGGAATCGTGTGGTCGATATCGCAGAGGTCCGCCGGACAGTCACACCCCGGGAACCGGCAGGTCAGATCGCGACAGCGAACGAAGTCCGCCAGCGCCGCCGAGGGCCGGTACCGCGGCTCCGGCGGGGTATCGCTGGGATGAACCACCGGGCGCAGTTCGGCGATCCCTCGGTCAGCCAGATCAGCCAATACACTCACCGGCACCCCGAGTCCGCCCACGACGAACCCGAACCCCGGCGTCGCGCTCGGGACCGCCGGCCGCGGTGCTTTCGGGCAGCGTGACTCCCTGATCACCTCCACGAGGCGTTCCCGGGTGGTGATCATCTCGAACGTGTGGTCCTCATCGCGGTCACCATGCACATCGGAGCCAGCCGCGGACTCCAGCACCGCAGCCTCGGTCACCACATGCACCACCACCGCCGCCGGTGGTGGTGGTGAATCGTTGTCGGCGGCCGCGCACTGCGATAAGCCGCACGCGCAGGCCAACACGGTGTGACCGGCGGCCAGTGCACCCAACGCATCAGCACGGCGCTGCTCGAGGGTGCGCGGATCGCCATCGCACACCGTGTGCGCGAGCGCAGTGAGCCGCCGATCAAGCAACGTTGCATCGGTCTGATGCAACTCACCCGACAGATACGACGTGGCGCGATCGTGGACGATCTCGACGTAACGTCCCCGTACCCGCGACTCGGTACGCCGCCGCGCATCAGGATCATGGCGGACCACAATCGAATCGACGCTCTGTTGCATCTTGTGCACCGACAGCGGACCCCACGTCGGCACCGTCTCGGCCAACTCGGCATCGATCGCGGCCATCACATCGGCATCGATCGCGAGCAGAGTGCGGGCCACGATCATCCGGACGCACCGAAAATCAATGACCCCGGTCCCGAACACCGCCGCCACCCGCGGTAACCGCTCACGCAGACAGACCGCATAGTGCAACAACCCGCCTGCCGCTGCAGCGGTGATCGTCTGGGCAGCGGCGACCTCGGCCGCGACCGCCTCCCATGGATCAATCCGCCACAACTCCCGGCCCTGCCCATCCTCGACCGGAATCTGACGGCGCTCATAGAGCTCAGCGATCGCCGCCAGCCGCCGCGCACACGAGATGTTCTCCGCGCGGAAGGCCTCGCCGATCGCGTCGACGACCCCGGCATCAGATAATTCTTCGAACATATTTTCGATACTAGATGCGAACCCCGACGAGTTCCCGACCATCAACCCGGCTCTGGGGACAGCGCCGGGTGTGTGGATGAAATCCCCGCCCAGAACCAGCTCAGCCCAGGATCGCCCGAGCCGCCTCGCGCGCCTCGGCCGGGCTGGCCGTCGCCAGTACCGCGTCCGCGGCATCGCGGCACTGCTTCAGAGTCACCGAAGCCAGTTTCGCGCCCACCGGTGTCACCGCGGAGGCGGCCGCCGACAGCGAAGTGATGCCCAACCCGGTGAGGACACAGGCCATCAACGGATCTGCGGCCGCCTCCCCGCAGACGCCGACCGGCTTGCCTACTGCCGCGCCCGCCCGTGCAGTCGCGGCGACAAGAGCGACCACCCCGGGCTGCCAGGGGTCGGTGAGGGTGGCCAGATCCGAAGACATCCGGTCTGCGGCCATCGTGTACTGCGCAAGGTCATTGGTTCCGATAGACAGGAACTCGACGTGCTCGAGAATCTTGTCGGCCAACAGTGCGGCCGCAGGCACCTCGATCATCACGCCGGGATAGAGGCCACGTTCGCGCGCGAGATCGGCGAACTGCCGAGCCTCATCGGGGGTGGAGATCATCGGCGCCATCACCCACGGCGCGTTGCCAGTACTGGCAGACGCGGCCGCGATCGCGTCGAGTTGCCGCGCCACAAGCTCGGCATTGAGGGCGACGATCCGGAAACCCCGGACACCCAGTGCCGGGTTGGCTTCCTCGGGAGACGTGACGAACTTCAGCGGCTTGTCCGATCCGGCATCGAGGGTTCGGATCACCACCTTCAGGCCCGCGAACGCGTCGAGGACCTCCGCGTAGATCGCGGCCTGCTCGTCGACGCTGGGCTCGGAATCGCGCTCGAGGAAACACAATTCGGTGCGGAAGAGCCCTACGCCCTCAACCGGGGCCTGCCGCGCGGCGCGAGCGGCGGTACCGTCGGCCACATTCGCCAGGATCGCCACCTGGTGGCTGTCTGACGTCGCGCCGGGTCCGCTCCAACCGGCCATTGACGCAGCCGCGACGTCGGATGCCGCAACCGCTGCGGCCGCGTCCGCACGGTCCGGATCCACGGTGACGGTTCCACGGTTGCCGTCCAGTAGCACCATGGTGCCGACGGGAATGTCGTCGAGTCCGGAAACGGCGACCACGCACGGGATGCCCAACTGCCGGGCAATGATCGCCGTGTGGCTGGTCGGCCCACCCAGCGAGGTGGCCAGGCCGACGACGCGGTGCGGGTCAAGGCCAGCGGTGTCGGCCGGCGCGAGATCCTCCGCGCACAGGATCGACGGCTCGGCCGGAATCGGCACACCCGGCTCGGGCAGTCCGGCGAGTTCGGCGATGACGCGGTCGCGGATGTCCTTGAGGTCGGTGACCCGCTCGGCCATCAGTCCACCCATCTTGGTGAACATCTCGATGAACTGGGTGGCGGCTTCGGCGGTCGCCCGGACGGCGGTCTTACCCGCTTTGATCGCGTTCTCGGCCGATCCCAGCCAGGCCCGGTCCTGGGCCAGCTGCGCGGTGGCACCGAGCACCTCGGCGGCCGCCCCCGTCACCGCTTCGGCACGTTCACGCAGGCGCTGGGCCACCGACGATGCGGCGTTCGCGAACCGGGCCGCCTCGGCGGGCCGATCCGACTCGGCCAGCACCGCACCGGTATCGAGTTCATCGATCGCGGGTAGCCGGTTAGCCCTGATGACAGGGGCGAAGCGGACACCCGGGACCACGGGCACGCCCTGCAGCACCGTCGTATTTGGCGAGGTCATGAAGTGGATTACAGCAAATGGTTGACATCCCCACACGGTCGGCGGTAAAACCACACATACCCACATGAAGTGGGTACGAACCCACATTCATTCCCACACACTCGGAGAATCGTGTACCCGGAGGAACGCCAGCAGGCCATCGCCGCGACGGTGATGTCCCAGGGGCGTGCCTCAGTCGCCGATCTGGCGCAGGCCTACGACGTCACCACCGAGACGGTGCGGCGGGATTTGGCCGTTCTCGACCGGGCCGGCCTGCTGCGGCGGGTGCACGGCGGTGCGGTGCCGGTCCGGGCGCTGCACCTGGTCGAACCCAGTGTCGATGAACGCGAGTCCACCCGGGCCGGCCACAAACACGCCATCGCCTCAGTCGCCGCGGAGTTCATTCCACAATCCGGTGCCACCGTCCTGTTCGACGCGGGCACCACGACGGCACGGGTGGCCGCGTTACTTCCACCCGACCGCGAACTGCTGATCGTGACCAACTCGGTGCCCATCGCGGCGCGGGTGGCAAGCCTGACATCGGTCTCGCTACAACTGCTCGGTGGCCAGGTCCGCGGCCTGACCCAGGCGACGGTCGGTGAACGGGCGGTCGGGATGCTGGAATCGCTGCGGGTCGATATCGCCTTCATCGGGACCAACGGGATCAGCGTCCGCCACGGCCTGTCCACTCCCGATCCCGGTGAGGCCGCCGTCAAACGGGCCATGATCGCATGCGCGAATTTCGTTGTGGTGGTCGCGGACTCGTCGAAAATCGGTCGGGAGGAGTTCGTCAGCTTCGCCCCGATCGATCGGGTGGACGTATTGGTGACCGACTTTGAAATTACACCGCAGGATCGCGCCGCGCTGACCGCACACGGTGTGGATGTCGTTGTGGCCCAGGATCTCTCATGATCATCACCGTGACGCCGAACCCGAGCATCGACCGCACCGTCACCCTGCTCACAGCACTGGTGCGTGGCGCGGTGCACCGGGTGACTTCGGTGTCATCCGAACCGGGCGGCAAGGGTGTCAATGTGGCCCGGGCCCTGACGTTGGCCGGCCTCGATGTGGTCGCGGTACTTCCCGCCGCGCGCCACGATCCGATCCTGCTCGCACTGCGTGCGATTGGTGTCGACGTCCACGCGGTACCGGTTGCGGGTGCGGTCCGGACCAACCTCGCCATCACCGAAACCGACGGCACCACAACGAAAATCAACGAGCCAGGAGCCGTCGTCGACCCCGCCGATATTGACGCGCTGGTGCGCACGGTGACCGAATACGCCAATTCAGCGCAGTGGGTCGTGCTGTCGGGATCGCTGCCCCCGGGCATGTCCGACGGGTGGTATTCCGACATGGTGGCCGCACTGCAGCCCTATGGATGCAGGGTCGCCGTGGACACCTCCGATGCCCCGCTGGCCGCGCTGGCCGCCGGGCTGGATCGCGCGGCACCCGATCTGATCAAGCCCAACTCCGAGGAACTCGCCGGCCTGGCCGGAGTGACGGCGGAGTCGCTGGAATCCGCCGTGGTCCGTGGTGATTCCGGGCCGGTGGTGCGCGCGGCGCAGCAGCTGATCGACCGCGGCGTGGGCGCGGTGCTGGCCACCCTGGGCGCCGCCGGTGCCGTCCTGGTCAATGCCGACGGCGCGTGGCTGGCCACGCCTCCCCCGATCGTCCCGCGCAGCACCGTCGGCGCCGGGGATTCCGCACTGGCCGGATATGTCCGCGCCGATGTTGAAGGCGCCGACGCGCCCCTGCGGCTTGCGATGGCCGTGGCCTACGGCAGTGGCGCCGCCGCACTTCCCGGTACGGCGCTGCCGTCGCCGGGTCAGATCAACCTCGACGACGTGGCGATCACGGCCGTCCCGACCCCAACCCGAAGGTGAATCCATGGCGAACCCGATGATGATCATCAGCCCCGACCTGGTTCTGCTCGACACTGACGCCGGTCCGGACAAGGACGCGGTGATTGCGCGATTGGCCGGCCTACTCGCCGCCGCCAAGCGGGTCGGTGACGCCCGGGTGCTGCAGCGCGCCGCCATGGCCCGCGAGGCGCAGTCGGCGACCGGGCTGCCCGGCGGCATCGCGATACCGCACTGCAGGTCGGCGACTGTCAGGGAACCCTCGATCGGATTCGCGCGGCTGCGGCCCGCGGTCGACTTCGGTGCGCCCGACGGCCTGGCCGATCTGGTGTTCCTGATCGCCGCACCCGAGGGCGCAGGCTCGGAGCACATGACGCTGCTGTCCGGTCTGGCTCGGGCGCTGGTCCGTCCGGACTTCGTAGCTTCGTTACGAGCCGCAACCACCGATATCGAGATCGTCGAGCTTGTTGACGGCGTCGTCAGTGCAGGCACTGGCCCGGTTCCCACCACAACCGTTGCGCCCCAGGGTAAGTCGATCATCGCGATCACGGCGTGCCCCACCGGGATTGCGCACACCTATATGGCCGCTGATGCCTTGAAGTTGGCGGCGCGGCGAGCCGGTGTGCAGTTGACGGTGGAGACCCAGGGCTCGTCGGGCAGCACTCCGGTGAGCGCGGCAACGATCGCGGGTGCCGACGCGGTGATCTTCGCCACCGATGTCGGAGTCAAGGACCGGCAGCGGTTCGCCGGTAAGCCGGTGATCGCCTCGGGTGTGAAGCGGGCCATCAACGAGCCCGATGTCATGGTGGCCGAAGCCGTTGCGGCGGCAGACAATCCGAACGCGGCCAGGGTCGAGGGAACGTTGACCGCAGGTGCATCCGCCGGCACTCCAGCATCGGGGGCGTCGAGCCTGGGCTGGGGCACCCGTCTGCGTCAGATCCTGCTGACCGGCGTGAGCTACATGATCCCGTTCGTCGCCGCGGGTGGTCTGCTGATCGCGCTGGGATTCCTGTTGGCCGGGTACGACATCGCCAATACGCCAGAGGGCAAAACGGATTCGCTGGCCCACATCATCGCGACCGGGAACTCACTCACCAATCTGCCCAGTGGCGGGCTGGGTCAGTACCTGGGCGCGGTGCTGTTCACCCTCGGCGGGTTGGCCTTCGGCTTCCTGGTTCCGGCGCTGGCCGGCTACATCGCCTTTGCGATCGCCGACCGTCCGGGTCTGGCGCCCGGCTTCACCGCCGGTGCGGTTGCGGTATTCGTCGGCGCCGGATTTATCGGCGGCATCGTCGGCGGTCTGATCGCCGGCTTCGCCGCACTGTGGATCAGCCGCCTCAACGTGCCGCGGTGGGCCCGCGGGCTGATGCCGGTGGTGGTGATCCCGTTGTTCGCCTCACTGGTGGTCGGTCTGCTGATGTTCCTGCTGCTGGGTCGCCCACTGGCCGATATCACCTCGGGGCTGACCAACTGGCTGAACGGACTCTCCGGCGGATCGGTGATCCTGCTCGGGGTGATCCTGGGTCTGATGATGTGCTTCGACCTCGGCGGCCCGGTGAACAAGGCGGCCTACGCATTCGCCACCGCCGGGCTCAACATCGCCGAACCCGCGAGCCTGCGGATCATGGCCGCGGTGATGGCCGCGGGCATGGTGCCGCCGCTGGCGATGGCGCTGGCCACCACACTGCGGCCGCGGCTGTTCAGTGAGCCGGAGCGGGAGAACGGCCGGGCGGCGTGGCTGCTGGGCGCATCATTCATCTCCGAAGGAGCCATCCCGTTCGCGGCGGCCGACCCGTTCCGGGTCATCCCGTCGATGATGGCCGGCGGCGCGGTGACCGGGGCGTTGATCATGGCCTTGGACGTCACGCTGAAGGCGCCGCACGGGGGGATCTTCGTATTCTTCGCAATCGGAAAGCTGTTGTGGTTCCTCGCAGCCCTGGCCGCCGGTACCGTGGTCGGTGCTCTGGCCGTCATCGCCGCCAAGCAGTTCGTGAACCCGAAGGCCGAGGCGGAGGCGAACGCTGCGTTCGCTTCTGCCTGAACCGGTTCACTCGCTGTTGAGTTGGCTGACGCGTTGAGGTGACACCTGCAGCAGCGTCGCGGTGTCACGAACCGGGATTCCGTGATCGGACAAGTTTCGTATTAGTGACCGAAACGCTTGGGAAGCCTGGCTTTCGACTTCTCGGGCTCGCTCCCGCAATTGCGTGACCTCCCGTGCGGACTCAGCAATATCCCCGAGGGTGTCGACCTGAATTCCAGTGATCCTGATGCCGACGTCCTCGGTCCGCGAATGTGTGCTGACCGCGATCAGGCTGCGGGCCATCTCCTCGACTTCACCGATTCGGCGAGCCTGAGTGAGCCCGGTGATCTCGGGTATCTCGACCATCCACCAGTTGCCATCACGGCGGACGTGAACGTCATAGCTGTGCATTACGACATCACGTCCTTACTGAGTTGAATCGTTTGGTTGATTTTGCGGACTACCCCGGACTGATCATCCGGTGGCTTTCCGGCACCGCTACCCACACACCTGAGGGGTGCGCCCACTTGCTGTGACGTCCGTCGGTACTGATTCGCGCGAAGCCAGCCTTCCTCAGTCGCCTGACCACCGATCTGGTGGGTTCCTCGGTCACCACAACAATAGTCAAGGGCCGTTGATTCTTCTAGTATAGCCACCTAGACATGAAGCTGTGGATGGAATTGCGGGCGTCAGAGAGAAATTTCCAGTAGACATCTCCGTGAGGCCGAACGATACACAGAGGAGCTAAAGATGCCCAGTAAGACCGTGACGGTTGGTTCGGCGGTCGGACTGCACGCCCGCCCCGCCGCCGTGATCTCGGAGGCCGTGGTCAATGCCGGTGTGCCGGTGACCCTCGCACTCGATGGCGGGGATCCGGTGGATGCCGGTTCGGCGCTGATGATCATGACCCTGGGCGCCGGCAACGGTTCCCAGGTCACCATCGAGACCGATGACGCGACAGTGCTGGAGACCATTGCCGCACTGGTGGAACAGGACCTCGACGCCTGAGGCTGGCTTCAGATCAGGCCAGGCCCTTGAGCATCAGGTTCCAGTAGAGGAACGGCAGACCGTACTTCTTGAGGTACCAGTACGACCGGTGCGGCTTGGTCGGGTCCAGCACCGGGAACGACGGTTGCAGCGCGAAGTCGTAGTCGAACTCCGCCAGCAGCATGTCGTGGCCTGAGGTGACGATCGGGCACGAGGCGTAGCCGTCGTAGGAGCCCGTCAGTGGACGGCCCTTGAGGTGAGCGTCGATGTTCTCCACCACCACCGGCGCCTGTTTGCGAATCGCCGCACCGGTCTTGGAGTTCGGCGTCGATCCGGCGTCACCGAGTGCAAAGACGTTGGGGTAACGCACGTGCTGCATGGTGTGCTTATCGACCTCGACGTAGCCGGTGGGTTCGCTGGTCGACAGCGGGCTGGATTTGATCCAGTCCGGTGCGGACTGACGTGGCACCGCATGGAGCATGTCGAAGGCCAGCGTGGTGTCGGTGCCACCCTCGCCCATCGCGGTCAGCGTCACCTTGCGGGAGTCGGCGTCCACCGCCGTCACCTCTGACAGCGTGTGCAACTGGATTCCGTAGCTGGCAATCACCTTGTCGAGGTTGTCCGCGATCGCAGGAATGCCGAAGATCCGCGGGGTCGGTACGACGAGGTGGATGTCGATCTTGTTGAGTACGCCTTGCTTCCGCCAATGATCAGCCGCCAGGTAGGCGATCTTCTGTGGAGCACCGGCGCACTTAATCGGACCGGACGGCATCATGAAAACCGCACTGCCTGAACGCATATCGCGGATGTATTCCCACGTCTTCGGCGCCAGGTCATAGCGGTAGTTCGATGCGACACCACCACGGCCGAGAGTTTCGGTGAGCCCCTCGGTCGCATTCCAGTTGAGTTGAATACCGGGACACACCACCAGTACGTCATAGCCGTAGGACGAGCCGTCGGAACAGGTGACCGTGTTGTTGTCCGGGTCGAATGCACTGGCGGACTTGCGGATCCAGTTCGCACCCTTGGGCATCACCGAGGCTTCGGGCCGCCCCGTTGATGACGCCTTGGCCTGACCGCCGCCGACGAGAGTCCACAGCGGCTGGTAGTAGTGCTTATCCTCCGGTTCGATGACAGCGACATCGGTGTAGCCCTTGCGCAGTAAGCGCGCGGCCATGGTGATGCCCGCGGTGCCACCGCCGACGATAAGAACCTGGTGCTTGGCATTCATTACTTGTTATTCCTCCCCGTATTAGGCGCTCTGGGTGGCTTCGTCCCAGGCGTTGTATCCGCCCAGGACATCGCTGACGTCGTTGAAGCCGCGCTGACGCAGGAAACTGGCCGCCACCGACGAGCGGTACCCGCCGGCGCAGTAGACCACGGTCGGCTTGCGCGGATCGAGTTCACCGACCCGATCAGGCAACTGGCCCACCGGGATGTTGACCGCTCCCGCGATCATGCCGGCGTCGGCTTCGCCCGGGTTGCGCACGTCGACCATCTGCAACTCCGGGACATCCGCAATGCGCTCGCCCAGGGCGTTGGTGGTCAGCCGCGATGCGACCTCGACATCGGTCCGATGGGAGAACATCACCTCGTAGGGATTCTCGAGGAAGCCGACCACCCGATCGAAACCAATTCGAGCAAGGCGGTTCTTGCCCTCGAGTTCCTGACCCGGATCGGTCAGCAGGACGATGTCGATCTCGGGTTTGATCACCGATCCGGCGAACTCCGCGTAGCGGCCCTCTAAGCCGATGTTGATCGCCGCTGTGAGGTGGCCCAGGCCGAACTCTTCGGGACTGCGACCATCCACGAGCACCGCCCCGCCGGCCATTGCCGCGCGGACCTCGTCGTAGGACATCGCCCGGGGCATCTGGGTCTCATCGAGCAGTTCCCGGCCCTGGCGGTTGAGGATCGCGTTGTAGACGAAGTACCCCGGGGCCGGTGGCTGCCCCTCGGTCACGAGATCGACGAACGCCTCCCTGGTCGGCGCACGCAACGCGTAGTTGGTCTTCCGTTGCTCGCCCATAGTCGACCAGAGTTCAGTCGACAGGTTTTTGCCACAGGACGAACCGGCTCCGTGTGCGGGGTAAACCCGGGTGGCGTCCGGCAAGGTCATCAGTTTGTTGTGCAGCGAGTCGTAAAGGTTGTCGGCCAGTTCCTCACGGGTGAAACCGATCGACGAGAGCAGATCCGGACGGCCGACATCGCCGATGAACAGAGTGTCGCCGGTCAGGACACCGTAGGGCTCGACGTCACCTGGGTGCTCATAGATCACGATGCTCATGGACTCCGGGGTGTGGCCGGGGGTGTGGCGGAATTCCAGTTGGAGTTCGCCGAGTGCGTAGCGCTCGCCGTCGGCGACGGGCAGGTGGTCGAACTCAGGCTCGGCCACCGAAGAGTAGACGATCTTGGCGCCGGTCGCCTCGGCCAGTTCCAGATGGCCGGACAGGAAGTCGGCATGGAAGTGCGTCTCGATGACCAGTTCGATGGTCAGGCCGAGTTCCTTTGCGTCGGCGATGTATTCGCTGACGTCGCGCTGCGGGTCGATGACGACCGCGCGTCCCGTGGTCTCGTCGCCGATCAGGTACGAGGCGTGCGAGAGGCATTCGAGGTAGTACTGGTTGAACTTCATGATGATGTCCTCCGTGTTGTGCTAGACGGTGTCAGCAGGCGTGTTAGGAAAGGCTGAGAAAGAGCTTCTCGAGTTCGGCTTCAGTCAGACCGTTGGTCTCGCCCGGGTTCGGGCCGGCCGCACACTCGCGAAGGCCGCACGCGACGATCTTGAACCCGGCGCGGTCGAGCGCCTTGGATACCGCGGCGAGCTGGGTCACCACGTCCTTGCAATCGCGGCCACCCTCGACCATCGAGATCACACCCGCAAGCTGGCCCTGGGCCCGGCGTAACCGGTTAAGTACCTCAGCGACGTAGTTTTCGTCATCCAACATGGCGCGCTTCCTGTCCACCTATACCTGCGGGGGTATCCCAGCGTCCAGATTACATACCCCCCGAGGTATATGCAACACCGAGGTGCTTCTCCGAGCAGAGGTCGACGACTGCGGCGACGACATCCGCGGCGCGCAGCCGCTCGAGGTCATCGATGGTGACCGATCCCGCATCGGCACGGTTCTGCGCCGCCACCCGCGAGTCCCGCAGTCGTTCGGCACGTTCAACGACATTGCGAGCGAAGCGGCCGTTCTGCAGAACATCGATGCCAGGCGTGCCGTCCGGAGCGAAAAAACGCCGCAGGTCGCGGCAGGCAGCGCTGAAAGCCTCGCGGGCATCGGCGTCGATCACGGTGGCACGGGGTCGGCCATAGCGCACGGCGATCTCGACCAGTTCGTCGGGGCTGTAGGACTCGAAGCGAAGTTTGCGGTTGAATCGGCCGGCCAATCCGGGATTGACACCCAGGAAGTCATCGACCTGCTTTTCATAACCCGCACCGATAAAGCAGAAGTCGAACCGGTGAACCTCCAGAGCGACTAAGAGTTGGTTGACCGCCTCCATGCCGATCATGTCGGGCCTGCCGTCGTGATGTCGCTCCACCAGGCTGTAAAACTCATCCATGAACAGAATCCGGCCCAGGGAACGATCGATGAGCTCGTTGGTCTTTGGCGCCGACGTCCCAATGTGTTCGCCGCAGAAATCTGAGCGCTTCACTTCGATGATCTCCGGATGCGCGACGATGCCGAAGCCGGCATAGATCTTCCCGAGCGCCTCGGCTGTGGTGGTCTTGCCGGTGCCGGGCGGACCCACCAGCAGCATGTGGTTGGTCTGGTTGGTGACCGGCAACCCGTGCGCCAACCGCAGCGCCCGAACTTCTAGCTGGTCCTCGAGTTCAGCGACGGCGCGTTTGACTTCAGCCAGCCCGACCTGGTTATCCAGCAGCGCTCGTCCCTGGATCAACAGTTCCGCGCGGCGCTCTGAGTTGCGCTCGTCGGCGCGGGTTTCAGGGGAACGTTGGGTCGTGACGTCCCATCGGTGCGTGCGCGTGCCGATCGTCTCCTCATCAGTGATGACCAAGTGCACCCCGGCATCGCCGAGAGCCTGCTTGGCCGCATCGATCAGGACTCCATTGAGGGTGGCCCTCGACAACCAGATCTGCGCCTGTTCCTCGTTGCCAAGTTGCCGGTGCACCATTCCCCGTAGGTACGCCAGATCGGCCGCGATGAGCGGGAACTCCACCAGGTCGACGTTGGCGACCCGGTCCGCCCAGTCCAGGGCAACCCGGGCCTGACCCAGGTGGGCCGCCGCGTGAGCGGCCAGCGCGCTACTACCCGCCGTGACCGCCGCCATGGACAGGGCGTGGGGCGGAAGCACACGTGCGACCTCGGAGAGGACGTCGGGCCAGCGCTGAGTGGCGAACATCAGGTAGGCGCTGATGTGTTGGTGCCACTGATAGCTTTCGCTGGAATCAAGGAGATGATTATCCCGGCCCTCCAGAAGCTCCAGACTCTCCAGCGTCGCCGCCGCCCTGTCGAATTGCCCGTCGTCGACGAACGCGCTCGCGAGCGCGATGTCCGCGTGAGAGGCCTCGGTCACCGTGATCGACAGGTAAGGACCGGCCTTGATGACGGCGGCGAGCCGGACGCCCAAACGGGTCGTCTCCCGGTGCAGTCGCGCGCCGTGGGTGTGCAGCGCTTCCAAGGTCCGCAGGTCCGCGTCGCCGCCCGCTATCCGGCCCAGCCAGGCATCGGCCATCGCGGGGTCGGCGTCGGTCGCCTCCTGGAACAGCCGGCGCGCCCTGGCCGGATCAGCCTCGAATACCGCCATTGCCTGATCGAAATGTTTCCGGGCGGCCGCAGTCGCGCCGTTTGCGCCCACCACTAGTCCACGGCGACCGCGGCCGGGTCCACTGACCGGACACTGGCGTAACGATTTTCGGCGCGGAAGAACTCAACCTCGACGAAGTTGCTGACCCCGGCCGCGGTGACCCTGATCACGCCCGGTGCCGTTTGCGCGATTTCAACGTCGGCGGACACCTGTGGGGTGTCCGCCGGGGAAACCGAAATGACCGTACGCGGCCGCGGCACAGCCTGAACGGTCCCATCGACAACACTGACGGTGCTTCCACGGGCCGGCCGCGGCTGATCAGTGATCGCCACGTTCGGCATGCGGACGCTGTCCCAGCGCGACGCGTCAGCGGTATGCACGGTGATGCGCTCACCGGTTGCCGCTGTACGCGCCACAATTCGCTTGGCGATCGCATCGTCTGCGGCGATGTGGACCCGGCTGTGTTGGCCCGGATCCGTCAACGGGAGCGACATCCGATCCCCGCTCGCTGACCTTCCGAGCAGCACGCCCGATGATCCGACCTCACGGATCAGGCCGCGCTGGAGCCGACCTTTACCGAGACCTCGGATCTCGGGACGCGGAATACACATGCTGGCTGCTACGGCCGCGGCCTGGCGCCCCGGCAGCGTCTGCAGCATCACACTCGGAGGTACCGTTGCCGGCTGAGCGGTGTGCACGGTGACCGTCGCCGTGACGCCGCCGTCGGACCCAATCGTCAGGTTCTGCGTGATCGCGTCGGCGGGCAGCGACCACGCCTGACTGAGTGCCGAGCTGGTGAGGTCCACGGGTCGGTACGCATAAGTGCTTCGCCAACCCGAGTCGTCGCGCAGCGCTCGCCAACGGCGATTGGCCGGTTCGAGACAGCGCGTGCCCAATCGCCGATCCAACTCGATCATCTCGCTCGCGCTGGCGACTTTGACCCGAATCCCTCTGCACCGCAGAGCAGCAGCGATGCGCTGGGTGGCGGCCAGTGCTGCGATGCCTGCACTGTCGCGACACTTGAGGGCCTCGCCGTTGGCCAGTGACCTGATTCGGATGATCAGCCACGTCTCTCGCCTGCCGGCGTACGGTGATGGCCCGATCAGAGTGTCGTATATCCGGGGGAAGTCACCCGCGTTGCCGCGTCGAGAGCCTGTACAGACCACTGAAATGGATTCGATCGTCAGCCCCAGGCTCTGCGTCATAAGGCCGTGGAGTTCACTAACGTCGATAGTATTAGCGCTCTGGGTTGCTGCAGAACCGGCGAATACCGTGGGTTGGTAGGGCTTTCCGAGTAACACAAGAGCAGTGACGGTGACGCCGTCCTGAAATCGGACCCCGCCGCTGGAACGATCGTTGGCCACTGTCACCGGTTCGACGTATTGGATCGTCCGATTTCGGTGAGCGAACAAGGCAGCCCATGACCACAGCGGTTGACGCCACCATGGCAGCACCAGCCCTGCCGCGCCGAGTGCAAGACCGGCCGCGCCGCCGGCGTAGCCGGTCAGGCTCCAGCCGAAGAGTCCACACAGAAACACCCCGCTGATGACGGCCATCCGAATGCTTTCGGTCATCGCGATCTCCTGGCCCGGGCAATGAGCGAGACCATCAGGGCTGCGCCCGTCACCACGGCGGTGAACGCCAGTGCAAAACTGTGGGCGCGGCCATCCGGCGGCGGTGGCGGCGGCGCGGGCGTGAGCACCCGGGTCTGTGCACCAGGAGCAGTACGTTCACCGGCCGGGAAACTGAATGTCAGCGCGGCGACTGGATCGACCATGCCGTAGCCCACCCGGTCGTCAACCCCTGCGGGTGGGTTGTGGGCCGTCCGCAGGATCCGGTTGATGACCTGGTGCGCCGAGAGTTCGGGGAACTTGGCCCTGACCAGAGCGGCCACTCCACTGACGTACGCGGCTGAAAAACTGGTACCCCAGAACTTCACTGCGGATTCGCCGGGCCGCACCGGCGGATACGCGTTGACCGGGCCACCGGTCTGGGGCGAGAGGCCGACGATCGCCGTGCCGGGCGCTGCCACACCGACCCACGGTCCCGTAAGGCTCCTGTCGACCGGTGCCCCGGTGGCGTCCACCGCTCCGACCGAGAGCACATAGTCGGAGAACCAGGACGGCGACGAGACGGTGGTGACTCCGGACCAGTTTCGCGGCCCGCCGGCGACCGTCGGCCCGACAACGGTGTTCTGCGCGCAGCCGTCTTCATTCTGGTTGCCGGCGGCGGCAACGATCACGGCGTCTTTGACCGTGGCCGCGTACCAGACTGCGGCGGCGATCGCCCGCTGGTCGAGGGGATCAGCCGCGGAGACACAGGCCGCCACGCTGACGTTGATCACTCCGGCACCGGTGTTGGCGGCGTGTACCACCGCACGCGCGAGGGTCGCGACCGTACCGGCCTTTCGATGCGCCCCACCGTCGCCCGGATTGGCCGGTTCGAACGCACGCGAGGACTGACGGATGGAGATCAGCGTCGCGTGCGGGGCAACACCGGCCACGCCGTCCGGTGGGACGGCCGGGGCAGCTGGCGGCGCTGGACGCGGCGGGTTCGGCGGAAGCGGCGTCGGCATCCGAATACCGCTCGGGGCGGCGGTGATCACCGAGGCGACGATGGTGCCGTGAGCATCGCAGTCGCTCAGACCATCACCGCCCATCACGTAGTCGCCGCCGGCGATGACGGGAAGCCGAGGTCCGGGAGTGACTCCGGTGTCGATCAACGCGACCGTCACCCCGTTCCCCGTGGAGAACTGCCACGCCTTGCTGACGTTGAGCATCGCGAAACCCGGAGATGGGAAAGCGGCGTCCGGCGCGGACGTCAACGTCGTTGGGGCACAGAGGTTGCTCTGTCGCATCGGCTGTTCCGGGCCGGGCGGGCCGTCGGTCGGCACCAGCGTGGGATCCACGACCGGGCGGGGCAGGGCCGATACGCTCGGCATCACTGCCGTTGGCGCGGCCACCAGCAGCACCGCCGTGATGGCGACCGCCCGAACTGCGCCACCCGGTCTCATCGCATCCGAACCCAACCAAACAGTCCACCCACCCAGGCGGCAAGCGGAAGCGCGACGACGATGGCGACCAACTCGAGCCATTCGGTCGCCATCCGAACCAGCGGCGTGAACCGGGTCACCGGAACCAACAGGGCGAGAACAAGGCCCGCGGTTGCGAATCCGACAAGCAGGAGCGATCCCCAGAGCAGCGCGGGACCGTAATCACTCGGCGCAGCCAGCACGTAGCGGCCGACGCCGGCGCTGAAGCCGGCCGCCGCTCCGCAGACCAGGGCGACCGCCTGACGGCGGTCTGCGAATGCCCGGCCGCGACTGATGAATATCACGATGAACAGCGCGGCCAGTACCGCCGCTGCGGCACTGCGGGGTCGCCCCGGCATTAACGTCGCCCATACCGCAGGCGGCAGAACAGCAGCAGCGGCCGCGCAGATTCCGGTCAGCACCGAGTTCGCACGGCTGGCAAGCTCGGCGATGATCGCACCCCGCGGCGTGGGATCCAGGTTCTCGCGGTCGTTGACCGGCGCCACCGCATCCGCCGGCATGCCCTCGCCGCGGCGAAAGAGATCCCGGCCGGTGATTGATCCGAAATGAGGCGGCCGGATCCGGGCCGCCAGCAACGCCAGCGTCGGCGCAAGGGTGAGCAGCACCAGCGCTGTGATCAGAACACCCATGCCCAGCCACTGGCTGGGGACTGGGCGCCACATACGCACTGCCGCCACTAATCCTGCAATGACGCTCAGTGCCACCACTGCAGCCGCGGCGGCGAGATGGCATCGCGTCGCCGCGACGACCCCGCATGTCAGGGTTGCCGCCGCCGACGCGGCGATGAACGCGTGGGCACTTCCCAACGCCCCGGGCGCCGCAGCCGCAACCGCGAAGGCCGACAGTGGTATCGCCGGCCAGGCCAGTCCGGCAACCAGATCGCGCCGGCCCGGCCACCATCGCCGTATCGAAAAGGCGACCGAAAGCAGAAGGACTCCGGAGGTACCGGTGGCGATGGCGGGAGCGAGGCCGTCGCCGACGCCGCGGACGTAACCGGCCAACAGCAGAATCGCGCCCGCGGCCATGGTGGTCAGTGCAATCGCGGTGCGGGCCGCAGTTTGCGCGGTCACCGGTGGAAACAACCGGCTGCCGACCCGCGCTAGGCCCGTCGACAGCGACTCGAAGTGCGGCTCGAACGAGTCGCCCTGCTGTGCCGGGGTGAGCAGCAGTGTTGACCCGTCCTCGACGCCGAGCTCATCGAGCGATCGGGTGATATCGAGCCGCGTTCCGTTGGCTCGTTGTAGCTCGTAGGCAACACCGGCGTCGAAGGTATCGGCGCCACGGCGCTTGAGGTCATCGTTGAGTAGTTCCACGATGTCGTCCATGAAAACTTCAATCGGCACGGCTGCCGGATAGACCTGAGAGATGAGATGGTCACCGCAGATGACTGCAACCGCACAGCGAGCGGGAAAGCAGACCTTCATCATGAATGAGGCCTGTCCGCTTCCGGGACGTACTTGTCGGCGATGGCGGCAGCGATCTCGTAGAGGCGCAGCCGGGACCTCTTATGCAGCTCGTTGTCGATGTCGATGATCCCGCCCCTGGCCAGATGGGAATCATGGGGAAGGTACTCAACCGTGGCGCCGGAACGGCTGAATCTCTCCGTCAGATAGCCGAGGGCATCTTTATCGCGATCGTCACGAATATCGTTGAGAATCACCATGCTCCGAGACACCAGCTCGTGATGCCCCATTGCCCGAAGTAGATCGATCGCACGCGTCACCGGCAGCGATGTGTCAGCGGTGAGGCCGGAAACGAACACCAGCGTGTCGCAGGCTGCCAGAACAGACTTGGTCACGGGGTGCTCGAGATCGTCGCAGACGTCGACCAGGATCACGGTATGGGTGCGTCGGAGTCTCGACAGCACTCCGGTGAACATGGCGGGTACCAGGGGGCGCGGCTGGTCGGAGGCGCGATCTCCACAGAGGACATCAAGTCCGACGCCGTTCTGCCCCAGGTGCTCCCTGATGTCGGCGTAGCCCTGGACGTCGGCGTCGTTGAGCACCGCCGCGTAATCCCCCGGCGGGGCTTCGTCTATCCGGCCGGCCAGCGTCCCAAATCCCGGAACCGCATCGATGGCGACAACGTTCTCCGGACGACACTGGCGGAAGACACTGCCGATGCACGCCGTCAAGGTGGTCTTGCCGACGCCCCCCTTGCCGGATACGAACGCGATCACGTATTGCTTGCGGATGTGTCGACGGATGCGCTCGCGCAACTGACGGCGGTGCCGTTCGGCCGGCGACTCGCCTGGGTTGACTTTCCCGGCAGTGAGGCCGTAGACGAGTTTCCGCCAGCCTGATCCCGGTGGAACCTTCGGCGGTGTCACCAAGTCCGAGATACGCAAGGTATCCGAGACCGAGTCGGGGGCACCCGTCTCGGTGGACTGTACGTTCCAGAGATCGGTCATCTAGATCGCCTTCCGGTGAGAGTGCCAGGCGTCCCGAGCCGGCAGTCGGCGCATCATCCTTTGCACTGCGGCGGCGATGGCCGCCTCTGATCCGGGACTGAGGATCATCCAGGTTCGGCCACCGCCGTCAACCCGTTCCGACACCAGTCGGCCCGCCGCTGTGTCAATGAGTGTCACGGCGCCGGCCTCGACGGTGGGAATCAGTCGTGTCGCACCAGATTGCAGCGCGACGATCCCGGCGTGCGCCGACCTCTCGGTGTCGGCAGCCGACGACAACACGGCGACTTGATCGGTGTCTAAACGACGCTTGTCGAGGAAGCTGCGCAGACTGTCACCATCGCTGACGTTCGCGAGCAGATCTTCGGTATCCAGCGTCACCGGCCGAAATGAGGCCGGATGCGTTGCACCACAGACCCGTTGGATCTGTGCACCGATCAACGTGGTAGCGGACTTCTCGCTAGTCGCGACTCCTATTCCAGTGAGTCTGACGGTGGTCCCCTTACGTTCCAGCGCGACCCACCACTGTGCGAAGCGTGCCAATATGACCCGGTCCGGACGTTCATTCGGTACGGGAACGCGCAGGTCGAGAAGCAGGGCTACATCACGGCGCGAAAGCACGGTGAGCCATTCCAGGAGTATGTCGTCGACATCACCGTGGCCGTTGATGACAGCGGCGGAACGCAGCTCTTCAGCGACCGGGTGGTTGAGTACAGTCTGCTCGGTCTCGACACTGGGTAGGTACGGGCGCAGTCCGAGTTCGGGCGCGAGCACTTCGGTCCGGGACAGCACCTGCAGTACCCAGAGCCCGTCGGTCGTGGTCGTTAACACTATCTCCCCCGATCCAGTTCACCGGTCCAGTTCCCCCGCCGGTGGGACTCCCCGTGCCGTGAGTCCCACCGGCTGAAGTTGATCTCGGCTAAAAGAGGTTGCCCATCATGATGTCGGTCTGATGAGCGCTGTCGTTGACGGCGCTGATCGTCTGGCCGTGATGATTCATCGTCTCGATGAGACCCTGCAAACCTTGGAGCATCTGCATCTGGGCTTCATGAAATGACGTCGCCGCAGTGCCCTGAAAGAAATCGGCGATCGCGTTGGTGCGTCGCTGGACATCGTCGTGGATCTCCAGCAGTTGCGTAGAACGGGCACCGACGTCGGAGGCGAAGTCAGCAACCCCGCCGTGGTGGTAGGTGATGTGATCCGACATGAAAAGAGTCCTCTCCTGGGTTGGTTGGGTCGGGGATCAGGCGCTAGCGGCGAAGACTGTCAGGCTGCGGGCGGAATCGCCCTCGTGGCTTTCAATCATCGAAGCCGCCTGACTCAAGCCATGCGCCAGGCGCGTGCCACCGGTGATCATCTGCTGCAGTTCGAGATTGATCTGTCCGGCGGTGTTGACCGAGGCCAACTGAGCCTGGCCGCCCCAGACCGCCGAGCCGATGCCCTCATGGCTGCTCAGGTAGCCGTTGGCGATGGATGCCGCGTGCTGGAGTGCGGTTTCGATGGCCTGCTGAGTGGTGCGCAGCACCTCCGGCGTGACGATGAGGGTCATGCGTTCTCCTTCTACTTGTTCGGATGCTCAACCCCGTCGCGGGGAAAGTGCGTTCGAGTATCTGGCGTCATACGCGGGCTGTCACTTCACCTCCTCCCCTACTTCGGGGAGCACTAGGCTGCGAAGGTGCGATTCGCGTTCAAGACCTCACCGCAGAACACCACCTGGGCAGAAATGCTCGCGGTGTGGCGGGCCGCCGATGACATCGAGGTCTACGAGTCCGGCTGGAACTTCGACCACTTCTATCCGATCTTCGACGACCCACTGGGCCCGTGCCTGGAGGGTTGGACGACGCTGAGCGCACTGGCGCAAGCCACTACCCGACTGCGACTGGGCACCATGGTGACCGGGATTCACCACCGGCACCCGGCGGTGCTGGCCAACATGGTGGCCGCGGTGGACATCATCTCCGGTGGCCGGCTCGAACTCGGCGTCGGGGCGGGCTGGAACGAGGAAGAGTCCAGTGCCTACGGTATCGAATTAGGCACTGTGGCAGAGAGATTCGATCGCTTTGATGAAGCGTGCCAGGTGCTGATCGGGCTGCTCAGTCAGGAGAGGACCGACTTCGACGGCCGGTTCTATCAACTCAAGTCAGCCCGCAACGAACCGAAGGGTCCGCAGCGTCCGCATCCGCCGATCTGCATTGGTGGCGGCGGCGAGAAACGAACGTTGCGAATCACCGCCAAGTACGCACAGCACTGGAATTTTCCGGGCGGGACGCCGAAGGATTTCGCCCGTAAGCGCGACGTGCTCGCCGCGCACTGCGTCGCCGTCGGACGCGATCCGAAAGAGATCATGATGTCGGCGCAGATCCGGCTCACCCCGGATCTCAACTACCGGGCCGTCATCGCCGATGCGATCGCGTACGGCGCCGAGGGGATGGACCTGGCGGTCATCTACCTTCCGGCGCCCTACGATCCGGCGGTCGTCGAGGCGCTGGCCGAGACGATCCGCGACTCGGGACTGTGGATCAGAAGCCAAACCGCATGAGGTCGTCGGCGGTGACGAGCCTTTCATGTCTGGCCGGGAACTCTCGGTTCTTGATCGGATAGCGAAACAATGACCAGGCGATACGCCCGACCCGCGAGCGGGTAATCGGCACGAGGTACACGGAGTTTCTCCTGTGGTCGACATCATCGGCAACCGGGGACCGCGGCACCCGCAGCACCCACCCCAGCTATTAGAGCCGGGTTGCACGGTGATCGTCAGGAGGCGCGCCGACGCAGGTCGCGTGTTTCTATAGTTACAAAAGTTACTAGTGTTGCGGCATTGCGGTCGGCAGGATGGGTGCTGGCAAAGCCGTGGTGCCCATCAGAAAACGGTCCACCCCCGCGGCGGCGGCGCGGCCCTCGGCGATGGCCCAGACGATGAGCGACTGCCCGCGTCCCATGTCCCCGGCGACGAAGACACCGGGGACCGAGGTCTCGAAATCGGCGTTTCGGGCCACGCTGCCCCGGTCGGTCAGGTCGATCTGGAGTTCGGTCAGCAATCCGGGCCGTTCCGGGCCGACGAACCCCATCGCCAGCAGAACGAGATCCGCCTCGAGTTCGAAGTCGGTGCCCTCGACTTTCGCGAACACGCCGTCGGACATCGCGACCTCATGTGCGCGCACGCCGGTGACAAAACCGTCACCGCCCAGGAAGCGTTCGGTGTTAACGGCGAAGACCCGCTCACCGCCTTCCTCATGGGCCGACGACACCCGGTACATCAGTGGGTAGGTGGGCCACGGCGTGGAGTCGGCTCGCTCCTCGGGCGGTCGCGGCATGATCTCAAACTGGTGCACGCTGGCCGCGCCCTGACGATGCGCCGTCCCCAGACAGTCTGCGCCGGTGTCACCGCCGCCAATGATGACGACGCGCTTTCCGTTGGCGGTGATAGGCGGCTGGCCGTCGGCGTCGAGCACTGGGTCGCCGTGGGTGGCCTTGTTGGCCCACGGCAGGTACTCCATCGCCTGGTGGATCCCGCCGAGATCCCGGCCCGGGATGGGCAGATCGCGCCAGTCAGTTGCGCCGCCGGCCAGGACGACCGCGTCGAACTGCTCCCGCAACTGGGCGCCGGTGATGTCGACGCCGACGTTGACGCCGGCCTCGAACCTGGTGCCCTCGGCCCGCATCTGCTCCAGGCGCCGGTCGATATGACGCTTCTCCATCTTGAATTCGGGGATGCCGTAGCGCAGCAGTCCGCCGATACGGTCGGCTCGCTCGTAGACGGTGACGTCGTGGCCGGCGCGGGTCAACTGCTGGGCGGCGGCCAGGCCGGCCGGGCCGGAGCCGACGACGGCGACGGTCTTGCCGGTCAGCAGATGTGCCCGCTTGGGCACCACCCAACCCTCGTCGAACGCGTTGTCGATGATCTCAACCTCGACCTGCTTGATTGTCACCGGGTCGGCGTTGATTCCCAGCACGCACGAGGCCTCGCAGGGGGCGGGGCACAGCCTGCCGGTGAACTCCGGGAAGTTGTTGGTCGCATGCAGTCGTTCGATCGCTTCCTGCCAGCGATCCCGGTGCACGAGGTCATTCCACTCTGGAATGAGGTTGCCCAGTGGACAGCCGTTGTGGCAGAACGGGATTCCACAGTCCATGCACCGTGATGCCTGCTGCTGAAGTGCCTCGTGATCAAAATCCTCGTACACCTCGTTCCAGTCACGCAGACGCAGTGGAACGGGCCGTCGACGCGGCGTCTCACGACGGGTGTACTTCAGGAAGCCATTCGGATCAGCCACGCGAGGCCGCCATGATCATCTCGTCGACGTCCGCTCCGATGCGCTCGGCCTCGGCGATGGCGCCCAGCACCCGCTTGTAATCACGCGGCATCACCTTCACGAAGTCTCCCGCTTGGCGGGGCCAGTCGGCCAGAATGCGTTGGGCCACCGCCGAATCGGTGGCGTCATGGTGAGCCACCAGGATGTCGTGCAGCCAATCGAGATCGGCATCAGCGAACTCGTCGATGTCGACCATCTCCGCGTTGAGGTTGCCAGGCAGGAGGCCGTCGGGATCGTAGACAAAAGCGACTCCGCCGGACATACCTGCGGCGAAGTTTCGTCCCGTCGGTCCCAGGATCACCACCTTGCCGCCGGTCATGTACTCACAGCCGTGATCGCCCACGCCCTCGACCACCGCATGCGCGCCGGAGTTACGCACGGCGAACCGTTCACCCACCGTGCCCCGGATGAAGGCCTCGCCGCTAGTAGCGCCGAACAGAATGACGTTACCGCCGATGATGTTGTCCTCCGCCACGTAATCCTGCGGCCCACGATCGCTGGGGCGCAGCACGATTCGGCCACCGGACAGACCCTTACCGACGTAGTCGTTGGCATCGCCGTGCACCCGCAGGGTGATGCCCTTCGGCACGAAGGCGCCGAAGCTATTGCCGGCCGAGCCGTCAAAGGTGATGTCGATGGTGCCGTCCGGCAGGCCATGTGCGCCATAGGCTTTTGTCACCTCGTGGCCGAGCATGGTTCCCACCGCGCGATTGGTGTTGGTGATCTTCATCGCGAATCGCACCGGGGTACCTGAGTCCAGAGCCTCGCGGCACCGGACTATCAGCTGTTGGTCCAGCGCCTTGTCCAAGCCGTGATCCTGCCGCGAACTGCAGTAGAGATCCTGGTTCATGAACGCCGAATCGGCCTCGTGCAGAACCGGTGTGAGGTCGAGTTTATGTGCCTTCCAATGCGAGACAGCCTTGGTGGTGTCCAGCGCGTTGACCTGTCCGACCATCTCGTTGACCGTCCGGAAGCCCAGTTCAGCCATCAACTCGCGGACCTCTTCAGCGATGAACATGAAAAAGTTCTCGACGAATTCGGGCTGGCCGTTGAAACGCTTGCGCAACACCGGGTTCTGAGTGGCCACGCCCACCGGGCAGGTGTCGAGGTGACACACCCGCATCATGATGCAGCCCGACACCACCAGTGGTGCGGTTGCGAAGCCGAACTCCTCAGCGCCCAGCAGGGCCGCGATCACCACATCGCGGCCGGTCTTGAGCTGGCCGTCGACCTGCACAACGATCCGGTCGCGAAGACCATTGAGCAGTAGCGTCTGCTGGGTCTCGGCAAGGCCCAATTCCCACGGCGCACCGGCATGCTTCATCGACGTCAGCGGGGTCGCGCCGGTGCCGCCGTCATGACCGGAGATCAGCACCACGTCGGCATGCGCCTTGGACACCCCGGCCGCCACCGTTCCGACGCCATTCTCACTGACCAGTTTGACGTGGATGCGAGCCGCCGGGTTGGCGTTCTTGAGGTCGTAAATCAGTTGCGCGAGATCCTCGATGGAGTAGATGTCGTGATGCGGCGGCGGCGAGATCAACCCGACGCCGGGCGTGGAGTGCCGTACCTCGGCAACCCACGGATAGACCTTGTGGCCTGGAAGCTGGCCTCCCTCACCGGGTTTGGCGCCCTGTGCCATCTTGATCTGGATGTCGGTGCAGTTGCTCAGGTAGTGGCTGGTCACGCCGAACCGACCGGACGCCACCTGCTTGATGGCACTGCGGCGCGAGTCGCCGTTCGGATCGGGTGTGAACCGGCTGACCGCTTCGCCGCCCTCGCCAGAGTTCGACCGTGCGCCGAGCCGATTCATCGCGATCGCCAATGTCTCGTGCGCCTCAGCCGAGATCGAACCATAGCTCATCGCGCCGGTGGAGAACCGCGTGACGATCGCGGCGGCCGGTTCCACCTCGGCAATCGGCACCGGGGGGCGGACGCCGGTCTTGAATTTCATCAGGCCGCGCAGGGAGGCCATCTTCTCGCTCTGGTCGTCGATCAGCCGGCTGTATTCCTTGAAGATCGAATACTGCCCGGTGCGGGTGGAGTGCTGAAGTTTGAACACGGTGTCAGGGTTGAACAGGTGGTACTCGCCCTCTCGGCGCCACTGATACTCCCCGCCCACCTCGAGTTCACGATGCGCGCGTTCGTCAGGCCGGTCGAGGTAGGCCAACGCGTGGCGGGCGGCGACGTCGGCGGCGATGTCATCGAGTTCGATCCCGCCCATTGGGCAGTGCAGGCCGGTGAAGTACTCGTCGAGCACGGCTTGGGAGATTCCGATGGCTTGGAACAACTGGGCCCCGGTATAGGAGGCCACTGTGGAGATGCCCATCTTCGACATCACCTTCAGCACGCCCTTGCCGGCCGCCTTGATGTAGTTCTGCAGAGCCTTCTCACGGTCGAGATCGGTGGAGCCACCCAAAACGCCGCGGTCGATCATGTCGCTGATCGATTCGAAAGCCATGTAGGGGTTGATCGCGGCCGCACCGAAGGCGATCAGCATCGCCATGTGGTGCACCTCACGGGCATCGCCGGCCTCGACGACCAGGCCCACCTGGGTCCGGGTGCGCTCCCGAACCAGATGGTGATGCACCGCGGCGACGGCGAGCAGGGTCGGGATGGGCGCGGTGGTCTCGTTGGACTCTCGGTCCGAGAGGATCAGGATCCGCGCCCCATCGGCGATGGCTGTCGATGCGGCGGCCCGGATCTCATCGAGAGCGCGACGCAGGCCCTCCCCGCCCTCGGCCACTGGGTACAGGCATCGGATCACCGCAGCGCGCATTCCGTGCTTGTGGCCGTGCACCTCATCATCGGGATCGAGGTTGACCAACTTGGCCAATTCGTGGTTTCGCAGGATCGGGTGCGGCAGCAGGATCTGGTGGCACGACTCCGGCGTGGGATGCAGCAGGTTGCCCTCGGGCCCGACGGTGGCCTGCAGGCTGGTCACCACCTCCTCGCGGATAGCATCCAACGGCGGATTGGTCACCTGTGCGAACAACTGCTGAAAGTAGTCGAACAGCATCCGAGGCCGCGTCGATAGCACCGCGATCGGGGTGTCGGTGCCCATGGATCCCAACGACTCCGCGCCGGTTCGTGCCATCGGCGCGATCAGGAGGTTGAGTTCCTCGTAGGTGTATCCGAAAGCTTGCTGCCGCAATACAACCCGGTGATGCGGCATCCGAATATAGGGGCCCTGTGGCAGGTCGTCGAGATGGAACTGCTCGGACTCAAGCCACTGCCGATACGGATGTTCAGCGGCCAGTTCGGCCTTAATCTCCTCGTCGGCGACGATGCGGCCGCGGGCGGTATCCACCAGGAACATCCGGCCCGGCTGCAATCTCATGCGCTGAACCACAGTGGCCGGATCAAGATCGAGCACTCCGGCCTCCGAGGCCATTACCACCAGACCATCGTCGGTGACCCAGATACGGGAGGGCCGAAGCCCATTGCGGTCGAGCACCGCACCGACAACGGTGCCGTCGGAAAAGCACACCGATGCGGGCCCGTCCCACGGCTCCATGAGTGCGGAGTGATAGGCGTAAAAGGCGCGGCGGTCTGGGGCAAGCGACTCGTTACGCTCCCAAGCCTCGGGGATCATCATCAGCACCGCGTGCGGCAGGCTGCGGCCGCCCAGATGAAGCAGTTCGAGCACCTCGTCGAAGCGCGCGCTGTCCGAGGCACCCGGGGTGCAGACCGGGAAGATCTTCTCGACGTCGGTACCGAAGAGGTCGGTGTCGATCAGTGCCTCGCGGGCACGCATCCAGTTCTCGTTGCCGGTGACGGTGTTGATCTCGCCGTTGTGAGCGATGCGTCGGAACGGGTGCGCCAGCGGCCACGACGGAAAGGTGTTGGTGGAGAAGCGCGAGTGCACAATGCCCAGCGCGCTGGTGACCCGTTCGTCCTGCAGATCCAGGTAGAAGGCTTTCAACTGAGGGGTGGTCAGCATCCCCTTGTAGATGAAGGTCCTCCCCGAAAGGCTCGGGAAGTACACGGTCTCGCGGCCCGGCCCGTCCTGGCCGGGCCCCTTGGTACCAAGTTCATGCTCGGCGCGCTTGCGGATCACATACGCCCGGCGCTCCAGTTCCATTCCGGAGGCACCACCGATGAACGGCTGCCGGAAAGTAGGCATGGCGTCGCGGGCCAGCGCACCGAGCGAAGAGTCATCGGTGGGGACGTCGCGCCAACCGAGCAGGCTCAGCCCCTCGGAGGTGACAATTTGCTCGAAGGCGTCGCAGGCGGCCGCGGCATCGCGGGCGGACTGCGGGAGGAATGCGATGCCGGTCGCATAAGAACCCTCGGCGGGCAACTCGAAGTCGACCACCGCCCGCAGGAACTCGTCGGGGACTCCGATCATGATCCCGGCCCCGTCCCCGCTGTTGGGCTCAGCGCCGGCGGCGCCGCGATGCTCGAGGTTCAGCAGCGCGGTAATGGCCTTGTCGACGATGTCGCGGCTGCGCCGGCCGTGCATGTCCACCACCATGGCGACACCGCACGCGTCGTGTTCGTACGCGGGGTTGTAGAGCCCGACACTGCTGGGCATATGCACCTAACCCTTCACACCCTTGACAACTTTTCGCACAGCGACCCGGCGACGGCGCCGCGCCCCGTCGGGGTTCCTCCGTGCGTCGGTGAACGGCGGCCCTTCTGTGGTCTGCAACAGGTAGGGAAACGATAGGCAAGCAGGGCCGCAGATACCAAATTAGGTGAACCTAATCACGACGGGGGTGCGCAACCGGCACGGGTATTCGGCATGATTTGGCCCATGAGTGCACCCGGAATGGCACGCCGGTTGGCGGCCGAGTTGATCGGTACCTTCTGGCTGGTGTTCGCCGGTTGCGGGGCCGCGGTGTTCGCCGCGGACCCCGCGGGCGACTTCTCAGCCGGTATCGGCTACACCGGCGTCGCCCTGGCCTTCGGCCTGGCGGTTCTGACCGCGGTGTATGCCTTCAGCACCCGATCCGGAGCCCATTTCAACCCCGCAGTCAGCCTGGCCGCGGCGGCGGCCAGACGCCTGGAGTGGTCAGCGGTGCCGAAGTACTGGCTTGCGCAGATCACCGGAGGCGTCCTGGCCGGTGCGGTGATCGTCATCATCGGCAACGGCCGACCGAACTGGACGCCGACCGGCAACATGGCCGCGAACGGTTATGGTGCGAATTCGCCGTTCTACTACTCGCTGACCGCGGTACTGATCGCCGAGACGGTGTTGGCGCTGCTTTTCGTGCTGGTTTTCCTCGGCGCCACCGATGACCATGCCCGCCGAGCCTTCGCCGGATTGGCGATCGGCCTGGCCTACACACTGGTCTACCTGATCTCAATTCCGATCTCCAACGCCTCGATCAACCCTGCGCGGTCCACCGGGGTTGCTTTCTTCAACGGTGCCGGCGCGCCCGGTCAACTGTGGGCGTTCTGGCTGGCACCACTACTGGGAGCGGCAGTGGCCGGGTTCGCCTACCCGGCGCTGTTCGGACGCGACGAGGAACCCGCGGGTACGACACCGGGGACTAAGGCCGACCAGTGATTCGATCGGCGAGTGTGGCGATGGGCGAGGTTGTCGACCGGCCGCCGGCCTCGTGGCGGTCGGCGAGCTTATAGGCGGAGTACAGGCCCTGCACTCCCAGCCAGCGCAGGGGTTCGGGTTCCCAGGTTCTCGAGCGGTGGTCCACCCACGGCAACTCCGTCAGCGCGGTGGAACGCTTGAGCACCAGATCAGCCAGGGTGCGTCCGGCGAGGTTGGTAGCCGTCACACCATGCCCGACGTATCCACCGGCCTCTCCCAATCCCTTGGCAGGATCAAATGCAACCCCGGCAGTCCAATCTCGCGGTACGGCCAGCACTCCGCACCAGCCGTGCGCGATCGGCACACCCCGCGTCTGCGGCAGCACGGTGTTGAGCACCCCGGCGAGATAGTCGATGGTGCGCTGGCCGACCGCACCGTCGTGGTCGATACGCGAGGCGTAGCGGTAGGGCACCGCACGGCCACCGATGGCGATGCGGTCATCGGCGGTGCGCTGGGCGTAGAAAAAGCCGTGCGCCAGATCCCCGAGGGTTTCCCGCCCCTCCCAGCCAATTGTGCGCCAGAGACTTTCGGACATCGGATCGGTGGCGATCATGGCGCTGTTCATGGGCAGCCAACGCCGGCGCAATCCCCGCATCCGCGCGGTGAATCCCTCGGTGGCACGCAGCACGATCGGAGCCCGCAGCACGCCCAGTGGGGTCTCGGCTCGTCCGGAACTAATCGTGGTCACCGGGGTTTGTTCGTAGATCGTCACACCCAACCGTTCCACCACGTCAGCCAAGCCACGGGCGAGTTTCGCCGGCTGTATTCGTGCGCAGTGCGGGTTGAACGAGCCCAGCACCAGGTGATCGACCCGAATCCGTTCGACTGCTTGCGAACCCGAAAGGATCACGGCGTCGTCGACTCCCCAACGGCGATCCTCATCGAACTCGGCGCGCAGTCGCTGTGCCTGAGCCGGGGTGCGGGCGACTTCGAGGTTGCCGCCCTTGACGATGTCGGCGTCGATGCCTTCGCGGCGCGTCACGTCGATCACCTCGTCGACGGTCTCGTTGAGTATCCGCTGCCAGGTGATGACGCTGTCCCGCCCGTGTCGCTTGGCCAGCAGATCTCGACTGCCGGGTGCCAGACCGGACAGCCAGCCGCCGTTGCGCCCGGAGGCGCCGAACCCGGCGAATCGCGCTTCCAGCACGGTGATGCGCAGGGCTGGATCGGCCGCCTTGAGGTAGTAGGCGGTCCATAGCCCGGTGTAGCCGGCCCCGACGATGCAGACGTCGGCTTCGCGATCCCCGGGCAGGGCGGGTCGCGGATCGGGCACCTGGGCGAACCAGTGCGAGACGTGGCCGTTCGTTGCCATCTGATTAGTCTCGCTGAGCGGCCTTGGCGGCGCGCAGCGAGGTCCAGAACTGCGCGGCCGCGGCAATGGAGTCTTCGACCGGCGCTGGCTGCCAACCGAGTTCACGCACGGCCTTGGAATGATCGACGGGCGCCTCGGCGCGCATGAGCCGAACCGCATTGAGAGTGAGTCGCTCATCTTTGCCGCGCAGCCGGGCCTTAGCGGTGCCGAGGGCACCCATCGCGTAGGTCACCGGCAACGGGATTGTCTTCGTCGGACCGGGCACCCCGGCGGCATCGGCGGCGATCCGCACCACCTCGGCATTGCTGATCATCTTCTCCGAAATCAGGTAGCGCTCACCGACCCGGCCGCGATCGGCCGCCAGGATCATCGCGGCGGCGGCGTCATCGACCCCGACGGCCTCAAGCTCAATGCTGCCCAGCACGAAGGGCAGCTTTCCAAACGCGGCGCCGGCGATGATGGCGCCGTGTGGGGTCCGGCCCCAATCACCGGGGCCGTAGGTGGTCGACACGCACATCGCCACGGCGGGCAAGGTGGAGCCGAGCACCATGCGTTCGGCCTGTACCCGGGTACGTACATAGGGGGTGAGTGTGGTTTCGTCGGTGATGACGTCGGACTCGCTGGCTACTCGGCCGCGGCGGCGGTCGACGGTAGCGTAGGTACTGGTGAAGATGAAGCGCCGCAACGGGTTTTCGCGGTGCACGGCCTCGGCGACGTCGAGGACATTGCGAGTGCCGTCGACGTTGGTGCGGTACAGCGGAGCCGGGTCGATCAGATAGCCGCGGGTGTCGACGACGCAGTAGTAGACATCTTCGCAACCAGTCATGGCATCGGCCAAGGTGTCGTTGTCCCAGATGTCGCCGACGAAGCGGTGGGTATTGAGATCGTCGATACCGGTGGTGGTGGCGCCCTCGCGCACCATCGCCCGCACGTCGTGGCCGGCCGACACCAGTTGGCGGGTGACGTGCGAACCCAGGAAACCGTTGGCGCCGATGACGAGTTTCGGTCCGCTCACCGGGCGGCGCCGTTCTTGCGCATCCACGCGGCGGCGTCGTCGTCGAGGGTGCCGAGTTGCTGCGCCTTCTTGCACCACTTCATACCGGCCGACAGGAAGCGCAACGGGTTGTAGATGTCTTCCTGTCGGCTCCATAGCCCGTCGCCGGCGTAGGTGATGATCGAGATATTCGTGGCGCTGAAGATGGTGCCATCACCCGGATCGCGCATCGGGTTGTCCAGTTCAATGATCACCCGGCCAGTGGATTCGTCGATCACCGACCACAGCGAGGGGAACGCGGTCATGTGGCTGCCCGGAAAAGCGGTCATGGTGCGGTAGATCCATTCGCGCACCTGCGCGCGGCCCTTCATGGTTCCCATCGCATGTTCGATGTAGTCCACGTCAGGGGTGTAGTGCGACACCCAGGCGTCCCAGTCTCGGGTTCTGGCGGCGCTGGCGACGGTCTGCTCGAAGGTCGCGAAGGCGTCGGTCAATTCGGCACGGGAAAATCGGGCTGGCGTCACCACCCCAAACTAGTTGGGCGTTGCCCACGGTGGCTAAGGTTAGTCTTTCCGGACAAGGGAGGAAACATGCGGGTGGTCGCGTTTGCGCCATCATTGAGCGCAGTCGAGGAAGACGCCGGCGGGGTGAACATCAAGGGCTTTCCGATGACCAGCTGCTACGTCGACAACTTTCCGGCACAGATCACCGTGCCGATGGTCATCGCGGTATGCGCCCTCGGTGGTGCCGACTACGACCCCGTCCAGGTCATCGTCGCCACATCCCCGGACGGGGAACGGGTGGGCAGCCTTGAATTCGGTTGGCACTGGCACGACAACCCGCCCACGCCGGTCAAGTTCCGGGTCTTCACCCAGTACCTGCCCATGCGCGCGGAGTCCAGCGGGGTTTACACCATCGGGCTCTACAACCACCTTGACGAGACCGAGACAGACGTTCTTTTCCCGCTGCCGGTGCTCAAGCGGAACCCGCTTCTGCAGACCAGGGTGCCCTGAGGATGACCGAGAATCCGCGCGCGGATGTCGTCGCCCACCAATACGAGAAGTGGCAGTACCCCGAGCCGATCCAGAACCTCGAGACCTGGCTGAGCAGCAACTGGCAGTGGTTTGACCCAAGCCATGCACATCGGATCCTGTGGCCCGACCGACCCTTGCAGGCCGACCTCGACATTCTGATCGCGGGATGTGGCACCAATCAGGCCGCGGTCTTCGCCTACACGAACCGAGCATCGAAGGTGGTGGCGATCGATGTCAGCCAACCCTCGCTGGATCACTCGAAACACCTCAAGGACAAGTACGCCCTGAAAAACCTTGAGCTGCGTCTACTGCCGATCGAAGAAGTGCCCTCACTCCAGCAGGACTTCGATCTGATCGTCTCGACTGGAGTGCTTCACCACCTGGCCGAACCGGAGGTCGGGATGAAGGCGTTGGCTGACGTTCTGCGGCCCGACGGTGTCGCTGCGATCATGCTCTACGCGCGCTACGGTCGTGTCGGCGTGGAGATGATGCAGGCGATCTTTCGTGAACTGGGGCTCACTCAGGACGAGGAATCCCTGCGCACCGTCAAGTCGGCACTGGCCTCGCTAGCATCGAGTCACCCGGTCAAGAGCTACCTGTCTATCGCGCCGGACTTGGCGTTCGACGCCGGAATGGTAGATACGTTCCTTCACGGCCGCGACCGGAGTTACACGGTCGAGGACTGCCTGGACCTGGTGTCCTCTGCGGGCCTGGAGTTTCAGGACTGGTTCCTCAAGACGTCGTACTACCCGCCCACGCTGACCGAGCCGGGCAACGAGTTCTACGCGGCGATCAACCAGTTGCCCACCGATAAGATGTGGGCCGCGATGGAGCGCATCAAGACGCTCAATGCGTGCCACTTCTTCCTGGCCACCCACGCGGGTCGGCCGAAGGAGAGCTACCGGATCGACTTCTCGGCGAGCAATGCTCTGGACTACGTGCCACTGATGCGGTTGCGGTGCGGGGTCAGCGGCCAGGAGATCTACCGGCCGGGTTGGCGTGTCCAGTTGGACCCCACCCACCTGGCCTTCGCCCAGCACGTCGACGGCGAGCGTTCGATTCGCGAGATCGCCGAGCGGGTGGCGCTCAGCGGTGTGCTGGCGGCTGCCGATCAGGCGGAGCTTGAATACATGGGCCTGGAGCTGTTCGAGGGGCTCTGGCGGATGGACTTCATCGCGGTCGATCTCAGCTCGGCGTCGCCGTAATGCGCGTCGTCGCATTCGCGCCAGCGCTGACCGTCACCGAGGACGAGGCCGGCGGGGTCAGCGCCACCGGGTTCCCGATGACAAGTTGCTTCGTCAGCGAGTTGCCCGCAGACATCAACGTACCGATGGTCATCGCCGTCTGCGCACTGAGCGGCGGCGAGTACGACGCGGTCCAGTATCTGATCGCCACCGGGCCGGATGGCGAACGGATCAGCGCCATGGAATTCCGCTGGAACTTCGAGGACGTCGATGACATCCCGGTCAAGTTCCGGGTTTTCGTCCAATATCTGCCGCTGCGGATCTCCACCACCGGGATTCACACCATCGGTCTTTACGACAGCCTGGGCGCCACGGCGACCGAGGTGCAGTTCCCGCTTCCGGTACATACCTACGACCCGGCAACACAGGGGCCGGGCAACTTTTAACCTGCGATCATCCCAGCGGTGTCACGCGGCGGTGCAACACCACTCGGCCACCCTTCTTCGGGGTGAATGCGACACCACGGCTGTGCCACTTCTCCCCCGGCGCATTGGTGGTCTGAATAGTGAAGTGCCGCAGCACTGTCCGAAGCACCACGTCCATTTCCATATGCGCAAACGCCGCGCCGACACAGCGGCGGGTTCCGCCGCCGAACGGCACCCAGGAGAACGTGTTGGGCTTGGCGTCGATGAAACGCTGGGGATCGAATCGCTCCGGAGATGGAAACACTTCGGGGTCAGAGTGCAACTGAATCAGGCTGACCAAGATCGAATAGTCTTGCGGGATACGCCATTCGCCGAGTTCATACAGGGGCACCGACACGTGCCGGCCGGCGAAGTCGATGACGGTCCGATTGCGCTGTACCTCGTAGATGGTGGCCAACCGATAGGTGTTGTCGCCACCGGTAACCTCGTCAACGAGGCGCTCCAGCACGGCAGGGTGCCGGGAGATCCGCTCGAGCGCCCAACCGAGCGTCGAGGCCGTGGTTTCGTGCCCGGCGGCCAGCAGTGCCAGCAGTTCATCGCCGATCTCGGCGCGGGTCATCGCCGTGCCGTCGTCATAGCTGCTGCGCAGGAACAGTGACAACACGTCGGTGCGGTCCTCGAAGTGCGGATCCCGGTGGGCCCCTGCGATGAGGTTATCCACCAGGCCGTCGTACTCGCGCCGGTAAGCGGCCAACCTTGCCCACGGGCTGAACCGTCCGGGCCGGCCTTTCGGGGACGGCAGGGCGGAGAGTCGCGACCCCAGGGTCACCCACTTGGGCAGGAGTTCACGCAGTTGCTGCAGTTCGGCACCGTCGGCGCCAAACACCGCGCGCAAGATGATGTTCAGGGTGATGCGCATCATCGGCTCCAGCGACGCGAACTCCACTCCGTCCGGCCAGGCGGCCATCTCGCGACGGGTCTCCTCCTCGACGATGTCCTCGTAGGCCTTGATGCTCTTGCCGTGGAACGGCGGGGTCAGCAACTTGCGCCGCCGACGATGGGCAGCGCCCTCGAGGCCGAAAACCGAACCCGCGCCAAGGATGCGGCTCAGGTTGGGTTGGATGTTGTGCAGCACGTCAGGACTGGTCGCGAAGACCTGTTTGGCCAGCGCCGGGTCGCAGACCACCACCGCATCGCCGAACACCGGAATACGCACCGTCACGCTGCGGCCGATGCTGCGGCTGAGCCACTTCACGGTGCGTCGGCGAGAGGCCACGAACGCCAGCGCCCCCAGGGCGGGCGGCAGTGGCGATGCAGGCGGCAGTTTCGGGCCGTCCCCGACCGGGAGCCGGACGGCGGGTGCTTGTGTCATCGAATCCTCTCAGCCAGTTCGCTTCAGCCTACTGGGCGTTATCCGGAGCGTACTGGGCGTTATCCGGCAGGTAGAACGAAGGCGAACGCACGTGGGAAGCCGACGCTTTCGAGTCGCGCGCTGCGGATGTCGTCGATATCGATCGCGACCAGCCGTCCCGACGACGGTTCGTAACAACGCGCCGTCGCGCCGTCCAGTGCGGTCAGCAGCACCCAGTGCCTCGGGATCGCTGAGCCGATCAGCATCGCCACCGGCCGACCTCGGGAGAGCGCGGCACTCACGTCGAGCAGGGCGTCGCGCCCTGTCGCGGGGCGCCACCGGTAGCGCATCCCGTGCGCGCTGAGCGCCCGGGCCATGCCGGCCGGAGTCGTGCCCAGGGCCCGTGGCCACACCGTGTTGACCGCACGGTGCACCCGGCCCTGCTCGGAGTCGAACCACTGCTGCGCGCCGTCGCCCTCGAGGGCGGCGCCGTAATCGGCGTCAATCAGCGCACCGGCCATTACCGCGACGCTGGGGCCGCAGGTCACGCCATCGCGCTGTCGCAGCCATGCCATGATCGCAACTCTAACCGTCGGCGTAGGTTCTCAGTGCCGACCCAGGAAGGATCGATATGGCCCGGACAATGCGCGCCGAGCGCTTCTACGCAGACACGAAATCCGTTGTTCTTGAGGACGTTCCGATCCCCGCGCCGGGACCGGGTGAGGTTCTGGTCAAGGTGGCGTTCTGCGGGATCTGCCATTCCGACGTCAGCCTGGTCAACGGCACCTTCCCGGCTCAGCGTCCGGTGGTCACCCAGGGCCACGAAGCCTCCGGCACGATCGCCGAACTCGGGCCGGGGGTCACCGGTTGGTCGGTAGGTGACCGGGTGGTGGTCGCGGCCGGTCGGCCGTGCCTGGGCTGCCCGAACTGCCTGCGCGGAGACCTGGCGAACTGCCTGCGGATGCAACTGATGGCCTTCGCTTACGACGGGGCCTGGGCCGAATACACCGTCGCGCAGGTGATCGGCTTGACCCGGGTTCCTGACAACGTGCCGTTGGAGCAGGCCGCGATCCTGGCCGATGCGGTGTCGACTCCTTTCGGCGCGGTGGTGCGCACCGGCAAAGTGGTCATCGGGGAGTCCGTCGGAGTGTGGGGCGTCGGCGGCATCGGCACCCACATCGTGCAACTATCCCGGTTGGTTGGGGCCGCCCCCATCATCGCCGTCGACATCAATGCGGTGGTGCGCGACCGCGCGATCGAACTCGGCGCCGACCACGCGTTCGACTCCGCGGACCCCGATCTGCTGGCGAAGATCGCCGACGTGACCGGTGGCCGCAAACTTGACGTGGCGTTCGACGCGGTAGGACTCAAGGCCACGTTCGAACAGGCACTGGACGCCCTGACCATCGGGGGCCGACTTGTGGGGGTGGGGATGAGCGATCAGTGTCCGACGGTCGGGCCGACGTCGATGTTCGGCCTGACCCGCAAACAGGTGCTGGGGCACCTCGGCTATCAGAATGCCGACATCGAGACGCTGGCGAGGTTGGTCTCACTCGGGCGGTTGGATCTGTCCCGGTCGATCAGCCGGATCATTGCGCTGGAAGACATTCGCGACGGTATCGAGATGCTGGAGCGCTCCGACGGCAATCCGATCCGCATCCTGGTGGCACCCTGATGCGCAACCCGAACGCCGGTGCGCCGTTCACGGACACCGACGAACAGATCGCGGCCGCATTGCAGGACGTGTCCATCCCGACCCTGCTGCTGTCCTGCGTACACATGACCGACGACGAATCCGTGCGGCGGTCAATCCTGGAAGGTCCCCTCAAACCGGCGGGGTTATTCCTCAACGAGGTGCAGGGTTACATGTCCGAGGAGGACAAAGCCTCGGCACGTGCCCTCGCCCTCGACATCATCGGTGACTATCGCGATCGCGGCTGTCCCGAACCGGCGCCGATCGATCGAGTCCGCCTCAAGCAGATGATGACCTGGCTGGTCGCCGGCGACGTCGGTGACGAGTACGTGCCGATGATGCTGGAGGAGATGGGTCTCGACGGCCGCGATGCGCGCGAGGCCGAATTCCGGTCCTCCCCCGGGGCTCGCGCGGAGTTTCCGGTGATCGTGATCGGCGCCGGGCAGTCCGGGCTGCTGGCTGCGATCCGACTCGAGCAGGCCGGGGTTCCCTACACGGTGATCGAGAAAAACCCCGGAGTTGGCGGAACCTGGTGGGAGAACAGCTATCCCGGCGCCCGGGTGGATGTCGGGAACCACTTCTACTGCTACAGCTTCGAACCGTCCGACCACTGGACGGAGTTCTTCGCACGCCAGCCCGAGTTGCAGAACTACTTCGCCGAGGTAATGGACCGCCACGGTGTCACCGAGCATGTCCGGTTCAACACTGCGGTTGTCTCTGCGGCCTGGAACGACGACTCCGGCGATTGGGCGGTCACCGTTCGTGATTCCGACGGTGGCACCGAGGTGCTGCGGGCGCGTGCGGTGATCAGCGCCGTGGGCCAACTCAACCAGCCATTCGTTCCCGACCTTCCCGGTGCGGAGAGCTTCGCCGGAGATTCCTTCCACACCGCCCGCTGGGACCACTCGATCGACCTCACGGGCAAGAACGTCGTGATGATCGGCGCCGGCGCCACCGGATTCCAGGTCGCTCCGGCCATTGCCGAGGACGTCGGACAGTTGACGATCTTCCAGCGCACCGCGCAGTGGATGTTCCCCAACCCGGACTACCACGCTCAGGTCGCCCCCGGCGTCCAGTGGGCCTTGCGGCATCTGCCCTTCTATGGTCGCTGGTACCGGTTCCTGATCTTCTGGCCCGGCTGCGACACCGGTTTGGCCGCGGCGATCGTCGACCCCGAATGGCCGGACCAACAGCGCGCGGTGAGCGCCGCCAACGACATGGCACGGATGATGTTCACCGAATGGATCACCAGCCAACTCGACGGCGACGAGGAGTTGGCGGCCAAGGTGATCCCGGACTATCCGGCGACCGGCAAACGCACGCTGCAGGACAACGGCAGCTGGCTGCGCACCTTGCGGCGCGACAATGTAGAACTGGTGCGATGCGGTATCGACCACATCGAGGCCGACGCGGTGGTCGACGCGGACGGGGTACGGTATCCGGCCGATATCCTGGTGTACGCCACCGGTTTTCGGGTCAACGACTTCCTGTCATCTCTTGCTGTTACAGGTCGGGGCGGCCTGGACCTACACAGGATGTGGGGACACAAGCCGGCCGCCTACCTCGGTATCACCATCCCGGGTTTCCCGAACTTTTTCTGCATGTACGGACCGGGCACCAATCTCGCCAGCGGCGGTAGTCTGATCTTTCACTCCGAGTGCGAGATGCGGTATATCACCGGCTGCATCGACCTGTTGCTGGCTGAAGGTAAGGCCGCGATGGAGCCGGTACCCGCGCGCTACGACGATTGGTACGACCGCTGCCAGGCCGAGTTGAAGACCATGGTGTGGGCGCAGCCGAGTATCAAGCACAGCTTCTACAAAGACGCCAACGGTGTCGTGCACTCGCTGAGTCCATGGCGCCTGGTCGACTTCTGGGCGTGGACCCGCCAACCGGTGCCGGGCGACTTTCTGATGCACTGAGCACCATGGCGGTTGTACGTCCTGCGGGAGCGTTCGTCGGCAAGGTCAAAGACCTGACCGGCCCCGGTATTACCGATCATCTCGGTGTGACTGGCACCGACCTGGGTGCAACGGTGCGATCCGCGGACGGGAATCTGGTGTCGGTGTTCGGCGACACGTTCTCCGGTCCCCGGGTCGGTTCCGGGGACTGGCGCTCCCCGGTGATACTGATCGGCAGCGGGAACGCCACTGACGGAATCGTCTACCACAAGGCTGGCGGCGGGGACGTCCGCTATGCGCGCCAATTGTGGCACTACCGACATCGCAGTAGCCCCGGACTGTTGCGGCGAGGGATCAGCACGGTGATCCCCTCGGACCTGTTGCGGGTCGGCGATCAGTTGTACCTTCACGCCATCGTCAACCGTGGCCTCGGCAACGTGCTGTGGACCGAGATCTGGCGCTCGGACGACAACGGGATGTCCTGGCGCAATCTCGGCGATGCGGCGAAATTCCCCGCCGGCCACTACGGCGGATACGCGCAGTGTTGGTCGTGGGATTACGACCCCGACGACGGCTGGGTCTATGTGGTGTCGACCGGCTTCCAGCGGAACAGAGGCCTGATCCTGCGCCGAGTGCGGCCGGAGAACATCGGCGACCGCACCCGCTACCTCGCCTGGGACGGCGGCCGGTGGGGCAGGGAGGCGACCGTGATCACCCCCGACGATGAGACCTGGGGCGAGCTTTCGCTGCGTCGCCTCGATTGCGGCACTTGGGTTCTCGGCGGATTCCTGTCGTCGTCCTATGCACTCGGCTACCGGACCCTGGCTTCGTTGACCGACGATCTCGGCCACGTGCCGGTGCAGCGTCCGGTACAGGGTTGCGAGTGGGTCGATGAGAATCACGACGAATGCCGGGTCGCCCAGCTGTACGGGGGCTACGTGCTGCCCGGCAGCCGTCTGGGCGTGCGCGGCGGCGTGGGGTTGGTGGTGTCGCAGTGGAACACCGCGCGGGGCTGGCCGTATCAGGTGATGCAGTTCCGGGTGACGCTCGAGGGGATCTGACGCCGCGAACGTGCGCACACTGCGCATTGTTTGCGGCGTGTCGGCGTACCGACGCGCACGCTCGCGGATGGTTACGGTGGCTGCCGCCACCAAAAACTATCGTGGCTGACGCCACATGGGCCACAGGGTGGGGCCGCCGCCGGAGATCGTGATCTCGCCGGTGACCTCGAAGCCGAACCGGTTGTAGTACCCAATGTTGTCGGGGTTGCTCGATTCCAGATACGCCGGCGCATAGTCGGCGTCACAGCGCTCCAGTTGGCTGCGCATCAATGCGTGACCGCAGCCGCCGCCCCGCACCGACGGATCAGTACCGATGACCGCCAGGTACCAGTGCGGCTCGGCCGGATGCACCGCCTTCATCTGCTCGGCCAGCGCCCAGGCGTTGCCCAACCGACCGCGAAATGCCCGGACCACAGCGGGAAGCATGGCGATCTGCTCGCGCGGGGCCTGATTCCATTTCCCGGGGGAATCCCACAGCGCGGCCCCGACGCAGCCCGACTCGGCGCCGGCAACCTCCGGCTGACCGCCGGCCAGAAAATGGTGGCGGGTCCACGCACCGAAGAAGCGGGGCAGCGCGGTCGTTCGGCGCGCGGCGTCGGGCACCAGCCAGGACATCACCGGATCGTCCTGAAACGCTCGGCCCAGTGCCCGTGCCAGTGCCGGCACATCGGATTTGCGTGCCGGGCGGACGTCGATTGCCATCGGGTTCAGATTATCGCCGTCACACCTAGCGTGATCACGCAGATCACGACGACCGCTGTGGTGAGCCCGTAGACAGCGGTGCCAACCCGTCCGGTCGCGTAACTCCCCATCAGATCGCGATCGCGACCCAGCCCCACCATGGCCAGCAGTAGTGGAACCAGCAGGACCGCGTTGAGCACCTGCGTGCCGACCAGGATCGTGACCAGCGGAACATCCGGCGTCAGGACGATGGCACTGCCCAGCAGCGTGATGATGCCGTAGGTCAGGTAGAAGGTGCGGGCCTCGCGGAACGGATCGTCGAGTGCCGCTTCGGCACCGGCATACTCACACACCGAATACGCCGTCGAGAGTGGAAGGATGGACGCCGCGAGAAACGATGCCCCGATCAACCCCACCGCGAATAACGTCCCCGCCGCGGTGCCGGCCAGTGGCTGCAACGCCACTGCGGCATCGGCGGCATCGGTGATGTGCAGACCATCGCGATGCAGGGTTGCCGCGCACGCCACCACCACAAAGAAGCCGATCACCCCGGTCAGCACTGCGCCGGTGATGACGTCGACGCGTTCCAGCCGAAGATCCTCGATGCGCAGTTTCTTGTCCACGGCATAGGACTGCATGAAGGACAGGCCCCACGGCGCCAAGGTGGTGCCCAGCGTTGCGGTCACGATCGCAAGGGCCTCGCCGGTCATCGGCATGCTGGGGACGACGGTGCCGCGCAGAGCCGCACCCCAGTCTGGGCGAGCCATGAAACCCGACACGATATAGGCCAGGAATACCGTGGACACCAGCAGCAGCAACCGCTCGACCCGGTGGAAGTTACCGCGCAATACCAGCAGAGAGACGATGGCAGCGGCCGCCGGGACGCTGATGTAGCGCGAGATGCCGAACAACTCGAAACCCGCTGCGATACCGGCGAATTCAGCGCACGTCGTGCCGATGTTTGCGACTACCAGCGCGGTAAGAACGGCGCCGCCGACGCGCACACCGTAGCGCTGCCGCACCAGGCCGATCAGTCCCTGACCGGTGACCACGCCCATCCGCGCCGCCAGGCCGTGGAAGATGACCAGCGCCACCGTGGACAGCAGTAGCACCCACAGCAACTGGTAGCCGTAGTCGGCGCCGAGTACCGAGTAGGTCGTGATGCCGGCCGGATCGTCGTCGGACAGTCCGGCGAGCAGGCCCGGACCAACCACGGCCAGGAGTGCGGCGAGACGAGCGTGCCGCGTGCTGCGACTCATCTATTCCCTCGGCGAATGAGGTGGCGGCGACGAGGCCACACCCGCGAACGCAGTACCCGCCGGCCGAACAGTCCCGGCGCACGCGCGAGTCGGCGACGCCACCGCCCGGCGTGCTCGGCCGGCATCGCGGCGACGACTCGGGCCGCCTCGGCGTCCGGCATCGCCCGCAACATCCGTTCCCCGACATCCGGGTGCGCCGCGCGCACCGCCTCGGCAGCCATCTGCGGTTCGTGGGCGGCCAGGATCTCGGCGGCGGCATCGGTATCGACCCGGCTCACCAGTGCGGCCAGCGCGGTCGCGTCGAGGCGGTGTACCGCGGCACGCGGAGTCGCCAACTGCACCCGGTGGCCCCGATCCGACGTCAGGTGCAAGTCCGACCAGGCGACGACGTCCTCGCCGGGCGCCGGCGCGACGCGGCCCGGGCCCAACCTGCGCAGCACCGCGCCGAATCCGACCTCAACGCCGAGAACCTCCAACCGACCGGTAGCGGTAGGCATCAACACCACGTCGGCAACCCGGGCCAGCCGCTGGCCGACCACGTCGACGATCTGGGTGTCGAGCACATCGCGGCCGAGCAGGATCTCGTCGGGTTCCAACTCCTGCGCCGCGGAGACCACGTCGGCACCCAGCACCATCTGCCCGGGGTGGAACTTCGCCATCGCCGTCCAGGGCAGCACCAGCTCGGCGTCATGGCGGCGGGTGATGACCAACCGCTCCACAAGGTGCGACTCGGGCCCGCGGTTCAGCCGCACGGTCAGGTCGGCCAGCCGGCCGATCACCCGGCCATCGGGTCCCCGCACGTCCTGGCCGGTCAACCGGGTGAGCAGCAGCACACGGCAAGCATGCCGCATTCGGCCGCGCCGACAGCCCCGAGCAGTTGTAATCACCCAGGGTGGGAATTGGACGAAAAGCCAGGAGGCAGTGTGCGGGCGTTGCAGTTGGTCGGATTCCAATGCGAACCGGAACTCAGGGAAGTGCCGGATCCGACACCGGGTCCGGGCGAGGTGGTCGTGAAAGTCGGCGCGTCCGGGGCGTGTCACTCGGATCTGCACATCCTCTATGAACTCGACGCCTCGGCGGTGTGGGAACTACCGATGACGCTGGGACACGAGACCGCCGGCTGGGTGCACGCCATCGGAGCAGGAGTCACCGGTGTCGCCGAGGGCGATGCCGTGGCCGTCTACGGCGCCTGGGGCTGCGGGGTCTGCGTGCGATGCACAGTCGGCATGGAGAACTACTGCGAACGGCCGTCGTTGACCGGCGGTGGGGGCCTCGGACAGCACGGTGGGATGGCCGACTATCTGCTGGTACCGCATGAGCGCTACCTGGTGCCGCTGCCCGACGGACTGAGCCCGGAGACCGCCGCGCCGCTGACCGATGCTGGCCTGACGCCCTATCACGCGATCCGACGATCCTGGCCCAAGCTCACTCCGGACGCCACCCTCGTGCTGATCGGCGTCGGCGGCCTCGGGCATATCGCGATCCAGATCGCCCGCGCCACCACCGCCGCGAAGGTGATCGCCGTCGATGTCAAACCCGAGGCACTCGAGTTGGCCCTCAAGGTCGGCGCACACCACGCCGTCGCGTCCGACGCCGACGCCGCGCAGAAGATCCGCGACCTGACCGGCGGCCGCGGAGCCGACGTGATCATCGACTTCGTCGGTGCCACAGCGACTCTCGACCTCGCCCGCGGGGTCGCCCGAAGCCTGGCCGATGTCACGATCGTCGGCATAGGCGGTGGCGAGATCCCGCTGTCGTTCTTCTCCCAGCCCTACGAGGTGAGCATCGCCACCACCTACTGGGGCAGCCGCAGTGAACTCGTCGAACTGCTGGCGTTGGCGGCCAGCGGTCAGGTCAGCGCCGAGGGCACCATCTATTCACTGGACAACGGCGCGCAGGCCTACCGCGATCTGCACGACGGACGAGTGACCGGTCGCGCAGTGGTGGTGCCCTGATGTGGGACTTCGAAACCGACCCGGAGTACCAGCGCAAGCTCGACTGGGTCGAGGAATTCATGAGGAACGATCTGGAGCCACTGGATCTGGCTCCGCTGGACCCCTACGACAAGAAAAATCCCGAGTTGATGGCCGTGCTGCGACCGCTGCAGCAAAAGGTCAAAGACCACGGGCTGTGGGCAGCGCACCTGAGTCCGGATCTGGGCGGCCAAGGCTTCGGCCAGGTCCAGCTGGCGTTGCTGAATGAGATCGTCGGCCGGTCCCGTTGGGCGCCTTCGGTTTTTGGATCCCAGGCCCCCGACTCGGGTAACGCCGAGATCATCGCCCTGTTCGGTACCGACGAGCAAAAGAAACGCTACCTACAGCCGCTTCTCGACGGGGAGATCTCGTCCTGCTATTCGATGACCGAGCCGCAGGGTGGATCGGATCCGGGTCTGTTCACCACCTCGGCGACCCGCGATGGAGACGACTGGGTGATCAACGGCGAGAAGTGGTTCTCCTCCAACGCCCGGTTCGCGTCGTTCTACATCGTGATGGCGGTGACTAATCCCGAGGCGCGCACGCATCAGAAGATGTCGCTGTTCATCGTGCCGGCCGAAACACCCGGCATCGAGATCATCCGCAACGTGGGCGTCGGTGGGGAATCCTCCGCGCACGCCTCGCACGGCTACGTTCGCTACAACGACGTCCGGGTGCCGGCCGATCATGTGCTCGGTGGCGAGGGGCAGGCATTCGCCATCGCGCAGACCCGGTTGGGCGGCGGCCGGGTACATCACGCGATGCGCACGATCGCATTGGCGCGCAAGGCGTTCGACATGATGTGCGAGCGCGCGGTGTCGCGGCAGACCCGACAGGGTCCGCTGGGTGACTTTCAGATGACACAGGAGAAGATCGCCGACAGCTGGATTGAAATCGAACAATTCCGGTTGCTGGTGTTGCGTACCGCGTGGAAGATCGATCGCTACCACGATTACCAGAAGGTGCGCCGCGACATCGCCGCGGTGAAGGTCGCGATGCCCAAGGTGTTGCACGACGTGGTGCAGCGGGCCATGCAACTGCACGGCTCCCTCGGAGTATCCGATGAGATGCCGTTCGTCAAGATGATGGTCGCCGCGCAGTCGCTGGCCATCGCCGACGGGCCGACCGAGGTGCACAAGCTCACCGTGGCCCGGCGCACGCTCAAGGAGTACCAACCGGTGGACACGCTGTTCCCGTCGCAGCATCTGCCGACCCGCCGGGCAGCCGCACAGGCGCGGCTGGCCGAGATGCTGGAACGTGAGGTGGCGGAGCTTTAGGCCCCGCGCGTGACGGCCTGACCCTCATGGACCACCGTCGCCACCCGAACCCCATCGGCGTCGAACAGTCCCGCGATCATCACGCCTCTGCCCCGACCCGCGGCCGGGGAACGGGACTCGAGAAGGTTCCACCGGTCGGCGTGGATGTCGTCATGGAACCAGATCGAGGCGTCGGTGGTCCCGGCGTGATGACTGCGGTCGGTCATGGAATGACCATGCACGGCCAGGATCGGGTCGACGCCGTAGATGTCGCTGACGAAGGCTGCGGCGCAGGCGTGTGTCAGCGGATCGGTGGGCAATGTCGCGGTAACCCGCCACCACAACCTTCGGACGAAATCGGTCCCGCTGCGCTCATCGCTGATCCGAATATCGACCTCACCGGCCGGTAAAGCGGGTGCGGGCCCGATCGGTCCGGTGCGCGGGAGCGCATCGGGGTCGGCATCGCACTCGCACCGCTCGGCGTGCGCAGGACCCGGTGCCGACGTGGCAAATGATGCGGTGACGGTGACGAGTAACCGGCCGTCCTGGCTGGCCCGTACCCGCCGGGACGCCGCCGTGCGGCCGTCGTAGACGCGTTCGACGTCGTAGCGGACCGGCGACCCGGCATCGCCGCCTCGAAGGAACTGCGCATGCAGACTCGTCGGTCGAAAACCAGGCCCGGCCGTGCCGCCGGCGGCCGCCAACGCCTGCGCCGTCAGCAGTCCGCCGTAGGCGCGTTTTCCGGATGGTCCGTTGTGGGCGCCGACGAAGGTGTCCGGCATCTCCAGCGGACTCAACTCGAGCAGTTTCACCAGGCCGTCGTTCATCTTGCGACCACGCCCGATTCGACCAAGGTGTCGATCTCATCGGCACCCATCCCGAGGCGCGCGGCCAAAACCTCGACGGTGTGTTCGCCGAGGGCGGGTGCACTCCGGGCCGGGCTGTGCACGCCGTCGACCGACATTGGCAGGCTCGGCGCTGGGTGGGTGCCGATCCGAGGCTGATCCAGTTCGGTAAAGAGTGGATTGGTCCGCACCCGCGGGCTCCGGGCGACGTCGGCGAAGGTTTGGTAGCGATCCCACAGCACCGAACTCGCTGACAGCGCAGCGCTGATCTCCTCGCCGGTATGGCGGCTGAACCAGGCCTGGAAGAGCCCGTCCAGCACGTCGCGGTGACGGTAGCGTTGGCCTTCGTCGGTGAAGTCGGCGTGGAGCGTTTCAGCCACGGCCGCAACGGCGTTGGTCGTCTCAGTCAGGTCGGTGAGATCGCCGAAGTGGCGGGCGGTCAATGCCACCACCATGAATTCCACACCGTCACTGCTGATGAAGTCCCGGCCGTACTGGCCATAGATGGCATTGCCGAGCCGGGGTCGGCGAGTGCCGTTGATCATGACCTCGGTGAGGAAGCCGAGGTTGGCCGCCGTGGCCAGGGCAACATCGTCCAACGGCAGCCTGATGGCACTTCCGGCGCCGGTGGACTCTCGCCGCCGAAGCGCAGCCAGCACCGCTACTACGGCATACAGTCCGCAGCTGACATCCCAGGCCGGCATCACGTGGTTGACCGGTCCGTCCGACCCGGCCGGGCCCGTGACCAACGGAAACCCGGTGGCGGCGTTGACGGTGTAGTCCACCGCGGTGGAACCATCGGGTCGACCCGGCACCTCGAGGTGAATCAGATCCGCACGGTGGGCGCTCAACGCGGAGTGGGATAGCCATTGCCGGCCGGTGACGTTGGTGATCAGAATTCCGGCGTCGACGATCAGTTGCCGAACGAGCTGCTGGCCCTGCTCGCTGCGCATCTCAACCGCTACCGACTGCTTGCCCTTGTTCAGCCCGGCCCAGTAGATGCTCTCGCCGCCGGCGGTCAGCGGCCACCGGTGGTAGTCCGCGGCTCCGCCGATCGGGTCGACGCGGGTCACGTCGGCACCGAGTTGGGCCAGCGTCATACCGGCTAGGGGCACCGCGACAAAGCTGGAGATCTCGACAACCCGGACACCGGCCAGTGGTAGCTGGGGTGGTGGACTCACCAAACGAGTATGGCGGTCGGCTACCACACCGCCGTCGGCACGCCGAGGAAGAACAGGGTCAACAAAAGCAGAAGCCAACCGGCGGCCTGCCAGATCCACCACGATCCCTCGACGCGCCAGACCTGATAGGTGCGCACCAGACCACCGATGCCGCCGAGGAAAAGAATGGCCGGGACCATGACTCCGGTGATCGGTGAACGCCACACCACGGTGGCCACGAAGGCGGCGGCGGCCGCGGCGACAACCACACCGACGTAGTTCCTCACGGCGCGGAACGTCTCTGGGTCATACCAGCGCTTACCCGCCGCGTCATTACTCACTGCGGTTCTCCCTGCCCGCCCGCCAACCGGCGGCTCAGACCGGTGGCACGGATGGCCCGGCGAGTCACCGCGGCCCGCAACTGATCAGCAGAACCGACCAGTCGCACTTTTTCCCGTGCCCGGGTGACCGCGGTGTACAGCAGTTCGCGGGTCAGGAGCCGAGAGTCGGTCGGCGGTAGCAGCACGGTGATCTCAACGGCCTGACTGCCCTGGCTCTTATGAATCGTCATGGCATGCATGGTCTCCACATCAGCTAGCCTGCCGGTGGCGAACTGAACCGGGCCGGCCGAGGTCGCCATCGCCGCCCGCAATCCGCCGTCACGCAGCACCGCGACACCGGTGTCGCCGTTATAGAGGCCCAGACCGTAGTCGTTAGCCGTCACCAGAACCGGTCGGCCCACATACCAGTCCGCCCACAGCGGCATGTCGGTCTGTTCGGACAGCCAGCGTTCGACCTGCCGATTCCAATACGCCACCCCGTAGGGACCGCGGCGGTGTGCGCACAGCAGTCGATGCTGTTCAAGGGTTTTCAGCGCCGCATCCGCATCGCCGAGCACCGCAGCCTCACGCAGTCGAAGGGCATGCGGCACAAGTACCTTGCGCAGTACCTGGGCGGGCTGGTGAACGTCGACCCATTCGATGTGTTCACCACCGGCCGCAAGCACCCCAACGGCGGCGTCGGCGTCGCCATCACGGATCGCATCGGCCAGCGCGCCGATGGATTCGCCGAAGCGGTGCGATGTGACCAAGCGGGCCACCGGGGAGTGGGCGGCAGCGGCCAGTCCGTCGACCAAGTCGGCCAGCACCGCGCCGGCCTCCACCGAGGCCAACTGGTCCGGGTCGCCGACCAGCAACAGCCGCGAATCCGGCCGCACGGCCTCCAGAAGGCGGGCCATCATGGTCAACGACACCATCGAGGTCTCGTCGATGACGACGACGTCATGCGGCAGCCGGTTGTCGCGGTTGTGCCTAAACCGCGATGAGGTGTCGGGCCGACTTCCCAGCAGTCGGTGCATAGTGGTCGCGGTCAGCATCGGCAAGCGCTCCGAGTCGACCGGGTCGAGGCGGCCGACCTCGATCCGTACCGCCTCCAGCAGGCGTGCGGCGGCCTTGCCGGTCGGAGCGGCTAATGCGATCCGCAGCGGCGGTCGTCCGTCGAGTTCGGCCTGTTCGGCCAGCAGCGCCAGCAGCCTCGCCACCGTGGTGGTCTTGCCCGTTCCCGGACCGCCGGTCAGGACGGTCAGTGCCCGCGTGAGTGCGACCTCGGCGGCGGTGCGCTGTTCGGCGAAGTTGTCCGGGAAGAGCCGGTGGACATCCGGCGCGGACCCGGTGCGCTGTGTGGCGGCCAATCTGACGACGTCCTCGGCTACCCGGCACTCCTCAATCCAGTAGCGGTCGAGGTAGAGCAGGCCGCCGTCGAGGTGCAGCACCGGCATCTGACCGGTGAGCACACTTGCTGACACAGCAGCCAGCCACTGTTCCGGATCGGGCCAGGGCAGATCCGGCTGACCAGCCGCCTCGGCAACCCGTGCCAGGTCCAGGCACACCGATCCGCCACGCACCGCACGCACGACGAACGCGATTGCCAGCGCGACTGACTCGCTGCTTTCCCCGGCCAGGGAGGTGAGCCGTTGCGCCACAAGCACATCGGAGGATTCCAGGGTGCCCGCCTCGTTGAACGGTCGCAACAGTCCGCTGGCCGTGATGCTGCATCGCCAGTCGGACGCATCGGTGATCGGGGCGCTCATGCCGCGGTCTGCTGACCGTCGAGGAGGTCCGAAATCGCGGTAACCAGAGCGGCGGGCGGCTGCCAGCCGAACACCCCGGCAGGCGATCCGTCGATCACCGGGGTGTTCGGCCCGCACATGCCCCGGACGAACAGATAGAGCACACCGCCTAGGTGCCGCGATGGGTCGTAGCCGATAACCCGCCAACGCAGGAACCTGTGCAGCACGACGCAGTACAGCAGTGCCTGCAGCGGATAATCGGAGTGCAGCATGGCCTCAGCCATCCGCGCCGGTGCGTAGTCGGCGGCGGTCAGCGGCCGGTCAGCCTCACCGAGCCAGTTGGTCTTATAGTCGGCGACCACATACCGGTGTCCGTCGGTGAAGGGAATCCGGAACACGACGTCGAGTGAGCCGCTCAGATAGCCGCGCAGCGACTGACGGCCGAGTTCGGCATCGGTGAGCCGATCGACGTAGGACGCCAGCGGATCTCCGTCGGGCAGATGGGCGGCCACTAGCCTGCCGACGTCTGCGAGACGAATGTCCGGACATCCCGGGCGTAGGTCGCCGCCGGCGAGTGGGAACTCGAAATCCAACTCGCAGAGTCGGTCTTTGCGCCCGATCTGCCGCAGCGTGAGATTCCCGGCCAGCGGACCCAGTGGGGTCTCGTGCATCGGCATCAGTGCTTCGGCAAGGTCCGTCGCGGGGACGTCGACCGGCCACCAGATCGAATGCTTCGCGATCTGGGCAGCGAGTTCTCCCGCCAGGTCGGATGCCAACGGGTCGGCGTGCTCGAGCACCGCGTGAACCAGGGTCCCGAACTTCGCACCCATCGGCAGGTCCGCCATCGGCGAGGGAAGAACGTCGGCTCCGTCGGCCGGAGCGGCCAGAGCGATGTCGGCGACCTCGTCGTCGAGCTCGACGACCTCCGGCTCGCTACTCACCCCGGCGTTCTCCTGCGCGGCACGCACCAGACCCGAGTACGAAGTTCGCCGCCAGCCGGTGTCGATGTCGCGGTGGAAGTGGCGGACAGCGAGGTTCTCCGGCCGGGACTCGATTTCGAGTTCGGCCAGTGGGGCAACGCGCGACTTCTCAATCACCAAGGCGCCCAGATCTTCCCAGCGCTTGAGTGACGACATTGCTTCGGAGCACTCGATTTTCGGGGGGCTACACCGCAGCGGCACGGAAGACTCGCCGGGGACGCGGGCACGCAGCAGGCGGGACAGACCCCCGTTGGGCTCGTCCCAACTAGGCGCCCACCACGCAACCACCTGGGACTGCGCCCGAGTGAGCGCCACGTAGGTCAACCGCAGCTCCTCAGCACGCGCCTCATCCTGGCCCTGTGCCTGCGCGATGCCCATGTCCGCGCTCTGCTTCCCGCCGATGTAGAGGCACCGCTGCTCGCCGTCGTGGAATCGGACGAACTCCTCGGCGAAGATATGGCGGTTGAAGGCGAACGGCAGATAGACGATCGGGAACTGCAGGCCCTTACTTCCCCATACGGTCATCACCTGAACTGCCTCTGCCTCGCTGTCCAGGCGCCGGCTGCGCTCCTTGGCGCGCATCCCTTCGTCACGCTGCGTTCGCAACCAGTCACGCAATGCGGTCAGGCTGAAGTGCTGACGTTGAGTGATCTCGTGCAGCAGTTCGGTGACGTGGGCGAGATCGGTCATGTGACGTTCGCCGCCGGCCCAGGCGAGTACGTCCCCGCCCATCCCGTTCAACTGCGCCGACTGGTAGATCGCCGCAACGCCGGCTTCGCGGGCGTGGTCGGCCCACTTGCGCAGCGTGTCAGCCACATCATCGGTAAGGGCGTCACCGCCGCGGGCGAGTTCATCGGCGGTCTTCCGAAAGAACATGGTTGCCGCGGCCGCCCGGACTAGGCCGGGGCGGTGAGGTTGATCCATCGCGTCGAGCACACACAGCCAGTCGTCGGCAGCCGGGGATTTCAGCACATCGCTGTCACCGGCGTAGACGGCAGGCACCCCTGCGGCGAGCAGGCCCTCGAAGCACTCGCTCGCGCCGGAGTGACCAGTGATCACCGCGATGTCGCGGGCCTCCAGCTTCCGCCCGTTGAACGTCGCCCCGCGGGCGAGCAGTGCGCGAATGTCGGTGGCCATATCCTTGATGATGTGCGGCCAGAGGACCTCTTTCTTCACGTTGTCGATGCCACCTAGATCAAACGTGTCCCGAGACACCACGCGGAGACGGAACGGATCGTTGTGCGGCGCCCCCACCAGGCGGTGGCCGGGTCTGGCCGCTTCGACCTCGCGGACCACGATGTCGGGATCGCCGAGCTCGGCACCGGCCATGAGAATCTGCAACCGATCAACCAGTACGTCGTCGCTTCGCCAGTTCTTTCCGAGCGTTCGCCGGTCCCCCGCGGTCCGCGCCGCAGTCAGATAAGTGACGATGTCGCCGCCGCGGAACGCATAGATCGCCTGCTTGGGATCCCCGATCAGGATCAGCGCCGATCGACCGCGAAAGGCACGGTCGAGCACCTGCCACTGCACCGGGTCGGTGTCCTGGAACTCGTCGACCATCACCACCGGCCAGCGCTGATGCATGCGGGACCCGGCCGGTGAATCCGGTTCCTTGAGGGCGTGGGCCAGGCGCGTCAGTAAGTCGTCGTAACCGAGGATGCCGCGCTGTCGCTTGCGCCGATCGAGTTCGATGATGAATTCGCGGGCGAAGGTCATTCGCACCGCCGCGGCGGTATCGGGATGGGCATTGAGCGGCCGCAACTCGGTCCCCGGCTGACCGGCGATCTGACGCGCCATGTCCATCGCCTCGTCACGGCCGAGCTTGGGCGGCTCGGGGTTGTTGCCGAAATGTTTGAGGTATAGATCGTCGACGATCTCGGCCACGAGATCCTCGAGGCTTTCGACAAGCTGTACACCGGCTTCGCTGTCTCCGGCCACCCCGAGAGACTTGAGCACGATGCTGCAGAACTGGTGAACCGTGGCGATGGTCGCGGCGTCGAATCCGGCCAGCGCATCCTTCAACCGCTCCTCGCGGCGGCCGAGTTCCTCCTCGTCGGTGTCGATGAGGTATTCGAGCAACTCGTTGCCCTTGGCGCTCGCCCTGTCCCCGATTGCCCGCACCGCGTCCTGCAACGCCTCGCGGATGCGCTCTCGCAACTCCTGGGTAGCCGACCTGCCGAAGGTGATGAGCAGCATCTCATCCAGTGTGGCGGTTCCTTCGGCGACGTAACGCGTCACCAGGCCGGCGAGGGTGAACGTCTTGCCGGTTCCAGCGCTCGCCTCGAGCACCGTGGTCGTCCCCGCGACCGGCAGCGGTCCACACAGATCGAAGCGTTTCATCAGCCGATGCTCCCCACGGTCTGCAGCATGGGCAGCCACAGCCTCGCCGCGTACGCGCCCATCCGCGTCGCCTCACCCTCGACGTCCTCGACGGCCGAGGGCGGATCGAGCAGCACGGACAACTCCGGATCCTTGCCCCAGATCTGTTCGATGGCAGGGTCTTCGCGTTCGTATTTCCACATTCTCCTGGCGGCAGCCTCCGGACTCTGCGGCCGGCGGCCGGGGTTGGCGGCGTTGGCGAACCGAGCCGACGCCCACGCGAAGGATGTCTTGATCGGAAGCGGAATCGGCTCGCAGCGGCCGGTGTCGTAGATGGCGACGAGATCCCGCAGTACGGCAACCGGATCGCCGGGAGCATGCATCCGGCGCTGAACCAACGCATCGTCAGTGCCGCGCCCTATGCAGACCGCGGTCCACTGTCTCGCAGGGAACGCAGCTGCCAGTGCCGCCAGCCGGATCCACGCGCCGAGCAGATGCGGACCACCGAGCTTGGAGAAAGTCAGCGTGACGAAGGCGTCGCCGTAGAGCTGTCCAACGGTTCCGGTGACGCGGCGGCCCTGCCCGAGATCGATGTCGACGTCGAAGGCCGACGGGTCACCGACACGGAACTGCGCGGCGGCGGCGGCGAGCTGCTGCGCGTCGTCGCGCAGTTCGTTGACGATGCGGGTTCCCAGCCGGCCCGGCGGCACCAGTCCCCGCCGCCACTCGGCCTGACGGGCTTGCGCAGGGTCCATACCCGCGACGATGTCGGTCAGCATCCGGTCTCCGGCGGTCCACTTCTGCAGTCCGCCTATCTCGACCGGCATGGAGTCGTCGACGCCTTTGTCGTCACGGGGCAGATTGAACTGGAGCTCGGTGAAGAAGCCGCGGATCGGGTTTTTGAAGAAGGCCAGCACTTCGGCGAGCTCTACGTCGTCGGCCGGCGGCACCGGGATCGGCGCGGCGAAGAAAGCCGGTCGGACGGGGCGTTCTTCGCCCGCGACGCGGACTGCGTCGAGCACTGTCGGGTCGAAGGTGAAGGGCTTCCCGGGAACGCCAAGTTCGCCGGGGGTGACGTTTTTGACGTCGAACGGTTGCAGCGGGTGCCGGGTGAGGATCCCCGCGCGGCCGTTGCCGTCGCCCGTGGCCCCATGGGCCGTCGCGTCGAGAGCATCGAGCAACTCCATTAGCGGGACTGCGGGCGGGCGGTCCTTTCCGGTGTACTCGTTCGCGCCGGTGTAGGTGACGACCAGCTTCTCGGTCGCCGCGCAGATGGCGTCAAGGAGCAGTTGCCGGTCCTCAGACCGCACATCCCGCTCCCCGGTCATCGGTTCTCGCGCGAGCACGTCGTCACCGTCCGGGGCGCCCAATCGGGGGAATACCGTGTCGTCGAGACCGACGAGACACACGACCCGGTGCGGTACCGAACGCATCGGAACCATGGTGCAGACCGTCAGCGTCCCGGTGCGGAAGTTCGCCCGCGTCGGCCGACCGGCGAGATGGCCCTCGAGCATCGCGTGCACATCGGCAAGGCGCAGGGGGGTGTCGCCCCGGGGTCCGGCGCGCTCGGTGATGGCGTTGAACTCGCGCTGCAACTGGCTTACCTGCCAGGCATCGGCATCGGTGACCCGTGCGATCGACATGACTGCGCCGGCCAGCGACGTCAGCCACTCCCGAACAGAGTGGACCCCGCTCAGCGCCGTGACGAAACGGTGCAGGCGGCCGACGAACTCCGCCAGCCGTCCGGCGAGTTCAACACGGTTGCTGCCCACGTCGTCGAGGGGCAGGGTCGTGTCGATCCAGGCGTGGGAGTCGTCGGACAGCGCCACGCCGGCCAGAATGCGGTCGAGGCCGAAGCGCCACGTGTTGTGAATGAAGTCGACACCGAACGGCACGCGGTACTCGCGGTCGAAGCCCCACCGGATGTTGGACTGCACGACCCAGGTGGTGATGTTCTCCAGGTCGTTGTCGGTGAATCCGAATCGGGCCCGTACCGGGTCGGCGTGAGCGATGTTGAGCACCTCGCTGGCGGTCACCCGGCTGGCCGCCAAGCTGAGCAGCTGAGACGCCACCGCCAGCAGCGGATTGGTCTGCACCGGGGATCGGTCAGCCAACCGCACCCGAAGCCGGTGCGCGGGATGGGCGCCGGGAACTACCTCGCCGAGACCGAAGTCAGCGGCGATCAGCGGTGCGTAGGTCTCGATGTCCGGGCACATCACCAGGATGTCGCGGGGTTCGAGAGTTTCATCGTCGGCGAGCAGGCCCAGCAGGACTTCGCGGAGAACCTCGACCTGGCGGGCCGGACCGTGACAGGAGTGCACCTGCACCGAGCGATCATCCGGGTTCAGCGAACGGGACTGTGGCCGAACCGCATTATCGGCGATATCGGACTGCAGCCAGCCGAGCAGGGTTTCGGGTCGGGAAGCGCAACCGAGGAATTCGTCGGTCGCCACCGCCGCCGGCAGCCCGCGCTGCATCTCCCTCAGGTCCCGCCCCAGGGTCGCCAGCAGCGGGTGAGCAACCGCGCGGTGGCTGTCATCGGCGCGCCGCGAGATCACCCCGCGCGAATCCGCAAGAGCGGTCCATAGCTGCGCGCTGGGATGCGGCAGCCACAGGTGCACCTGGTGATGGGTGGCCAGGGCGGCGATCAACTCGATATCGGTCGACGCGAGCCGGGTGTAACCGAACAGCGACACCCGCTCGGGAAGCTCCGCCGAGCCCGACTGCTGCAACTGAGAGATGGTCGCCGCGTGCCGGATATGCGGCGGGTCGATCCTCATCGTTTCGACCAGGCGGCGCCACAGTTCCGGCTGCCAGGCCAGATCGGGGCCGAGGCAACCCACCTCACCTTCGAGCCAGCCGGAGAGCAGGTGCGGGCGCTGCCTGGCGTAGGAGGCGAACAGCCCGGCCAGCCGTCGGGCCACCGCATACCGGCGGTTCCGCCTCAGCTCCTTTTCGACGTCCTCGGACTCGAAGTGCCCCAGGTGCGCTGCCAGCGTGTGTGCCCAAGGGTCGTCAAGGTGTGCGTCGATGACACCGAGCAGCGGCCAAGTCAAGGCATCGGCTGACCACGGGTCGTCGTCGCCGGTGCCGGCGATCTCGGCGATCAGCGAGGCCGGTGAGCGGAAACGGACCCCCGCGCACACGCCGTCGTCGCCGGAGCCGCGACCCAGGATGTGCGACAGCCGCTGGGACAGCCACCGCTCGACTCCCCGCGCGGGAACGACGACGAGATCCTCGGCGAACGGATCCGGCGGCGGGGTGGCGAGCAGCGCGCCGAGGCCGTCGGCGAGGACATCGGTGCGTGCGGCGCGGTGAATATGGAAAGCCATCGCCACCAACCTAGACCGGACTACCGACAGCGTCGGGCCTTAGCGGACGCGAACCACAACCTTGCCCCGGGCGGTGCGGTTCTCCAGGGCCGCGACGGCGTCGGCAGCGCGGGCAAGCGGATACACATCCGGCTGCGGAACGGCGAGCTTTCCGGATGTCAGCAGTGCGGCCAGGCCGTTCCACTGCTGAGCAAGCGAGTCGGGGTGGGTCAGTGTCCACGCGCCCCAACCGACTCCGACCACGTCGATATTGTTGAGCAGCAAGCGGTTCACCTTGACCGTCGGGATCTCTCCGCCGGTGAACCCGACCACCAGCAGCCGGCCGGCGGGCGCCAGTGAGCGCAGTGAATCGGTGAACCGATCGCCGCCCACCGGATCCATCACGATGTCGACGCCCCTGCCGCCGGTGAGTTCGGCCACCGCGTCCTTAAATCCGTCGGCCAGCACCACGTCGGTGGCGCCCGCCGCACGCGCGACGTCCTTCTTCTCCTCGGTGCTGACCACCGCGATCACCCGGCTCGCGCCGAGCGCCGGAGCGATCCGCAGGGTGGAGGTTCCGATGCCGCCGGCGGCACCATGCACCAGCACGGTCTCCCCCTCGGCGAGGCGGGCCCGCTCGGTGAGTGCGAAAAACACCGTCAGATCGTTGAACAACAGTCCGGCGCCGGCCTCGAAGCTGATGTCATCGGGCAGCGGGAACACCCGGTCGGGGCTCAGTACGGCGGTCTCGGCCATGGCTCCGCCGATCATCGTCAAGCCCAGCACGCGGTCGCCGGCCTTCACCGTTGCGCCCTGCGGTGCCGAGCGCACCACGCCGGCCAACTCGGCGCCGAGGGTGAACGGCAATTCCGGACGGTACTGATACAGCCCGCGGGTCAGCAGCGCGTCCGGAAACGCGACGCCGGCCGCGTGAACGTCGACGACGATGCCGCCGTCGGCCGCGGGTTCGTCGACCTCGACCAATTCCAGAGACTCCGGGCCGCCGAGCGCGGTGACCCTGATCGCACGCATCAGGGCAGGTCGATCGACAGCAACGTCACCTGCAGCTCACCGCGGGACGTTTGATAGGTGATCCGGTCGCCGGACTTACGCCCGAACAACGCCAAGCCCAGCGGGCTGTCCGCGGTCAGCGTGGTGTCCTCGGCGCCGGCCGGAGTCTGTTCGATGTAGTTCACCACCCGCATGCGGACGTCGTCGTCGTCATCGGGGAAGCGCAGCGTGACCAGAGTGCCGTTAGGCAGTTGGCCCTCGACGTCGGCATTGCCGCCGGCCAGGATCCAACTCAACCGGCCAATCTGTTCTTCGATCCCGGCGAGGTCCTCCCCACGCTGCAGCGCATCGGCGGCGTCACCGCGATCCCCGACGCTCTCCGGGTCTTCGGCGCGTTCGGCACGCATCTGATCGCGCCGCCGGCGCAGGTCGGCCAGTTCCGTTTCGAGGCGAGCGCGTTCCTGCCCGGCGAAGCTGGCTGGTCCATCCTCTGGGGTCATGAACGTCCATCCTCCGGGGTCATAAACGTCAAAGTACCGCCATGCCACACTGACGGCCATGCCAGCCCTCGCCGGGATCATCGTGGTGGTCACGCTCGCGGCGATCGTCAGCGGCCGGGTGCCGGCCGTCCTGGCGCTGATGTGCGCCCTGGTGCTGGCCGGACTCATCGGGATCGCGACGCCCGCAGAGTTGTTCGCCGGGCTGAGCAACGGCGGCGTCATCACGATCGCGGCGATGCTGGTGATCGCCAAGGGTGTCTTCTATACCGGCGTGGTCTCCCGGGTGACGTTTCGGCTGCTGTCCGGGGTGACGTCGATCCGGCGGGCACTGGCGCGACTGATCCCCCCGGTGGGGGTGATGTCAGCGCTGATCAACACCACCCCGATCATGGCGATGCTCGTTCCGGCCACCAAGGAACTCGAGCAGACCAACGGCGTCCCGGCCCGCGCGGTGCTGCTGCCGATCGCACACGCCACCACCCTGGCCGGCTCGGCCACTCTCATCGGAACGAGTTCCAATCTGCTGATCGCCGGGATCGCCAAGACCTACGGCGTCAACCTATCGATGTTCTCCTTCGTGCCGATCGCCGTACCGGTGGCCCTGGCCGGCTGGGCGGTGCTGTTGCTGACCGCGCCGCTGTTGAAGCGCGGCCATACCGAGGCGCCCCACCGGGAGTTGTCCTGGCGCGCTGAGATCCCGCTCTCGGACATCGCCAACAGCATCGGCCGGACAGCCGGCGAGTTGGGCATTGCGAACACCTCGGAGTTCGAACTGATCACAGTCCGGCGCGCCGGACGGAAAGTGGCCGTCGACACGCAACTTCAGGCCGGCGACGTGCTGTCCTACCGCGCCACCGAGGACGGTGTGCGAATGCTGTGGGGCAGTCCCCGATTCGGCCTGGCCCGCCAGAATCTGTTCCTGGTGTCGGTCTCGAGCGACGAGCCGACGGCGATCCAGGAACTCCAAGAGGACGACGACATCATGGTGGTGGCCGCGGAGACCACGCGGTCGTTGCGCAAGGCCGTGGCCAAGCCTGGCGACAGGTGTCTGGTGTCCGCTCCGACGGCCGATGTGTTCGCCGATCACTCGGTGGTGGGGCTGTGGCAGAAAGTGGCCGGCAAGGCCCCGCAGACCGGAAAGACCGCGGCCGCCCTGGCCATCTTGCTGGCCGTCATCCTCTCGAGTTCCTTCGGGCTGGCACCGGTGGAGCTGATCGCGGTTGCCGGCGCCACCCTGATGGTGTTGACCCGGGTGCTCACACCCCGATCGGCGGCGCGAGCGCTCAACTGGAACATCCTGGCTATCATCGCGGGATCTATCGGGCTGGGCACGATTGTGGTGAAAAGCGGTCTGGGAGACATCATTTCAACTCAGATCATCAATCTCTCCGGCGGTCAGGCGGTTCTGGTCGCGGTGGTGTTCGCAGTCGTCACCACGATGCTCACGAATATGGTGACCAATGCCGCGGCGGCAGCCATCCTGACCCCGGTCGCGATCGAGGTGGCCGACAGTGCGGGTCTGAACCCGGCGGTCCTGCTGATCCTGATCGGCACCTGCATCTCGCTGACCTTTCTCAATCCGATTGCGCATCAGACCAACCTGATGGTGATGGGTCCGGGCGGTTACTCAACGGCGACGTTCGTGCGCTTCGGTATTCCGGTCACTGTGGTGGCGCTGGCCGTGAGCATCCTGATGGGCTGGGCTCTGCTCACGTAGCGGTATCGTCGGCTCCGTGGCAAACCGCGATCACGGCGACCCCGGCGATGCGCCCAGCATTCCGCCACCACTGGGCGAGATCGCCGATGCGACCCGGCCCGCTGCCGCTGAGGAAGCGCGCACCATCGCCGCCGCCACCAACACCGGCACGCTGGCGAGCCTGACGTCCCGCGGCGATCCCTGGGCGTCGTTCGTGACCTACGGACTGCTTGGCGGCGCCCCGGTCCTGTGCGTCTCCCACCTGGCCGAGCATGGCCGCAATCTTGCCGGCGATCCCCGGGCGAGCCTGGCGATCGTGGCACCTGACGGCGGATCCGATCCATTGGCCAGCGGCCGGATCACTCTGGCCGGGGTGGTGCAACGCCCTGCCGACGCGGAGTTGGCGGCTGCACGCGAGGCGCACGTGGCGGCAATCGCGGCGGCGAAGTATTACATCGACTATAGCGACTTCTCGGTGTGGGTGCTACGGGTCGAACGGGTGCGCTGGGTGGGAGGCTACGGCCGGATGGATTCGGCGAGTGCCGCCGACTACGCCGCCGCGGAACCGGATCCGATCCGCCCGCACGCCGCCGGAGCGATCACCCATCTCAACGATGACCACGCCGTCGGACTGGCCGACATAGCGCGCTCCCTGGGTGGCTACCCCGACGCCGAGGCCGCGGTCTGCACCGGTATCGACCGATACGGCCTCGACCTCAAGGTGCACACGCCGCGCGGCGATGCGTACACCCGGGCCGGATTCGGTCGGGCGCTCACCTCGATCAGTGAGTTACGTTCGGCAGCAGCCGACTTGGTTCACCGAGCACGCGGCTGAGGCCCGGTCCGGGGTGAAGCGGTACGCTGCCAGTTGCTCGTCGTGAGAGGTAATCCGCACCTCCGCGCGCTGGCTGACCATGGAATTCACCGTACTGCCGAGGGAGGCGCCGTGACCACAGCGATCGACGAGCGTGCCGCCCTCGCCCAGTCCAGCGAGGAGCAGGGCTGGAGGCGGCGCGCGATCGATGAACGAGTCGACGTCTACTCCCGCGGCGCCATCCGAATCCGCTTGATCTGGCAGGGCAACAGCAAGCTCAGCGGCGCATCGATCTTCGTCGACGAGTGGTACGACAACTACACCCGTGACCTCGGCACCGTCCGGGCCTGGCTCAAGAGGTAGCGGCGGACAGTCCCAGCACCGCGGCCAGTTCCCGTAACGCGGGGCGCGGATCCCAGGAGGGGTTGCCGTCGCCGAGGACCTGAACCACCACGTGGTCGGCGCCCGCATCAAGGTGCGCGGTCACCGTAGCGGCGGCGTGCTCGACCGACCCCATGCCGACAATGCCCGCCGCCAACCGGTCTGATCCGCCTGGAACCAGATCGGACTCGTCGAATCCCTGCCGAAGCCACGAATTGCGGTAGTTAGGCAGTCCCGAATAAATCTGCAGGTGCAGGTGCGCGCGAGTCATTTGCTCGGCGGCATCGCCGCCGATGACCACCGCCTGCTCGGAGACAATCCATTTCTGCGGGCCGAGGATCTCCCGGGTGACCGCGGTTTGTGCGGGGGTCACGAGGTAGGGATGCGCGCCGTCGGCGTGGGTGCCCGACAACGCGATCATCTTGGGCCCGAGTGCGGCGAGTAAACGAACCGGCCGGCCCGAACCGGGTTCGATCATTGCCGGCAATGCGGCCATCCGGTCCAGGTAGCCGCGCATGGTCGCCAATGGCTTGTCGTAGGTGCCGCCCAGCATGTTCTCCACCAACGGTCCGTGACTGACACCCAATCCCAGCACGAAACGGCCCGGATACAGCGCGTTCAGCGTGCGGCCGCCACCCTCTGTTGTTCCGGCGATCCGGGCGTGGATGTTGGCGATGCCGGTGCCCACCACGAGGCGCTCGGTGGCGGCCAGGAAAGCCGCCGATTCGACCAGGCAATCCTTCAGTCCCACCTCGGGAATGAACAGCGAACCAAAGCCGAGGGCCTCAATCTCGCGCGCCACGTCCTGCGCGGCCGACATCGGCCAGCTATCGCTGGCCCACCAGACTCCGATGCGGGCTGGGTAGTCGATCCGGGCTTTGCTCACAATGTGGCCTCATGGTGTCGGTTAGGTGGCTCTGGACAGACTCTATGCCCCCGCCGGACGGCGAATATTGCCCCCGCCGGTCGGCGAATACAGTGTGCTTATGACCGACGCCATCTTCGATCTGTCCACCGTGTTCGGCACCGTCGCGACGGCCATCCCGGAACAGACTGTGCTGATCTGGCGAGACCGCCGGCTGAGCTACGCGCAGCTGGACGCCCGCATCGACGGTATCGCCGGATACCTGACTCAACAGGGACTCGGTTGTCATACCGAACGCGATCAACTGCAAGGCCACGAGTCCGGGCAGGACCACGTCGGGTTGTATCTGCGCAACGGCAACGAGTACCTCGAAGCCATGGTGGCCGGCTACCGCGCCCGAGTCGCACCGTTCAACGTCAACTACCGCTACGTCGAAGAGGAATTGTTCTACCTTCTCAACGACGCCGGCGCCCGCGCGCTGGTCTACTCAGCTGAGTTCGCCCCCCACGTACTCGCCGTACGTGACCGCCTGCCCCACCTCGACGTTCTGATCCAGGTTGCCGACGACTCCGGCAATGCACTGATTCCCGGCGCGGTGGACTATGAATCCATCACTGCCACAGCGCCACCCGCCGGCGGGATGCCGACCCCGTGCGGAGACGACCTCTACATTCTCTACACCGGTGGGACGACCGGGATGCCCAAGGGCGTGCTGTGGCGTCAGCATGACATCTTCATGTCCGCGATGGGTGGCCGGCCGTTCACCGGCGGCCCGGAGTTGACCTCCTATGAGGATCTCACCCAGCAGGCCCTCGCAGCGCCGGGGATGCGGTCGTTCCTCGTGCTGCCGCCGCTGATGCACGGCGCCGCCCAGTGGGGCGTCTTCAACACGCTCAGCGCCGGCGGCTGGGTCGCGGTGCCCGACGATGTCAAACATTTCGACGCCGACGCCATCCTGCGACTCGCCGCGCGCGAGCGCGTGCTGAGCATCCCGGTGGTGGGCGATGCGATGGCTCGGCCTTTGGTCGACGCCATCGAAAAGGGCGACTACGACCTGACCGGGCTGATGGCCCTGACCAACGGGGGCGCGCCGCTGTCGCCAACGATCCGCGACCGGCTACTGGCCGCGCTTCCGAACCTGATCATCATGGATGCCGTAGGGGCTTCGGAGTCCGGCGCGCAGATGACCAGTATCGCCACCAAAGGCGCCGATATGCAGGCTGCGACGTTCACTCCGATGGCCGACACGACGGTTGTATCGGTCGACTTCAGTCGAATCCTGGATCCCGGTGAGGGTGAGGGTTGGCTGGCGCGACGGGTGTTCGTGCCGCTGGGTTACCTCGGTGATGCGGAGAAGACCGCGCGCACCTTCCCCACCATCGACGGCGTGCGGTTCTCGATCCCCGGCGACAAGGCCCGCTACCTGGCCGACGGCCGGATCGAACTGCTCGGCCGTGATTCGGTGACCATCAACTCCGGCGGGGAGAAGATCTTCGCCGAGGAAGTCGAACGAGCAGTCGCAAGCCATCCCAGCGTCTACGACGTCGTCGTCACCGGTCGGCCATCGGAACGCTGGGGCAACGAAGTTGTCGCGATCGTTCAATTCGCTGAGGGAAAAACCGCCACCGACGCGGAGTTGATCGATGCCTGCCGCCCCCACATCGCCCACTACAAGATGCCGAAGGCATTCGTACACACCGACAAGGTGGTGCGCTCGCCGGCCGGGAAGGCCGACTACCGGTGGGCCAAGGCGATGGCGGCGCAGGCGGTCGGCGGCTAGATCTTGAGGTAGCCCTTGTCCGCCGCCACCTGGGCGCCGGTCATCAGGGCTGAGGCGTCGCTGGCCAGAAACAGAACCACCTCGCTAACCTGTTCTGGCGGAGTTAGGGAATTCGTTTCCAGTGCCCCGGGCGAAAAGCTGTAGGCAAAGCGTGGGTGCCGTTCGAAGGTCGCATACAGCGACGGGTCGTTGCCCAGTGGGGTGTCGACGCCGTAGGTATGTACCGAGTTGACCCGGATCTCGTACTCCCCCAACTCAATTGCCAGCGAGTTGGTGAGGCCGACGATGCCGAACTTGCTTGCGCTGTAATGCCCTGCACCGGGAACGGCCTTGATGCCCGCGGCGGAACTGATCGCGATGATGGACCCACCGTTGCCCGCCTCGATCATCGCCGGCGCCGCTGCCTTGATCGTGTTCCAGAACCCGGTCAGGTTGATGTCGATCATCTCCTGCCACTGCTCGGCCGGAATCTCCCAAGCCCGGCCCCAACTCATCACACCGGCATTGGCGACCACGGTGTCGAGACGGCCGAATTGCTCGATGGCACTGGCAATCACCCGCTGCTGACCGACGAGGTCGCGGACGTCGACGGGGTGTGCGGAGATCTTGGCGCCCTCGTCCTCGACCAACCGAACGGTCTCGGCCAGATCCTCGGGCTGCGCGGGTGGGTATCCGATGTGCGCACCGACCGGTCCGCAGGCGTCGATGGCGACGATGGTCGCGCCGGCGCGGGCCAACCTGACGCAGTGCGCACGACCCTGTCCGCGGGCGGCGCCGGTGATGTAGGCGACCCTGCCCTCCAGTGGCCGGTGCGCCGAGTCGCTCATGCGGACACTGCCCGGGTCGCCGGGGCCGGCTCGGGCGTCAATGCCCCGGCCGTGAATGCCCCCGCCGTGAATGCATAGTCCTCCAACGGGGAGGTTCGGCTGAATCTCCTTGATGCGGCGATGGTTTCGGGCCGGTAGTACACGGCCTGCCCGAGGGAGTTGACGAAGTAGGTGTTCAGCCCGGGATGGCACTCGGTGAAGTAGAGCCGCATCGCCCGGCCCTGGCGCTGTAGTTTGCGGTTGCGTTCATCGAAGGCGGCGGGTGTCACTTCGGCGGCCGCCGCCCCGCGGCGGCGGGCCTCGGCGATGACCCGCACCGCGTGGGCGGTGACCGTCTGCAGGTAGTCGAACCACGCGAAGCCGACGAAGCCGACCGGGCCGACCAACTCCCATCGGTTCGGCAGGCCGGGGTGCGCGCTGCCGGCGTAGCTCTGCAGACCATGGGTGCGGTAGTGCACGGCAAGGTCGAATCCGTCTCGGCCGATGATCGTTCCGGGCCGGTAGGTCTCCGGATCGGTCCACAACTGGTAACCGGTGGCCGTGACGATCAGGTCGACGGGCCGGTCGACTCCGTCGACGGTCCGCACACCGGTCGCGGTGATGCGCTCGATCGGCGTGGTGACCAAGGCCGTGTCGGACCGGTTGAAGATGGGCAGGAACGCACTGGAGATCACCGGGCGCTTGGCCAGGATGCCGTAGCGGGGCAGCAGTTTTCTCCGGACGGATTTGTCGCGCACGGTCGCTCGCAACAATCCCCGGTACAGCGTGCGGCAGTACGCGTCATAGAGGGGCATCATCCGCTTGAGGGTTCGCTCAGGCAGCCGCGACAGCAGGTGGCATATCGGCCCCACCAGGAATAGATCCATCATCCAGCGTCCGGCGGCGTCGATCGCCGGCAGCACACCCGGCACTTTCAGCACCGTTCGCATCCGGGGACTCATCTCGAAGTCGATCTTCGGCAGCACCCAGGCCGGGGTGCGCTGATACACGTCGAGGTGGCCGGCGACCCCGGCGAGCGCGCCGGCGATCTGCACTCCGCTGGATCCCGTTCCGATGAGCGCGACTCGTTTGCCACCGACGTCATAGGAGTCGTCCCAGTCGTTCGGGCGCATGACCCGGCCTCCGAAGTCGTCGATCCCGTCGATCGGCACATCGGGTTTGGCGTTGACATAGCCGCCGACCGCACTGATCAGGAACCGCGCTCGGACCACGCGGCCGTCGGCGGTCTCGAGGCGCCACAGGGCGTGGTCGTCGTCCCACACCTGGCGCACCACCTCGGTGTCGGTCTGCAGATACGGATAGACGCCTTCCCGGTCGGCGACATCGCGCAGGTACCGGTGGATCTCCGGGCCGGAGGCGAACAGTCGCGACCAGTTGGGGTCGCGGGCGAACGGGAACTGGTACCACAGCGACGGGATGTCGACGGCCAGGCCGGGATAGTGGTTGTCGCGCCAGGTCCCGCCGACGTCCCCGGCTCGTTCCAGGATGAGGAAGTCCTCGATCCCGTTGCGCCGCAGCAGGTGCGCCGCGGTGATACCGCCCGGTCCGGCGCCGATGATCGCGACCTCATGGATGTGGCCGGTGTCGGTGATCGCGGGAGGAATGTCAGGCACGCGCACACCCTACGTCGGAGGTAGTCCCAGAAGGCCGGGAATCGCCGGTCGTAATCGTTCAACGTGCAGTGATGCGTTATTGCACGATACGGTGCAAGTATGCCTAAGACGGTACAGATCCGCGACCTCGACGATGAGGTCTACGCCGGCCTAGTTCGCCGCGCGGCGGAGGAGCGCATCAGCGTGCCGGAACTCCTGCGCCGTGAGGCTGCCCGGTTGGCATCTCGGCCATCCATGACCGCCTGGCTGTCGCGCATCGGTCGTCGCCCCTCATCGGTGTCGACGGCGGATGTCCTCGCCACTCTCGACGAGTGGCGCGGCGAGTGGCCCGATGCTCATCGTTGACGCGTCGTGTCTGTTCGAGGTGGTGGCTGACACCGCTCGCGCGCGAGAGATCGCCGATCGGCTCGCCGCCGATACCGACCACGCCGCGCCGCATGTGATTGACGTCGAAAAGACGGATCGGGCGGTGGAGTACGCATGAGGGCGATCGTGTTGTTGGCGCAAAGCGGTCACCTCGACAAGGGCGGCATCGTTAGTGCGCTTGGCCTGGGCTGGAATGCCACCGAAACCCCGACCGCACAGCACGTACTGATCGTCTTCGCGGAAGTGGAGTGGTCGGAGATCGGCCGTGAATTCCCGATTCAGGCCGAACTGATCGACAGCGACGGCGTGCGGGTAACCCAGACCGAAAAGAGCATCATCAACGCCCAGCGGAGCCCGGTACATCCCGAGGGCACCCCGGTCACCATCCCGTTCATCGCGACGATCCCGCCATTGGACCTCACAGCCGGCGAGCGTTACCAATGGCGGGTTTCGATCGGCGGCGAGATGCACGAGGATTGGCTGGCCGGTTTCACCGTCAGCGGCACGCGCTGATCTCAGCAGCGGGTCAGGCCGGCAATGTCGTCGATCGGCGCCGGGCGATGCCAGTGCCAAGCCGCGGTGGCGGCGATGAATTCGTCCACCGTGTCCGTTACCGCCAGTGGCGCCTCGACGTGGGGGAAGTGCCCGACCCCCGGCAGCGTCACCAGCCTGCTGCCGGGCAGCGCCTCATGGGCATCGCGTCCATGCGACACCGGGATCAGTCGGTCCTGCTCACCCCAGAGCAGCAGGGTGGGCAGGCCCGAGGTGAAGTGCATTTTGTTGAAGGCGCTGACGGCCTGGCCGCGATAGTCGACCACCGAACGCAGGGTTCGCAGGAACGCGACGCGGGTGTTGGGATCGGCGAGCGAAACGTAAGCGTTCCAGGTTTCGTCCGCCTGCGCGCTACGCACTCCCAGCGAGGCGAGCCATCCGCGCAGTCGTTCGCCGGCGGCAACGACCCTCTGCGGAGCAATAACAGGCAGCACGAATTCGGCTCCGGGCGCTGACATCAGCCGCAGGGTGTGACCCAGTTCGGACCCTAGGCCGCCGCTGCTGATCAGAACCAGCCGTTCGATGTACTCGGGATGCTGGTGGGCGAATTGCATGGCGATGCCGCCGCCGAGCGAGTGCCCGATCAGGGTCACGCGTGAGATGCCGAGTTGATCGAGAAGATCGCGCAGCCACACCGCGAACGCACCGAGCGAGTAATCGGTTCGTGGCTTATCGGACTGGCCGTGGCCGAGCAGATCCGGCGCGATCACCCGGTGCCGCGTCGCCAGGTGCGGCATGACCTCGCGCCAGGTCTGCGAGCTGCCGCCCATCCCGTGGATGAGCAACAGCGCCGACCCGTGGCCCAAATCCTGATAGGCGACTCGGTCGCCGTTGAGCACTAGATACTTCAATTCCGTCATGGAACCAGCCCTCCTTGGGTTACCGGTCAGTAACCTACGATACCGTAGGTTGGCGTCGGTGGCGCGGCGCGGTGGCAGTGATCTCGGACACCTGGCTGGTCAGCGCCGCGCGAATGCCGGTGCGCGCTCGGGTCGGATGCCGACCCCGATGACCCGCGCCGGGATCGCGGCCAGCCAGGGCAGCTTCTCCAACACTGCGACGAATGCCGCGGGCGGATTCCCGTCGGCGCCGGCAAAAACCGGGACCACCAACCGGCGGTGCAGGATCCGCTGTAGAGCCTGGGTGATCGCGGCCGGCGGGAGTCGGCGGCGATGCACCGCCACCAGGTCGGCCTCCGTCACATTCCGGCGGCGCAACGGTTCGGCCAATAGCGTAGCCGCGCCGACGGCGTCCTGCACCGCGATATTGATCCCGACCCCGCCCATCGGCGACATGGCATGTGCGGCATCGCCGATACACAGCAGGCCCGCGGTATGCCAGCGCTTGAGCCGGTTGAGTTTGACGTCAAGGAGTTTCACGTCATCGAACGATCCCAGGTGCGAGGTCTGGGCCTCTGGGGCCAGCGCGGCGACCTCGGCCCGGAAGGCCTCAATGCCGCGGGCCCGCAGTCGTACATCGCTGCCCTTGGGGATCAGATAAGCCATCTGGAAGTAACCCTCGCGCGGAATCATGATCAACACCTGGCCGGGTGCGGTGCGCGGGACGAGCGAGTACTGCGCGTCGGCATCGCGGGGCAGCCGGAACCACCACACGTCGAACGGCACCGGCCACTCCCGGACCGGCAGCCCAGAATCGCTGCGTACCGTCGAGGTTCGGCCGTCACAGGCCACCGTGAGATCGGCGGTCAGTTCACCCTCACCGGCGGGACTGCGGAACCGCACCCCGCTGACCCGAGTGCCCGAGCGCAGCAGGCCGGTGACCTCATGCTCCATCTTCAGGGTGAAGGTGGGTTCGGCCCGGGCCGCCTCGGCCAGCAGGTTCAGCAGATCCCATTGCGGCACCATGGCGATATACGGGTGCGGCAGATGCAGACGGCGAAAGTCGACCAGCGTCACCTCCCGGCCGTTGGCGTCGAAGCCCAAGTGATCGATTCGGCTCTGCGGCACCCGAGAAAACTCACCCCACAGGCCGAGATCATCGAGCAGTCGCAACGTGCTGGGATGCACGGTGTCGCCGCGGAAGTCGCGAAGGAAGTCGGCGTGCTTCTCCAGCAGGGTGACCTCGACGCCGGCCCTGGCCAACAGCAGACCGAGCACCATGCCTGCGGGTCCGCCGCCGGCAATCACGCAGGTGGTCGACTCGCCCATGGAACCACCCTAGTTCGATGGTGCTAGATCTCGATCCTCGAGCCGATGATCACTGTCTGATCCAACGGGATTCCGAAGTAGCCACTGTCGGCGGCGACATGAGATATGCCGATGTACAGCCGTTTTCGCCAGGGTGCCATGGTCGGTGCGGATCCCGCCGCCACATCGAGTCTGGACAGAAAGTACGAGGCGTTGTCGACGTCGATGGCACCCTCGGTGAGGGCCGGGTCGACCAGTCGCAGCGCATCGGCGATGTGCGGTCGCTCCATGTAGCCGAACTGCGCCGCGACGAAGAAGATTCCGTCGTGACGATCGCCGAGACTATCGACACGTGCGATTCGCTCGGGATCGGCGACGCGGGGTTTCGGCGGCGTCTCCACCGTCATGATGATCACATTCTGTGGCAGCGCACGATTGTGATGAACGGTGGCGCGCAGTGCCAGCGGGGCAGTCGCGTCGCCTCGACTCAGGAAGATCCCCGTGCCGGGGATGCGCGGTAGCGGCGGCTGGCGATTGTCGATGTCGTCGATGAAATCGCCCAACGGTCCCTCTGCGGTGTCCCGGGCCGCTGCAGCGATCTGCTGGCCCCGTCGCCAGGTAGTCATCGCCGTGAAGCCGACGAGGCCAACCAGGAGCGGCAGCCACGCCCCGTGCAGCAGTTTGGTCAGATTGGCCGCCAGGAACAACAGGTCAACTGACAGAAGTGCCCCACCCCCGATGACCAACGCCCACAACGGCACCCGCCACCGGAAATGGGCGACATAGAGGAACAGCAGCGTGGAGATGGCGATGGTCCCGGTGACCGCCATACCGTAGGCATAGCCCAGTGCCGCCGAACTGCGAAAGGCCAGCACCAGAATGAGCACCCCGGCCAGCAGCATGCCGTTGATCCACGGAACGTAAACCTGCCCGATCGAAGCCTCTGAGGTGTGCGCCACCCGTAGTCGCGGCAGGTAGCCGAGCCGGGCGGCCTGAGTCGCCACCGAGTAGGCGCCGGTGATCACCGCCTGCGAGGCGATCACCGTCGCGGCGGTGGCCAGCACAACCATCGGGATCTGGCCCCAACCCGGAACCAGCATGAAGAACGGGGCACCGACCACGTTCTCCTCGCCGAGCAGCAAGGCGCCCTGGCCGAAGTAGTTGAGCACCAGCGCGGGCAGTGCCAACCCCACCCAGGCCAGCACGATCGGCAACCGGCCGAAGTGGCCCATATCGGCGTATAGCGCCTCCGCGCCGGTGACCGCCAGCACGACGGCAGCCAATGCGAAGAAGGCGATGTGGAAGTGGCCGGCCATGAACTCAATCGCGTACGTCGGGGAGAGCGCCCGAAGGATCCGCGGATGGCCGGCGATTCCGCGCACTCCGCAGATTCCGATCACGACGAACCACAGAATCATCACCGGGCCGAAGAACCGGCCGACGGTGGCGGTGCCGCGCCGCTGAACGGCGAACAGCGCGATGATGATGGCAACGGTGATCGGGATCACGAAGTCGTGCAGGTGTGGGTCGACGACTTTGAGGCCCTCGACCGCGGACAGCACCGAGATGGCCGGGGTGATCATGCTGTCTCCGAAAAACAATGCCGCGCCAAGGATTCCGAGGGTGACGAGCACGCCGGCCAGGCGGCCGCCGGATTTGTCGCCGAGTCGGCGAACCAACGTGATCAGGGCCATCACACCGCCCTCGCCGTCATTGTCGGCCCGCATGATCAACGTGACGTACGTCAGCGTGACGATGACCATCACCGACCAAAAGATCAGCGACACCACGCCATAGACGTTGTTGGTGTTGATCGGCACCGGGTGTGGACCATCGGGGTTGAACACCGTTTGCAGGGTGTAGATCGGGCTGGTGCCGATGTCGCCGAACACCACACCGAGAGCACCGACCACCAGGCCCGCGCGCAGTCCCCCGCGGAGTGGCTGAACAGGCGGATGTGGGGCCGCCGCCGTATCTGTGCTCACAGGGCCTTCCGGTGGCGAGGTTCGCTGGACCGACAGAATGCTATCGCCCATTCCGCCGTCCACTCGGGCCGCCAGCGCCTAGATTCTCCTCAAAGGACACGAAGGAGGCCTGATGCGGACGCTGCGCACACTGCGGGCGGCACTGCTCGGCGCGATGCTGGCACCGGCGGCGGTGGCACTGGCCCCGACAGCCAACGCCGCGATGACGATCGGCCACTACAACCTCAACATCGAGGGCCGCTACGACTTCCACACCTGGATCTTCACGATCGCCTCCTGCAATCCCCCCGACGGTGTGGACCAGTGCGCGGTGGTCTCGGCGATCCCGATGCCGATCGCCAAGGCGTACGAGTGGTACGGCCAAGCCCAGCGAGTGGGCGACTCGTACACCATGACCGTTGACGTGCCGGATGGTTTGCGCTGTGGGGACGTCTACTACGGCCCGATCATCGCGACCCGCGATGTCTACACCTGGGATGCGGTGACCCTGGCCGGTACCCTGCAGTCCTCGTTCGCCGTGGGCTGCAACAACGCCCCGGGGGGAACGTTCACCTATCCGTTCAACCTGACGCGGCTGTAGGTCAGCCGACCAGAACGCCTGTGCGCCAGGCGATCAGGCCGATGAACAATGCCAGCAGGCCGATCGTGGCACCGCCCTGCACCAGGTTGCGCCCGGACCGGGGTGCGTACAGGTAGGCGGCCGCGATCACGCCGCCGGTGACGAGCCCACCGACATGGCCCTGCCAGCTGATGCCCGGAATGGTGAAGGTGATGGCCATGTTGATCGCGATCAACGTGACGACGCCGCGAACGTCAAGGTTCAGCCGCTTCGCCAGCACGAAGGTGGCACCGAACAGACCGAAGACGGCACCGGAGGCACCGCCGGTGGCAGAGTTGAGCGGCGAGAACAGATAGACGACCACCGAACCGCCGAGGGCGCTGAGCGCGTACAGGGCGGCAAATCGAAGCCGACCCAGGTGCCGCTCGAGGGGCGGCCCCACCACGTACAGGGCGCCCATGTTGAACAGGAGGTGCAGCAACCCGTAGTGGATGAACGCCGATGTCCCCAACCGGTACAACTCACCGCCGGCGACGGCGGGGGCCCACAGCGCCAGCTTGCCCTGCAAACCGGGTGTGACGGCCTGCAGCACGAACACTGCCACGTTGACGGCGATCAGCGCATAGGTGAGCACCGGTGCCCCGGCGCGGCGGACCCCGCCGGATACCGTGACCGCCGTCGGCGCATTCTGGGCGGCGGCCTGCACGCAGTCCACGCACTGGTGACCGACCGCCGCGCTACGCATACATTCCGGGCAGGTCGGCCGCCCGCAGCGGTTGCAGCTGACCAGGGTCTGCCGCTCGGGATGGCGATAGCAGCCGGGCGTCCCGGTCGGAGTCTGGCGGGGGTGCGGAAAGCTCATGGTGTTGGCGAGAGTACCTAACCGCGCGTCAGCGCACGCCGCGCAGTAACTTCCCCGGCCGCGCACCGGTGTCGGCGCCGAAGCGTCGGGTCACCACGCCGCTGACGACCGTCGCGTCGTAACCCGATGCGCCCTGGATGAGTCGGCGGCCACCGGCCGGCAGGTCGTAGGCCATCTTCGGGACGCCCAGGCCCAGCGCGTCGAAGTCGATCACGTTCACGTCGGCCTTCTTACCGACCGCCAGCACGCCGCGGTCGGTGAGCCCGAACAGCGTCGCGGTGTCGAGGGTCTGCTTGCGCACTAGGTACTCCAGGGCGAACTTCGGGCCGCGGTGGCGGTCCCGCGCCCAGTGGCTAAGCAGGAATGTCGGCAGCGAGGCGTCGCAGATCAGCCCGCAGTGCGCGCCACCGTCGGACAGTCCCGAAATGGCGGCCGGGTGCGACAGCATTTCGTGGATGGCGTCGTGGTTGCCCTCGACGTAGTTGAAGAACGGCAGCATCAGCATGGCGGTGCCGCCCGACTCCAGCATCAGGTCATACATGGTGGCCAACGGGTCTGCGCCGCGGGCGGCCGCGATACCGGCGACGGTGCGGTCCGGGGTGGGCTCGTAATCCGGCGGGTCACCGATCGCGTACATGGTGGCGGCACTGTGCTGAATGAACGCGAACAACGAGTCGAACAGCGGTTTGGGCTGGGCCGGCAGATCGGTCTCGGCCAAGATCGCAGCGCGCACCGCCGGATCGGCGAGCCGCTCGCGAAGGTCGGCCGGGGCGAGTTCAGCCTTGAGCTTGCGGAACGTCGGGCGGTGGGTGAACGCGTGATAGCCCTCAAAGCCGAACAGCATGCCGAACGGCCGGGCGGCGAACTGCGGGTGCACGCGGATCCCATCGTCGAATGCCCTGCCGGCGATATCGAGTTGCTTACGCCAGAGGTCGGGCGCCGATTGGGTCTGCACCATCGCGAACGAGACCGGCCTGTCGATCTCGGCGGCAAGGCGGACCATCCAGTCGAGTTCGCGCATCGGACCGTCGACGTTCTCCCCCGCCGTGCCGTCCGGCGCCACCTCGAAGACCGCCTGGCCGCCGGCAGCCATCGCTCGCCCGAGTGCGAACAGCTCGTCCTCGGCGGCATAGGTGCCCGGGACGGGTTCACCGTCGATGGCCCGGTGCGCTTCGGTGCGCGAGGTCGAGAAGCCCAGCGCGCCGGCCTCGATGGCCTCCTGAACGATGCGCGCCATTCCGGCGATATCGTCGGCGGTGGCTGCCTCGTTGCGCGCCCCCCGTTCACCCATGACGTAGCCGCGAACCGGGCCGTGCGCCACCTGAGTTCCGTAATCGACTGCCAGCCTTTGCTTTTCAACTGCATCGAGGTATTCGGGGAAGCTCTCCCACTCCCAGGTAATGCCCTCGGCCAGTGCCGAGCCGGGGATGTCCTCGACGCCTTCCATCAGTTCGATGAGCCATTGCTCACGCCCCGGCGCTACCGGTGCGAAACCGACTCCGCAGTTTCCGCTGACCACCGTGGTCACTCCGTGCATGCTCGAGGGCTCAAGCAAACCGTCCCAGCTGACCTGACCGTCATAGTGGGTGTGGATATCGACGAACCCCGGCGTGACGATCCGGCCGGTGGCGTCAAGGTTCTGCGCCGTCTCCCCGTCGAGACCGGAGTCGTCGCCGGATCGCCGACGTACATCGACGATTACCCCGTCCTTGATTCCCAGATCGGCCCGGAACGGTTTCCCGCCGGTGCCGTCCACCACCATGCCCCCGGTGATCGTCAAGTCATACATGCTGCCTCCTAGACGGTGCGCCGACTCCTCACGTTAGCCTCGGCCCTATACCGATGGGAAGGACTTCCATGACCGCACCGGGTCGGCGGTTCAACGATGCGGTCACGCGATTCTGGAGCCTGGCCGCTCCGGTCTACGATCTGCCCGCCCTGCAGCGACTCATCTATCGGCCCGCGCAGGACGAGGTGGTGGCGGTATTGCGGGCGGGCGGTTCGCGCCGCGTTGCCGACGTGGCCTGCGGCACCGGGATCCTGGCCGCGAGGATTCACGACGAACTGTGTCCCGACGAGGTCTACGGCGTGGATATGAGCGACGGGATGCTCGAGCAGGCGAAGGCCCGTTGCGCGGCGGTCCAATGGCGCAAGGGCCCGGCCGAGCAATTGCCGTTCGACTCCGACAGCCTCGACGCCGTGGTCACCACCTCGGCGTTCCACTTTTTCAACCAGCCGGCAGCTATGCGCGAGTTCCACCGGGTGCTGGCCCCGGGCGGCCTGGCGGCCGTCGCCACCATCAGCCCGCCGCTGCCGGCACCACTGCGGCGGCTGAGCGTGAATCCGGCCAACCCCGCCCACAATCCATCGCCGGCGGAGATGCGCGCGCTGTTCACCGGCGCCGAGTTCACCGTCACCGACCAACACTGGATCGCCCGCCCACTGTGGACCCGGGGTGTCTGGGACCTTCTCACTACTGGCGTCAAGGCCTAAAGCCCGCGGGCGTCAAGGCCTAGCAGCCCGGGATACCCTCCCCGGGGAACCGAATTGAGCACCGAGAGGAACAGCAATGGCCGTGGAACTACTTGCCCAGAGCGTCGAAGTCGGGTTGGTAACCACCAACCTCGACGCGATGGTCGGCTTCTACGGGGATTTCCTCGGCCTGCCCCATCAAGGTGACCTGGACTTTCCCGGCGGGACCATGAAGCGGTACGCGATCGGTAACAACGTGCTGAAGCTGGTGACGCTGAGCGAGCCGCCCGCTGCGCCGGTGGCACCCGGCGGCGGACCGGCCCAAGCGGGCATCCGCTACTTCACCCTGGTGGTCGCGAATGCGACCGAGGTGGCGCGGCAGGTCGAGGCCGCCGGGTACATGTTCGCGCAGCCGCTCGCCGAATTCGCCCCCGTCCCGGGTATGGGTTGGATGTTCGTCGCCGACCCGGACGGCAACTGGGTGGAACTCGTCGGCCCGCTCTGAGTCCTATGCAGCCAGGCAGCATCCGCGTGCCGGCCGACCTCAATGCCATCACCGACATCGGCGACGAGGAACCCCGCGCACTCAACGCGATCGCGGTCGAACAAATCTGGGACGCAGCGCGGCATTGGTACCGGGCCGGGATGCAACCCGCGATCCAGCTGTGTCTGCGTTACAACGGGATCGTGGTGCTCAACCGCGCGATCGGGCACGGCTGGGGCAACGGACCCACCGATCCGGTCGGCGCCGAGCAGGTTCCGGTGACCACCGGAACCCCGTTCTGTGTGTACTCCGCGGCCAAGGCCATCAGCACAACGGTGGTCCACATGCTCGTCGAACGAGGATCCTTCGCTCTCGACGACCGGGTCTGCGACTACCTGCCCGACTACACCGGATACGGCAAGGAGCGCACCACCATCCGTCACGTGTTGACACACAGTGCCGGTGTGCCGTTCGCGACCGGGCCACGTCCGGACTTGCGGCGGATGAACGACAGCGACTACGCCCGTCGGAAATTGGGCGAACTCAAACCGATCCACCGGCCGGGTCTCATGCACATCTATCACGGACTGACCTGGGGTCCATTGATTCGCGAGATCGTCTCGGCGGCGACCGGCCGCAACATCCGGGAGATCCTGGCCACCGAGATTCTCGATCCGCTGGGGTTCCGGTGGACGAATTACGGCGTGGCCGACGCCGATGTGGCGCGGGTGGCACCCAGCCACGTGACCGGAAAGCCGCTACCCGCACCGATCGCGGCGGGTGTGAAGATCGCACTGGGCGGATCGATGACCCAGATCATCCCGTTCTCCAACAGTCCGATGTTCCTGACCAGTGTGGTGCCCTCATCAAGCACCGTGTCGACAGCCGCGGAACTATCCCGCTTCGCTGAATTGCTCCGCCGCGGCGGCGAACTGGACGGGGTACGGGTGCTGCGCCCGCAGACGTTGAGAACGGCCACAAAGCCGTGTCGCCGGCTCCGGCCGGATGTCGCTACGGGTCTGGCGCCGATGCGCTGGGGCACCGGATACATGTTGGGCTCCCAGCGATTCGGGCCGTTCGGCCGGGATGCAGCCGCAGCCTTCGGTCATACCGGTCTGACGAATATCGCGGTCTGGACCGACCCTGCACGTGGACTGGCCGCGGGTCTGGTCAGCAGCGGTAAACCGGGGCGCCATCCCGAGTCGGGTCGCTACACCGCACTGCTGAACCGGATCACCGCGCTGATACCCCGCGGGTGAATTGCCGACTCCCCCGGGCCGGGCTAGCGTTGGCGACATGGGGTTGCTGCAACAACAACTCGACGAGACTCGACAGTTGCTGGTGCGGGCCCGGGACTTGTTCGGTACCCGGTCGGTAGCACCGCCGGAGAGCATCACCGTGCCGATAAGGCCCTCCCCTGGCGCCACGATCCGTGACCCGTTAACCGGGCCGTAGCCGATGGCTGCGCAACGCGCCCTCTGCCGCCTCGAGATCGCCGATGCCGGGGATCTGTGCTGACGGACTGAACCCCGCGGCGATGATCTCCCGGCGGATCCGCATCACGGCCTGTAGGTGTGAGACGTCGGCGGCCAACAGCACCGCGGTGGCCAAGCTCGCTGCGTCGGCGTCCAGTGCCGACTCGGACAGCACCACACTGTGCAGGCAACCCCCGCGGGAGGACCGGAACATCAGGTGTCCGCTCGGATGCACCGCATCGAAGGCCGGGTCCGGATCGTTCACCGGCCGCCCTGTCCCACCGTGCGCAGATCGTCGGCAGCGGCGGCCTCCTGGTGCGCCCAGGTGTCTGCGGCCTTGCTGAGTTGGTCGGCGAGTTCGGAATGGGCCGTGGCCTGCCGGCGATAGCACGCGGCGCGTTGCTCGAGGAGTTCCGATCCGGCGTCGCGCAGTTCGGCGAAGACCGGCCCGAGCGACTCCAGCGTTGCCCTCACCGCGGCATTGCTCGACGGGAAGGCAGCGAGTTGCTCGGCGGCCTCGCGATGCGCCAGCGCCGCCCGTCGCAACTCCTCGGGTGCTATCTCGATGAAATCCGGCATTGCCCTCTCCTATCCTGTCGCGATCTGAACGGGCGGCTGCAGCCAGCCGATGAAACCCGCGTCTTCCATGGTGCCGAGGGGTTGAATCACGTTGTCCAGCAGGATTTGTCCGCCTCCGAGCGCTAGGGCGTGGCGATCAGCGAAGAGTCCGATATCGCCCGGCACAAGTCGGCCCGGCTCCACCGGCACAGCGATGGCCGAACCCGGCGCAGGGATGGTGATTCCCTGAGCGCTGAAAGCATCGGGGATGGCGGTGCCGGCCACCGCGGCGGTGATGACGGCGGCGAGTTGGGCGTTCGGCGCGGTGACGTTCTGCCCGTCGGGAAGTCGCACGGTGAGGCCATCGACGGTGGGCGCATCCGGTGGGGCCTGCGCGCTCGGGCCGGAGTCCGCTTCCGCTGCCTCGGAGACTTCCGACTCAGGCTCGGTATCCGACAGAGCGCTGTCCACCGGCCAGTCAACCGGCGGCCGTTCGATCGGGAATCCGGGCGACGCGGCGGTCGGCAGCGTCGGCAGGCCCCCGCCGAGGGCAGAGCCCGTCGCGGGGGCACCGCCGCCCCAGGCCGGAGACACGGCGGCCGCCGGTGGTGCGGTGGCGGGCGGCGGGTACTCCCCCGGCGGGGCGTCGCCGGGCAGATAGTCGGCGGCGGCGTCGTGCAGTGGCAACTCGGCCGGGCTCCGATCATCCGATTCCACGGACGCCCCGGCGGTCGGGGTATCCGAGCCGGTCGATGCGTACAGCGAGGCTAACGCCGCCGCCAGGGTGGCCTGAGACGTCGCGTCCAAACCGGCGGTGTCGACCACGGTGCGGATGTCCCGCAACTTCTCGAGCAGGTAGCGCTGGAACTCCCGGGCGCCAGCGGGGGTGTCCAGGTCGGTTCGGATCAGAACCGCGGCCTCGATGTCATCTTGCAGTCGCTCCAACGCCGCTACCGCACCTGCGTGATCGGTGTGCGCGTTGAGAACAGCGGTTACCACCTGGAGATCGACCTGTGCCGTCAACGAGGATTGATGCGCCAGTGCACTTTCCGCCGCGCGGATCGCCTCGGCAGCAGCCCCGTCGGAATGACTCAGCGGCGGCGGTTGCAGACCGGGCACCGGTGGCCTCTCATGATCGACACGCTAGGCAGCGCCGCATCAGTGGGCAATTCATCCCTGTGGACAGCAGGACCGGTACTGAACTTCAGGCCGGACGGCGGATCGCGACGTTCTCGCCCAGTCGGCTGATCTGCACGGTGGCACCCGCGTACGGCGCTTCGACGACGAGGTTGCCCCCGATCGCCAATTGGACATGGCCGGGATGTGGAAAAACCAAATCGCCGGCGCGGACAGCCCCGGGCGCAACGGGCACTCCGTCATGGATCTGCTCGAAAGTGGTGCGGTGCAACCGAACACCGGCCTGTGCGTAAGCCCACCTGACCAGCCCGGAACAGTCGAAGCGGTCCGGCCCCGTGGCGCCCCAGACATAGGGGCGGCCGAGTCTGCTCAATGCTGCCCGCACCGCGATGTCGGCGGGGGTACCACGCCGAGCGAAGCGGCGCGGACTGCGACCGGGGCGGCTGCGGTATCGCAAGGCCAACAACGCGGCTCGGCGCCGTCGCGCGCGTCGTCTCGCGGCCAGTACGTGGCGTTGCTGGGTGCGCAGACGGATGGCTCTGCGGCGCAGCAGTTCTCGGGCCACGATTGGATGCGGCGGTAGTGTCTGAGCGTCCGCGCGAGCGGCCGCCAACACTGCGGCGGTGGCGAGGTGCGCAAATCGGTGGTCGCGCCCGGCGGCGGTGAGGATGCGAGCGAGTTCAGCATCCTCCGACCGGGAAACTGCGAGTTCCGCCCGCCACAAAGCGGCTGCATCCCGGTAAGCGACTGCGGCGACGCCGGCCTGACTCGGTGACGGTGCTGCCGACGGGGCAGTGCCGGATTCGAGGGCGAGTGCCGCAGGCGTGCCGGCGAAGAGTGCGTGGGCCCGACTCAGGACCTCGACCTCGCCGCCCGTCACGGGAGCCCCTCGAGGAAGGCGTTGATCCTGGGCAGAGCTCCCGGTGGGATCGGTCCGCCGGTGCGGATGTCCCACATTTCGCCGACGGTAACCCCGATCAGCGCCGCGACGACCGGGTCGGGTAGTTCGCAACCGGCGCAGGCGCGTTCGAACCGCGCTGCGGTGCTGCCCGAAAGTCGGGCGATCAGGTCGGATCGAATCCGTTCCGCCGCGGTGATGTGGGCGATCAGGCCGGGGTTGGCAGTGCCCGCGCCGGCCGTCACGCGCCACGAGTTGGCGGCCAGCATCTCGGCCTTGGCGCTCTGCGCGATCGCCGACCTGATATACGTCTCGTATTCGTTTGACGTGGCAGGCGGGAGATGTTCGATCAACGAGTTGAGCATTTCGAGATAGGCGGCGGAGGCCATTTCCAGCATGTCGGCGGCGTTGGCGGTGACCGGCGCAGACCCGGGCGGTTCCGGTACCCGCGATCCGGCGCGCTCCAGTAGCTGGGCCAGTTCGATATCTGGATCGTCGGCGACGACCAGACGCGCGTAGGTGCCCGGCGGCAGTCCAAGTCCGTTCTCGACCCGTTGAACGGTCCTTTTCTGGGGCTTGCGGGTACCCCGCTCCAGGTAGCTGAGGCCCATCGTGCTGACGCCGGTGGCCGCCGCCAGCTCCGCGAGCGACCAGTCCCGGGACTCGCGCAGGGCACGGATTGCCGCGCCCGCCGTCTCTCGGCTCACCGGTGCGTTTCCGCCATATCCGAATCGTACACAGAGTACGGTGCGTATACGTTTCTGTGTCTGTTTTGATTGCACGTTCGAAGCTTAGCGTATACGCTTCTGTCTCCGAAACTCGAAAAGGAGACCGAGATGGACCATCGCCCGTGTTCTACCGAGCCCGAACTGTGGTTCGGCTACGCCGATGACGATGCTAGTGACGGAGCGGCCAAGGCGCGCGTGTACGAGCAGGCCGCCACCAAGGCGCGCGCGATCTGTCTGCGGCGGTGTCCGCTGGCCCAGCAGCGTCAGTGTGCCCATCAGGCGGTTGAAGCCGGCGAGGAATACGGGGTGTGGGCCGGGGTGAAACTGCCCGGCGGGCAGTACCGCAAACGGAATCAACTCGCGCATGCTCGCGAGGTGCTGCGCAAGATCGCCGACGGTGTCATCAATCCCCGGGAACTGCCCGAAAGCGTGGACCTGCTGTCGAGAGCCGAAGCGCTGCCGGTTGCGACGAGCGTCGGCGTTGTGCACGTGCCCCTTGCCAGCCGGCCGTCTAGCGCCGCCTGATATCCCCCACCGGATCCCCCACCGGATCCCCCACCGGATCCCCCACCGGATCCCCCACCGGGACGCGCCGGGCGGTCGTACCCACGCGCTGCGGCCGGGGGGCAGCAGACTATGACGATGCGGGTCGTTGCGGTGCTGGCGGTCGCGGCCTCGGTCGCGCTCATCGTGGCACTGCTGACCAACAGCGCATGGGCCGCCGGCGCAGTGATCGCCATGGCGGTGGCGGGCATCGGGGTGTTGTTGCGGGACTGGCGCGGCGAACACGGGCGGGCGGTCGCGGACCAATTCCCGTCGGTAATCGCTGCGCAGTCCGTAGCGAGCTCACCAGAAACGCCACTGGCTCCCGACGACTTCGTCCCCGACCTGTCCCCCGACCCCGATGGACCGTCCTCAGACGCCCGCGCGGACTAGATCTAACGTCCCGAGGTCCCTAATGGCCTGGCTGCCGCGCTTCATCATCGCCAGCATCATCTCGCCTCCGCGTTCGGTCTCAGCCGAGAAGGCGAAGCCCAGCGTTGAAATCAGTGGCACCTGCAACATGCCCAAACGGTAATCCTGCCAACAGGTTTCAGCGCCATAACCGGTAACACCGTGGGTGGACAAAGCACGGTGGTAAGCGTCGACAAGTTCTCGCTCGTGATCGGCGCGATCACCGGGCTGCAGGCTGGTCGCGATAAAATAGGCCAGGTCTCGCGCGGGCAGCCCGACCGCCAGGGTCTGCCAGTCCACAACCGTCACCCGAGTGCGATCGGGGTCGAAGAGCAGATTGTCGATCCGGTAGTCGCCGTGCAACAGGCTGAACCGGTCGGGGGAGCCCAGCAGCCAGTCGGCGATCAGATCGGCCGACTCACGCACTGTGTCCCGGTCGGCCGGACTCATCCGGGCGCCGAGCTTGTCGATGGTGATCTGTGCCGCGAGTTTGGTGATGTCGCCCAGTCCGCGGGCACCGGCTTCATCCGGCTTCGGCATCACTGTGCCGGTGAAGTCCAACCAGGCCGGGTCGCACCAGCGGGGCCCATGCAGTCCGGCCAATGCGGTGGCGCCCAGTCGCGCCTCGGCCACGCTGCACCCGAGTATCTGATCGCCCTGGACCGCCGGTGCCAGATCGGCGAGTAACAAAACGAATTGCGCGCCGTCGTCGGCGATCGCGCAGTGATAGCAGCGGGGGAGTGGTACCGCGACCGTGTCAGCCACCTCGGTGTAGAAGGCGTGTTCGGAGCGGTAGCTCAGGGCGACCCGATCGCGGACCGTCTCGTCCTGGGCCGGCAGCTTGACGACGAACGAGTCCGGCAGAGCGGGGTCGGCGACGCCGTAGCGAACCGCTACCCGATACGTCGCGCCGGTCTGGCCGGTTCCGATTGCGCTGACGTCGACGCCTTCGATGTCGGTCCGGTGGCCACCTGCCCGTAGGACAGCCGCCAGCCACGGCGCCGTCACCTCCTCCGGGCCGGCCGGAATCGCCATCTGTTCACCGGGGCCCATGGCGGCGATTAGACCACGGCCGAGTGGGCGGTCGCGGCCGAACCACCACGCTACGATTTGCCGTCATGGCCAGGCGCCGGTTCGTCGACATCTCTGTTCCGTTACACGCCGGGATCGCATCCGATCCACCCGGTCATCTGCCGGAGATCGACTACTACGACCACCGGCAGACCGCTGCAGAGGTGGTGTCGTTCTTTCCCGGAGTGACCACCGCCGACCTCCCCGACGGCGAGGGTTGGGCGATTGAACGGGTCCGGATCACGACCCACAATGGCACGCACCTGGACGCGCCGTATCACTACGCCTCGACGATGGACGGCGGCAAGCGGGCGATCACCATCGACGAGGTACCGCTCGAATGGTGCCTGCAGCCTGCGGTGAAGTTGGACTTCCGGCACTTCGCGGACGGTTACGTGGCGACCGCCACCGATGTCGAGCAGGAACTGGGCCGGATCGGCCACACACTGTCGGCGTTGGAGATCGTGCTGGTAAACACCAGCGCCGGAACGCATTACGGGCAGCCCGATTACGTCAGTAAAGGCTGCGGCATGGGCCGTGAGGCGACGCTGTACCTGCTGGAACGGGGAGTGCGGTTAACCGGAACCGATGCGTGGAGTTGGGACGCGCCCTTCACCTACACTGCGCAGCGCTACGCGCGAAGCCACGACCCGTCGATCATCTGGGAGGGCCATCGCGCCGGACGCGAGATCGGCTACTGCCACATCGAGAAACTGCACAATCTCGAGTCGTTGCCTGCTGCGGGTTTCGAGGTCTCCTGCTTCCCGGTGAAGATTCACGCCGCATCGGCGGGGTGGACCCGCGCGGTGGCGATCTTCGACGACGGCGAGTGACGCGGGCTGGTCCGCCGGGGCTCGCGGGGCACCCTCGGCTCCGGCCGTGACTGGGGCGACTCCTCAACCGACGCCGCCGCCCTGCGCACCGGCGGGGCAGTTCTGGATGCACGCCGGGCAGAGACACCCCTGCGGTCCTGCGCAGCGGCAGGGGCGGCCGCGCGGCTACCTGCCGGCGCTGAGGCAGGCGGCGCGAACAATGCGCGCAAGGCCGTACCACCCTCAGCGAAGGCGGCCCCGAGATCGTCGATGAGCTTCCCTGGATCGATCGCGGGGAACAGTCCCGCGTGCACCACCTGTCCGTACCCGGCACTCCGGTCGTAGCCGAGTTCCACAAGAACCCTCAATGTCGGCTCGACAATGTCGGTCAGCGGTCCCAGACCGATCCACCGCAGCGGATACAGCAGGGGCAGATGTTGCGACCGGATGGTGTAGTACGTGGTATCGCCGTAGTGCTGGACGACCGTGTCAGGGTCGTAGTTCGGGCTCGCCGGGTCCAGCGAGACTGTCGAGATGAGGTTGCCGAGGAGGGGATTGACCGACTCCGGCAGATACCAGTGGTTCAGCAGCCCGAAAAGCGCGTTGATGTCGGCGAGCAGATTCAACGGATAGGTGGGAAAGTCCGCCCACATGTCGTACTGGCGGGCGATGTCGTGGGTCGCGAAGACCGTATCGGTCGGGGAGGCCGTCATGGGGCTAGACGCAGTGAGAAGCCTCGCCACAAGCGGTAACCGTGACAGGAAGCCTCCATTGGGCCGATACGGGTTGCCGGTCATGACGAACGATACTGGGGGAGTTTCCTTAGGGTCGGCGAATTCAGTTGCGAGCGTTCGCTTTTCCAACGAGGCGATGATCGCGCTCTGCGAGTATCCGAACACCGCCAACGGCGCTCGGGGGCTTTCGGAAAGGTTCTGGTGAACCTGGGTATCGAGAAGGGCGTATCCGGCTTGGACCGAGTTGTCGAAGGTCATACTGAACAATCCGGTCGCCGGCCAGAACTCCTCGGGGGTATTCATCGCGGTGCCGAAGTACCCCTCACCCAGGGTAGGCGTGACGAACTCCGACATCGCCTGGCGGATCCACTCGGTGGTGACCACCGGTTCGAATGTCCCGTTCATGATCAGTGCCGTTTGGAAGGCACGGAGGCTGATGCCCTCGGCGTCAACGATCCCAAACTTGGCGGGAGCGGCCACACCCGTCGAGTTCAGGTGTGCGCCGATCAACAGAATCGCAGCAATCAACATCGCGAGCAGGGACCGGTTGCATCGTCTGAAGCGAACCACGGCAGCCCCCGAGTAGCCGGCAACGGAAGGCGCCGGTATCCCTTTCGATAAACACGCCGATGCCGGACATCCCGCGGTCATCGAGTAGGTCGGAAGACATATCGTACCGCCGCTCGGACGTCAGCCCGCTTTGGGCATCGGGCACGCGCCGTTGACGACTAGCGGCAGGTTGATCGTATCCACCTGAAGCACACCGCCGGTGTCCTTGTTTCCGCGGGCAATGATGCACTTGCCCTCGACGATGGCGTCGGTCTGCACCCGGTGCCGGTCGGCGAAGAGGGTCAGGTCGTTGGTCTCGACGGTGGTGTTCGTTGTGCTTCCGTCGGCGCCGTATGTCGTGAGGGCGATCGTCGTGCCGGTGACCGAATCGACGGTGCCCCGGAAGCCCCCCAACGGACTGCGCGGAAGCCCGGCATTGTCCTGAGCATTGGTCTTCTTGCACTCTCCGCCGCTGTTGGCACCGACGACGACAGCGTCGGCGACAACGGTGCCGCCCTCCGCTCCGCTCGCGGGCCGGATGGTGACACAGAGGCCGGGTGTGATTTCGGCGAGTGTGACCGGGGTCAACTCCATCACCTTGGTCGACTCGGAGAAGGCCACCGACGCCGATCCCTGCGGTGAGCTCACCTCGACCCGCGTGCCCGACACCGATGCGACCGACCCGCCCACTTCTAGTTCGTCTTCGGCCTTGACCGGGGTCTCGGATGCCGACGATGCCGCCGCTGACGTGGTGGTCGGGGCGGTTGGGGATTCGGTTGGCGAAGGCTTGGTGGACGACCCACACGCGACCGCCGATAGTGCGGTCATCGCGACTATTGCCAGTAGCCCAAGGTGGGTGGGTAACGCTTTCCGCATGGTGAATCCTGTCCGAAGTTGGTGGTTCGAACCTAGTTAAGGCAATTGATGCCGGTCACGGTCTTCACTGAACGGCGAGGGAACTCTTGGGGCCGCGAGGTGGCCACCGGGCGGGGAATTCCGTCACCGGCGGATTGGCCCGCCGCTCGTAATCGCTCGTGTGGGCGAAGGGGGACTTGAACCCCCACGTCCCGAAGGACACTGGCACCTGAAGCCAGCGCGTCTGCCATTCCGCCACTCGCCCTCAACAACCGGGGGAGCGTATCACGGAGGTGTCGACGTAATCCCACGCCGCGGTGCGGCGGGCAAGCCGGGCAGATCAACCGAATACAGCACTTTGAGCTGCGACAACGCGACCGTCGACGGCCCATTGGCGTCGGTGCGCCAGGCAGGGCCGATACGATTGACACTGCGGCTGGACGGGCGGCGCTGTGGAGCGCACGGTCGGAGAAGCAAGCGAGGGCGGTGTGATGGGCAACCAGAGGGGCCTTGTTCAGCGCATCGAACGCAGGCTCGAAATCGGCGTGGGCGATGCCTTCGCCAGGGTATTCGGCGGCTCGGTCGTTCCCCAGGAGGTTGAGGCACTGCTGCGTCGAGAGGCCCATGACGGCGTGCAGATCCTGCCCGGTGATCGGTTCCTGGTGCCCAACGACTACGTCGTTACCCTCAGCCTGTCCGATTTCCGGAAGATCAACACCGACCGGGAACTGACGGCAGACGCCTTCGCGCGGCACCTGGCGGGATATATTCATGAACAGGGATGGCAAACCTATGGTGAGGTGGTGCTCCGCTTCGAGCAGTCCGAGGGCCTGCACACCGGCCAGTACCGTGCCCGGGCCGTCGTCAACCCCGACGTCGGCCTCCGCCCACCCGGTGGCCCATCCGCCCCAGCAGTACCGAACCACGCGAACAGCGCAGAACGAGGAGTGCCAGCGATGACCGACAACCAGGACCGCGGCGGCCAGAGCCAGGGACGCCCCGGCGAGGAGTACTACGGCGATCAGTACGGCCGGCCCCAGGAGGATCCGCGGGGAGTCGCACCCGAACCGCAGCGGCCGCCATACCCGCCCGAGCAGGGCTATGCCCCCTCCTACGATCAGGGCTACCCGCCCCGCTACGGCTATCCACAGCAGGGCGGTTACCCCGACCAGGGCTACGAACAGCGGCCTCCCGCCCCCGGATACGGCGCCCCGGGATACGGCGCCCCCGGATACGGTGCCCCCGGATACGAGCAGGGTTACCGCCCGGCACCGCCCGGATACGGCGGCGCCCCGCAGTACGGTCCGCCCCCGGGAGGTGGCTACCCGCCGCCGCCTGCAGACTACGACTACGGCCGCCCGCCGCGGCCCGCGTATCCCGAGCAGGGCGGATACCCGGAACAGCCCGGCTACCAGCAACCCGGTTACCCGGCGCCCTATGCCCGGCCCGAATACGGCCAACCCGAATATGGCCGTTACGAACAGGGCGGCTACCCGGCGCCGGCTGCAGCGCCGGAATACGACTACGGCCATTCGGCCCCGGGTGGCTACGGGGACTACGCGCCACCGGCCGCGCAGGACGAATACCAGGCGGTCGGGACATCCGTCACGCTCCAACTCGACGACGGCAGTGGCCGCACGTACCAACTGCGGGAGGGCGCGAACGTGATCGGCCGCGGCCAGGATGCGCAGTTTCGGTTGCCCGACACCGGCGTCTCGCGTCGCCATGTGGAAGTCCGCTGGGACGGCCAGTCGGCGCTGTTGTCGGATCTGAACTCCACCAACGGCACCACGGTCAACAATGCGCCCGTCCAAGAGTGGCAGCTGGCCGATGGCGACGTCATTCGGGTCGGACACTCCGAGATCATCGTCCGCCTTCACTGAGGCCTGCACGAAACCGGCGTCGACTCCGAACCAGGCGGAGGTGTGTGGCTTCACCCGCGCGCGATACGGCACCCAAGTATCCTGTGACGTTGCCGACGATGGCCCATTCGGGCCGGCGCCGATGCCGACCGCGACGACGGCAGGAGGACGGAGGGCCGACGGATGCAGGGACTCGTTCTGCAACTGACCCGTGCCGGATTCCTGCTTTTGCTTTGGCTTTTCATCTGGTCGGTGCTGCGAATCCTGCGCAACGACATCTACGCGCCGACTGGCGCGGTGATGGTGCGACGGGGACTGGCGCTGCGGGGAGCGCGCTCACCGGCCCGCCAGAGCCGGAACTCGGCCGGGTACCTCGTGGTCACCGGGGGCACGCTAGCCGGGACCCGGATCGCGCTGGGCACCCAGCCGGTGCTCATCGGCCGCGCCGACGACTCCACCCTGGTGCTCACCGATGACTACGCCTCCACCCGCCATGCCCGGTTGTCTCCGCGCGGTTCGGATTGGTACGTCGAAGACCTCGGTTCGACGAACGGCACCTATCTCGACCGGTCGAAGGTCACGACCGCGGTCCGCGTTCCGATCGGCACGCCGGTGCATGTCGGCAAGACGGTGATCGAGCTACGCCCATGACCCTGGCTCTTCGCTACGCAGCGCGCAGCGACCGCGGACTCGTCCGCGCCAACAACGAGGATTCGGTGTACGCCGGTGCCCGACTGCTGGCACTGGCCGACGGTATGGGTGGCCACGCCGCGGGGGAGGTCGCGTCCCAATTGATGATTGCGGCGCTGGCCCACCTTGATAATGACGAGCCGGGCGGCGATTTGCTCAGCAAGCTGCAATCGGCTGTGCACGAAGGCAACTCGGCGATTGCCGACCAAGTGGACCTCGATCCCGATCTTGAGGGAATGGGCACCACTCTTACCGCCATCCTGTTCGCCGGAGACCGACTCGGCCTGGTACATATCGGAGATTCCCGCGGCTACCTGTTGCGCGACGGTGAATTAACGCAGATCACCAAGGACGACACCTTCGTGCAGACCCTCGTCGATGAGGGTCGGATCACCGCTGAGGAGGCCCACAGCCATCCGCAGCGCTCACTGATCATGCGGGCGCTCACCGGCCACGAGGTCGAACCCACCCTGATCGTGCGCGAAGCCCGCGAGGGAGATCGTTACCTGCTGTGCTCGGACGGATTGTCGGACCCGGTCAGTCAGGAAACCATCCTGGAGGCACTGCGACTTCCCGGCGTCGCCGAGAGCGCGGAGCGACTGATCGAACTCGCCTTGCGCGGCGGGGGACCCGACAACGTCACCGTGGTAGTCGCCGACGTCGTCGACCACGACTACGCCGGCCAGACCCAGCCGATACTGGCGGGCGCGGTATCTGGCGATGCCGACGACACGGTGCCGCCAAATACTGCCGCCGGCCGGGCATCGGTAATGGCGCCACGACCGCCCGCCGCCAAACGGGTTGTGCCAGAGCCGGATCCGCTTCCAGCGCCCCGGTCGCGACGGCGAAGCATCATCGCCGCCGCCGTCGTTGCTCTCATCGCGTTGGCCGCCCTGGGCGTCGGCTACAAGATCATCCGCAGCTACTACTACGTCAGCGCCTACGGCGACAACGTTGCCATCATGCGTGGCATCCAGGGTTCGATCCTCGGGATGCGCCTGCAGCAGCCGTTCCTGCTGGGCTGCCTCAATGATCGGGGCGAACTTTCCGAGATCAGCTATCAGCAGCCCACCGACGGGTTGGACTGCACTCTGGTGCGCCTGGGGGATCTGCAACCCTCCGGTCGGGCCCAGGTAGCCGCCGGACTCCCGGCCGGGAACCTCGACGACGCCTTCGCCCAGTTACGGGAACTAACCCGCACGTCACTGCTGCCGCCCTGTGCACCGCCACGGTCGAAAAACTCCTCCACCAAAACAGGGGTGCCCGGCGCGGCGCTTCCGGTACCGCCGCAGACTCCGGGCATTGACTGCCGGGCGGCGGCATGACGGGAAAGCAGTCCACGGCCGGCGAAGCTCTCCTGACGACCGCACCTCAGTCGCCGGTCGCTCTGATACCGGTACTGCCCACCCGACGCAATGCCGAATTGGCCCTGCTGTGCTTCGCCGCCCTCATCACCGGCGTTGCTCTGATGATCGTGGAGGCCAATCAGGATCGCGGCCTGAGCTGGGATCTGCTGCGCTATACCGGAGCATTTCTGGCACTGCTGAGCATTGCGCATCTCGCGGTTCGGCGATTCGCGCCCTACGCCGACCCGCTACTGCTCCCGGTCGTGGCGCTGCTCAATGGTCTGGGTCTGGTGCTGATTCACCGGCTCGACCTGGCCGGAGACACCCCGGCGGGCAACCCCGGGGCCGGTCACCAGATCCTGTGGACCCTGGTTGGGATCAGCGGCTTTGCGCTGGTGGTGTTCCTGCTCACCGATCACCGGATGCTCGCCCGCTACGACTACATCTGCGGCGCGGCCGGCCTGGTACTGCTATCCATCCCCGCCCTGCTGCCGGCCAGCCTGTCGGAGACCAACGGCGCAAAGATCTGGATTCGACTGCCGGGATTCAGTATTCAGCCCGCCGAGTTCTCTAAAATCCTGCTGCTGGTGTTCTTCGCCGGAGTCCTTGTCGCCAAACGCAATCTCTTCACCAGCGCCGGACAACATTTCCTCGGGATGGACCTACCGCGGCCGCGAGACCTGGCGCCGCTGCTGGCGGCCTGGATCATCTCGGTCGGGGTGATGGTGTTCGAAAAGGACCTCGGCACCTCCCTGCTGCTCTACGCCTCGTTCCTGGTGATGGTCTACATCGCCACCGAGAGGTTCAGCTGGGTCGTGATCGGTCTGAGCCTATTTGCCGCGGGAAGCGTTGCGGCCTATCACCTTTTCGGTCATGTCCGCGGCCGGGTGCAGACCTGGTTGGATCCCTTCGCCGACCCCGCCGGTGCCGGCTACCAGATCGTGCAGTCGCAGTTCAGCTTCGCCACCGGCGGCGTCTTCGGCACCGGTCTTGGCAACGGCCAGCCCGGAACCGTCCCGGCGGCCTCGACGGATTTCATCATCGCCGTGGTGGGGGAGGAATTGGGTCTTGTCGGGCTGTCCGGGGTGTTGTTGCTCTACACGATCGTGATCGTGCGGGGCCTGCGTACTGCGATCGCGGTGCGCGACAGCTTCGGCAAACTGCTGGCGGCCGGACTGGCGTCAACGCTCGCGATCCAGTTGTTCATCGTCGTCGGCGGAGTGACCGGACTGATCCCCTTGACCGGGCTGACCACTCCATGGCTCTCGTACGGCGGATCCTCGCTGGTGGCCAACTACCTGCTGCTGGCGATCCTGGTACGCATCTCCCACGCCGCGCGCCGACCGATCCAGACCAGCCAGCACACACCCATCGCGGCGGCGCGCACCGAGGTGATCAGCCGCTGATGAACACCTCACTTCGACGAATCTCGATGATGGTCATGGCCTTGACCGTGGTGCTGCTGATCAATGCCACAGTGACGCAGGTGTTTCGGGCCGACGCACTACGGTCAGACCCGCGCAATCAACGGGTCCTGCTCGACGAGTACTCACGCCAGCGCGGCCAAATCACCGCCGGTGGTCAGTTGCTGGCCTACTCGCTGTCGACGAACGGCCGCTACCGATTCCTCCGGGTTTACCCGGATCCGCAGCAGTACGCGCCGGTGACGGGCTTCTACTCACTGCGGTACTCGAGCAACGGACTCGAGCGTGCCGAGGACCTCATCCTCAACGGCTCCGACGAGCGTCTGTTCGGCCGCCGACTGGCCGATTTCTTCACTGGTCGCGATCCCCGCGGCGGCAATGTGGAAACCACGTTGGTTCCCAGGGTTCAGCAAGCCGCGTGGTCAGCCCTCCAGCAGGGCTGCGGCGGTCCATGCAAGGGTTCGGTGGTGGCCTTGGAGCCGTCCACCGGAAAGATCCTGGCGATGGTGTCGTCGCCCTCGTATGACCCCAACCTGCTGTCCACTCATGACACCGATACTCAAGGGGACGCCTGGCAGCGGTTACGCGACGACCCGAACTCGCCGCTGACCAACCGCGCCATCGCCGAGCGCTACCCACCTGGATCGACGTTCAAGGTCATCACCACCGCCGCGGCGCTCCAGGCCGGGATCTCCGAGGACACACCGCTGACCGCCGCCGGCTCGATCAGCCTGCCGGACAGCACCGCGACCCTGGAGAACTACGGCGGGGCGCAGTGCGGAAACGCCCCGACCGCTCCGCTGCGGGAAGCCTTCGAACGCTCGTGCAACACCGCTTTCGTCGAATTGGGAATCCGACTGGGCGCGGATGCCCTGCGCCGGGCCGCAGATGCGTTCGGGTTCGACAGCCCTCCGGCCTCAATTCCCTTACAGGTTGCCGAATCCACGATTGGCCCGATGACCGACGCCGCTGCAGTCGGGATGTCCAGCATGGGGCAAAAGGATGTGGCGGTGACCCCACTGCAGAATGCGATGATCGCTGCGGCGGTGGCCAATTCCGGAATGGTCATGGCGCCCTACCTGGTGGACCGCCTGGAAGGACCCGGGCTGTCCAACATCAGCGCCACCGCTCCCCAGGAGCAGCGTCAAGCTGTTTCAGCGCAGGTCGCGGCTAAGCTCACTGATTTGATGATCGGCGCCGAAAAGTTCACCCAGCAGGAGGGCGCGATTCCCGGAGTGCAGATCGCATCCAAGACCGGGACCGCCGAGCACGGCACCGACCCTCGTGTGACCCCGCCGCACGCCTGGTACATCGCCTTCGCCCCAGCACAAAGCCCGAGAGTCGCGGTCGCGGTGCTCGTGGAGAATGGCGGCGAACGTCTTTCTGCCACCGGTGGAGCGCTCGCGGCACCGATCGGTCGAGCCACCATCGCCGCAGTGCTGCAGGGCCAGCAATGAGCCCCCGCAGCCGAGCAACGCGAGGCAAGCAATGAGTCCCCGCAGCCGAGCAACGCGAGGCAAGCAATGAGCCCCCGCGTCGGAGTGACGCTATCCGGCCGCTATCGGCTCCAGCGACTGATCGCCACCGGCGGCATGGGCCAGGTCTGGGAGGCCGTCGATAGCCGGCTGGGCCGCCGGGTGGCGGTCAAGGTCCTCAAGCAGGAGTTCTCTTCCGACCCGGAGTTCCTGGAGCGGTTCCGCGCCGAGGCGCGCATCGTCGCGATGCTCAATCACCCGGGCATCGCGGCCGTGCACGACTACGGCGAGACCGACATGGACGGCGAAGGTCGCACCGCCTATCTGGTCATGGAACTGGTCAACGGCGAACCACTGAACTCGGTGCTCAAGCGAACCGGGCGATTGTCGCTGCGCCACGCCCTGGACATGCTTGAGCAGACCGGGCGGGCACTTCAAGTCGCCCACACCGCCGGCCTGGTCCACCGTGACGTCAAACCCGGAAACATCCTCATCACGCCGAACGGCCAGGTGAAACTCACCGACTTTGGCATCGCCAAAGCCGTCGACGCAGTGCCGGTGACCCAGACCGGGATGGTGATGGGAACGGCCCAGTACATCGCACCCGAGCAGGCCCTCGGCGAGGACGCAACTGCGGCCAGCGACGTTTACTCACTGGGAGTCGTTGGCTACGAAGCGGTTTCGGGCAAGCGACCCTTCGTTGGCGACGGTGCGTTGACCGTCGCAATGAAACACATCAAGGAGACTCCGGCTCCGCTTCCGGCCGATCTGCCACCCAACGTCCGTGAGCTCATCGAGATCACCCTGGTGAAAAATCCAGGCCTGCGCTACCGCAACGGCGGGCAGTTCGCCGATGCGGTGGCCGCGGTGCGTTCCGGACGACGCGCGCCGCGGCCGAACTCCGCACCCGTCATCAAGGCCAACCCTGCTGCGATCCCGGGCGCCTCCCGAACCGACGTGCGGCCCGCACCGGCTCCGCGGCCCCGGCCCACCACCGGTCACCGATCACCACCGCCTGCCCGGCGGGCATTCTCCGCGGGTCAGCGAGCCCTGCTCTGGGCGGCGGGCGTGCTGGGCGCACTGGCGATCATCAGCGCGATCCTGCTCGTCGTGGCCGACCGGAACGAACGCACCCGGACCCCGGTCCAGCAGACCGTCACCGACACCGTAGAACCGGATGCGCCCGACGGCGGGCCACCACCATGACCGGCCAGCACCTCTCCGACCGTTACGAGTTGGGGGAGATCCTCGGCTTCGGCGGAATGTCGGAGGTCCATCTGGCCCGGGATCTGCGGCTGCACCGCGATGTCGCGGTCAAGGTTCTGCGAGCGGATCTGGCCCGCGATCCGAGTTTCTATCTTCGTTTCCGGCGCGAGGCTCAGAACGCCGCGGCGCTGAACCATCCCGCGATCGTGGCCGTGTACGACACCGGGGAGGCCGCGACGGCCGCCGGTCCGCAGCCCTACATCGTGATGGAGTACGTCGACGGAGTCACTTTGCGCGACATCGTCCACAACGACGGCCCGATGCCCCCGAGGCGTGCCTTAGAGGTGATCGCCGATGCGTGCCAGGCCCTGAACTTCAGTCACCAACACGGAATCATCCACCGCGACGTGAAGCCCGCCAACATCATGATCTCCAATACCGGTGCGGTCAAAGTGATGGACTTCGGAATCGCGCGTGCGCTAGCTGACGGCAACAACCGGGTCACCCAGACCGCGGCGGTGATCGGCACCGCGCAGTATCTGTCTCCGGAACAGGCCCGCGGCGAGTCGGTCGATGCGCGTTCCGACGTGTACTCCCTGGGATGCGTGCTCTACGAAATGATCACCGGAGACCCGCCCTTCGTCGGTGACTCTCCGGTCGCCGTGGCTTATCAACATGTCCGCGAAGATCCGATCGCGCCGTCCCAGAAGCGGGCGGGTATCTCCCCGGAGTTAGATGCCGTCGTACTCAAAGCGCTGGCAAAAAACCCCGACAACCGCTACCAGACCGCGGCGGAAATGCGGGCGGATCTGGTGCGGGTACACAGCGGGGAGAAGCCCGATGCACCTAAGGTCCTGACCCACGCCGAACGCACGATGATGTTGGCGCCATCCCGATCGAACATGCGCGCAGAAGCCGCGCGCGCGGCGGCTTACCGGGACCCTGCCGCAGATCGCGGCGGTTCGTTCGGCCGGTGGCTGGGCGCCGCAGCGATTCTGGCGATCCTGACCGTCGTGGTGACGCTGGCGATCAACATGGGCGGCGGTAAGCCGCGCGCGGTACAGGTACCCGACGTCGCCGGCCGGCCCTCAGCCGACGCGGTGGCCGAACTGCAGACCCAGGGCTTCAAGATTCGAACCCAGCAGAAGCCCGACAACGCCGTGCCGCCCGACCACGTCATCAAGACCGACCCCGCGGGCAACACCTCCGTCAACGCGGGCGATGAGATTCTGATCAGTGTGTCCACCGGTCCCGAGCAACGCGAGGTGCCCGACGTGTCGGCGCTGAGCTATGCCGATGCGGTCAAAAAACTGACCGCTGCCGGTTTCGGGAAGTTCAAAAAAGCTGAAGCGGCATCGACGGTCGAGCAGCGTGATCAGGTACTCAACACGGTCCCCCCCGCCAATCAGACGTCGGCGATTACCAACGAGATCACGATCGTCGTCGGCACCGGACCCCGGACCCGCGATATCCCCGACGTCGCAGGACAAACCACCGACCTGGCCACTAAAAACCTCAACACCCTTGGTTTCCCGGCCGTCCTGACGGCACCGGTCGACAGCACCGAACCAGCAGGGCAGGTGCTCTCCACCGAACCCGCAGCGGGTACCGCGACCGCCCTGGACAGCCCGATCACACTGAGGGTGTCCAAGGGCAACCAATTCGTGATGCCGAACGTGCTGGGCCAATTCTGGGTGGATGCCGAACCAAACCTCCGCGCACTCGGCTGGACGGGCGCTCTGGTCAAGGGCGCGGACGTACCGAACAGCGGTCAGCGAACCAACGCGGTGGTCACCCAGAGTCCGTCACCGGGCGCCGGCGTGAATCGCGACGGTGCCATCACGTTGAGCTTCGCGTCATAGCCACCCGACTCGGATCCGACGCGGTCGCTTGGTGCACCGTATCGGCGACCTCCTGCTCCAGTCGGCGCACCAACGACTCTGCGGGACGGGTTCCGCAGTAACCCAGCCAGTTCGCCAGCAGCCGATGGCCGCCCTCCGTCAGGATCGACTCCGGGTGGAACTGCACACCGTGGATCGGTAGCTCGGTGTGCCGCACCGCCATGATCACGCCGCCCCGGGTACGCGCGGTGACCTCCAATTCCGGCGGGACCGACTCGGGCAGAATGGTCAACGAGTGATACCGGGTGGCGGTGAACGGGTCGGGGAGACCCTGCAACACTCCCGCGTCGCCGTGAAAGACCGCGCTCGTCTTGCCGTGAAGCAGTTCCGGGGCGCGGTCCACGGTCGCTCCGAAAGCCACTCCGATGGCCTGGTGGCCCAGGCACACGCCCAACAGTGGCGTATGCGTCGCCACGCAGGCCCGCACCGCGCCAATGGAGGCGCCGGCGCGTTCGGGCGTGCCGGGCCCGGGGCTCAGGAGGACACCGTCGAATTCCTCGGCTGCAGCAGCGATCTCGCCGGTTCCGGCCAGTCGAACGTCGTCGTTACGCCAGACCTCGGCGTCGACACCGAGTTGGCCCAGGTACTGGACCAGGTTGAAGACGAAACTGTCATAATTGTCGACAACGAGGACGCGCACGACTGTCAGGCTACCGGGTGGGAACTACCTGCTCGCGGCGCCGCTGGGTTAATCTCGTAGCACTGGTTAGCCTCATTTGCAGGCTGACCCGGCCCGTTCTCACACTAACCAACCCTCCGCGAAGGTCGCCATGCCCAAGTCCAAGGTCCGCAAGAAGAACGACTTCACCATCAATTCGGTCAGCCGCACCCCGGTCAAAGTGAAAGCGGGCCCGTCCAGCGTCTGGTTCGTCGTGTTCTTCATCGGCCTGATGCTGATCGGCCTGCTATGGCTGCTGGTCTTCCAACTGGCGGCATCGGGTTACAACACGCCGGAGCCGCTGCAGTGGATGTCCGATCTCGGGCCATGGAACTACGCGATCGCGTTCGGCTTCATGATCGCGGGCTTGCTGCTGACGATGCGCTGGCGATGACGGCAATCACATGCATGTGATTCATCCCCATTGTGGATAACCCCTGTGGATAACCCCTCCGTGGATAGTCGCGAATGGGGGCCTTCGTCGCCTTCGGTGGCGGCGGTGGGGCTGGCCGGCCTGTTGATGGCGCTGGCCTGCGTGTTGATCGCCGCAGATCCGCCCGGGCGCATCCTGAGCGCGGTTGCGGCCCTGGGCCTGCTCCTCTTCGCCGCGGGGTCGTGGCGGGCACGTCCGCGGCTCGCGATCACCGGCGACGGCCTGATCTACCGCGGGTGGTTGCGCACCGTGACATTGCGCCGGGAGGATATCGAGTTGATCCGCATCACCGAGTTCCGCCGGTTGGGGCGCAAAGTGCGGTTGCTCGAGATCGATACCATCGAATCCCAGCTGATCGTGCTCAGCCGGTGGGATCTCGGCGGCGAGCCACTGCAGGTGCTCGACGCACTGACCGACGCCGGATATGCGGGCTCCGCTAGGAGATAGTGACCGACTCAATCACGACGGCATCGGTCGGGCGGTCATTGCGGTCCACCGCGGTGCCAGAGATGGCGTCGACGACTTTTTGCGACTCCGGGTCGACGACTTCACCAAAAATGGTGTGTTTACGGGTGAGGTGCGGTGTCGGACCCACAGTGATGAAGAACTGGCAGCCGTTGGTTCCCGGGCCGGCGTTGGCCATCGCGAGCAGGTACGGCCGGTCGAACTGCAACTCGGGGTGAAACTCGTCGGCGAACTTGTAGCCCGCGTCGCCACGTCCGGTGCCGGTCGGGTCACCGCCCTGGATCATGAACCCGTCGATGACGCGGTGGAATACCGCCCCGTCGTAGAACGGGCCTGAACTGCCGCCGGAGGCGTTTGCGGTCGAATAGTCCTTGGTGCCTTGGGCCAGGCCGACGAAGTTGGCGACCGTCTTGGGGGCGTGGTTGCCGAAGAGGGCGATCTTAATGTCGCCGCGATTGGTATGCAGGGTCGCGGTCGCGGTTTGGATAGGGCTCACGGGGACGTTGCTCACGGGGACGTAGTCTGCCACCCGGTGCGCGGGTACCCGTTAGCAGGGTGGCCGCGAAGTGTGCGGCCGCGCGAAACAAGTGGAGCCTAGGAGATTCGAACTCCTGACATCTGCCTTGCAAAGGCAGCGCTCTACCAACTGAGCTAAGGCCCCCTGGCGCCGGCGTGGCCGGCGGCGACACAGTTGTCGCCGAGCAGGGACATCGTGGGCCTAGGAGGACTCGAACCTCCGACCTCTTCGTTATCAGCGAAGCGCTCTAACCACCTGAGCTATAGGCCCGGAATTACGCACGGACGATCGCCGAGATTACCGCACCCGCACCCATCTCGCCCAACCGCGCAGTCCGCGCCGGTAGTAGCGGGTACCGGTCGGTCTCAGTCCAAGTCGGCCAGGGTGACCTCAACGCCGCCGACGATGTCGGTGCTCAGGTTGTAGATGTAGGCGCCGACGGTGGCCATTGCGGTCAACAGCACGATGTTGACCAGGCCGATCAGAGCAGCACCGCCGAAGATCGTGCCCGCCGACACCAGATCACCGCCGCCGCCACTGCCGGTGGTCAACAGATCACCGACGTTGCTGTTGAGCTTGCTCCAGACGCCCATGGCGCCAAGTACGAGATAGAGGAACGCCACCGCGATCATCCACACGAAGAACAGTGCCATGTTGAGCAGCAGCGACACTTTCAGCGCGCTCCACGGATCGATGCGCCGGATCTGCATCGTGGCACGAACAGGTCCGCGGGAGCGCCCACTCACCGTGAAACGCGGCGGCGCCGCGGTGGCGGGATTGCGCGGCGGCGGCGGTTTGAGTGCCGGGACCGACAGGTCGGGTAGCTCGCTGGGGAGCGCTTCCGGAGGGGCGGTGTGTCGTTCGGTCCGCAACTCGGTGCGGACCGGTTCCGGGTCGGGCCGCTGCGCCAGTGGACTCATCGCGGATAGATCCGGCGCCGCGACACCGGTGACGTAACGACTCGCCCTCGGGTCGGCCCCGTGCCCGGTCGGACTCGTGGCGACCCGCGGGGGTGCGGCATCGTCGCGGGCGCGGCCCGGGTTCTGCCAGGGCGGGATATCCCCGCGGCCGTCTCCTCCTGACGGGCGACCGGTCGACCCGGGCTCGTTCGGTGAACTCACCACTGCTCCTTCGTTCGCACGGCGGCGGTGGCGCGGCGCCTACGCCTCGGACTCCGGGACCGTGCCGTCGTCGTCGGTGTCGTCCTGTTCCTCGGCGTTGCGGGCAATGGCTAACAGCGTGGTGCCCTCACCCAGGTTCATCAAGCGAACGCCCTTGGTCTGGCGCCCGGCCTTGCGAACCTGTCGTGCCGCGGTCCGGATCACCCCGCCACCGGAGGTGATCGCGTACAACTCGCTGTCTTCGTCAACCACGACAGCGCCAACAAGACTGCCACGGCGGGTGTCGTACTGGATGGTCAGGATGCCTTTGCCACCTCGGCCCTGGGCGGAGTACTCCTCGATCGCGGTGCGCTTGGCATACCCGCCGGCCGTTGCCACCAGCAGAAATGTGCCTTCCCGCACCACGTTGAGGGACAGCAGTTCATCGTCGGCGTTGAATCGCATGCCCTGCACGCCCGAGGTGGCCCGGCCCATCGGACGCAGCGCGTCGTCGGTGGCCGAAAAGCGAATCGACTGACCCTTGGCACTCACCAGCAACAAGTCGTCGTCGGCCGAGCACAGGATCGCGCCGACCAGTTCGTCACCGTCGCGCAGGTTGACCGCCACGATGCCGCCACTGCGATTGGAATCGAAATCGCTGAGCCGCGACTTCTTCACCAACCCGTTGCGGGTGGCCAACACCAGATACGGCGCGTCCTCATAACTCTTGATCTGAATGACCTGGGCGATGCGCTCCTCGGGTTGGAACGCGAGCAGATTGGCAACGTGCTGCCCACGCGCAGCGCGCAGCGCCTCCGGCAGTTCATAGGCCTTCGCGCGATACACCCGGCCCTGGGTGGTGAAGAACAGGATCCAGTCGTGGGTGGAGCAGACAAAGAAGTGCCGCACAATGTCGTCCTGCTTAAGGGCCGCGCCCTGCACGCCCTTACCACCTCGTTTCTGACTGCGGTAGAGGTCGGTCTTGGTGCGTTTGGCGTAGCCGGTCTCGGTGATCGTGACGACGATGTCCTCGCGGGCGATCAAATCTTCATCGGCGACGTCACCCTCGGCGGCGATGATCCGGGTGCGCCGGTCATCTCCGTACTTCTCCACGATCTCGGCGAGTTCGTCGTGCACGATAGAGCGCTGACGTTCCGGCTTGGCCAGGATGTCCTCGAGGTCGGCGATCTCGGCTTCGATCTTGGCCAGGTCCTCGACGATCCGCTGGCGCTCCAGCGCCGCCAGCCGGCGCAATTGCATGTCGAGGATCGCCTGCGCCTGGATCTCATCGATATCAAGCAGCTCGATCAATCCGGTACGGGCAATATCAACGGTCTGCGAAGCCCGGATCAGCGCGATGACTTCATCGAGTGCATCGAGTGCCTTGACCAGACCGCGCAGGATATGAGCGCGCTCATTGGCCTTGCGCAGCCGGTAGGTGGTGCGGCGGCCGATGACGTCGAGTTGATGGTTGACGTAGTAGCGGATCAGCTGATCGAGCCGCAGGGTCCGCGGAACTCCGTCGACGATAGCCAGCATGTTGGCGCCGAAGCTGGTCTGCAACTGGGTGTGCTTATAGAGGTTGTTCAACACCACCTTGGCGACTGCGTCACGCTTGATCTCCACAACGATCCGCAAGCCCACCCGGTCGCTGGACTGGTCCTCGATGTTGGAGATTCCGCTCATCTTGCCGTCGCGGACCTGGTCGGCGATCGAGGTGATGAAGTTGTCGTGATTCACCTGGTACGGAAGTTCGGTGATGACAATGGAGGTGCGGTTGCGGGAGTCCTCTTCGATCGCCACCACGCCGCGCATCCGGATCGAACCTCGCCCGGTGGTGTAGGCGTCGTTGATTCCCTGGCTGCCGACGATCAACCCCGAGGTGGGAAAGTCCGGGCCTTTGATCCGCTGGATCATCGCCGCGAGGGTGGTCTCTTCGTCGGCCTCGAAATTCTCCAGGCACCAGTACACGGCCTCGGCGAGCTCGCGCAGGTTGTGCGGCGGCATGTTGGTGGCCATGCCGACCGCTATGCCGCCGGATCCGTTGGCCAAAAGGTTCGGGAACCGGCTGGGCAGGACCGTCGGTTCCTGTACGCGGCCGTCATAGTTGGGGATGAAATCGACTGTCTCCTCGTCGATTTCGCGCAACATCTCCATAGCCAGCGGAGTGAGCCGGGCCTCGGTGTTATGGCTGATAAAGCCGTTGGTAATAAAGGAGTGGTCGTCAGTCTCTACTCGGAGGCTATAGACCGGCTGGACGCCGGCATCGGCGACAGATGCGACCCGAGCAAAGTAGAACCTGCCGTCGGTGAGCTCCGCAGCGATCGCTCGGACATCAGGGTCTGCGATCCGGCGGAGTATCTCCGCCCCACCGCGACGCCACCGCGCCAGCCGATCAACGTTGTGCTTGAGCAACCATTCCTTGTCTTTCCAACTGCCGCCACCGTGATTGCGGATGAACGTCGCCAGACCAGGAACATAATCGCGGTCCAGTCCCGCCGGGGAATCCGGAAGGCTACCCAGGATCTCGATCAGCTTGTTTTGTTTGGCGCCGCCGAATCCGACTTCGGTCGCAAACAACTCCGCCTGGGCCCGGCTCGTCATGGCAATCTTGTACTCGCCGGTCGCGTGCTCGTACCGGTGCGATAGAACGCCGAATTCCAGCAACATCTGCTGGACGTCAGTCGCTAATCGGGCACTACGGGTCGAGTACGAAATCTGGACGGTATTGCGGGGCAGTGCCGAGCATGAACCATCACCCTCGAAGAGAGCCTGCAGGAACGCGCGCTTGACCGGCGTCGGCGAGTTCCACAACCGGTCGGGAATGAACTTATCGGCCGATCGGACACCGGACAGCTCAGCTAGCGGGCTGGCCGCAAGCGCGCTGAGGTTGTGGATGTCAAGTTCAAGGAGGACCGATCCCGATGCGATCGTTCTTTCAGAGATATAGCGGGCTCCACCAATTACCGCGTCGTAGGCCGCCACTACGTTGTCGAAATAGTCGCGGTCAAGGTTATTGAAGCCTGCGCGCTTGTCACTGACAAAACCCTCACTGATGAAAGCCCCCAGAAGCAGGCCGGTGAGCGTGTCGTACCAGTCGGCGCAGCCGAGTTCCGCCGGCTTGGTCCGCTGAAGAACGACGTGATCACCAACGCGGATTTCTTCGATGAGCTTCCAGAGCAGTGTCGGCACGCCTACTACGTCGACTAAACAGAGCAGCGGATGATTGGCAGTCCCCGTGACAGCGAAGCCCTCAGCTGTCGTGACGGTAAACGTCTGGTGCTCGCCGGAGTGGAAAAGGCGATCCGCCGAGACTGGGTTGCCATGGCGGTCCAGAACCTTCAAATCCACGACGGCGTCACTGTTGGGGCCGGCGGCGGCTATATCGCCAATGCGCGCGGTCTGGCCGAGTGGTAGGCGAACCAGTGCATCAGCGGTGACGCAGTACCTCATCGCGGCCGGCGGGTCGTTACCCGGCGAGCCGAAGTTGCCCTGTCCGTCGACCAGCGGATAGCGCAGTGACCACGGCTGGGCCATGCGCACGAGGGTGTCGTAGATCGAGGAGTCGCCGTGCGGGTGATAGTTGCCCATCGTCTCGGCCACCGACCGCGCCGATTTAGCCGGGCTGCGGTCGGGGCGGAAACCAGAGTCGTACATCGCATAGAGCACCCGGCGGTGCACGGGCTTGAGACCGTCGCGCACCTCCGGGAGCGCGCGGCCCACGATCACGCTCATCGCGTAGTCGATGTAGCTGCGCTGCATCTCCTGCTGAATGTCGACCAGTTCCACTCGGTCGGCAGGCGTTCCGTCGGGCGGCAACGTGGTGTCAGTCATCGAATCCTCTTGGTGGCGTTCGGCTTCGGCAGGAGATTAAACGTCAAGGAAGCGCACGTCTCGTGCGTTCCGGGTGATGAAGCTGCGACGGGCTTCGACGTCCTCGCCCATCAGAATGGAGAACAGCTCGTCGGCGGCCGCGGCATCGTCCAGTGTGATCTGCAACAGCACGCGCACGGCCGGGTCCATTGTGGTCTCCCACAACTCCTTGGCATCCATCTCGCCGAGGCCCTTGTAGCGCTGAATGCCGTCATCTTTGTTGATCTTCCGGCCGGCCTTCGCACCAATTTCCAGCAACGCGTCGCGCTCCCGGTCGGAGTAGGCGAACTCCGGTTCGCTGCGCTGCCACTTGAGCTTGTACAGCGGCGGCTGCGCGAGGAACACATGGCCGTGCTCGATCAGCGGCCGCATGAAACGGAACAGCAGCGTCAGCAAGAGGGTAGTGATGTGCTGGCCGTCGATATCGGCGTCGGCCATCAGAACGATCTTGTGGTACCGAAGTTTGGACAGGTCGAACTCGTCGTGGATCCCGGTGCCCAGCGCGGTGATGATGGCCTGGACTTCGGTGTTCTTGAGCACTCGATCGATACGGGACTTCTCGACGTTGATGATCTTTCCGCGCAGCGGCAGAATGGCCTGGAACATCGAGTCGCGGCCACTCTTGGCCGAGCCGCCGGCTGAATCGCCCTCCACCACATACAGTTCGGACTTCGCGGGATCAGTCGATCGGCAGTCCGCCAACTTTCCCGGCAGACCGCCCAGATCGGTGGCGCTCTTGCGGCGAACCAGTTCGCGTGCCTTGCGGGCGGCGATACGGGCCTGTGCCGAGGACACGGCTTTGTTCACAACGGTCTTGGCATCGGTCGGATTCGACTCGAGCCAGTGGTGCAACTGCTCGTTGCAGATTCGCTGTACGAACGATTTGACCTCGGTGTTGCCCAACTTTGTCTTGGTCTGGCCCTCGAACTGAGGTTGGGACACCTTGACCGAGATCACTGCCGCGAGGCCCTCGCGGATATCGTCGCCGGTGAGATTGGCGTCCTTTTCCTTCAGTAACTTCTTGTCCTTGGCGTACTTGTTGACCACGCTGGTCAGCGCAGCCCTGAACCCCTCCTCGTGGGTGCCGCCCTCATGGGTGTTGATGGTGTTGGCGAAGGTGTGGACGGACTCGTTGTAGCCGGCGTTCCACTGCATGGCCACCTCGACCTCATGGCCCTCGCCCTTGCCGGAGAAGTCCACCACGCTGGTGTGAATCGGCTGCTTGGTCCGATTGATGTGCTTGACGAAGTCGACAAGCCCGCCGGGGTAGTGGAAGGTCCGGTGCTTGACCTTGGGCTTGGCGGCCGCCCGTTCAGCCGCCTTCTCCTCCGCAGATTTCGGCGCCTCGGCAGTGTCGCTGACCACCTCGTCCACAACGTCCTCGGCCGTGACACGCTCATCGGCAAGAGTGATGGTCAGACCCTTATTCAGGAACGCCATCTCCTGCAGGCGCCGGGCTACCGTTTCGAAGTCGTAGTCGGTGGTCTCGAAGATCCCCGGATCGGCCCAAAAGCGGACGGTGGAACCGGTCTTTTTGGTGGCCTCGCCCTGCTTGAGGGTGCCCGGCACGGAATAGTCGTAGCTTTGGAACCATTCGTAGCCATCGCGACGGATATCGGCTTCCAGTCTGGTCGACAGCGCATTGACGACCGAAACGCCGACGCCGTGCAGGCCGCCGGAAACCTGGTAGGCCCCCTCCTCGAACTTGCCGCCGGCGTGCAAAACCGTCATCACGACGTCCACGGTCGGCTGGCCGGAGCTGTGCATCGCCACGGGGATGCCCCGGCCATCGTCGGTAACCTCAACGCCGCCGTCAGCCAACATCCGAACGTCGACCTGGGTGGCGTAGCCCGCCATTGCCTCATCGACCGCGTTATCGACCACCTCCCACACCAGATGGTGCAGGCCACGTTCCCCGGTGGACCCGATGTACATGCCGGGCCGCTTACGGACCGCCTCCAACCCCTCGAGCACCTTGATGGAGTCGGCACCGTAGGCGTCGGGGGACTTCTTCTTCGTGGCAGGCACGGGCGCGCGCATCTCCTTGATTTGCCGACGGGCGGCGAACGTGGCCGCCCAGGATGGTTCCCTCAGTCTACCGTCAAGGACGGACAGGACCGATTCTGTAACGGCGTTTCTACACACCTAATTGCGCCGTGCACGGAATATCGCGGCCGAAGATGCCTCCGGACGCTTGCCGAGCGGAACCGCGGCGTTCTGGTGGCGCTGGGGCTGTTGTGGTAAGGGGGCTCAGCCGTACGTGTCGCGCGGGCCCCGCCCGGAGATATGCCGGGGGCCTTTTCGCCACGACGGGGCGGTGGGGCCGCTGATCTTGAGGACGGTGACCACCCCGTCACCGACGGCATTGGCGATTTTGGCCAGCAGTTGCGTCTGCACCAGGCGGAGTTGGGTCGCCCAGGCGGTGGACTCCGCGGCAACGCTGAGCACGCCGTCACGGAGAGCGACCGGCTGCGCGTGCTCGGCGATCTGCTCCCCGACCACGCTGTCCCACCGGGCGAAAACCATGCCCTCGGCGACCTTCGACGACCAGCCGTTGGCGCTTGAGAGCTCTCGCACAGCAGGACCGACCGGCTGTGGATCGCGGGAATCCGGGCCCGGGCCCGACCAGCGCCGGCGTTCGCCCGGTACCGTAGACCGGCGCTGCCTCTCGGGGGAGCTGCGGCCGCGGCCAACCTCTTTTCCCAAGCCGCGCGCGGACGCGCGGGCCTCTTCGAGGGCGCGTCGCACCAGGTCCATCCCCGGTATGGCGGCAAGGTGTTGCGGCGGCACTGGGAGGTCGGCGGCGCCGCCATCATCAGCGCTGTGGATGTCGGAGGGAGGAGTTGGATCGGCCGGCGGCGTCATGGCAGCACCGCCGACGCCCGACCGTTGTCGTCATCGCGCAGAGTGATCCCGATCCGGGTGGCATCCCAGTCCGCGGGGATATCCTCGGCCACGGCGGCGGTGACCAGTACCTGTTCGGCACCCGCCGCCGCAGCGGCCAGTGCGCGGCGCCGTGAGTTGTCCAATTCGGCGAACACGTCATCCAGTATGAGCACCGGTTCGCCGCCGTCGGTCCGCAGCAGTTCGTAGGCCGCCAGTCGTAGTGCCAGTGCCATCGACCAGGATTCGCCGTGGCTGGCAAATCCCTTAGCCGGTTGGTCACCGAGGTTCAGTTCCAAGTCGTCACGGTGCGGGCCGACCAGGCACACACCCCGCTCCAGTTCGGCATCACGGCGGCGCGCCAACGCCGCCTCCAGTGCCTGCCGGCACTCGACCACCCCGGCCGCACCCGGGTGCTCCAATGCACCGCTGCTGGGCCGGTAGGTGATACCGGCCGGGCGCGACGTGGGTGCCAACACCTGATAGGCCTTTTCCACTTCGGGTGCGAGGAGGTTTACCAACTCGAGTCGAGCCACCATCAATTCCGCGCCGTGCGCGGCAAGGTGGCCGTCCCATACCTCAAGGGTGTTCAGCAGTGTTGGGTCGGCGCGAGACCTCCCTCCGGTTGCCGATTTCAGCAGGGCCGTACGTTGCCTGAGAACTTTGTCGTAGTCAGCGCGTACCGCGGCAATTCGCGGACGGCGAACCGTCGCCAGTTCGTCAAGATAACGACGCCTCTCACTAGGGTCACCCCGCACCAGGGCCAGGTCCTCCGGCGCGAACAGGACTGCGCGGACGGCGCCCAGTACTTCGCGCGCACTGCGTGCCGGCGCGCGATTCAACCGGGCTTTGTTCGCCCGCCCCGCAACGATTTCAAGATCCACCGCCAATTCGCGGCCGTCATTGACCACAATCGTCGAGATGATTGCGCGCTCTGTCCCGGCCCGAACCAGAGGCGCATCATTGGCGACCCGGTGTGACCCGAGTGTGGCGCAATACCACAGCGCCTCAATGAGATTCGTTTTACCGAAACCGTTGGGACCCACAAACACCGTCCGGCCCGGACTCAGTTCAAGGTCGACTTCAGACCACGACCGGAAGTCGCGTAGCCCGAGATGACGAACAAACATCCAATTCAGCCCGACAGCGGAATTCGTTGCACCGCGTGACCGCCGAATTGGTTGCGCAATGCTGAAACAGCTTTCATGGTGGGCGACTGCTCCTGTCGCGAGGCGAATCGGGCGAACAGGGACGCCGCGATCACCGGTGTCGGTACGCGGTGATTAATGGCCTCTTCGACCGTCCAACGACCCTCACCGGAATCTTCGGTGTAGTCGGAAATATCGCTGAAACTGGGGTCTTCGGCGAGTGCCTTCGCCAGTAGTTGTTGCAGCCACGACCGCACGACGGTGCCGTTCGTCCACGCCTGAATGACTGCCTGGGTGTCGGTGATGAGGGGCTCGGCAGCGAGCAATTCATAGCCTTCGGCGTAAGCCATCATCAATCCGTACTCGATGCCGTTGTGCACCATCTTGGCGTAATGCCCGGCGCCGACCGGACCGGCATGCACAAAGCCGTCGCCGACCGGACCGGGGGGCCGCAAGGTATCGAATACGGGCATCATTCGGGTGATGTCGGCGTCACTGCCGCCGACCATCAGGCCATAGCCCTCCGTCAGTCCCCAGATGCCGCCGGAAACACCCGCGTCGACAAAGCCGATGCCTTTTTTCGCCAGTAAGTCAGCGTGCGGTCCATCTTCGGTGAAGCGGGAGTTGCCCCCGTCGACCACCAGATCACCGGCACTGAGGACCTCCGACAAAGACACGATCGTCTCATTGGTGATCGGCCCAGACGGAACCATCACCCAGACCACCCGGGGGCTTTGCAGCTTGTCAGCCAATGCCGCCAACGTGGGCACGTCGGAGACTTCCGGACGTGGGTCGAACCCGACCACATCGTGTCCACCCTCGCGGAGCCTTTCCCGCATGTTGAAACCCATTTTTCCCAGACCAACCAAACCCAGTTGCATGCGCGTTTCCTTCTCGTGGTTTTCGGTCAGCCCGGCAGGCGGACCGGCATCAGCAGATAGACGTACTCGGTGTCAGCGGCTGGGAAGGGTCCCGGGCCGGCGAAGTCCATGGGAGCGTCGCCGACCGGGCGCAGCACCGCGGGTTTGCTTGACGTGGTGAATCCAAACAGTGCGCGCTCGCAATGCAACGAACCAAGGCCGTCGGTGAGGTAGGTCGGGTTGAACGCAATGGTCAACGGTTCACCGGCGAATTCCACCGGTAATTGCTCTTCGGCAAGACCGACCCCATCCGCGCCGGCAAAGAGCCGTAGTGAATCGGGCCCGAACTCCATCCGAATCTGGGAGCCGCGCTCAGCCACCAGTGCCACTCGTTTGATCGACTCGGTGAGTTCAGCGATCGCAACCGTTGCCATTGCCGTGTGCTCAGAAGGCAATAGCTGCCGGAACTTCGGGAACTCGTTTTCCAAGAGACTGGTCGTACTTCTCCTACCGCCACTGCGCATGCCGAGCAACCGCGCTTCATCGACGGCGGCGCCGGTGCCGAGAGCTAGGTGCACCTCCGACCCAGAGGCCACCGACTTGGCGGCCTCCGCCAGCATCTTGGCCGGAACCAGCACAGCGGCCTCGATATCCGGGGAGGTGGTGGCCCACGTCAGCTCACGTACCGCGAGCCGGAAACGATCGGTGGCCGCCAGCACGACCTTGGTTCCGGAAATCTCGACCCGGATCCCGGTAAGCATCGAAATCTGATCATCGCGACCAGCGGCCACCGCCACCTGGCCGACCGCCTCGGTGAACAGGTCTGCCGGAAGGACGCCGGTCTCGTCCGGCAAGGTGGGCAACGTCGGGTAATCCTCCACGGGCATGGTGGGCAACGAGAATTTCGCGCTACCGCAGTTCAACAACATCCGGGAACCATCGACGCTCACCTCGACGGGCTTGGCCGGCAGTGATCTGGTGATCTCCGACAACAACCGCCCTGAAACCAAAACTGCTCCCACTGAAGCGATTTCGGCGGGGACATGGACTTCTGCCGACACGTCGGAGTCAAAACCGGTGATGGTCAGGCCCGCATCGGAGCCGGTAATCAGGACGCCGGCGAGGATCGGCCGGGACGGTTGCTTCGTCGGCAGAATTCGCGCCACCCATGCGACTGCCTCGGCGAAGTCGTCGCGTGCGAGGCGAAATCTCAAGTCGGAGTCAACCATGGTGGTTGCCACGTCCATCGTGTCCTTTCGTCATCCCGTTAACGGTGATTCGGGAGCGCCCATCAGATGAACCGTAGAGCGTCAGGGCCGTTCGCGAAAGCGAATCGGTTGGTGGCCGGCGGGCGTTCTTGGCTGGGGCGGAGCCGGATATCACGACCTTCCCCAGGGCCGTTCTTCTGAAGGGAGTTATTAATAGAGAAAACAGCAGTAGTAGTAGGGCGTGTGGAAGCTGTTGGCGAGCGCACCGATCCCCTGTTCGACCCAGGTACGGGGGTGTGGATCAGATGTCGATAACCCAACAGCGAGAGTGGTCGTGCTGTGCATTGCTGTGGGTGGTGTTGGGCGGTCCAGCCAGATGCCGGTTCGGCTCCCGAGGTTGTCCACAGGTTGCCCACAGGCTCCCGACGGTGCTGCTGATACGGAAGTGACGAAAGTTTTTAGCGCTTCGCGCGCTGGCGGATTTTGTTGGTGAGTTCTTTAACGTGGTCGAAAATCTCGCGCTTGTGCGCCATTTCGCCGAGGATTTTGCGCTGTGCGTACATGACCGTGGTGTGGTCGCGACCGAAGGCCTGTCCGATTTTCGGCAACGACAGGTCCGTGAGTTCGCGGCACAGATACATGGCGATTTGCCGAGATTGTGCCAGCGTTCGTGTTTTGCCGGGTCCGCGCAATTCCTCGACGGTGGTGTCGAAGTACTCAGCGGTGGCGGCCATGATCATGGATGCGCTGATTTGGATGGTGCCGGCATCGGCGACGAGGTCCCGCAGAACGATCTCCGCCAATGCGGCGGTGATCGGGGTTTTGTTTAACGACGCAAACGCGGTCACCCGGATCAACGCACCCTCGAGTTCACGGATGTTGCGTTCAATACTGCTGGCAATCAGTTCAAGCACGTCGTCCGGGACGTCGAGGCGCTCCATCTGCGCCTTCTTCCGCAAGATGGCGATGCGGGTTTCCAGTTCCGGCGGCTGGACATCGGTGATCAGGCCCCATTCGAACCGGGTCCGCAACCTGTCCTCGAGGGTAGCCAACTGTTTGGGCGGTCGGTCAGAGGAGATGACGATCTGCTTATTGGCATTGTGCAGGGTGTTGAAGGTATGGAAGAACTCCTCTTGAATACCCTCTTTGCCCTCGATGAACTGGATGTCATCGACGAGAAGAACGTCAATCTCGCGGTAGCTGCGTTTAAACGCGACCCTTCGGTCATCACGCAGTGAGTTGATGAAGTCGTTGGTGAACTCCTCGGTCGATACGTATTTCACCCGCATGCCGGGAAACAGTCGCTGGGCATAGTTGCCGGCGGCGTGCAGCAGGTGGGTTTTGCCCAGCCCCGATTCTCCCCAGATGAACAGGGGGTTGTACGCCCGCGCAGGAGCCTCAGAGATGGCCAGCGCGGCCGCATGGGCAAACCGGTTCGACGAGCCGATGATGAAAGTGTCGAAGGTGTAGCGGCGATTGAGACTGGTCTCGGCGGCTGCGTCCGCCGCATTGCCGCCTGGTCGCTCAGTGAAGTAACCCGGCCAGCTTTCATGAGCGCTGGCCATGGCCTCGTGATCGTCATCGACCTCGTCTGCCTCTGTCGCGCCGTCGATGCGGGCGTCCTCGCCGTAACCGTCAGGGCCTGGTTCAATCCGCACGCCGAGTTCGATCCGTTGCCCAAGCCGCCGACTGAGGGCGTCGATGATGGGTGCGCGTAGGTGCCGCTCGATCTCGTTCTGGACGAAGGGACTCGGAACAGACAGGAGGGCGAATCCCTCGGCGATGGTGAGCGGCTGAACGAGCTTGAGCCAGGCACGTTGCTGGGGGGTGAGCGGGGGATCAAGTACGGACACCGGGTGGTCGGCGGCCATCTCATCGCTGGGCCCCGCGTCGCCGTTCAGTTCCGATACCACCGAGCGCCAGACCGCGGTGAAGTCGGGGGAGGGGTCCTCAGCCACCGGCGGTTCCCCCTGACTTCATCGTCGTATGCCGAGCACCCACGCCCACCGAAACTGTCCACATGGTTATCCACAGGTGTGCACAGGATGGGGGCCTTGTCGCCGCAGCCTATTAGCGTTAGTTGTCCGGTGGCAGGGAATTCATCGAATGGTTGCTCGGGATTGCCCTGCCCTGCGAGAAGCTAACAGGTTTCGCGACCGGTGCCAACAGCGAGGGCCACCTAAGCGCGGTGCCACTGGAGCGCCTGATCCACCCGTGGTTTGACCTGCGGAAGTGATCTCAGTACCCTCAAGGAGCCGCCAGTGATCGGTGGTACGGCAGCGACCGGTTAGTCGGGTGCGCGCCGGTACGAGCAATACTTGGTCAAAAGCGGTTGCGCCCCAGATGGTGCCATGAAGCACCGGGTAGAACAGCTATTCGTGATGAGGAGAAAAGGCCGTGGCCAAGGGCAAACGGACGTTCCAGCCGAACAATCGCCGACGGGCCAGGGTCCATGGTTTCCGGCTGCGGATGCGAACCCGCGCGGGCCGGGCAATTGTGACTGCGCGGCGCCGCAAAGGCCGCGGCTCGCTGACTGCCTGAATTCAAGGCGACGCGGAGTGCTCCCGGCCCGGAACCGGATGACGCGGTCTACGGAGTTCGACCTCGCTGTTCGACACGGCGTGCGGGCACCGCAGCGGTCCCTTGTCGTGCATGCCCGCCGATCCGACGATGCGTTGCTGACCGGCTCGCCCCAGGTCGGTCTCATTGTCGCCAAATCTGTTGGGGGCTCAGTAGATCGGCATCGGGTGGCGCGCCGGCTTCGGCACGCCGCTAGCGGGCTCCTCGCCGAGTTGGATCCGGCCGACCGGGTTGTCATCCGCGCTCTGCCCGCCAGCCGCACCACCCCCTTTTCTGCTCTTGAGCAACAGTTATCGGCCGGAGTTCGACGAACTCAGCAGCTGCTGGACGGACACCGATGACTGGCCCGATCCCCCGTCGAGTAGCCGCTTCCCACGCTGCGGTGCGGATGGCGGTCACCGTCATCGACATGTACCGCCGCATGGTGTCGCCGCTGCGCCCTCCCACCTGCCGTTTCATGCCGACATGCAGCCAATACGCGGTGGACGCCCTCACCGAGTACGGCTTGCTGCGCGGCGCCTGGCTGGCACTGCGCCGACTGGGTCGATGCGGGCCGTGGTGTGCCGGCGGCTGGGATCCGATACCCGAGCGCGAGTTCGATGAAGGCTCACAATCCGAGGTCAGGAGCATGAATGTTTAACTGGTTCAGCCTCGATTACATCTACTACCCGGTGTCGGGGATCATGTGGTTGTGGTACAAGCTGTTCGCGGCCATCCTGGGGCCGGAGAACTTTTTCGCCTGGGCGCTGACGGTGATGTTCCTGGTGTTCACCCTGCGGGCGCTGCTCTACAAGCCGTTCGTTCGCCAAATTCGGACCACCCGCCAGATGCAGGAACTGCAGCCACAGATCAAAGCGCTGCAGAAGAAGTACGGCAAAGACCGCCAACGGATGGCGCTGGAGATGCAGAAGCTTCAACGCGAGCACGGGTTCAATCCCATCCTCGGCTGCCTCCCGATGCTCGCGCAGGTCCCGGTTTTCCTCGGTCTCTATCACGTTCTGATGTCGTTCAACCGCACCCAGACCGGCTTCGGCAGATTGGGGTTGTCGGTCGAGGAGAACCGCTCGCTGGGCAACTACTTCTTCAACGCCGAGGACGTCGGCCACTTTTTGGATGCCAACCTCTTCGGAGCACCCATCGGCGCGGCGATCACCCAGCAGCATGGCCTCGCGGCCTACACGGTCTTCAGTAGGCCGGCGGTTGCCGCGGTCGCAGTACCGCTGATGATCCTCGCCGGGATCGCGACGTACTTCAACAGTCGCGCCTCTATCGCGCGGCAGAGTCCGGAAGCTGCGGCTAATCCGCAGACCGCAATGATGAACAAGCTTGCCCTATACGTGTTTCCCCTCGGCGTCGTCGTGGGCGGACCATTCCTGCCGATCGCGATCATCATCTACTGGGTGTCGAACAACATCTGGACCTTCGGCCAGCAGCATCTCGTATTCGGGAAGATCGAGAAAGAAGAAGAGGCTCAGAAGCAGGAAGAGTTGGTCCGGCGCTCAGCCAATGCGCCGGCTCCGGGGGCCAAGCCACAGAAAGGTCGCAAGGGCGTTCCCGCTGAGGTTCCGGAGGCGCCCGGCGACGATCAGATCGGCGAATTCACCAAGGCCACAGGGGATTCCGATCCGACGACCAGCACCTCGGCGAAATCCACGAGAGCCAACGGCGCCGCCAAGTCGGGGACCAACGGCGTCCAGCGCCCGGGTGGAACGCCTCGCCCCGGTGCGCGGCCGAAAAAACGCAAACGTCAACGCTGACCCGGATTATCTTCCGGCGGAAGAAGGAGTGTGTGTATGACCGAGACTGATACCCATGACGTAGGGGACGTGGCAACCCAGGATGCCGGGGACTCTGCGATCAGCGACGCGGCGGATGTTCCGGCGTCGTCAAGGACCGGCGACCGCGAGGATCGATTAGTCGCCGAGGGCGAGATCGCCGGCGATTACCTGGAGGAGTTCCTCGACCTCTTGGATTTCGACGGGGACATCGACCTCGACGTCGAGGGTGACCGCGCGATGGTGAGCATCGACGGCGGTGAGGACCTGACGAAGTTGGTCGGCCGCCGGGGCGAGGTGTTGGACGCCCTGCAGGAACTGACGCGCCTGGCGGTTCATCAGAAGACAGGGGAGCGCAGCAGGCTGATGCTCGACGTCGCGGGCTGGCGCCGCCGCCGCCGTGAGGAACTCACCGCGATGGGCGACAAAGTGGCGCGGCGGGTGCTCGCGAGCGGCCAACGGGAGGAGCTCGCACCCATGACACCCTTCGAGCGCAAGATCGTCCACGACGCGATCGCGGCGGTCCCCGGCACCCGCAGCGAGAGCGAGGGGGTCGAACCTTCTCGCCGCGTGGTCGTGCTGAAGACCGGGGATGCCGATGCCACCGGACCGGCGGCGACCGACTGAAGTTACAGCGCTGTAGTTCGGTCGTGCCGAGGGGATGTTTCACGTGAAACATCCCGGTGCCCCGCCACCGCCGCCGGTCGCAGCGGAACTCTTCGGAACGCGCCTTCATCTGGCGCGGGAGTACGCCGACCTACTGGTGGGGCCGGGTGTTGAACGCGGCCTTCTCGGGCCCCGCGAGATCGAACGGATCTGGGAGCGCCACATCCTCAACAGCGTCGCGGTCAGCGAACTCGTCGGGCCGGCCGCGTGGGCGGTGGATATCGGCAGTGGCGCGGGCCTGCCGGGTTTACCGTTAGCGATTGCGCGTCCCGACCTGGCCGTCACACTGGTGGAACCCCTGCTGCGCCGCGCGGACTTCCTCGCGGAGGCGGTCCAGGCGTTAGGGTTACCGGTTCACGTGGTTCGGGGCCGCGCAGAGGAGACGGCGGTTCGATCCCAGTGTGCCGGCGCCGACTTCGTGGTGTCCCGCGCGGTTGCGGACCTTGAGAAGCTCACCCGGTGGGGTCTGCCACTGCTACGGCCGGGTGGTCGGATGCTGGCCATTAAGGGGGAGCGCGCGGCGGCGGAGGTCGCCGAATATCGTCGGCAGATGGCCGCGTTAGGCGCGACCGCGGTCGAGGTGGTGAGATGTGGAGTGGGCCGGTTGGATGCGCCAACCACGGTGGTGGCGGCGACCCGCGGGGAGCGTCCGCCGCCAGCCGGGAAACGGTCGGCGCGCCAGCCGGAGAGGAGAGGCCAGTGAGCGATGTTTCACGTGAAACACCGGGCGGCGACGACCCCGGTGGTCAACCGTGGACGGTAGGCGTCGACGACGACACACCGATCGGAGCGGCGGCCGAGCGGGCGATGCAGGTGCTCCACACCGCGACCGGCCAGTTGCCGAGGCCCACCCGGCGGAGGGTTTTCACCGTTGCCAACCAGAAGGGTGGCGTTGGGAAGACGACGACGGCGGTTAACCTCGCAGCCGCCCTCGCGGTTCAGGGGTTGAAGACGCTCGTCATCGACCTAGATCCTCAGGGCAACGCCAGTACCGCCCTGGGGATCGCAGATCGGCACTCCGGAACGCCGTCGTCGTACGAGGTGCTACTGGGCGAGATTCCACTTCATGCGGCACTACGGCAGAGCCCGCACAGCGAAAGGCTCTTTTGTGTGCCGGCCACGATCGACCTGGCCGGAGCGGAGATTGAACTTGTCAGCATGGTTGCCCGGGAGAACCGCCTGCGGACTGCACTTCGGGATCTCGAGGGGACGGACTTTGACTATGTGTTCATCGACTGCCCGCCCTCGCTCGGGCTGCTGACCCTCAACGCACTGGTCGCCACTTCGGAGGTGCTCATCCCCATTCAGTGCGAGTATTACGCGCTGGAGGGGGTTTCCCAGCTGATGAAGAACATCGAGATGGTCAAGGCGCACCTCAATCCAGGACTGGAAGTGAGCACCGTGGTCCTGACCATGCACGACGGCCGTACTAAACTCGCCGACCAGGTCGCCGGCGAGGTCCGACGATACTTTGGCGATAAGGTTTTGCGCAGCGTCATCCCACGCAGCGTCAAGGTGTCCGAAGCGCCCGGATACAGCATGACGATCATCGATTACGACCCGGGTTCGCGGGGCGCCATGAGTTATCTCGACGCCAGCCGCGAGCTGGCGTTCCGGCCTTCCCCAGGGCCGATTAACAGGGAGGCACAGCCATGACAAAGCCATCACGCCGCAAGGGGGGCCTCGGTCGCGGATTGGCGTCGCTGATTCCCACCGGCCCTGCCGAGGGCGGTCCTCGATTGGGTGAGGCTGCCGCAGATGTCGTGATCGGTGGCACGGCGGGCGAGGTCGTGGTCGCCGGGGGGGACTATTACCGGGAGATCGACCCGGCGGCCATCGTCCCCAACCCACGCCAGCCACGTCAGGTGTTCGACGAGGAGGCGCTTGCCGAGCTTGTGCATTCGATCCGCGAGTTCGGCCTGATGCAGCCGATCGTGGTGCGAGAGGTCGCCTCTGGTTCCGACGGCACGCGCTACCAACTCGTGATGGGGGAGCGGCGCTGGCGGGCCTCCCAGCAGGCCGGCCTGACGGCGATCCCGGCGATCATCCGGGAGACCACCGACGACAACCTGCTCCGGGACGCCCTGTTGGAGAACATCCATCGGGCGCAGTTGAATCCCCTTGAGGAGGCGGCCGCCTACCAGCAGCTACTCGAGGAGTTTGACGTCACCCAGGATGAACTGGCCACCCGCATCGGCCGGTCACGTCCAGTGATCAGCAACATGATCCGGTTGTTGCGGTTGCCGATCGCCGTGCAACGGCGAGTCGCCGCCGGCGTCCTCTCGGCCGGGCATGCTCGGGCGCTCCTGTCGCTGGAGGCCGGCGCTGAGGCGCAGGAGGAGTTGGCTGCTCGGATCGTGGCGGAGGGACTGTCGGTGCGGGCCACCGAGGAGGCCGTGACATTGGCGAACCGCGACGGCACCACGCCGCCGCCGCCATCGCGGCGAAAGCCGATCCAGATGCCGGGCCTACAGGACATCGCCGATCGGATCTCCCGCAGTTACGACACCCGGGTGATGGTCAGCCTCGGCAAGCGCAAGGGCAAGATCGTTGTCGAATTTGGATCGGTCGAGGACTTACAGCGCATCGTGGCACTGATGGATCCGCAGAGCGCGAAATAGGCCAGGCTCCCGCCGAACCTCATTACGTCACAGTGACGTAAGTCGGTCACGTCCTCCAAGGGCGCCGCGAGGTCCGGCGCGGCGGATATCGGCCGGGGAGTGGCGCGTTCTCTTATCCTTGAGAGGCCGCCATGCGCTTTGCACCGCGGGAAAGCCGGGGAGGCTAGTGTCCGTTCTGATCAGGCCCCTGCGGCTCGACGGGTTCGAGCAACTGCCCAAACATGCGCGACGGTGCGTCTTCTGGGAGGTCGACCCGCGGACTCTGGCCGGCGAGCACCTACCGGACCCCGAGTTCGAGAAGGAAGCGTGGCTGTCGATGGTCATGCTGGAGTGGGGTTCGTGCGGTCAGATTGCCACGAACGCCCCCCAGGATGACCCGCGGGACGCCGAGGAGCCATGCCTGGGCTATGTCCTCTACGCGCCACCACGGGCGGTACCACGGGCTCAGCAGTTCCCCACCGGTCCGGTGAGCGCCGACGCCGTGCTGCTGACCTCCATGGGCGTGGAACCCGGTCAACCCGAGGGGTTACCAGCGATGCTGATCGGGCACGTTGTCAGCGAACTGGTACGACGGGGGGTGCGGGCGCTGGAGGCCTTCGGCCGCACCGAGGCGGCCGCCGAACTGCGCGATCCCGATCGGGTGGATCCACGCCTGCAACCCGCGATCGCGGCCCTCGGTGATTGTTCTTTCGACCAGTGCATGGTCGACGCAGCCCTGCTGCTGGATACGGGATTCACCGTGGTCGCCCCGCACCGTTACTTCCCACGCCTGCGTCTGGAACTGGACCGGGGCCTGGGTTGGAAGGCCGAGGTGGAGGCTGCGTTGGAGCGCCTCTTGGAAGGTGCTGAGCTACAACAACCCGTCGGCAGCGGCTAGACGGCGGGCCGACCCTGGTCCACCGATTGCTCGTGAGCCAGTAATTCGGCGAAGGTCAACGTTCCGGTCGGACGGTCGTTCTTGCCGAGAAGGTAAAGACGCTTGACCGCCGCGAGAACGGCCTCAGCGATGGCGTCGCGACACTCCCGGGTCGTAAGCATGCTGAGATCGTGGGGACTGGTGATGTAACCGACGTCGATCTGCACTGTTGGCATACGGGTGAGTCGAAGCAGATCCCACGTTCGGCCATGCGTGCGGCAATCTCGTAATCTGGTGCGCGCCACCACTTCTCGCTGCACAAAGTCCGCCAGATTGCGCCCGATGGTCGACACGGACCCGTGTGGACTGCCGAAGTAGAAGCAGGACACGCCACTCGCCGACGGGCTGGGCTGGCTTTCGAAGCGAAGGCTGATCATGAGATCAGCCCCGAGTGTGTTGGCGGTGGCGGCACGTTCGGCATCGGCCGGATTGCGGTTCGCCGGACGGGACAGGAATGTCTCCATGCCGATCGCGGTCATCCGGCCCTCAAGCCGACTGGCCAGATCCCACAGGATGTCTGCTTCGCCGATCGGGCCCTCAGGACCGTGCACGATCAGACCGCGGTCATCCCCACCACGGCCGGGATCGATGATGATCCTCTTGCCCGATAGCCGCGGGCCGGAAACCCGAACGTGCTCTTCCTCGCGGATGGCGTGGAGTGATCCGCCGGTGACGCGGGAACCCAGAAAGTAAAGGGAGCGCAGCGTTTCCGGCCCGCAGATACCGTCCGCTGCCAGCCCGCACTCGCGCTGGTAGGCCATCAGCGCGTTGTGCGTCTGCAACCCGAAGTAGCCGTCCACTAATGCGGTGTAGAAGCCGAGGTCCTGCAGCCGTGACTGAAGGGTGGCGACGTCGTCACCGTACATCGGTGCGCCGAACTGGTGGGCAAGCGTGCGGGCGCCGAGGCGGTAGGACGCCTCCCGCAAAGCGCGGTGGGTGGCGTCTCCAACGAGGCCATCGACCAAGAGTCCGCGGCGCTGTTGGAAGGCCCGCACCGCGTGGTCGAGTTCGGCGTCGAAGTTGTCGAGCGCCACGTGCCGCCCGGTCGTCAGATTGTCGTCCGGGTATTCCAGTAACCCGAGAGCGGCCAGCGCAGCCCGAATCTCGACGACCGCGCTACCGCGGTCCCCCAGACGCACCACACCGCTTGGAGCGCCGCCCGGTCGTGAGGCGGCACGGTCGGCACCGTCGCTGGGAGTCCGCATGGTGGGTATTGTCGCAGATGAAGCGGGTCTGCAGGAAACCCCTCCGGCGTCACGCGGGTAACGAATGCGTCTCTGCCAGTGCGATCCGCGCGGTCCGCGACCGTGCTAGAGGACGTCGCCGATCTCGCGCAGCAACGCCGCCTTGCCTTTGGCGCCCACCACCCGTTTCACCGGCTTTCCGTCCTTGAATAAAATCAGTGTCGGAATCGAGACCACCTGGTAATCGCGAGCCGTCGCCGGGTTGGCATCGACGTCGAGCTTGGCCACGATCAGCTGCCCGGACTTCTCCGCGGCGATCTCCTCGAGGACCGGCGCCACCATCCGGCACGGGCCGCACCAGGTGGCCCAGAAGTCCACCAAAACCGGTGTGGCGCTGGACAGCACGGCCTCGGCGAAGGTGCCATCGGTGACGTTCACCGCCGCGGCGCTCATGCGGGCGCCATCTCGCTGTGCTCGTGCGCCTCGACGAGCCACCGCTCGGCGTCGATGGCCGCGGCGCAACCGCTGCCGGCCGCGGTGATCGCCTGCCGGTAGGTGCGGTCCACCAGGTCGCCTGCGGCGAACACCCCGGGCAGCGAGGTGGCGGTGCTGTGTTCGGCAACGTGAACGTAGCCGTCGGGATCGACCGCGACGGCATCGCGGACCAACGCCGAGCGCGGATCATGGCCAATCGCGATGAACACGCCGGTGACCGCGAGCGTGGACTCAGTTCCGCTGACCGCATCGCGCACTCGCAGGCCCGTCACGGTGGTATCGCCCTCCACGGCGAGCACCGCGGTGTTGGTCAGGAATGTGATCTTGTCGTTGGCCCGGGCGCGCTCCAGCATGATTCGGGACGCCCGGAACTCGTCGCGGCGGTGCACAAGGGTGACACTGCGCGCGAATCGGGTCAGGAAGGTGGCCTCCTCCATGGCGGAATCACCACCACCGACCACGGCGATGTCCTGATCCTTGAAGAAGAATCCATCACAGGTGGCACAGGAACTCACGCCACGGCCAAGGAGTTCTTGCTCTCCAGGGACACCGAGGTAGCGCGAAGCCGCACCCATGGCCAGGATCACCGCCCGAGCGCGGTGGGTCTCTCCGTCTGCAGTGACTACCTCCTTGACCGGTCCGGCCAGGGACACCGATTCGACGTCTTCCATCCGTAGATCGGCGCCGAATCGCAGGGCCTGTTCGCGCATCTCGTCCATGAGTTCGGGTCCGGTGATGCCGGAACGGAATCCGGGGTAGTTTTCCACCTCGGTGGTGGTCATCAGCGCCCCGCCGAAGGACGTGCCTTCGAAGACCAGGGGTTTGAGTTGAGCCCGCGCCGTGTAGAGGGCGGCGGTGTATCCGGCCGGCCCGGATCCGATGACGATGACGTCATGCAGGGTGGTGTTATCGGTCATTGCAGCCTTTCTGACTGACAAACGGTCCCTAACGCAAACCATGCGCTGTCTGCTGTTCCCAGGATAGGCCGCGACTACGGCCGCTGCGCCGGGACGGTCGCGGAAACGGTGATGAGCCGGGCACTGGTGGGCGTGCTGGTTGCCGGCCCACCGGACTGCAGGATCGAAGTTCCGGCGGCGAGAGCGATGAGAAGGCCGGCCACGGCGACACCGCCGAGCAGCAGCCGACCGGTTCCGGCAGTCGGCCGCGCCGCGTGAGCGGGTCGACGCGGCGGCCGCCCGGTCACCCGGTGCGCGGTCGGCGGGGACACCATCGCACTAGTGTGCCGCTCAGGTCTGGGTCGAGGGGGACAGACAGCCCAACAACGTCGCCAACCGCGCCCGGGCCCGGGCGCACCGGCTCTTGACCGTTCCCTCAGCGATGTTGAGCAGTTTGGCGGCATCGGCCACGGAGTAGCCGTGCATGTCGACGGCAAGGACGGCGGCGCGCTGATCTGCAGGCAGGCGCATCAGTGCCTGGCGCACGATGATCGACGTCTCGATGTTTGCCGTTCGGTCGGACACCGAGCGGTGGTCCTCGGTCAGCTCCTCGGCGGGAGAACCGTTGCGGCGCAAACGATCCAGGCAGGCGTTCACGACAATCCGGTGCAGCCAGCTGCCGACTGCCGCGTCGCGACGAAACGATCCGGCCGCGCGGTGCGCGGAGAGCAGTGCCTCCTGCAGGGCGTCGTCGGCATCCTCGGCGGTCTCGGTACGCCGCCGCGCAAGCCGACGTAACTGCATGCCATGACGCCGAATCAGTTCCTCGAACGCGCGGCGGTCACCGGCGACGTGGGCGGCAAGCAGATCGGCGTCGTTGCGACCGTCGGGGTTTAAGCAGGGCACGGCCGGACATTAGCCAGTGTTGCGATACGGGGCACTTCACCCGCCGACGGTGCTCGGTGGACTGGTTCTAGGAAGCGGCGCGCACCGTGATTTCGGAGACGTCGGTGCGGCTCTCCCCAGCCGTCTGACCCATGGTCGAGATCCATACCAACAGGTGCGAGGTGGGCCCCGCGCTGGGCACCGAAATGGTGTTGGTGCCCGGTTTGAGGGCGGTGGGTCCGGTCAGCAGGATGGTGTCCTGAAGATCCGCCGGACTCGCCGTGGGTGAGCTACGGATCTGGACCTGGGTACCTGTGCTGGACACCGCGACGGTGACGCTGCCGACCACCGTGGGTTCGGGCAGTTCGAGCATAAGCCCGACTCCGTTTTTGAAATTCGGGAACGGAACGGTGTCGGTATAGGTATCCGTCGGCCAGGCGGTTGATTGGTCGCCGTCAATTGCCAGCCCGGCCAGGCTCGGGGCGTCAGCCCCGCCATCGGGTGAGAAAACTTCGGCCGCAACAGGTTTGACTATCGCGCCGGTCGCGCTGATGCTTGGCGCGGTGGTCGTGTTCAAGCCAAGCTGATCGCTCTTCAGTCCATCACCGGTGTCACCGAAGATTCGGCCGAGCAGCGAGGCCATCACGGCGAGTGCGACCAGCAGCACCGCGGCGCCCACCCCGAGACCGACGAGCAATTTGCGGCGCTGTTTCGCGGCGGCATCCTGGCCGCCCGGAATCCCGCGCGGCGGCCGGGGTGCGGCATCGCCGACCGGCTCCATCAGGTCGGTCCGGTCGGCTGCGGCGGTCGCCTGCTGCAGCAGATGCAGCAGAGTGGCGGCGGTGCTGATGCCGCCGCCGGGCTGGATCGCTCGGCTGGCCGCCGCGGAGATCTGGAACGGGATTGCGGCGTTGACTGTGGACGGATCAACCGGCTCACCGGCCGCAGCGGTGGCGGCGGGCCGCAGTCCGCTTGAAGTTCCGTGCTCGGGCAGCGGCCAGCGGTCCACGAGCAGTGCATACAACGCGGCTCCGATGCCCCGGACGTCGCCGGCGGGGGTGGCCCCGGCCAGCGTTGCCGGGAAGGCGAGCGCCACGTCGCCGTCGATGCTCACCCGTACCCGGCCGGGGTGGTCCACCGACAGTGCCACACCGGCTCGGTGTGCCTCGTCGGCCGCCGCGGCCAAGGACTGGATCGCCCGGGCGGCGCCCAACGGCGACGGTGAGGTATCGGATACCTCCCTGAGCGAGCCGCCCCGGATCCACTCCGACACCACCAGCCCACTGCCGGTGGCGAGTTCACTGCCGTCGGATACCCCACTGCTGGCAGAGATTTTCGTGACGTCGAGGACTCGGGCCAGGCCCGGCCGCTGGATCCGGCTCAAGGTCAGTGTGCGGGCCAGGATCTCGTCGATCCGTGCGTCCGGCATCCTGCGGTCGGGGTCGATCAACGTGAGCGCGACCTGCCGGTCCAGGGGAACGTCGAGGGCCTGCCAAAACTGCAGTTCGGGAGGTCCGCCGTGGAACACCAGCAGCCGGTATCGCCCGTCGGCGACGGTGGCACCCGGACTAAGGCTCGACGGGGATCCGGGGCTCGACGGGGATCCGGGGCTCGACGGGGATCCGGGGCTCGACGGGGATCCGGGGTTCGACGGGGGCTGCGCGGCGGTCTGCGCATGCTTCCCTGATTCCGCCGGTGGCCGTGGGTTCGCGGCCACATCCGGCTGGAATTCGTCGGCCGGCGTGCGCGGAATCCGGGTGGTCGGCTCGTCGGGGCGACCCGGCGGCGCACCTGAGGGGCGTTCGCTCAGTTCCGGCACCTTTCCTGGCGCGAATGCGTGGTCGATCTCAGGGTACGTGACGGGAGTAGCCCTGTGGGGCAGGTGAGAGTTCTGAGGCGGTGACGAGTCGTCGGCCGGCGGGCGTCGGCGAAGCACTCGCCGGACCGCTCCGACTGCGGCGAGGGCGTCCGGAACCCGGGCGCTGAGCATGACCGCCGCCAGGATCGGCAGCATGATCGAGGCGACGATCCCGAGCCGGATCATGGATCCGCCACCGCCGCGGGCGGTCAGCGCCGACAGCCCCAGCAGTCGGTCGGCTCCGGTGGCGACGAATGCGGCCAGCAGTGCGGCCCCCGCGGTGGCCCCGACGGTGCGGATGACCGTGGGATCCAACAGTCGGCCGTTTGGTGGGCGCAGCGACCGCCGCAGTAACAGGTGGCCGAGTACGGCGCCCGCGAGAAATCCGAGTCCGTTGGCCGCACCGAGATAGCCGGCCACAAGTTCGGGGTCGTCGGTCAGGTGCGGGGCCGCCAGGGAGGCCACGATCTTCACGATCGTTATCGCGATGATGATCAGGATCGGCGTCCAGGGTTCGTCTCTGGCGTAGAACACCCGAAGTTGCAGCAGCACCAGCGCGTAGGGGATCAGCGTGAAGGCGGACAGCGCGATCGCGATGCCGAGATAGTTGGCGTCGACCTCTCCGAATTTGCCGTAGGCGAAGAGGGCGCTGCCGATCGCGGGTCCGCTGATGGTCATGAACGCCACCACCGGAAGCAGTGTCACCATGGTCAGCCGGGTGGCCAGCGAGAGGTCGGCGATCACGGCCGGGACGTCGTCGGCAGCAGCGTTGCGGCTCAGTCGCGGCATGACGACCGTCAGAATGGTCACCCCGATGATGCCGAAGGGTAGTTGCAACACCAACCAGGCGTAGTTGTAGATCGCCGGCCCGGACGCGGCCGCGGTGCTGGCGATCTGGTTGCCGACGATCAGCCCGACCTGGCTGATCAGCACGTAGAGCACCATGGCGGCGGCCATCATTGCGAACCGCTTGAGCCGCGCATCGATTCCCCACAGCGGCCGCAAGCTGATCCGCTCGGAGCGGATGGCGGCCAGCAGGATGGCGGCCTGGGCGAACACCCCCAACGTCGTTCCGATGCCGAGCACCATCAGCTTCGCGTTGCCTATCTGTACCGGGTCCACCGAAAGCTCTCCCGGCACCATCAGGTAGAGGCCGAGGGTGGCGATCGCGACCACGTTGTTGGCGACCGGCGCCCAGGCTGGCGGGCCGAACACGTTGCGGGTGTTCAGGATTGCCATGAATACCGATGACAGCCCGTAGAAGATCACCTGTGGCAGCAGCAGATAGGCGAACGCCGTCGTGAGCGGTGCATTGACCTTCGGGTCGGCACCCAGCATGAGGCGCACGAGAAGCGGCGCGGCGATCACCGCCAGCAGGGTCGCCACCAGGAGCAGGGTGGTTGCCAGCGTCACCAGTCGCCGGACGAAGGCCTCCCCACCGTCGTTGTCCTCACGTTCCGCGCGCGCCAGCACCGGAACGAAAATCGCCGTGAACGTCGCCTCCAGTACCAGGGCCGCGATCAGATTCGGCAGTTGATTGGCGACGGTGAACGCACTCGACAGTGCCGCTCCGAGAATCGCCGCGAGGAGCACGATCCGGATGAAGCCGGTGATCCGACTGACCAGCGTCGCCAGCGCCATCCCCCACGAGCGGGACACCACCGCGGCGTCGGAGAGTTCCTCGCGCACCGGCCGCGGCGTCATCGGTCATCCGTCGGATGCCGGGGCCGTCCGACGTCGGCCGGATCGGGTTGACCGCGGAACCGGTGATAGAGGCGGCGTCCCACCAGCAGGGCCAGCACACCCAAACCGACTCCGGTGATTGCGGTCAGAACCTTCCCGTAGGCGTTGGCGTGGACGGACATCCGTACCGGATCGCCCAGGGGAAGGCCGTCGGCGGTGCGCAACGTGACATCGACCGCGACGCGCTGAGTGACGCGGACTTCGACGGGGATCCGCAGCGGCAGGTAGCCCGGTGGCAGTTCCTGAACCCCGATATCGGTCACCGTCATACCGGGTGGGGCGTCGACCTGGAGACGCACCCGGATCGGTACGGCGAGGTCGTTGCGCAGCGCCAGGGGGAGTGCGCTGCGTTCAGCGGCCAGCGTGTAGGAGTCTCCGGGGCTGACGATCGTCACGGCGCCGAACAGGTCCCCGATGGTCGCTCCGACAGCGGCGAGGCGCTGGCGGGCGGTGTCGTTTCGGGTCTCCGGCGGCTCGATCTGGCTCAGCGCCCGCAGCATGTCCTCACGCAGAGGGGCGGTGTAACCCGGCCCGGTCAGCCCCGTGCGGGCATCGGTGGTCAGCGCCGCGGTGAGATCCCACAGCCGACCCGTCTCGGCACCGATGGCGGCCACCACGTCCGGGTCGAAGCCGCCGGGGACCTCCGTCGGCAGGTCCGGCTCAACCGACTCCGCGGCCGCGGAGTCGCGGATCACCGCATCCAGCGGCCGAGGGCTGGCAAGGCCGGCCCGCACCGCGTTTGCCAGTGTCGTCAGTATCGCTCGGGCATCGTCTGCCTGCGGGCTCCATTTCAGGGGTGGCAGCAGGATCTGCGTCCGGGGTTCGACGTCGGGTTGCAGCGTGCGCCACAACATGGCCGCCACGGCGTCCTGGCGGCGCGCCGCCGGGGAGTCGTGGTCGACCGGCACGCTCAGCGCGGAGTCGAGATAGGTCGGCACACCGGGGTCGGTGCCGACGCCGGCCAAGGCACCCCCGACGGCGGAGTCGAACGGTGCCAACACGACCTCGGCCGAAAGCCGGCGGGCGGTCAGGTCAGGCGTGAACGGCGCGCCGCCGGTCGGGGCCGGTGCGATCGCGACGGTCGGGCCCTGGCCGTCGAGCAGTTCGAGCGCAGGGGCGCTGAGGGGCCCATCGCCCAGGATGGTCGCGCCTCGTGTGGAGGTGATACCCAGGATCCGGTCGACGATGTCGGCACCGGTGGTCGTCGCCGCCGCGCTCAGCCGTGGGTCGCCCACCCGGTGCAGGGCACCGAGATCGGCTTGCGCGAAAGGCGTGGCGACCACACACATGCGCCGCGAGAGCCCCCGGAGCCGTTCCAGCCAGGCGGCCGCGGCGGCTTGGCCGTCGCCGGGACGGACTCCGGCAGCCTGGCCGTTGCCGGTCGCGCCGCCGCCTGGCCCGTCGACCACCACGTAGCCGCCGGTCATCGCATTCACCGTGATCAGCAGGTCGGGGTCCACCGCCAGACACAGCGCATTGGCGACCCCGCTCTCCGGGTCTATCGCGCCTGGGCTGGTCGCGAATTCGGCTGCCGCCAGCAGTGCCTCGAGGCGCCCGCCGGCGGTGAGTGACACCGCCAAATCATCGTTCATCAGCCTTACCGGGGTGGTGCCTCCGGGCACCCCCGGAGCCAGACGCGGTCGGTCGGCCAGCGGCCATAGCATTGTGACCCCGACTGGTTTGGTGGTGTCGGGTGCCGTCACGCCGGCCAGGGAAGCGTCCACGTCGCCGGCGGGGGCTGACGGAACGCCGGTTACCGGCAGCAGGAATCGTGCCGCATCCAGACGAGCCGGTTCGCCGTAGTCCGGGGTGCCGTTGACGTTCACCATCAGCGGGTAAATCCCGGGTTCGTTGATGCCCAACGATGGTTGCGACCCCGATCTGATCGGTACCGACAGGGTCACGCCGAGCGCCTGTCCCCGGCCGAGTTCGGCTGCCACGGTGATGAATTCACCGACGGCCTCGAACTCGCCCCGGCTGTCGAGAGCGGTGCGCAGGCCCGAGGACGCGGAAACCCGCACGCCGCGCTCAAGCCGGGCCACGATGTCGCGGACCGGTCGGTCTCCGACGTTGGTGACCGTCGCTGTCACCGTCACAATCGGGTCACTGGAGGTGGTGACGGCGTCTGGGCTCACGCTGTCCAGTCGCACAGCAAGGAACTCCGGGTCCGGTTCTCCCGCCGCGATTCCGGGGCCGACCGGCATGAGCAGCACCGCCAACAGGCCGAGAATCACAGCGACGACCCGGGATGCGACCGGGATCCGCAGCGGCGAGGTCACGTGGCCGAACCGCGGCCGTTCGTCCGGGATTCGCCGGAGGCCTGGCCGGGGGATTGCCTTGTGCGGGAATGGGTTTGGGTCCGCAACGCGGGCGTGCCGGGTGGTAGCGGCGGCAATGCCGCGGGGCCGTCGGACTGCAGTAGTGCGATCAGGTCGTGGGCGACCCTGGCCAGTTTGCGCTCGTCGGCGAACGCCAATCGCGTTGGCAGTTCATCAACCGGAACCCAGGCCACTTCGGTCACTTCGACGTCCTCATCGCACAACTCGCCACCGGAGAACTTCAGCAGGTAGTGGTGCACGGTCTTGTGCACCCGCCGTCCCTCGGTGACGAACCAGTAGTCGATGCTGCCCAGCGGCGCGAGCACATGCCCATGGATGCCGGTCTCCTCGGCCACCTCCCGGATCGCGGTCTGTTCGGCGGTCTCGCCCTGCTCGATGTGTCCCTTCGGCAGCGACCAGATCATCCGCCCTCGTCGGTCCATTCGGCCGATCAGCGCCGCCGACTGCTCTTCACGCGGCCGGTCGATGCCGTCGATGACAAGTCCACCCGCGGAGATTTCGTGCACGGTGCGCAGCCGGGAGCCCTGGCGGCGCCGAGGCGAGCCGGCAGAACCGGCGGAGTCAACAGCCGGAACGTCGGCGGCGCCGCCGGAATCGCCGTTCTCCGGTGACGGGGCGGCCGCACGGTTCCCGCGTCGCCGTCCGCGTCGCCGTCGTGGTTTGGCCTTCTCGCCCTCCGACACCCAAGCGATAGTAGCTGGCATGGATAAGTGCGCCGGGGGAGCACGCGCCGGTGGTACACGCGCCGGACACGGATGCGGCGGCGAGCATTAGGCTCACCGGACTGTGCCCGAAGTCAGACCACCCGACGAGCTGCTGAGATCCGCCGCCGTCGAACTGCAACGCCAGGCCCCGCTGTTGGGCGAGGTCGGCGCGCTGTTCGCCGCCGCGGGTCATCAGCTCTATCTCGTGGGTGGCAGCGTTCGCGACGCTGTCCTCGGCCGATTGACCACCGACCTCGACTTCACTACCGATGCCGGACCGGACAGGGTGCAGCAGATCGTGCGCCCCTGGGCCGACGCGATCTGGGACACCGGAATCGAGTACGGCACCATCGGCGTGGGTAAGGCGGGCCAGCGGCTGGAGATCACCACCTTTCGCGCCGACAGCTATGACCAGGTGTCCCGCAATCCGCAGGTGCGTTTTGGTGATCGCCTTGAGGACGACCTGCTGCGGCGCGACTTCACCGTCAACGCGATGGCCGTCCGGATCACCGCGGATGGACCGGGGGAGTTCCTGGACCCGCTGGGTGGACTGGCGGCGGTTCAGCAGCGGATGTTGGACACCCCGGCTGCGCCCTCGGTGTCCTTCGGAGACGACCCCTTGCGGATGCTGCGGGCGGCGCGGTTCGTCTCTCAGTTGGAGTTCGGGGTCGCTGATCGGGTGCGCGAGGCGATGGCCTCGATGGCTCCGCAGTTGGGGCGTATCACTGTGGAGCGGGTTGCAGTGGAACTGGACAAGATGCTGCTGGGTGCCGATCCGGTGGCGGGTATCGAGTTGATGGTTCAGACCGGCCTCGGCGAGGTCGTGCTGCCCGAGATCGGCGGCATGCAGATGGCCATCGACGAACACCATCAGCATAAAGACGTCTACCAGCATTCGTTGACGGTGCTGCGGCAGGCGATTGCCTTGGAAGACGAACCGGATCTGGTGCTGCGCTGGGCGGCACTGGTGCATGACATCGGCAAGCCGGCGACGCGCCGACACGAGTCCGATGGGGGAGTCAGCTTCCATCACCATGAGGTGGTCGGGGCCAAAATGGTCCGAAAGCGGCTGCGGGCGTTGAAGTACTCCAAACAGATGGTCGATGACGTTTCCGGGCTGGTTTATCTGCACCTTCGGTTTCACGGCTATGGCGAAGGCCGGTGGACGGACTCGGCGGTGCGGCGCTATGTCGCCGACGCCGGGCCACTGCTGCCGAGATTGCACAAACTGGTCCGCGCGGACTGCACCACCCGAAACAAAAGACGTGCGGCGCTGTTGCAGGCGAACTACGACGGCCTGGAGGCGCGAATCACCGACCTGGCCGCCAGGGAGGACCTGGCCCGGGTTCGCCCTGATCTGGATGGCAACGAAATCATGGATCTGCTCGGCATCTCGGCCGGCCCGGAGGTGGGTGAGGCCTGGAGCCACCTCAAGGAATTGCGGCTGGACCGGGGGCCGCTGTCCCGGGAGGAGGCCACGGCCGAACTGTTGGCCTGGTGGCGCGCTCGCGGCGCCACCGATTGATACGGTGGCGCGCTCGCGGCGCCGCCGATTGATACGGGAACGCGTGAGCCCCATACTCCGTCCAATAAGGCATGGACTACTGCTTGGATGCCGGTGATGGAACTGCCTCGATCTGGACCGGGGCATTCGACATCGATGTCGACGGTGACGGCGAACTCGACGGCGTTCGGGTGGATTTCGACGGCGACGGTGTGTTCGACGACGCGCTGGCCGACTTCGACGACGACGGACTTGCCGATCACGCGGCTCTCGATCTCGATGATGATGGGGTGCCCGAGTCGCGCTACACCGACGATGGTTCCGGCACGTGGATGGTGGGCGCCGGAATGTCGCAATGGGGTGCGGCGTCCGGCGGCGCCCTGCGGTGGTTCGGTCTTGATGGGGTTGAGCACGCCTCGGGCGCGGATGTCGACGGTGATGGCGACGCCGACCGGTTGTTCGATCTGAATCGCGACGGTCTGGCTGATCGGGTACTGCTCGCAGGTCCCGGGGCCCGCTTCGCTGAGGGCTATGTCGACGTCGACGGCGATGGTCGATGGGACATCGCGCTCACCGACGGCGACGGTGACGGCAGCGCCGACGGGGCTGCCGCGCTCTGAGACCGCCGCTACCGCCCGGGCCCGGCCGGCCCCGCAAACGCCTGAGCGATTCCCAGCCAGGTCTGTGCGTCCGCTCCGTGTGCTTCGACGTCCAGTGTCGCCCGCGGCCGCCGTTGGGTGACCAGATAGCAGAAGTCGAGGGCCGTTCCCACGACCCGCTGCGCCGCATCTTCGGGGCCCCAGGTCCACAGGTCGTCGTCGGGAGCAGTCAACTCCACCCGGAATGGCTCCGCCGGTGGTGTGAGGCCGTGAACAGAGAAGGCGAAATCGCGAGTGCGGACACCGAGGTGTGCGATCGACTTGAGCCGCGGTGACGGCGGCACGGAGACGCCGAGTGTGTCGGCCACGTCCAGGCCGTGCGCCCAGGTTTCCATCAGTCGCGCCGTCGCCATCGAGGCCGCGCCCATCGGCGGGCCGAACCACAGCAGTTTGCGGCCGGCCGGCACCGCGCGGAGCGCGGCATGCAGTTGTGCGCGGGTTTCTCGCCAGTCGGCCAGTAGTTGGGCCGGTGGCACGGCGGCGAATTCTTCGGCGGCTTCGTCGACGAAGGTGTCGAGCCTGCCTTGCGCGCCGGCGACCAACGCCTGGAATCCGGTCTCGTCGGTGATCGACAGCAGTGCCACCCGGTCGGTCCACAGCAGGTGCCCGATCTGGTGCGCGATCGTCCATCCGGGTGCTGGCGTTGCCAGCATCCACCGCGGTGCCGGTATCGGGGCGAGGAGGGCGTCAAGCGCTTCACTCTCCGCGTGCAGATCATCGATGATCGGATCGCCGACGGCCATGGGGCGCAGCCTAGTTGGTTGGCGTTCGGAGCCGACCGGTGCGTGCGTGAGTCGCGAACCCGGCCAGATAGAGCACCGCTGCGATCACCGCCAGCATGGGCGATCGCCCGTCGACGGGGATGACCATGGCGGCCGCGCCGGTCGAGGCAATGAACGATATCCAAAACAGCGAGTCCTGGATGGCGAAGACATGCCCTCGCATGGTGTCGTCGACGTCGATCTGCATGGCCGAGTCGGCGCAGAGTTTGATTACCTGCCCGGCCACCCCGAGCAGGAAGCCGCAGCCGACCACCAACAATGGTGCCATCACGGTGACGTACGCGGCCGCCCCCGCACATTGGATTACTGCAGCGCTCAATAATGCCGCATTGACGCTGGCATACCGACCCCATCGGCGAATCGCCGCGGGTGTCAGGAGGGTGGCCAGGAATGCGCCGCCGCCGGTGGCGGCGACAAAGACGACGATGGTCCCCAGCCCGGATCCGGTGCGTGGACCGGCGGGGCCCTCGGCGATGCCACTGCGGGCCATCAGGAGAACGAGCAGGGTGTTGATGCCGAACACCATGCGGTGAGCCGACAACCCGGCCAGCGTTGCGGCCACCGAGGGCGTCGCCCGTACCACCCGGGTGCCGGCGGCCCATCCGGTCGCCACCGTGTGCAGTGCTGAACCGTGTCCGTCGGATCGGGTCGGCCCGAGGACGCGCGGGGCGAATCGCAGCGACAACAGCAACGCGATCGCTACCGGGATCGCGACGATGACGATAACCGTCCCGGCACCGGTATCGCCGGCACCGAAGACCCGGCGGGGCACCAGCATGAAGTTCGCCCCCAGGAAGGCGGCGGCCGCACCGGTCGCGGTGGCCACCGAGTTCATCGTCACGACCTGCTCTCGGGGCACCACGTCCGGCAACGCGGCCGACAGGCCCGACGTGACGAACCGGCTGAATCCGTTGACGATCAGCGCCAGACACAGCACCGGCACGTCCCCGACACCGGCCGCCAGCGCCGCGGCGACACCGATCACCAGCACCAGTCGGGCGGCATTGGCCACGATGAGAACTAAGCGACGATCCCACCGGTCGAGCAGAGCCCCGGCGAACGGACCTAGGACCGAGTAGGGCAGAAACAGCACCGCGAAGGCTCCCGCAATTGCCAAGGGGTCGGCCGCGCGTTCGGGATTGAACAACAGGCCACCGGCGAGGCCCGCCTGGAACAGTCCGTCCGCGAACTGACTCGCTGTCCGCAACTCGAGCAACCGCCAAAAGTCCGGCAGCCGACGGACACCGCGCCACAGGTCTCCGGCGCGTGTGTCGACCACCGGCCCTACAGTACAAACAAGACCCGCAGTGCTAACGCCATCACAACGGTGCTTATCCGTTGCCGGGGGCCATGCCATTATTGACGGGTGGCTCAACAGGAGGATCCCGAGGAGTTCGCCCCGCCGGTGGCGAACGGTGTGCGCGCGGGAACACTGTTGCTGGCCAGCACAGACTTGATGGAACCGACATTTCGGCGCAGTGTCATTTACGTCGTCGAGCACAATGACGGCGGCACCCTGGGAGTGGTGCTCAACCGACCCAGTGAGACGGCGGTCTACAACGTGTTGCCGCAATGGACTGATGCGGCGGCAAAACCGAAAACGATGTTCGTCGGGGGACCGGTGAAGCGCGATTCGGCACTGTGTTTAGGCCTGCTGCGCATCGGGGCCGATCCCGATGCCACGCCGGGTCTGCGCCACGTCGCCGGCCGCGTTGTCCTGGTTGACCTCGACGCGGATCCGGAATCGATCAGCGCCGCGGTCGACGGAGTCCGGATTTTCGCCGGCTATTCCGGGTGGACAACCGGCCAGCTTGAAGGCGAGATCGACCGCGATGATTGGATCGTGCTCGCGGCGCTGCCGTCCGACGTCCTTGCCGAACCGCGGACCGACCTGTGGTCCCGGGTACTGCGCCGACAGCCGATGCCGATGCCGCTGTGGGCAACGCATCCGATCGATGTGAGCCGCAACTGAGTCAGATGTGCCGCATCGGTCTCGGGCGGCTCATCGGCACAGTTGGGTACAGCCGGCGCAGCCGTCCGCCGATCCGCAGTCCGCGGTGCGCTGCTGGCGCGCTACGTAACGTGCAGCCCGCCACGAGCCCGCACCGATCGTGGAAATCGCACCGATCGCCGCGATGATTAACCCGCCCAACCCGATCCGCGCCGGGGCGGCCAGGGCCGCGATTCCACCGGCGAACAACATGACCGCGCCGGCGACCTGCGTCGGTGCGACGGCACGCAGTACCTGACCGGTGAGGTCGACGCCCGAGCGCCGAGCCAGCGTCCACAGTCCCGATCCGCCGATGAGACCGGCCAGCACCAGGCTCAGCACCGCCCCGACGACCATGGGACTCACAATACGAGCAGCGTGCCCGCGTTACTGCGCGGGCGCCACCGCCGGTGCTGCTGCCGGTGCCGCCGCGGGTGCCGCCGCGGGTGCCGGTGCCGCCGCGGCGGCTGCTGCCGTCGCGGGAGCGGGAGCCGGTGCTGCTGCCGGTGCCGCCGCGGGTGCCGGTGCCGCCGCGGGTGTTGCACTGGGCACGGTGACACGGAACCCGTTGATGATGCCGTCGGTGGCGGTGGCGGTCGCCACCACCTGGTTCGCCGCCGTGGTGACTGTCAGCGTGACCAGGTAACGATCCGAACCTGTCGTTGCGATCACGTGGCGCCGGGCGGTGTTGAGCGTCATGTCGGCATCGCGATAGACCCCCGTGATGATCGACGAGGGGAATCCACCGAACTCCGCCATCGAGGCAGATGTCGATTGCCAGGCGCGCAATTTCTGATTTTCGACGAATCCGTGGCTGATCGCTTCCCGCGGATCGAACTCGCCGACCAGTTTGTAGACCACGAGTTGTGCGTTCGAGGTGTAGAGCCCATCACCGCCCTGACGGTCCGCGATCACCGAGAAAGCGTCCGGGACGTTGGGATCTGGAATCACCCGCCAGCCGGTCGGAAGCGGCAGCACGAGGTTCAGCGCGGTGAAATTGGCCGCCTTCTGCGGCTCGAGCGTCACACCCTTCTCCTGGAAAAACTCCAGCATGGTCCCGGAAGTGGCGGGCGCGAGGGGCGGTTCGACGGGTTCTGCCGCTTGCACGGCGGGAGCTGGTTCGGCGGCTTGCACGGCGGGAGCTGGTTCGGCCGCCTGCGCGGCGGGAGCCGGTTCGGCTGCTTGCACGGCGGGGGCTGCTTGCGCGACCGCCTCGGGTGTGACGGTGACCGTCTGGGTCACCGTGGCTGTCGCCGCCGCCGTCGCCGGTGCGGGTGGTTCCGGCGTCGTCGGCTCGGCGGAGGCGCTGGCGCCGGTGAATCCGATAACGGCCATCGACCCCGCGGCGACGCCTCCCACCAGTACCCGCCATTGACGGGTGATCCTGTTCATTGCAAACATCCTCTTCGCGCGATAGTGGCTCGGACGAGCGGGCCCGAACCCCAACGGCCCGGACTGTCCAGCTGTCCTCGTCGACTGTAAGCACCGGGGGTTGTCGATGACAGGGTCGGAACCCACTTGGAACCAACCTCTGACCGGCATGCAACGCAACCGATACCGAGCCGTTGTCGGCCGGACCACCACCGATACCCTGTCTGCGTGACCGAATCCCCGACCGCCGACCCCGGGGAATCCGACCCCGACGTTCCGCCGCATCGCTACACGGCCGAACTCGCCGGGCGTATCGAGGCCCAGTGGCAGGAAAGCTGGCAGCGCTGGGGAACCTTCAACGTTGACAATCCGGTCGGTTCCCTGGCGCCAGAAGACGGCGAACCGGTGCCGAAGGACAAGATGTTTGTTCAGGACATGTTCCCCTACCCGTCCGGTGAGGGCCTGCACGTCGGCCACCCGCTGGGCTACATCGCCACCGACGTCTACGCGCGGTACTTCCGAATGACCGGCCGCAATGTGTTGCATGCCTTGGGTTTTGACTCCTTTGGACTGCCCGCTGAGCAGTATGCTGTCCAGACCGGCACTCATCCCCGCACCCGCACCGAGGCCAATATTGTCAACTTCCGCCGCCAGCTTGGCCGGCTCGGCCTCGGACACGACCAGCGCCGAAGCTTCTCCACCACCGATGTCGACTACTACACGTGGACGCAATGGATCTTCCTGCAGATCTATAACGCCTGGTTCGATCCGGGCGTCAACCGAGCCCGCCCGGTCAGCGAGCTGATCGCCGAATTCGAAAGCGGAGCGAGGTCTACCGATGACGGCCGGAACTGGTCGGAGTTGACGACCGGGGAGCGAGCCGACCACATCGACGGTCACCGCCTGGTCTACCGGACGGAGTCACTGGTCAACTGGTGCCCCGGCCTGGGGACCGTCCTGGCCAACGAGGAGGTGACCGCAGAGGGCCGAAGCGAGCGCGGCAACTTCCCCGTCTTCCGAAAGCGGCTGCGCCAGTGGATGATGCGGATCACCGCCTACTCGGACCGCCTTCTAGAGGACCTTGACTGCCTGGACTGGCCCGACAAGGTCAAAGCCATGCAACGCAACTGGATCGGACGATCCACCGGTGCCACGGCACTGTTCGCCTCGGGCGAGGTGGACATCGAAGTTTTCACGACGCGGCCGGACACCCTGTTCGGGGCGACCTATCTGGTGCTCGCCCCCGAGCACGAACTCGTTGACCGGCTTGTGACTGCGCACTGGCCCGACGAGGTGGACGCGCGCTGGACCGCCGGGGCGATGACCCCGGCCGAGGCGGTCGCGGGCTACCGGCGTGCGATCGCCGCCAAGTCCGATCTGGAACGCCAGGAGAACAAGACGAAGACGGGCGTATTCCTGGGTAGCTATGCAACCAATCCGGCCGGTGGTCAACGGATCCCGATCTTTATCGCCGACTACGTTCTCCTCGGATACGGAACCGGCGCCATCATGGCGGTGCCCGGCCACGATCAGCGCGACTGGGAGTTCGCCGCCGAGTTCGGCCTGCCGATCACCGAGGTGATCGATGGTGGCGACGTCGCGCAACAGGCCTACACCGGCAATGGCGCCCTGGTGAATTCCGGCTATCTGAACGGACTCGACGTCGCCGCGGCCAAGGCCGCGATCATCGCCAGACTCGAAGCCGACGGCCGCGGCCACGGTCGCGTCGAGTACAAACTGCGCGACTGGCTGTTCGCCAGGCAGCGCTACTGGGGCGAACCCTTCCCGATCGTCTACGACGCTAACGGCCGTGCTTACCCACTGCCCGAGCCAATGCTGCCCGTCGCCTTACCCGATATCGCCGATTACGCGCCGGTGTCATTCGACCCCGACGACCCCGACAGCGAACCGTCGCCGCCACTGAACAAAGCCGTTGACTGGGTGCACGTCGACCTCGACCTCGGCGATGGTCTGCGTCCCTACACCCGCGACACCAATGTCATGCCGCAGTGGGCGGGCAGTTCGTGGTACGAGTTGCGCTACACCGACCCGCACAACAGCGAACAGTTCTGCGATATCCGCAATGAGTCCTATTGGATGGGCCCGCGGCCGGCCGAAAACGGACCGGACGACCCGGGTGGAGTGGACCTCTACGTCGGTGGTGTCGAGCACGCGGTGCTGCACCTGTTGTATTCGCGTTTCTGGCACAAGGTGCTCTACGACCTCGGCCACGTGACGTCGCGGGAGCCCTACCGCCGATTGGTGAATCAGGGCTACATCCAGGCCTTCGCCTACACCGACGTCCGCGGGTCGTATGTTCCCGCCGCCGATGTCGTCGCGCGGGGCGACAAGTTTTTCCTGCCCGGCCCCGAGGGCGAGGTCGAGGTATTCCAGGAGTTCGGCAAGATCGGCAAGAGCCTGAAAAATTCGATCTCACCTGACGAAATTTGCGACGGCTACGGCGCCGACACGCTGCGGGTCTACGAGATGTCGATGGGCCCGATCGAGGCTTCCCGGCCTTGGGCCACCAAGGATGTCGTCGGCGCGCACCGCTTTCTGCAGCGGGTATGGCGGCTTGTGGTTGACGAAACAACCGGCGCAACAAGGGTTTCTGAGGATCCGCTGGACGACGAGACGACGCGGGCGCTGCACCGCACCATCGCGGGTGTTAGCGATGACTATACGAGTCTGCGGAACAATACCGCCGGAGCGAAGCTGATCGAGTACACCAATCACTTAACCAAGGCCGGCATCACCGCCCGGGCTGCGCTCGAGCCGCTGGTGTTGATGGTGGCACCACTGGCTCCGCATGTTGCCGAGGAACTGTGGCAGCGGCTGGGCCACCGCGAGTCGCTGGCACATGGGCCCTTCCCGGAGGCCGACCCGGCGTATCTGCTCACCGACACCGTCGAGTACCCGGTTCAGGTCAACGGCAAGGTTCGCGGCCACATCACCGTGCCCGCCTCTGCCGACCGGGAAGTCCTCGAAGCTGCCGCCATCGCCGACGAAAAGGTGGCCGCCTTCCTCGCGGGCACGATTCCGAAGAAGGTCATCGTGGTTCCCGGGCGGCTGGTGAACCTCGTCGTTTAGGCGCGAGCGTGCGTGTCGGTGCACCGACACGCCGCCGTCCCGGGCAGTATGCGCACGCTCGCGAGGAACATCACCCCCGCCCGCGTGGACGGATCACCACCTGATGGGTATGCGCATCCGGCGGCGTGCTGACCACCTGCGCGACGACTCCCGCCACGGTGTGCGGGGTGAGGAAGTTCGCCGGGTCATAGTCACCACCTTCATAGGCCACCAGGTCGCGCTGCATCGCGGTGTCGACGCGGCCCGGGTGGATGCTGGTGACCCGCAGTAGCGGTTCGTCGGCGCGCAGAGAGTCGGCGAAGGCGCGCAGGGCGAATTTACTCGCCGTGTAGGAGGCCAGCCCCGGTGAGGGGTTGAGGCCCGAACCGGAGTTGATGAAGATCACCTGGCCCCGCGCCGCGCGCAGCGCCGGCAGTAGCGCAAGGGTCAGCGCGACGGCACCCGTCACGTTGACCTCGAAGGTGATACGCCACTCCTCGGGGGTGGATTCAGCGACCCGGCCGGGAAAGGCCACTCCGGCGTTGTGCACCAGGACGTCCAACTCCGCCAGTACCTCCGCGGCAGCCTCGATGTCAGCCGGGTCGGTGAGGTCCATCGGCCAGGTGGTGGCGCCCAGCGCGGCGGCGACGTCATCAAGATGCTGCGACGGCCTACCGGCGAGCAGCAGGGTGTGGGTGGGTGCCAGGGCGTGCGCGATGGCGGCGCCGATACCCGCGCCGGCCCCGGTGATCAGAGCGGTGCCCGGCATGTCGGTAACCCTACCGATCCACACCGAGGCCCCGCGCACCGCAGAATGAACCCGTGACGTTCGACGCCGGCTTTGCGCCCACCCAACTCGCCGCCCGCGCGGCCTATCTTTTGCGCGGCAACGACCTCGGCGTCATGACGTCGGCGGCGCCCCGGCTCTACCCCCACATGTGGAGTTGGGACGCCGCGTTCGTGGCCGTCGGCCTGGCCTCGTTGAGCGTTGAGCGCGCGGTCGTGGAGTTGGACACCCTGCTGTCGGCGCAGTGGTCCAACGGGATGATTCCGCATATCGTCTTCGCCCCCGGGGTCGACGGCTACTTCCCCGGTCCGGACCGGTGGGCCTGCGCGGAATTCGCCGCGGCAGCGCCGACCGGACGGCAGACCTCAGGTATCACCCAACCGCCGGTTCACGCCATCGCCGTTCAGCGCATCCTCGATCGGGCTCGCACCCGCGGTCGATCCACCCGCGAGGTCGCCGAGGCGTTCTTGGATCGACGCTGGAACGATTTGGTGCGCTGGCATCGTTGGCTTGCCGAGGCGCGCGACCCCCATCAGCACGGTCGGATCACGCTCTACCACGGCTGGGAGTCGGGTATGGACAACTCGCCTCGCTGGGATTCGGCCTACGCGGGAGTGGTCGCCGGCCGATTGCCGGAGTACGAACGGGCCGATACCCACATCATCACCGACCCGAGCCAGCGTCCATCCGACGGCGAGTACGACCGGTACCTGTGGTTGCTCGAGGAGATGAAGTCCGTCCGCTACGACGACCGGCTGTTGCCGACTGCGATGAGCTTCGCCGTGGAGGACGTGTTTTTCTCGGCGATCTTCGCCGTTGCCTGTGATGTGCTGGCAGGTATCGGTGAGGACTACAAGCGGCCCGGCGCCGACGTCCGCGAGTTGCAGTCCTGGGCCGCACGCTTTCGCTCCGGTGTGGCTGAGACGACGAACGAAAGATCCGGTGCGGCAAGGGATTTTGATCTGCGGTCCCGCTCCTGGATCGCTACCGAAACGGCAGCGCAGTTCGCCCCGCTGCTGTGCGGTGGACTTGCCCACGATCAGGAGCGGGCGTTGCTTCGGCTCTTCGAGGGGCCGAGGTTCTGCAGTCATCCCGACCTGAAGTTCGCGCTGATCCCCTCGACCTCGCCGGTGTCTCAGGACTTCCGGCCGCGCGAATACTGGCGCGGGCCGGTCTGGCCGGTGCTGACCTGGCTCTTCTCCTGGGCCTTTGCTCGCCGCGGCTGGTCGGAGCGGTCGTTGATGCTGCGCACCGAGGGACTGCGCCAGGCCAGCGACGGAACCTTCGCCGAGTACTACGAACCTTATACCGGTGAGCCGCTGGGCAGTATGCAGCAGTCATGGACGGCTGCCGCGGTGCTGGATTGGTTGGGCTGAGGTCTTCAGGGAGTGGTTCGACACGTCCTCCGCATCGGCGAGGTGCTGGAGTGGCTTCAAGGCCTGAATCAGGTTTGAGCGCTCTTCGTCGGAAAGCTTCAGCAGGATCGCCGCCAGGTGGGCGCGCCGGGTTTCCAGGGCGTCGCGGTGCTGAACGAGTCCCTCCGGGGTGACCTCGACGAGCACGGCCCGCAGGTCCGAGGGGTCACGTGAGCGTTTGACCAGACCCAGCTTTTCCATCCGCCGAATGGCCACCGTCGTGGTGGGGGTGCGAACGCGTTCGCGGGCGGCCAGTTCGGTCATCCGGATTGGTCCGCAATCGAGCAGGGTCAACAGGATTGACAGCTGGGCCAGGGTCAGATCGGGCCGCGTCAGCCGGTTGGCGTCGCCGCGGCGCAGCACCGTGAAGAGTTTTGACAACACCCGCTGCAGGTCAGAGGCCAAGTCGATGACCTGCGGCTCGGGTTTTGACATAGTTGGCGAGCTTAACCGGCCGAGGTCGGCGATTGAGCTGAAGTGGGGATTGTCCCTCCGTAGCCGCGAGGGCTCAGCGGTTGTCCCGCCAGCGGACCAGCGTCTCGGCCGGCCCCAGGTCGTAGTCGGGCCCGCCGCAGCCGACGGTCATCAGGGTGACGCCGAGACCGGCCAGCGCCTCAGCATTGGCTACCAGGGTGTCGGCGTCGCGGCCCTCCACCCCCGATGAGCGCTCGACGGTATCGGGATCGCGACCGGTATCGGCGCAGTGCCGGGCCAACACCTCGGCCTTGCCGGGGTAGGTGGTCGCGTTGGTGAAGCTGTGCCAGATGTCGGCGTGCTCGGCCACCAGGCGCAGGGTCTTCCGCTCACCCTGGCCGCCGATCAGGATCGGGATCCTCCGAAGCGGTGCCGGGTTGAGCTTGGCCAGCCGCGAGGTGATGCGCGGCAGCGCTTCGGCAAGGTCATCGAGTCGGCTGCCGGCGGTGCCGAACTCATAGCCGTACTGCTCATAGTCCTTCTGCATCCAGCCCGAGCCGATGCCCAGAATCAGCCGACCGCCCGAGATGTGGTCGACGGTGCGGGCCATGTCGGCCAGCAGTTCGGGGTTGCGGTAGGAATTGCAACTGACCAGTGCGCCGATCTCGACCCGCGAGGTCTGCTCGGCCCACGCGCCCAGCATGGTCCAGCATTCGAAGTGGGCGCCGTCGGGATCGCCGTACAGCGGGTAAAAGTGGTCCCAGTTGAACACGACATCGACGCCGATGTCCTCGCACCGCTGCACAGCACCGCGGATCTGGGCGTAATCGGGGGCGTGCTGAGGTTGGAGTTGGACGCCGATCCGGATGGGGAAGGTCATGGCCTTAGATTAGGCGTCAGCCGGTGAGCACCGAGCGCAGGATCTCCACGAGCGCCTGCGGCTGGTCGCCCTGCACCGAGTGTCCGGAGTCGCTGACCACGATCACCCGCTGAAAGCCGGGCGCGATGCGGCCGAATTCGAGAGCGTCGTCGTCGTTGACGAAGAATGAGTTGGCACCGCGAACCAGGGTGGTCGGCACGCGGAGAGCCGGCACGTCGTCCCAGAGGCCCTCGAATCCGTCACCCTTGCGGAAGGTGTCGTATCGCCACGTCCAGGAGCCGTCGTCGAGTTGTTTGGAGTTGTGAAAGACGCCGCGCCGCAGGGAATTCCGGTCCCGGTGGGGCGCCGCAGCCACGGTGACGTCGAGCATTGCCGCAAAACTCGGGAATTCGCGATCGCCCTGAACCAAAGCGACGAGGCCCATCTGGGTCTGAGTCATCTGTTCGTGCCGCTCCGGTGCCGACGGGGTGACGTCGATCATGACGAGTGTGCGAACCAGAGCCGGTGTGGTGACCGCCAGTCGCATGGCGGTCAGTCCGCCCAGCGACATCCCGACCACCAACTCCGCATCCGGAGCGAGTTCTTCGATCACCGGCGCGACCGCTTCGGCGTTGAGCTTGGGCCCGTAGTCGCCGTCATCGCGCCATGCGGAGCGCCCGTGGCCGGGCAGGTCTATCGCCAGCGCCGGCAGGCCGAGGCCGAGGATGACGGTGTCCCAGGTGTGCGCGTTCTGGCCGCCGCCGTGCAGGAAAACCACCCGGGCCGGGTCGGAACCCCAGCGCAGCGCGGAGATCGGGCCGCGCTCGATGCGCACAACCGATGGCAGTGCCGAGCTCAAACCCGCTTGTGCGGCGTTTTCGGAGAGCAGCGCGAACTCGTCGAGTCCGGCCAGTGCGTCGTCGGGGATCACTTCCCCTCGATGAACTCCTCGAGCTGCGCCCGAGCGACATCGTCAGGCAACTGCTTCGGGGGGCTCTTCATCAGATAGGCCGAGGCGGCGACCACCGGGCCGCCGATGCCGCGGTCCTTGGCGATCTTGGCCGCGCGCACCGCGTCGATGATGACACCCGCGGAGTTCGGCGAGTCCCATACCTCAAGCTTGTATTCGAGGTTCAGCGGCACGTCGCCGAAGGCACGGCCCTCCAGCCGAACGTAGGCCCACTTGCGATCATCAAGCCAACCGACGTGGTCGGACGGCCCGATGTGGACGTCCTTGGCATTGAATTCCTTGTGCAGGTTGGACGTGACGGCCTGGGTCTTGGAGATCTTTTTTGACTCCAGCCGTGAACGCTCGAGCATGTTCAGGAAGTCCATGTTGCCGCCGACGTTGAGTTGCATGGTGCGGTCGAGTTGGACGCCGCGATCCTCGAACAGCTTCGCCATCACGCGGTGGGTGATGGTAGCGCCGACCTGGCTCTTGATGTCGTCGCCAACGATCGGCACGCCCGCGTCGGCGAACTTCTTGGCCCACACCGGATCAGAGGCGATGAACACCGGCAGCGCGTTGACGAACGCGACGCCGGCGTCGATTGCGCACTGGGCGTAGAACTTGTCGGCCTCCTCCGAACCCACCGGCAGGTAGGAAACCATCACGTCGACCCGATTGTCCTTGAGCACCTGCACGACATCAACGGGCTCGTCATCGGAGAGTTCGATGGTGTCGGCGTAGTACTTGCCGATGCCATCCAACGTCGGTCCGCGGCGCACCACGACGTTGGTCGGTGGTACGTCGGCGATCTTGATGGTGTTGTTCTCCGAGGCGAAGATGGCCGCGGAGAGATCGAAGCCCACCTTCTTGGCGTCCACGTCGAATGCGGCGACGAATTTGACGTCGCGCACGTGGTAGGCACCGAGCATCACGTGCATCAGGCCGGGGACCGTCGCGTTCGGGTCGGCATCCCTGTAGTACTCCACGCCCTGCACCAGAGAGGACGCACAGTTTCCGACGCCGACGATGGCGACGCGCACCTCCGGCGATGCTCCTGGCGCGTTGTGCTGAGTCATGGACGGTCTCCTTCTTCTGCTTTTCGTTCTTAACGAGGTGTTGTTTCAGGCTTGTTCAGAGTGGGGTTGGGCCACCCGCTCCGCGGCGATCAGCTCGTTGAGCCAATTGACTTCTCGCTCGCTGGATTCCAAACCCAGCTGATGCAGTTGCCGGGTGTAGCGGTCCAAGGAGTTGCTAGCCCGCGCGATGGCGTCGCGCAGACCCTCTCGGCGTTCCTCCACCTGGCGGCGCCGGCCCTCAAGAATTCGCATCCGAGCCGCGGCGGGCGTCCGGTTGAAGAACGCCAGATGCACGCCGAAGCCGTCGTCGGTGTAGTTCTGCGGCCCGGTATCGGCGACCAGTTCGGTGAACCGCTGGCGGCCGGCGTCGGTGAGTTGGTAGACCCGTCGGGCCCGGCGCAGCACCGCACCCTCGGGGGCGGCGTCCTCGGCGATCAGCCCATCGGTCTGCATCCGGCGCAGCGCCGGGTACAGCGAGCCGTACGAGAACGCCCGGAAGGCGCCGAGTAGCCCGGTGAGGCGTTTGCGCAGTTCGTAGCCGTGCATCGGGGACTCGAGCAGCAGGCCCAGGATCGCAAGCTCCAGCACCGAGTCACCTCCTCCACCGTTAGGGTTCTACAACGTCTCCGCAAATTGTATCGGAGCGATATATTTGGCTCCAAACCGCACCCCATCGGGGTGTCCGGCCGCCGGCCGTTTCGCCGCCCATGGTGTGTCGGGGGGTCAGTGGCACTTCGGTGTGATCGGCCCCGACGTACTCTGGTTGCCGTGCGTTTGCAGCGGCAGGTGGTGGACTACGCGCTTCGGCGCCGTTCCCTGCTGGCCGAGGTGTATTCAGGGCGTACCGGCGTCACCGAGGTCTGCGACGCCAACCCTTACTTACTGCGCGCTGCCAAGTTTCACGGGAAACTCAGTTCAGTGATGTGCCCGATCTGCCGCAAGGAGCAACTCACCCTTGTCTCATGGGTTTTCGGAGACCACCTGGGCGCGGTGTCCGGATCAGCGCGAAGCGCCGAGGAGCTGGTGCTCTTGACGACGCGTTTCGACGAGTTCTCCGTGCACGTGGTGGAGGTATGCCGGACGTGTAGTTGGAATCACCTGGTGAAGTCCTACGTGCTCGGCGCGCCGCGGCCCGTGAAGGGTTCACCCGGCACTCGACCTGCGCGCCGCACCGGCGCGCGTACCGCCAGTGAATAACGACGAGGGCCGGGACCGCCCAGCCAACGGACCGCGGCACAGTGCGGGGGGGCGTGAGCCGACAGACCCGCCGACACAGTCCGGCCGCGCCGAGCGTCGGGCCCCGGCCGATGATCGGCCGACAGCCGTCATGGCGCCGGTGTCCGATCAGGTCGAGGCAGCCAAGGCCGCGCTCGACCGGCCGAGAACCAAATCAGCGACACCTCCGCCGGCCCCGCCCACCCCGCCCGTTCATTCGGCCCCGCCCACGGACGACGAGCCGTCGGCGCGGCCGCGAGTTCTGCACCGTTTCGGCGGCTGGGGTGCGCGCCGCTGGCTGGCCGCCGCCGCCGCGGTACTCATCGTTCTTCCGCTGCTCACCTTCGGAATGGCCTATCTGCTCGTTGATGTCCCCAAGCCCGGTGACATCCGAACCAGTCAGGTTTCGACGATCCTGGCCAGCGACGGTTCCGAGATCGCGAAAATCGTTCCACCCGAGGGCAATCGGGTCGACGTCGATATCTCTGCGGTGCCGGTGCACGTGCGTAACGCCGTGATGGCCGCCGAGGATCGTGACTTCTACACCAATCCCGGTTTCTCGATCTCCGGTTTCGCCCGGGCGGTCCGCAACAACCTGTTCGGCCGGGATATCCAGGGCGGGTCGACGATCACCCAGCAGTACGTCAAGAACGCTCTCGTCGGTGATCAGCGGTACGGCCTCGGCGGTCTGATCCGCAAGGCCAAGGAATTGGTCATCTCCACCAAGATGTCGCAGCAGTGGTCCAAAGACGAAGTGCTGCAGGCTTATCTCAACATCATCTACTTCGGCCGCAGTGCCTACGGCGTCTCGGCGGCGTCGAGGGCGTACTTCGACAAACCGGTGGAAGAATTGACGGTCTCTGAGGGAGCGTTGTTGGCGGCCCTGATCCAGCGGCCGTCGACGCTTGACCCGGCCGTTGACGCCGACGGTGCGCTGGCCCGGTGGAACTGGGTCCTCGACGGAATGGTGACCATCGGCGCGCTATCCGAATCCGAACGTGCGCAACAGGTTTTCCCGCAGACGGTGGCGCCAGACAAGGCCAAGACGGAAAACCTCACCACCGGCCCGAACGGTCTGATCGAGCGGCAGGTCACCAGCGAACTTCTCGAGTTGTTCAACATCGATCAGGACACCCTGAACACCCAGGGGCTGCAGATCACCACAACCATCGACCCGCAGGCCCAAAACGCCGCGGTCGACGCGGCCGCGACCTACCTGGATGGCCAGATGCCCGAGATGCGCACCGCGGTGGTGTCGATCGACCCCCGAGACGGCGGCGTCAGGGCCTACTACGGCGGTACCGACGCGGCGGGCTTCGACTTCGCCCAAGCCGGTCTGCCCACCGGTTCGGCGTTCAAGGTATTCACCTTGGTGGCAGCGCTCGAGCAGGGTATGGGGTTGGGCTACCAGGTGGACAGCTCACCGCTGAAGGTTGACGAGAAGTTGACCATCAACAATGTCGACGGCGCGGGCTGCGGGAGTTGCAACATCGCCGAGGCGCTCAAGCAGTCCCTGAACACCAGCTACTACCGACTCATGCTGAAACTCAAGAACGGACCGGAGGACGTCGCCGATGCGGCGCACCGGGCCGGCATCGCCGAGAGTTTCCCCGGGGTCAATCACACCCTCTCCGAGGACGGGTTGGGCGGTCCGCCCGCACCCGGTGTGGTGCTGGGAAAGTACGAGACGCGGGTTATCGACATGGCGTCGGCCTATGCGACGCTGGCGGCTTCCGGTATCTACCACCGCCCGCATTTCGTGCAGAAGGTCGTCAATGCCGAGGGCGATGTTCTCTTCGATGTCGGTATGGAAAACGATCCGGGTGAACGCCGAATCGAGGCTGCGGTCGCCGACAACGTCACAGCAGCGATGCAACCAATCCCGGGTTGGTCCGCGGGCCACAATCTAGCCGGCGGCCGCGCATCGGCGGCCAAGACCGGCACCCACCAACTCGGCGACACCGGCGCCAATCGGGACGCCTGGATGGTGGGCTTCACGCCGTCGCTGTCCACGGCGGTCTGGGTGGGCACCGTCAAGGGTGACCAGCCGCTGGTCAACAGTTGGGGTGGTTCGGTTTACGGCTCGGGTCTGCCCGCCGACATTTGGAAGGCCACCATGGACGGCGCCCTCAGCGGCACCGACTTCGAGTCCTTCCCCACCCCCGCCGAGGTCGGCGGCTACGCCGGTGTGCCCGCCCCGCCGCCCCCGCCGCCGGCGCCGATGCGTCCCAACCCGGCGCCTGTTCAAGGTCCCGTCGGCGCGCCGCAGGACAACGGCTTCCCGCCGCCGCCGGTGCCGCCGCCGCCACCGCCGCCCGCGGGTATCGAGATTTTTCCGGGATTGACGATTCCGGCACCGCCCCCGGCCGCTCCACTGCCTCCGCCACCGCCGGAGCAGCCGCTGCCGCCGCCGCTTCCTCCGCCGCCGCCGCCGTTGCCGCCGCCACCCGACCCCAACGTGCCGCCCGCTCCGCCGCCTCCGTGATCGGGGCGTCGTCCGGTGACGTTGCGACAGCCGGGGCCGCGGAGTCGTGGCAGCGCCCCTCGGTCTCGCCCCAGCCCCTCGCCGAGGATCTGCGCACCGCCGATGACCGCGATCTGCCCAGTCGCACCGACGCACTGGGCGCCGCACTGTCCGAAGTGGTCGGCGGCCCAGTCGGGCGGCACGCGGTGGTGGGCCGGACGCGGGTACTGACACCGCTGCGGGTGATGTTCATCATCGCGCTGGTGTTCCTGGCGCTCGGGTGGTCGACGAAGGCTCCCTGTCTGCAGACCGTCGGAACCGGTTCGCCCGATCAGCGGGTCGCCAATTGGGAGAATCAGCGCGCGTACTACGAGTTCTGCTACTCCGATACCGTGCCGTTGTATGGCGCGGAACTGTTGAGCCAGGGGAAATTTCCGTACAAGTCGAGCTGGCTGGAATTGGATTCCGGCGGGGCGCCGCAGACGCAATACGACGGCAGTCCCGCAGTGCGCTACATGGAATACCCGGTCCTGACTGGTATCTACCAGTACCTGTCGATGTCGCTCGCGAAGACCTATACCGCCGTCGCTAAGGCGACCGGGCTGCCGGTGCTGGCCGGGGTCGCCGAGGTGGTGATGTTCTTCAACATCTCAGCACTTGGTCTGGCGCTGGCGTGGCTTGCCACGGTGTGGGCCACAGCGATGCTGGCCGGTCGACGCGTGTGGGACGCAGCGTTGGTGGCGGCGTCACCGATTCTGATATTTCAGGCCTTCACCAATTTCGACGCATTGGCAACGGCGTTGGCGACCGGTGGACTGCTCGCCTGGGCGCGTCGGCGTCCGGTCTTGGCCGGTGTCTTGATCGGCCTGGGGGTGTCGGCCAAGCTCTATCCGGCTCTGCTGCTCGCGCCCCTGTTACTGCTGAGTGTGCGTACCGGCAGATTTGGTGATGCCGTGCGCACCGCGTCGGTGACCGTGCTCCTCTGGTGCGCGGTCAACCTCCCGGTGTTGCTGTTGTACCCGCGCGGCTGGTCGGAGTTTTTCCGGCTCAACACCCGCCGCAACCAGGACCTCGATTCGCTCTACAACGTCGTCACGTCCTTCACCGGCTGGCCCGGTTTTGATCCCCAACTCGGATTCTGGGAGCCGCCGACGGTACTCAATGCGGTTTCCGGTGGGCTTTTCGTCGTGTGTTGCGCGGCGATCGGCTACGTCGCACTGACCGCGCCTCGTCGGCCTCGGCTGGCCCAACTCGCATTCCTTGTGGTCGCAGCCTTCCTGTTGGTCAACAAGGTGTGGAGTCCGCAGTTTTCGCTGTGGCTGGTGCCGCTGGCCGTCCTGGCGCTGCCGCACCGCAGGGTGCTCCTGGCGTGGATGACTATTGACGCACTGGTGTGGGTGCCTCGGATGCTCTATCTCTTCGGCGAGCAGAATAAGGGCCTGCCGCAACAGTGGTTCACCGCCACGGTGCTGATCCGTGACGTCGCCGTGGTGGGCTTGATTGTTTTGGTCGTCCGCCAGATCTATCGTCCCGCAGAGGATCTGGTGCGCAGAGGTGGCGGTATCGACGACCCTTCCGGCGGGGTGTTCGATGGTGCCGCCGACGCGTTTCCGGTGCGGTGGCCGCGGTGGCTGCGGCCGGCTCAAGAACGGCAGGAGGGTTTGGATGCAGGTAGCAATCGCACTGTTTCCGCGGATGACCGCGCTGGATGCAGTGGGCCCCTATGAGGTCTTGCAGCGGGTGCCGTCCATCGACGTCACATTCGTCGGGCGCCGCCGCGGTGAGATCCGGACCGACAACGGCATGCTCGGACTGACCTGCGACGCCACCTTCGAGCAGATCACCGACCCCGACGTACTGCTGGTCCCGGGCGGAGTGGGCACCCGCGAGTTGATGACCGACGAGCCGGTCCTCGATTGGATCCGCTCGGTGCATCGCAACACCACGTTCACCACGTCGGTGTGCACCGGCAGTCTGGTGCTGGCCGCCGCCGGCCTCCTCGACGGACTGACCGCGACGACGCATTGGGCCGCCGGCGCGCTGCTGGAGCCTTTTGGGGCGCGCTACACGGCCGAGCGCGTCGTCGAACACCTGCCGCAGCGGATCATCACCGCCGCCGGGGTGTCGAGCGGTATCGACATGGGTCTGCGATTGGTCGAACTGCTCGTCGACCGTCAGGCTGCGCAGGCGAGTCAGCTGATGATCGAGTACGACCCGCAACCGCCGTTCGACTCCGGCGCCCTGGCCAAGGCGTCGGAGTCCACTGTGCTGCGGGCTCAGGAGTACTTCACCAAACGCAGCTGATTTCGCTGATCAACCCTGCTGGCTGTACCCTGAAGTGGTTGCCGACGCAGGCGACCCTCCTGCCACGGATTGGCCGTGGCCGCATATGACCGTAGGAGGTGATGAGGTTTCCATGCGTCCTTACGAAATCATGGTCATTCTTGACCCGACACTCGACGAGCGCACCGTGGCCCCGTCGCTGGACACGTTCCTGAACGTGATCCGCAGCGATGGCGGTTCGGTCGACAAGGTCGACATCTGGGGCCGGCGCAGGCTGGCCTACGAGATTGCCAAGCACGCCGAGGGCATTTACGCCATCGTCGACGTCAAGGCGGAGCCGGCCACCGTCTCCGAACTCGACCGCCAGCTGAACCTGAACGAGTCGGTGCTGCGCACCAAGGTGATGCGGACCGATAAGCACTGAGCTTGAGCATCGGTGGAGAACGTCCGCGCGCTGTCGTAGTCCCTACGTAGGCTCCGGACAACGACTCCCCGCCAAACACCCAGGAGGACCTTGTGGCTGGTGACACCCTCATCACCGTCGTCGGAAACCTGACCGCTGATCCCGAGTTGCGGTTCACCCCGTCCGGTGCGGCTGTCGCGAACTTCACCGTGGCATCCACGCCGCGCATCCTCGACCGCCAGAGCGGGGAATGGAAGGACGGCGAAGCCCTGTTCATGCGCTGCAATATCTGGCGCGAGGCGGCCGAGAACGTCGCCGAAAGCCTCTCCCGCGGATCGCGGGTGATCGTGACCGGCCGGCTCAAGCAGCGGTCTTACGAGACCCGTGAGGGCGAGAAGCGCACCGTGGTGGAGGTAGAGGTCGAGGAGATCGGACCCTCGCTGAAGTACGCCACCGCCAAGGTCAACAAAGCCTCCCGTGGCGGCGGTGGTGGCGGCGGCTTCGGCGGCGGCGCACCCGGCGGCGCGGCCACCGGCGCGCAACGCCCGGCGGCTGGCGAACCTGCTGAAGACCCGTGGGGCAGCGCCCCGGCATCGGGTTCCTTCGGCGGCAATGACGACGAACCCCCATTCTGAGACGAAAGAGAATCAACAGATGGCTAAATCAGGACCTACCAAACGGCGTCCGGCCCCGGATAAGCCGATCAAGGCCCGCAAGTGCGTGTTCTGCTCGAAGAAGGGCAAGCTGCAGACCATCGACTACAAGGACACCCACCTGCTTCGCACCTACATCAGCGAACGCGGCAAGATCCGCGCGCGTCGGGTGACCGGCAACTGCGTGCAGCATCAACGCGACATCGCCATCGCTGTCAAGAACGCCCGCGAGGTAGCCCTGCTGCCGTTTACGTCGGCATCGCGCTAAACCGCATCGGTCAAGAACGGAGCACAACAATGAAATTGATCCTGACCGCTGAGGTCGACCACCTTGGCGCCGCCGGTGACACCGTCGAGGTCAAGGACGGGTACGGCCGCAACTTCCTGTTGCCCCGCGGCCTGGCGATCGTGGCAACTCGTGGTGCGCAGAAGCACGCCGACGAGATCCGAAAGTCCCGCGAAGCGAAGACCGTGCGCGACCGTGAGCACGCCGACGAACTCAAGGCCGCGATCGTGGCACTGGACCCGGTATCGCTGGTGGCAAAAGTTGCCGGGGATGCCGGCAAGCTCTTCGGGTCGGTGACCGCCAGCGATGTGGTCGTCGCGATCAAGAAGGCCGGCGGCCCCAGCATCGACAAGCGTTCGGTGCGACTTCCCAAGGCACACATCAAGGAAACCGGCAGTCATGGTGTCGTCATCCACCTGCATCCGGAGGTTGACGTCCACTTCACGCTCGAGGTCGCCGGTCAGAGCTAGTCACCGTTGACGGTGCCGGATCCCCGGCGGTGGCCACCGCGGCCGCCGCCGGGGATTCTGCTTTTCGCCCGGCGAACTACCGGAAGTGTGTTTGCCACAGCTAACGTAACCTGCCGTTTGTCCAAGCATTCGTCGGCGGTCATCCAACACGCCCGGAACGGCAACCTGGACCGACACGCCGCAGCACTTGCCATGCACAGTCCGCGATGCCGGTTAATCTGCGTTTACGTGGTCTGATGGCCGACAAATTCATAACTATCCACAGGTTCTCCCCATACCGCCAACACGGTTGACGGCAGCTATGCACAGACCACTAACAGGTTGACGCACAGGCCGGGTTTGCGCTGGCTCCAGCAACGTCTAGCGTTCCCCTCGGCGCCGCGGGAATCGCGGCGGTCGCAGGAACCTGTCGGTGCCTCGACCTACGGTGAGAGCCGCCGAGTCGAACCGATGTTCGAGTCGGTTCTGGAACGTGATTGAGGAGGTAGAGCAGCCCGATGGCGGTCGTCGACGATCTCGGACAGTCGGCAACTGAGTCGTCTGCACCTGCCGAGGACTATGGCCGCCAGCCTCCCCAGGATCTCGCCGCCGAACAGTCTGTGCTGGGCGGGATGATGCTCAGCAAGGACGCCATCGCCGACGTGCTGGAGAAACTGCGGCCCGGCGACTTCTACCGGCCCGCGCACCAGAACGTCTACGACGCGGTGCTCGATCTCTACGCGCGCGGAGAGCCCGCCGACGCCGTCACAGTCGCGGCCGAACTCGACCGCCGTGGTCTGTTGCGCCGGATGGGCGGAGCGCTCTATCTGCACACCCTGATCCAGACGGTGCCGACCGCCGCCAACGCCGGCTACTACGCGGGCATCGTGGCCGAGAAGGCACTGCTGCGCCGTCTGGTGGAGGCCGGCACCCGGGTGGTGCAGTACGGCTACGCCGGCGCAGAGGGCGCTGACGTCAACGAAATCGTCGACCGCGCCCAGGCCGAGATCTACGACGTCACCGAACGGCGGACCACCGAGGATTTCGTCGTCTTGGAGTCACTGCTGCAACCGACGATGGACGAGATCGATGCCATTGCCTCCCAGGGTGGGATCGCCCGCGGTGTGCCGACAGGCTTCACCGAACTCGATGAGGTGACCAACGGTCTGCACCCGGGTCAGATGATCGTGATCGCGGCGAGGCCCGGTATGGGGAAAGCCCTCAAGCTGGACACGCCCGTGCCAACACCGACCGGGTGGACCACCATGGGCGACGTTTCCGTCGGCGACTATTTGATCGGTGCCGACGGTAAGCCGACCCGCGTCGTCGCGGCCACCGATGTGATGCTGAATCGGCCGTGCTTTGAGGTCGAGTTCTCCGACGGCACCGTGATCGTGGCCGATGCCGAGCATCAGTGGCCCACTCGGCGAGGCATCGTCATTACGGCAATGCTGAAGATTGACACCGACGTCGTCTCGGCGGTCGGTGCGCGTCAACTTGTTGGCGCGAATGGCATCGCGTCACGGGAATTCGGGATCACCGATGTGCGACCGGTTGCCAGCGTGCCCGTGCGCTGCGTCGAAGTCGACAATGAGGACCACCTCTACCTCGCTAGCCGTGCGATGATTCCCACCCATAACTCCACGCTGGGACTGGATTTTTTGCGCTCCTGCTCGATCAAGAACCGCATGGCGAGCGTGGTGTTCTCCCTTGAGATGAGCAAGTCCGAGATCGTGATGCGCCTGCTGTCTGCGGAGGCGAAGATCAAACTCGCCGACATGCGCTCCGGTCGGATGAGCGATGACGATTGGACGCGGCTGGCTCGGCGCATGAGCGAGATCAGCGAGGCACCGCTGTACATCGATGATTCCCCGAACCTGACGATGATGGAGATCCGCGCCAAGGCACGACGCCTGCGGCAGAAGTCCGATCTTCGGTTGATCGTGATCGACTACCTGCAGTTGATGACCTCCGGCAAGAAGGTTGAATCACGCCAGCAGGAAGTCTCGGAATTCTCCCGTCAGCTCAAGCTGCTGGCCAAGGAGCTTGAGGTGCCGGTGGTGGCGATGAGTCAGCTGAATCGCGGGCCCGAACAGCGCACCGACAAAAAGCCGATGCTCGCCGACCTCCGCGAGTCCGGCGCTATCGAACAGGATGCCGACATGGTCATCCTGCTGCACCGCCCCGACGCCTTCGAGCGTGATGATCCGCGCGGCGGAGAAGCAGATCTCATTCTCGCCAAGCACCGCAACGGCCCGACGAAGACAGTGACTGTGGCGCATCAACTGCACCTGTCACGGTTCACGAATATGGCGCGCCCGTAGTCTCCTCTGTAGGTTCTCGATGTTGACTGCACTTTCTCAGTGATGGCTGCACTTCCGCTGCGCTTGTGCAGTGAAACTGAGAATGGGGTGGAGGGGAAGTACAAGAGTAGTTGCAGGCCCCGCTGCTTCCGGAAAGCTTCTTGGGTCGGCTATCCGGCTGTTGATCCCAGCGCCCGTCGTGCGGCATGTGTATAGTGGGGCTATACATGAAGGGTTGCGATGCAAGTCAAGGTCATGGATACCGAAGAGGGCCGCAGGGAAGCGGTTCTCGAAGCCATGGGGTCGTTCGCGTTGGAAGGCATGCAGCCCAGTGCCGACACTGTCGCTTGGGCACGTGACTACATCGCGGGGCGGCTCACCTCCGCTCAGATCTTGGAGCGGTTGAAGCGTAAATACGGCGTTGACTGATTTCGTCGATCCGTACTGCTGGCCGGGGTCGAGCGTCTTACGCAACCTGCTCGGACTCAAGACGCAAGTTGAGCTCACCGAAGCCGAATACGCGTTCACACTGCAGCGCCGCCTCGAACTGCAGGAACATCCGATCGACGGGAACTACGACCTCAAGCACCTGTGCGCGATCCACCGCCACCTTTTCCAAGATATCTTCGAGTGGGCTGGGCAGACCCGCACTGTCGAAATGTCAAAGGAAGCCTCACAGTTCCTGCCGCCCAGCCGATTTCCTCTCGCCGCCGGGCACATCTTCGACACGCTGCGTCGCGGTCCGCTACTGACTGGCCGGCAGATCAGCGATGAGGTGTTCATCAACACGGCCGCCGGACTATTCGATGAGATCAACTACATGCACCCGTTCCGTGAAGGCAACGGACGCACACAACGGGCGTTCCTCGACCAGATCGCTGGCGTCAGCGGCCGGAAACTCACCTGGCGCAATGTCCCGCAGCTAGAGAACAACGCCGCATCCGCGCAGGCCGTGAGGACGGGAAGGCCCACCGCGCTGAGGGCGATGCTGGCGAAAGTCGTCCGACCGCCGATCGACGGTGCAGCGGGTTTCGACCTCGAGGCATATCGCGTCACCCCCTCAACGACCACCCACGAAGAGTCGACCGCGATACTCTGCCGCGGCGGGTGCGGCAAGGCGTTGACCTCACCCCGGTCGATCGCACGCGGCTTCGGGGCCAGTTGTTGGAAAAAGCGCAATGGCTGACCACCAAGAACTGCTTCGCGAAGCGGTGCTCGTGTCACGCGACCTCCGGCGCGCCCAGGACGACGTCAGCAGGCTCTCCGCGGAGAGACGGGATCTCGTGCAGAAACTGCGCGACTGCGGTGTTTCACACGGAGCTATCGCCGCACACCTGGGCGTCACGCGGTCAGCCGTGCAACAACTACTTCGGCGCGAAGGGTCCGCAGCTTGCTCGCTACGAGGTGACCAGCAGGCGTCCGAGGCGGACGAGGGATGACGCCGCCAATGCCATCCCTAGGAAATGCAACGCAAAGTGAGACAAACCGAGATGAAACAAAATGAGACAAGTTCGAAAGGCGCAGCTCGGAAGACCGCAATATGCAGAGGGATTTGAGAACCTACACCTGTTGGAAGTGCGGCCCTGAAGGGTGTTGAGGGCCCTTTCCGCTGATAGTGACCGGTTCTGGCGTCGGCGGCCTTGTCAAAGTAGCTGTCAATCTAGGTCACAGGGCGGTTTCTAAACGGTGTGACGAAATTAAGGGTCTCTGATCTGCTGCAACGACGGTTAGTCCCTGAACGCGTGGGGCTGTTGGTTGCGTTTGCAGTCCGCTGAAGTGCTGCTCTTGTCCCGCACATTTTCGAGAGAGTGGCGTTTCGTCACAGCTTTTTGCGCGGAGATTCTCGCCGGCAAGGGTCGTTTGGCCACGACTTCCACTGCCCTGGTCCGCTTGGCGGCTGGCCATTGGCTCTGAGCGCTCTGGGGGCGGATAGACGGTCGAGAGAAGCGGGGGTGGGCTACCTGGTTGAGCGGGTCGGCATTGGGATGCGAGGCGGAGAGTCTCCAGCGGCGCGGGTTCGCGCCAGTCGAGGAACATCTCGGGCATGGCTGGCGAAGGCGGCCGTATCCGGCGCGGCGTGCTCGTTGAGCCAGTCGGCGAACTCCTCGATCAATTCAGCCGTCACGTTGTCAGTCTCCCGCACCAACACCCGCGACTGGAATCTGCCACACCGCTGCGGTGTTACCACGTCGGTTTTGGCCGGCGTATCGGCGCAGCCAATCGTCTAAGGATAAATCGCCCGACGTGAATTCGTCGCGCCGGTGTCTATCCGGGTCGAGCAGGGTCGGTCGGTAGAACTGCACTTCAGTCCAACCAGGTGAACTTCGCTGACCGCTTCAACGTGGCCGCCAGCCGCTCGTTGACCCGCGCCGGATGGTTCAGTGCTTCGGTGAACATTGCCGCCGTGTCGGGGGACAGGTGAATGGCCTGCCGCTCGGCGAGCACGTTGTCGGCGGCCTGGCTGGCGGCCTGCAGCACGAACGCCGAAACGCTCAGGTGCGCCTCGGCGGCAGCCTCCTCCAGCCGCCGCTTGGAGGTTGCGTCGACGCGCAGCTGCAGGCGATCGTCTTTCATCGAAGTCATGTACTTACAGTGGCAGTACGCACATGTCCAGTCAAGTCATGAGTTCACCGGCGCGGGCGCGTAGGAGGGGCCGATGCGGCCGAAGGTAACCCTCGGGGTTTTCGGGCCCGTCGTTGCGCCGCAGCGTTCACCGGAGCACCCCGGTCGATCGCACGCGGCTTCGGGGCCAGTTGTTGGAAGAAGCGCAACGGACGTACGACCCGGAGACCGACGTCTCGGCCATCGACCTGCAGCTTGAGCCGTCGATGGTATGGTCAAACCATGCTAGCGACCATCGATGCCGGCGGGCGGGTCGTCGTTCCCAAGGAAGTCCGCGAGCGTCTCGGGCTGCGCCCCGGTAGCCGGATCGTGTTGACCGAGGTGGAAGGACACCTCGAGATTTCGCCGGCGACCACACCCGTGCGACTCGTTGAGCGAGGGGGCACGTTGGTAGCCGTTGCGGAGGTGGATCTTCCCGTCCTCACAGCCGAGCAGGTCCGGGATGCGGTTGAAGCCACCCGCCGGTGACGGCGCTCGACACGAGCGTCGTCATCGCAGCCTTTGCCCCCTGGCATGAGGCGCACAAGGTGGCTGGGCGGGCTGTGACACCCGAGGCGGTCATTCCAGCCCATGTGGTGACGGAAACCTACGCAGTGCTCACGCGCATGCCCGAACCGTTCCGGATGGACGCTCAGTTAGTGGCTGACTACCTGGCGCAGCAATGGGGCGGACGCGTTATCGCCCCAGACGCCGGTCTCTATGAAACCTTGACGACAGCTGTCGCGACCGTCGGGGTGACGGGGGGCAGCACGTACGACGCCCTCGTCGGGCTCACCGCCCAGCGCTTCGGTCACCAATTGTTGTCACTCGACCTTCGGGCTGAACGCACCTACCGATCTCTGGGGATCAATTACCGGCGGCTCGCCCGGTAGCTCGGCGCGGCAGGGCAGGTGTGTACCCGAGAATCATGATGGAGGGAACCATGGACGCCGGCGCTTGGGGTTGCTGATCGATCGCATCATGGCCGAGGCGGACGCCCTCATCAGTGAGCGCCTGGCGGGTTTCGCGACAGCGGATGTATCAGCGATCGGAAAGTGGCTGATCTCGTGAACGGCAAAAATGGCTCTTGTTAACGTCTCTTCATGCCCCGGAAACTCAGTGACGAACAAATTGAGGCATATCTTGATAGCCGCCCAGGCTGGGCGATACTGAGCACCATCGACAAGGACGGATTCCCGCATTCGGTACCGCTGGGATACTTCCGCTTTGGCCGCGACATCGTCTTGGGTGTGCGAGACGGGACGCGCAAAGTCGCCAACGTCGAAAGCAATCCGAACGTAAGCATCTTGCTCGAGGACGGCTCCAGCATGGCCGATATCCGGGGCGTGATGGTGCAAGGTCACGCCCGCATCGTTCGCGAAACAAGCGAAGCACTCCAGCTCGCGAGGGAAGGTGCGCGGGCGCGGGGCGTCCCCGAACCCGAGTGGCCCACCGAACCCCGACAGGGCGCCGCCTACATCCGCGTGACACCCGTGAGAACCCTGTCGTGGGATTACTCAAATTCGACGCCGGACCAGGCTTAGCTTCAGCGGTAGAGATCGACGCGCTGTTCCGCGGCAGCCAGTACGGCTCTTGGTTTCGCCAGGAAGTCGGACATGCCATACGTTGATGTGGTGAGGCGTGGCTATGCATTTTCCGACCAGCGGTGGCGGCAGGCGCGGGCAGGGACCTCGATCGCCTGCTTGGCGCTGCTGATCATGTCCTGCGGAAGCGCCGGGCCCACGGCTCGAGCAGACGAGACGACCACCGCGCCGGAACCTCCTGGCTCGTCCGCCCCGGCGGTCGGGCCGGCAGCTACCGAGAGCGTTCTCGTCGGCTTTGATGATGCCGC